>Ga0209526_10003235_pt1 | contig 11093 bp, 9 predicted proteins | sample JacPinW_OM2H0_M1_FD_188566 | JGI IMG/M metagenome (GOLD analysis project Ga0209526, IMG submission 188566) | Forest soil microbial communities from Algoma, Ontario, Canada - Jack Pine, Ontario site 1_JW_OM2H0_M1 (SPAdes) (version 2) | ecosystem: Environmental > Terrestrial > Soil > Boreal...
CGCTCATGACAACCAGCAAGACCGCGCCAAACATTGCGCGTGAATACGTGCGCTGGGGAGCTTCGACTTCTCCCGCGATCGTCGAGAGATTGTCCCAGCCCATGTAGTTCCACATGGCGATGAGGACGCCGCCGAGCAAATCGACCTGCCGCAGCGGCACCGAAACGGCCATGCCGCCCCGGCCCATCCCCAAGGCAAGAACAATCAACGCCACAAACGGCGCGAGCAATGCGATGTTGAGCCACACCGAGCCTTCCCCGACCGACTGCACGCCAAGAATGTTCCAAGCCGTGCAAAGCACGATCATCGCGAAGCCAAGAAAGAGTCCGCGATGTCCTGTCTGCAGGCCGGGCATGAACCGGGAAGCGTAAGCGACACACAGATTCGGATACAGGGCCATTTCAAAAATGCTGCCTGCCATCGTCAGCCAAGTTTCCTGAAACCCCCAGAAGCGTCCCATGCCGCGCCGCACCCAAATGTAAAAACCACCCTCTTCGGGAATTGCTGTCGCCAGTTCGCTGACCATCATGGCTGTGGGCAAGCTCCACAGCAGTGGTGTGAGCACGAGTATCAGCAAGGTCGCCGGGTAACCCGTCTTTTGGACGACTTCTTCGAGACCGTAGGGCCCTCCCGCCACCATGAAATAGGTCGCCGCGATCATCGGGACGACGGAAATTTTTGACTGAGATTTGCGGCCGCCGTTTCCGGCGCTGGTTTTCAATTCACTCGCGAGGGGCTGGTTCAATGGGACTCCATTTTCATAATTGTCCGCCGTGCGTTTATATCATTGTGCATTTGCGATTTGAATCAGGATGAAGGGTGTGGACACACAATAACTTGCCGGCGAATTTCCCGCGAGGTGATCGGGGCCAAGGGTGATCGGGGTCTTGACCCGAACAGTGGTGGGTGCCATGATCGGCCGGCGGATGTGCTGGTTATGACGCCTGGCGAGAGTTTTGCGGACCCTAACATATTTGCATTCAGTAGGTTCCATGCCAGACAGGGCAGCCAAGATCGCTCGCCGGAATTTGCTTCCTTTCTCGGTTTTCGCGCGTCTAATTTATTGGGATAGTCTGGTTGGTAGAGTGGCTGGAAACCGGCGTTGCGCGAAGTGGAAGCAATAACATGGCAGCTGACGGAATGACGATCGCTTGGTCTGGAGACGGCTGTGGAGACAGCGGGGAGGGCGCCGCCGCCGGAGCGAAGGGGCGTGCCTTGGCCGCTCCAGACGACCGAGTCCTAATCGAACGCGCGCAGGCGGGCGATCGCGAAGCCTTTGAAGCGCTCGTGCATCGCTACGACCGTGACGTCCTGCGCATCGCGCTGAACATTTTGCATAGGCCAGAAGATGCCCGGGACGTTTACCAGGAAGCCTTCCTGAAAATTTATAAAAATTTGCCCCGCTTCCGCTTCGAGTGCAGTTTCTATACTTGGATATATCGCGTCGTAACTAATGTTTGCCTTGATCAACTCCGCCGCAGGAACAGCCGCCCAGAAGATCAGGCGCCTGAACTCGGGCTTCATGCGAGCGGCGACACTTCCGGCGGAGATTTTTTCGACCGGCAACAGGAACAGGGTGCTGCATCCGATCCGGAACGACGCATGATGGGTCTGGAAATCAGCAGGCGAATCTCCACTGCGCTCGGCCAATTGACGCCGCGCGAACGAATGGTGTTCGAGATGAAGCATTATCAGGGTCTGAAATTGCGCGCTATAGGCGATGTTCTTGGCACCACGGAGGAAACCGTGAAGAATTCGCTGTTCCGCGCGACGCGCAAGCTGCGCGCACAACTGGAAGGATTGCTGTGAGCGAAAAACCACACAACGAAGCCCTTCTCCGCTGCGAGGAAATCGAGCAGTTCGCCGTCCTCTACGCCTGTGACGAACTCGACCCTGCCGTGCGTGCGGTGCTCGAGACTCACACGGCGAAGTGTCCCACCTGCGCTGCCGTGCTTTCGCGTGAAATCCGCTTGCATCAGGAGATTGCTTCGTTCGATCAGCCGGCCGATTCGCTTGATCGTTCGGGTCTGTTGCTCGCGCAATGCCGCAATGACTTGGCTGAGGCACTCGACGACGTAAATGCAAGGGTGAATCAGCCGGGCTGGCGTGCAGTGCTTTCGCCAGTGGCGTGGTGGACGGTGCTTCGCGACACGTTGGTTTTTCATCCGGCGATGAGCATGGCCGCCCTGGTGGTTGTGGGCTTTTTGGCGGGCGTGGCGGGCCAGAGGTTGCGCGTCGCCTCTCCCGATTTGCCGCGCCCTGTGATGACGGTTTCGGCCACGCCGAAGGTGACCGAGCAACAATTGCAGAGTGCGGGGAGCGCCAGCGTCGCCTGGGTTACGCCGTCCGGTTCGCGCACGCCCACGGTCCAGGTGCAACTGATGTCGCAATTGCCGATGAATATCGTGGGCGCACCGGATGATGCCGACGTGCAGCGCGCGCTGACCTACGTATTGGCGAATGGACAGCGATTCGATTCGAGCGCGCGCATGGATTCGCTCGACGTGCTGCGCACTCGCTGCGCGGATCCTGAAGTGCGCCGCGCGGTATGCACCGCGGCGCTATCGGACCGCAATCCCGGAGTACGCATCAAGGCTCTCGAAGCGCTGCAGGGATTCGAGCAGGATTCGACAGTCCAGCAGACCCTCATCGGCGCGTTGCAAAATGACAATAATTCCGGTGTGCGCGTTGAGGCCATCAATCTCCTCTTCAATGCTCTTCGCGCGGAAGCGTCGTCCGGTGCGGCGGATCCCAAGGTTCTCGCCGTATTGCGCGACCGCCTGCGGAACGACCCCAATAACTATATTCGCCTGCAAAGCGCATCCGCGCTTCGGCAAGTGAATGGCGGCGAACTTCCGTAGGCAGACAAAAGCTTTCAGTAGACTTCAGTATGTGTGCGGTTCGGACTTGCAAAATCTAAAAAGTACGGCTGAAGCCTTTGCCACATAGAAACAAATTCCTATGACACGTTGGCAAAAACCTGTCGCGGCGATGACGTTCGCAATGGTTGTTGCGCTGCCTTCACCACTCCTCGCGCGTCATCGTTTCGATCCTCTTCCCGGGGATGCGGCGCGTGTCACGCTGATGAAATCCGGAACGCTTAGCACAAAAGATGGGCTGCGCCTTCGGTTCAAAGCGGATCTTGGCAACGTTCACATCCTCACCGATGCGTCCCGGAAAATTTCCTATCGCGTGATCGTGGAAGCCGATTCTCGCGATCCCGATGCGGAAAAAATCCTGCGGGAATTCGCGTTAGTTGCTCGGCAGAATCACGGGGGAATCTCTCTGAACGGCCGCGCGCCGTCGCGCCCATTTCTCGGCCGGCTCCGTGTGAGCTTTGAGATCCATATTCCGCGCCGGTACAGCCTTGACGTCACGACGCAGGCCGGCAATATCGACGTGCAGGACGTGGACGGCCAGGTGACCCTCATCACAGCGGGAGGAAATATAGACGCGGGGCGCGTCGGCGCAGGGGATGGCCGCGCACATCCAATTCCCAACGGGCTCCAAGTGGAGCCCACCCCTGATACCGCCAGGCGAATCGTAGTTCGGCTTGAGACGCAAGGCGGTCATATTTCGATCGGCGACGTCGCGGGCGATTTGCATGCGACGACTGCGGGAGGCCACATCAGCGCCGGAAATATCGAAGGTGATGCGGTTCTTCACACCGGCGGGGGACACATCGAAACGGGCCGCGTCGCTGGAATGGCGACACTAGACACGGGCGGCGGCAACATTCACATCACGGGCGCAGGCTCGAATGTAACGGCCACTACGGGTGGAGGGCTGATCGATCTTGGCGATGTTGGGGGCGCAATTCACACGCATACCGGCGGCGGGGCCGTGCGCATCGAACGCGTTTCTGGTCCGGCAGCGTTGGATGCGAGCGGCGGAAATGTGTTCTTACGGCAAGTGGATGGGCCGCTGCGTGTTTCAGCAGCTACCGGCAACATCACGGCATGGATCAACGACGGTTTCGAGCCGGGTCCCAGCGCAATTTCCCGCGGCGTCCGCAAAATGCGCGGTATGTCGCAGCTGACATCGGCTGAGGGAGATATTCTCGTGTACCTTCCGCGGGCACTGGCTCTCACGATCGATGCCCTTATCGAAGAGGGGAGCGGCCACAGCATCGTTGCCGATTCTTCTCTCGCCATGCGCTGCCAGGATTCCCCACTCCGAATCCGCGCGCACCACTGCGAAGGCAATGTAAATGGCGGCGGCGAAGTTCTCCATTTGAAATCGACCTCTGGAAATATTGTGCTGAAGGTTGGCGAGTCCGATGCGAGGACGAACGCTGGTATGTCCATGCTGTGGATGCAGATTATTCCGGCGCCGCCTCCGGGGCTGAATTGGACCCCTGGCGAAGGAGACGTTGTAAGCGAGGAAGGATTCATCCAGGAAGTCCGCCGAAGAATTCAGGAATCCTGGTGGGGAGTCGTCCCGGTCGATCCCAGCGAATTACAAAAACATCTTGAACAATCGGTGGCTCCAGTTTATCCGGAAGTCGCCCGCAAGGCGGGTATCGAAGGCGATATCATCTTGCGCGCTTATGTTTCGGGTGAAGGCCGTGTCACAGGCTTGAAAGTCCTTGAAGGTCCTCCCATCCTGGCGCGCGCGGCGATTGACGCCGTCCAACAATGGCGCTACCAGCCCATGACGCTCAACGGCCGCCCCACAAATGTGGTCACGACATTCGTCGTGGCGTTTCGTTTGCACTAGATTCCCAACACACTATTTTCCCGGGCGTGAACCGCATGCGCGGAATCTGGGTCTCTTCAAAATCCCGTGGTAGATGCTTGTGGCGTTGGCGGATCTATTCGCGCTCGATCGTTGCTTTGGAAGACGGCACGTCGACGCGCATCAGACGGCGGGCGCCGTCCAGGTAAAGCAGAATTTCCAGGTCGGGAGAACTAACGCGCAAGGCTTCGTATTTCGCGCTCTCGACCTGCTGCGGGCCGATTGATTCCACCGATATGCTACCCGGCGTCATGTCCTGAGGGATCAGGACAGGAAACACCTGTTTGCCGCCGGCTTTCCAATCGTATAGCTGGGCGAGTACAGCATATTGATAATAGAGATTGTTATCTAATACGGCGATGCGAGGAGACGGAAACGTGAAATCTTGCAGGAAAGGCGCTTTGCCGCCAAGATCGATCGCGCTTTTCGCTGTGCCATTCACAAAGTCCACCGCGCCGGAACCCTTTTTCTGTGTCTGTGCGGTCCAGTCGTAGTGAATTGGTGAGCCGTCCGGGCCCAGCGTGAGCTGGCCTGTCGCCTTGATGTCCCCGCCGCCGGGCGCATGCGCGGTCGTCGAGCCGCGCGCCATCCACGTTGCGCCCGACGGCGAAATTTCAAATTCCTCATTGCCGACAACCCGGCCTTCCAGCACGATGCGGAATTTTCCCTTGTCGGGCGTAAGCCCCGTCGTTGGAACCGCCGCCTTCGCATCTTTATTTTTCTGCGGATACGGGCGCGCGAGCGGTGCGGCCCCAATGGCCGTACATGCGGCGGCAAAACACAAAACGAATCCGAGTGTGGCGAGTCTCCTCATGGTTTTCCGATCGTGACTCATAGCAGTGTCTGTCCCGGCGCGATCCCATCCGCGGGAACGCGAGCTGACCGGTCAAAAATGCCAAGCGCGAGTATTTGTTCGACCACGCGAATGGATTCGCCGCTGCTCTCGATCCGATAATCCGCCTGGCGGTAATATGGCAGGCGCTCCTCGTACAGTCTACGAAAACTGGCTTCGTCCCGGAAGAGTGGTCTGTCTCCCATCAGTACACAGCGCTGCAGGAGGATTTCGATTGCGCAATCGAGCCACACGACCGCGACACCAAAACGCTGTGGGGATTCAAGACTGCGGATCAAAGCGGCGTTGCGCTGCTGCGCAAACGTGCCGCCCCCAAGCGCGAGGACGACGCGCGCGTCACGTTCCGATGCCCGGCCAAGCACGCGTGCGAGGCATTCATGTTCGATGTCCCGGAACACCGGTTCGCCCTTCTGCTCGAAGATCTGCGAAATCGGCAAACCCGTGTGCCGTTCGATTTCGGAGTCGAGGTCGACAAAATGCCAGGCGAGCTGGGCCGCAAGCAGACGCCCCACGGTGCTTTTGCCCGAGCCCATGAAACCGGTCAGGCAAACCATGCGGCGCTCCGGGACAGGCCCGGTCACGGACTTCTTCGGTTGGGAATTTTCCGGCAAGCGATTCCGATTGCGTTAGTCACGCTTCAGAATCTTGATTGTACCACTAAAGGAAGACAGCTCGACCTTGGCGTGACCGTCGTTCATGGTGCCGAACAGGCTCTGTCCGATTTTCGGCGCGATGTGATGACTGCCATGCGTGTCCGGCTTGAAGGACGCCTGGTTGATGACGCTGCCCTTGAGCGAGGTCGCATTCACATCGAACGAATCGCTGGAAGAAAAGTGAACTTCGATCGTGCCGCTGAAATTCTTCATGATGTAAACGCCGCGGTTCAGGAAACTGCCGTCAAACAGGATGTTCCCGGAAGAAGTCTGCACGCGAACGCTGTCCAGCGTGGGCTGGATCATCTGCATGTTGCCGCTGATGGAGTTGGCCTCGAGCTTTCCCGCACACCGCGTACACAGGAGCGAACCGTCGATGGTCTTGATCACCATATAGCCATCCACGTCGGATAGCTGCAGGTTCGCGCCGACCGTATCGAAAGTCATATCGCCGTGCACACTTTCGACCGTCACATTGCCCGAATCCGTCCGCACGCTCAGCTCGCTCTCCACCGGGACAGTGATTTCAAAATCTGTCTTAACGTCTTCCGCGGAGGCCTTCTCATTGGCCATATGGGTCGCGACTTCAATGCGATTTCCGGCCTGTTCGGTTTCCACGACGGCCTTCCCACCCGCATTCGTCCACGCCACCTGCACTTCATTCTTGATCCAGGCCTTCACCTGAATCCGTCCGCCCGCATTGCGGACCGTAACCATTGGTTTGCTCTGGACGGGGAAGTGTTTCTCGGCGCGATCGGCGTGCGCGGGGGAGGCAACGATGACAAAACCAGCCATCACAGCGCCCATTGTGCTCAGCCTAATAGCATTGCAAGTTGAATTCACTGCACCCCTCCCATCGCGCTTCGGTCCATGGCCGTGGCCAGCAGTTCGGCCTTCTGTTCGTAGGCGCCATACAAATATTCCCGCGCCATCTCATTTTCAGGTTGTTCGCGTACGCTCTTTTCACACATAGCGATGAAGTTGTCAACAATGTTCAAATTACGACGGATGGAATCGTTAACAGCGGCGTCGCGCTCTTGGAAACTCGCGAGATTCTCGTTGCCGACCGTGAGCAGTTCTTCCTTGAATACGTTCTCCGGCGAGGGCAACACCGACGCCTCCTGCTTGAATTCAATTAGCGCAGGTACCGTCAGATGCCCCGCCATCTGCGTGGAGTTGCCCATAAAGCTGATCAGGCCCGCTGCAATGAGTACCATGGACAAAAATGCGCCGGCCAGCTCAGGGCGTTGGAACGCAAGCCACCAGCCGCGCTTCACGCTCTGAGGTGCCTTAGCCGGGTCGTGGATAATTCCTTCGGCTTCCAGTTGGTTGCGCAGAGTGATCCACACATGCTCGGCAGGAGTGATCTCTTCCCCGCGGAGTTCGATCGCCACGGTGTGGATGGCCTCGAGGTCCGCGGCAAGAGTGCGGCAAGCGTCGCAGCCCTTGATATGAGCGGTCGCAACCTCCGGCAAGGGGCCGTCAGTCTGCTGTTCGAGAATCTGTTCCAATTCATTGCACTGCATGTTCGTTATCCTTCTTCACTAAAGCTTCACTAAAGACTTCACCAAATACTTTACTAAAACATTATTTACTACTTCACTCAACATAACGGAAACTCACGCGCTCAGCCCGTCCCCGCCGTTTCTGATTTGGCGGCCTGGCGCTCCTGCCGCGCCTGGTCACGCAAAGTTTCCTGCAGGAGTTCTCGCAGCCGCATGCGCGCCTTGTGCAATTGCGATTTGGAGTTCCCGATCGAGCAACCCATAAGCTCCGCAATCTCGTTGTGCTCAAAACCTTGAATGTCATGCAGCACGAAAACCTGCTTATATCCCGGCGGCAACTTATCGATGGCCCGTTCCAGATGTACCCGGTCGATCGAGCCGCTCAATAGCAGGTCCGGACCTCCAATTTCTCTCCGTGGCCCGCTGGATTCGTCATCAGGGTCGTTCGTCTCCTCCAGGGAAGTCTCCGCCAGCGTTTTCTTGCGCAGCTTCATCAGCACCACGTTAACAGCCAGCCGGTGCAGCCATGTTGAAAACGCGGATTCCCCGCGAAACGTCGCGATCTTGCGAAACAACTGCAAGAAAGCGTCCTGAGTAAGGTCTTCTGCCTCGGCGGTATTGCTCACCATTCGCAGACACAAGGCATAAACCCGCCGGCTATGAAGCCGGTAGATGCGTTCAAACGCACCAGCGTCGCCCAGTTGGGCGAGGCGGATGGCCTCTGCCTCAGTCATCTCGCTGGATTCAGATTGTCTCGTGCGGGTCACCGTACCCGTCGGGACGCATCCGGTGTGTGGGATGCACCCCTGGCTCCTTGAGTTGCACTTATGTAAATTCTTGGTGCTGGTTTGGTACCGGAGCTGGCTATCTCCGGCCGGGCATGCTGCCCAGCCTTCCAGCGAGCTGGATTAATACTCACAACCCTATTTTCGCTGGAAAACCTACGTTCGTCTAGGACTTACCGTAAGAATGGCTGGGACTTGCATTACGAGTTTCTGGCGAAAAACCTCCAGTTCCTCGGGGGGCAAGGCGCAGAAGAACGATTTCAGCACGACCGTCGTCTCGCTCATGCATGTATTTAGGTCGTAGCCAAGGACTTCAAGTTCCCTCCAGGCTCGGTCAGGCAACACCTGCGCCCCGTCGGAAACGTCCTCTACGATTGCGCGAGTTTCATTTTGGAGCTCCTCGATGATCTCTTTAAGGGCATTCAGTTTATGGAAAAAACGTGTCCGGCCTCGGAAAACTACCTTGGCAAGCAGACTATCCATCATTGAAATTCTCTGCGCGGTCGGTCCACGGAAGTTCTCAGACGCAAGCGGCGTTACGTTTGGCAAAGTTCCAAAGTGGGAGCCGTGTTCTTCGATCGTGCGGATGACAAGCCGGAGACGAAGCGCCAGACGATCAAACAGACCCACAAACGCAGTGACCCTTTCTTTGGCGATCGTGAACTGCTCCTGCTCGCAAAGCGCAAGCGCTTCGTCCAGGGCAACACTCAAAATTACGTTCGAGCATTCGAGTTCGCTTCGGGTGGCGCCGAAAAGTTGGTCCATTTCTTCAGGAAGCCAGGCAAACCAATCCTCACGGACAGTTCGTGAACGTTGGGCACCGCGTCTGGCGCGTAAATCTCCCACAACCCCCCTGAGAGGGCGTATCATACCACAACCTTCAGGGCCTAGCGTTCCTTGCCAGCCGATGGGCCAGCCGCTATACTGCCGCTCTAATTTGGCGCACTTTTGGCGCAGGCTCTACTTTTTACCCGGAGTGCCCCGACCCGGCCAGGGCATGGAGCACGCCAGAAAAATGTGACGTTCGATTTTCGAGGGGAGAATTCCCTGTTACCTTTTGAGCCGCAGGACCAGTATCTTCAACGCCAGAAAAAGCTTGCCGAGATCGAAGCTCGCGGCCATGACCCATATCCGCATAGCTTTGAGTGGACAGCTACAGCGGCGGAACTCGTTGAAAAGTACGCGTCGGCTGACGCAGCGACGCTCGAAGCCGCGAAACCCCCGGCGCGAGTTGCCGGGCGCATCGTGGCGCTTCGCTTGCATGGCAAAGCAGGCTTCGCTCACATCTCCGGATCGGGTCAGCGTCTGCAAATCTACGTAAAACTTGACATTGTGGGGCCTCGGACGTTCGAACTGTTCCAGATGCTCGATTTGGGCGATTTCGTTGGTGTTTCCGGGCATTTATTCCGGACCAAGACCGGCGAACTCACCGTGTGGGTCAACGAACTCACCTTGCTCAGCAAAGCGCTATTGCCATTGCCGGAAAAATGGCATGGCCTGTCCGACGTCGAGCTTAGGTACCGGCAGCGGTATCTGGATTTGATTGCAAACGAACGCGCGCGTGGCATCTTCCTGCGGCGCGCGCAAATCATTCGGGAGCTGCGGCGATTTTTCGATGCCCGGGGCTACATCGAAGTCGAAACGCCGATGATGCAGCCCATACCGGGTGGCGCGGCGGCGCGACCCTTTGTTACACACCACAACACACTTGATATAGATCTTTACCTGCGCATTGCACCTGAGTTGTATTTGAAACGTCTGATCGTCGGAGGCCTGGACCGGGTCTACGAAATCAACCGCAATTTCCGCAATGAGGGCATCTCCACGGCGCACAACCCTGAGTTCACGATGCTGGAGTTCTACCAGGCCTATAGCGATTACCATCACTTGATGACTCTGAACGAAGAGCTTTTCGCACATCTCGCGAAGGAAGTGACGGGTTCTACACTCGTCAAATATGGCGAATACGAAGTCGACTTCGCCAAGTTTCAGCGCATGTCGATGCGCGAAGCCGTTTGCCGCTACTGGCCATCCAGCGCCGTTCCCGCTCCGGCTGTCCAGGAATTGGCTGCGCCCGGAGGGCCGCGCGCGATCGCGGAACGCTATAACATTTGGGCACAGACTCATGGCCGGGAGCCGCTGCACGATCTCGCAGGCCAGACCGATGGTGAGATCACCGGCCTGTTGTTTGAAACCGTGGCCGAGCCGCAATTGATTCAGCCTACGATTCTGTACGATTTTCCCACCGACATTTCGCCGCTATCGAAATGCCGCAAAGACGATCCGTCGCTCGTTGAGCGCTTCGAGATCTACGTCGCGGGCATGGAGCTCGGCAATGCCTTTTCCGAGCTCAATGACCCGGCCGAGCAGGAGCGCCGCTTCCGGCAACAAGTAGAAAAGGGTGGCGAGGAAATGCCGCGCGAAGTGGACATGGATTACATCCGCGCGCTGGCCCACGGCATGCCGCCGACGGCGGGCGAGGGCATTGGCATTGACCGCCTGACTATGTTATTTACTGATTCACACTCTATAAGGGAAGTTATCTTGTTCCCGCTGCTCA
>Ga0209526_10003236_pt1 | contig 11092 bp, 15 predicted proteins | sample JacPinW_OM2H0_M1_FD_188566 | JGI IMG/M metagenome (GOLD analysis project Ga0209526, IMG submission 188566) | Forest soil microbial communities from Algoma, Ontario, Canada - Jack Pine, Ontario site 1_JW_OM2H0_M1 (SPAdes) (version 2) | ecosystem: Environmental > Terrestrial > Soil > Boreal...
ATGTGTTAGAGCGGATGGGATGAGCGCGATGCGGCCATTGCCATGCTTGAGGGCAAACGCAAGGTGCGCGGCGACCAGTCGAGACTGCCGTGGGTCGCACGCGCGCCACCCACAATGACGGCTATACCGAGCGGCGCACTGTCCAGGAAGCGCTACGGCCGGAGAACACGGTCGCCGCGCACCTTGCGTTTGCCCTCAAGCATGAAGGGGTGCACCTCGAAACGCTGTCGCGTCTGTTCGCGATCCTGCCTGCCGCTGAGCTTGAGGAATGGATCCGCGCTGAACCCCGGGGCCAATACACGGGGCGCGCGGGCTTTCTCTACGAGGGCTTGAGTGGACGGCAGCTGGATGTTGCCGACCGACGCACGGGCAACTACGTACCCGTCCTCGATCCGGAGCGGGAGCTCACCGCAGCCGAGATGATCAACAACGCGCGCTGGCGGGTGCGCGACAATCTGCTCGGGGACTCGCGCTTCAGTCCGCAGGTTTACCTGACCTCCGCCACGCACGCTGCACTTGCCTTAGACGTGGGTCAGCGCATTGCGCGCCTCGAACAGCAATTCAGCCGCGAACTGGTCATGCGCAGTGCGGTGTGGCTGACGGTGAAGGAAAGCCGAGCCAGTTTCGCGATCGAGCATGAGGAGAACAAGCTCGATCGCATTCAACGTTTCGCTACCGTGTTGGAACAACGCACGGGGCAATCCGCCAACCCGTTGGATCCGAACGAACTCGAGGCCTTGCAGCGGGAGATCCTGGGTGCCAACGCGTTGCACTACGGCCTGCGCCAATCGCCGATCTTTGTGGGGCAAAGCGATCGTTTTGGCCGGGAGTTGGTGCATTACATTGCACCGCCCTTTGAGGAAGTGTCTTCCATTCTGGCCGGTCTGCAAGCGCTCCTCAAACGCACCCAAGGATTATCGTCGGTGGCCCGCGCCGCGCTGGTCTCGTTCGGATTCGTGTATCTGCATCCGATGATCGATGGCAATGGCCGCATCAGTCGATTCCTGATCAACGACATCCTCAGGCGCGATGGCGCGCTGCCTGCCCCCTACATCGTCCCTATCTCGGCGGTCCTGCAGCGCCCCAACCTGCGGCCGCTCACCTACGACGACGCGCTCGAACTCTTCTCTCGCCCACTGATGCAACAATATCGGGACCGGTGGTCATTTGGGCCGGAGCAGCAGGCAGCCGACGGCGTGCGATACAACTTGCAATTTGAGGCGTATCCGGATGCGCTGCACGCCTGGCGTTATCCGGACCTGACCCGCCACGTGGCCTTCATTGCCGATGCGCTCGATGTGACGATCGAGCAAGAGATGCGCGACGAAGCGCAATACCTGCAGCAGCACAGCGCCGCGCGTGACCGCCTGAAGACGATCATCGAAGGTCCCGATCCCGCGCTCGACCGCATTATCCGCTCCGTTCGCGAATCGCGCGGGACGATCAGCGGCAAGTTGCGAAAAGAGCATCCGCTCCTTGAACGTCCTGAGATCGCCGAGGAAATCGTGCGCGCCATCCGCGAGGAGTTCCCCTGGACGTCCGCCGGAGATTCGACGACCAAGGCGCCCGAACAGTCTACGTAAGACCTTGGAAATGGGTGTATCGCCATCGCGTAGCGAAGACCGACATCCGTGAGTCGTTCACACACACGCCCGAGGCCGTAATGTCCAGAAAATAAGACGCCACGAAGTGGTGCGTCGGGACCCAGCTGAACCGGTCAGAGTATCCACGAGCCCGAAATACTCCCCCGGCAATGCCGCCGCTGCTGCTACCTCTTCAGTTAGTTCTCCTCATGTTCTCCGGTTCGGTCATTCCGGTACTTAGGCCGAGGTAATCCACCCTGGGAAGGAACCTGGCCAATCGGCTGCGCACCCAGTTCACGCGATGAACTCACACTCGACTGACACACGCGATGTAGCCCTAGAGAGTCGCGGTGTGGTCGTGCCGTAGCGCACCGAGGCTGCTCGCAGCGCGCGGACGGACACGCACAATCCTCCAGGGCCACCGCGTCGGAGTCAGCGTGGTGAGCCGCCCTAACAAGTGGCGCATTCAAAATCGCAGCCGCAGGCGCGAGGTACTTTGCACACGTACGCGACACTCAACATACAGCGGATTCTTGGCGTGTCTTTTGTTGATTCCGCGCCGGTTTTTCTTCATATCTGTGTGTTTTCAGCACAAATGGAGCATTGATTTCAGATTCAACTCGCGTTTAGATATCAACTTCAATCCTGCTCCTATGCACTCCACCTCTCTGTCGTGTCTGATTCGGACTCGCTCTATCACCGCCTGTTTTCCCACCCGCACATGGTGGAGGAGCTCGTGCGCGAGTTCGTTCCGGAGGCACTCGCTGCCGGGCGCGCGGCTACCGCCGCTGCTGTTGCTGGTGTTATACAACGGCGTGCGGCGCTGGGACGCCCCGACCAAGACCGGCGAACTGATCGCGCTCTCGCCCGACTCGGCACTGTGGCCTTGGCAGCCCCAGACCCGCTATTATTTGTTGGATATTGGCGCTTTCCCCAAGGACGAATTGGCGCGGCGCTCCAGCCTGGCAGCGCTGCTGTTCCGCCTCGAGCAGCGGCATCCGCCGGAGGAGCTCGAGCAGTTGATGGGTGAAGTGATCGGCTGGTTCCGTCAGCATGAGGACTTCGAGCGGCTGCGGGGGTTGTTCGCCGAGTTGGTTCGCGAGGCACTCGCGGGGCTTGGAGTGAAGGTATCGGTATCGGAGGATTGCTGGAAATGAAGACCAATCTGTCGACATTGGGTGAAACCTGGAAGCAGCAAGGGCGGGCCGACGGACTTGCCGAGGGCGAGGCCAAGGGACTCGTCAGAGGAAGAGCCGAGGGAAAAGCCGAAGCGCTTCTGTGCCTTCTGGTAGAGAGATTCGGTGCAGTGGCGCCCTCCTGGCGCAAGCGAATCCGTGGCGCCGAGCAGACTACTATTGAACGTTGGTTCAAGCGTGCCATCGTTGCACCCGATGTGTCCTCGGTATTCGAACCGCCACGTTGAGACAGCCGGAGGCGTCCTCGCTACGATTCCCATCGCCTCTGCAGGGCGGACATGGAACGCAAGCGATGACCGCGCCTCGCCCCCTTCAATGCGCTTTGGCCACAAGCTTTTGTTCTTCTATGCTTCACCACATTTCCTTCGGAGTCCGAGATCTGAAACTATCAAGCGCGTTCTACGACGCAGCCCTGGGCGCGCTGTTTTTCGCCGAGTGTTTGAAGATGAAACCGCGGTGGGCTATGGGTTGGAGGACGGCAAGGATTTGTTCTGCCTCAAACTAAGGCCTGACGCTGTTGTCCCGGGCGCCGGTTTTCACTTGGCGTTTTCGGCCCCATCGAGGTCGGCAGTAGATACCTTCCACCAAAGCGCTTTGCGAATCGGTGGTCAAGACAACGGAAAACCCGGCTTGCGGTCGAACTACGGCACGCACTACTACGCTGCGTTTCTCATCGATCCTGCACCACCGCCCCTAGGCCTTCGCGCCCGTCACACCAAGGAGCAAGGTACTTCTACGAGTGCTTCGGCGGCTCGCTATGGGCTTCTAATGCGGCACATTAGAAAGTTGCAGGAAAGCCACTCAACTAAGCGGCGTAAGTCATTGAATAATGGCGGAGCGGACGGGACTCGAACCCGCGAACTCTCCTTTGAAATCAATAACTTATTGTATTGTAACGACCCGGATTCCCCCTCAGACCCCTACCATCCCCACTTTCTGCACCAAATTCTGCACCAACTCGATCGAAAGGCGGCATGAGATGTGTGTCATCCGCACGACGTCAGGCGTCGTACCCTTCTGGATACCCGGTCAAGCTTCTGCCACCAACCGGTACGACCTTGGCCGACTAACGCGGCCAGGCGTCCTAGTAATGACTCGTTGCCTCCTGTACTAATGTTTAGTACATTTACAGATCTAGGAGGCTACCCATGGGCAGAGTCACGTCTTTCAGCTTGGGCGATCACTTCACCAGTTTCGTCGAAGCTCAGGTTAACGAGGGCCGCTACAACAATGCGAGTGATGTCATGCGCGCCGCGCTGCGCCTGCTCGAGGAACGCGAGGCACGGATGAGCGCGCTGCGCGCCGCTTTAATCGAAGGCGAGGAAAGCGGCCCCTCAACGCCATTTGATTTCGAGGCATTCATCGCTCGCAAGCGGAAGCAGAAACCGAAGGGCCGATGACGGGTCACTTTGTCCTCACCCCGCGCGCTCAGACGGACCTCGACGAGATCTGGGATTACACGGCGGATCGTTGGGGACTCGATCAAGCGGAGACGTACACGCGCCAGCTCTGGAAAGATATCGCGATTGTGGCCGATCGCCCCTCGTTAGGCAGGGAATGCACCGAGGTGCGCCGAGGCTACCGCATGTATCCTTCCGGATCGCACGTTCTGTTTTATCGTCAGACGGCAGATGGTATCGATGTCGTTCGGATCCTGCATGAGCGTATGGACTACGAACGCCATATCCCCTGACTGGCGGCACATCACTGAGTCGCGAGGCCTACGCCGCATCCGCCCCCGCCCCTTTGTCGAATCACACCTCCTCCATGGCCGAACTAACAATCTAAGCGGCGAATACCATGGCGCATTCCAGGGGACGTCTGTAAATGTTGTGAGCGTCAACGAGCCGATGCGCCACTTTGAGTTCGGGAGCATGTAATACCGCATCGGCGATCGGTCTCTGAATGACTTGCGCACCGACGGAACAAATCGCACAGCGAACCCCAATGACCCTCCTGGTCTGACTCATCGGTGCTATAACGTTGGTCCGACTGCACTTCCACGAGATGCGCGTCGAGATGCGCGCCGCTTGGTCGGAGTTCGCCCAGTCGGACCGGACGGAGATTTCTGTGTCCGGCCTCGACGGGTAGGGGCGTCGCTGACAATCACCGCCGCCTCAGCCCGGCATCCGCCAGGGGCCTTGCCGGCACTAACCTCATCCGTTCATGACGCGCGAAAAGATGGCCTGATTGAGCCGGCGCGGCGTTGCCCGGGCCAGGAATGCGACGACCTTGTTGGCCCACCCTGGCACGACGCTGATGCGCCCCGACTGCAAGGCGCGGATACCGGCGCGTACTACCGGTGCCGGCTGCATCATCACTCGCTTCAACGCCGGTGTAAGCTTCTGTTGCGCCGCCTGCGCGAATCCGGTGTCCGACATGCCTGGGCAAAGCACCGTAACAGTAACGCCATCGCGCTTGAATTCGCGGTGCAGGGCTTCGCCAAGGCGCAACACATAAGCCTTGGAAGCCGCATAGACAGCGAAATTATCCACGCCATAGTAGGCCAGTAAACTGGCGATGAGCAGGATCTTCCCGCGCCTGCGCTTGCGCATGTCTTGCGCGAAGACGTGAGTGACGGCTGTCAGGCTTGCAATATCTAGTTGCACCATCGCCAACGCTGTATCGATCCGGCTATCCAGGAACGGCCCTTGTAGTCCGTGTCCGGCATTGTTGATCAGAATGTCGACGGCAATACCCCGCTCTCGGAGTCGCTCATGCAGTCGGACGATTTCCGCTAGGTTTGAAAGATCGACCTGTTCCACCACGACATCGATGCGGTACTGCTGCCGCAGTGTCTCAGCAAGCTTCTCAAGTCGATCCAGCCGGCGCGCCACGAGGATCAAAGAATGGCCCTGCTTGGCATATTGCCGGGCGAACTCCTCCCCAAAACCGCTGGACGCGCCTGTCACGAGGACCCATGAATTGTGAGCTTCAGTCATTGCAGTGGTACCTTGTTATGCGATTGTCGTAATGGTGGAAATATGATGCACGCGGGACTCGAGCTTTCTTTCCTCATGAGCCAGCGCGACCAAGAACTGCCCGCTGTGTCTGTCTCTGCATGTCCCCATCCCCGTGCCCCGCGCGCACAGTTGCAGTGGACCCGCTGTCGGTCAGCCGCACACCAGCATTTGATTTACTGCTACCCATCAGGATCTGGCGCGTGCTCTCCTGAACGTCCGTAACTCGGGCCCGAGCACGCATGGCTGTTGGCCGGCCAGAGTCTAGATACAGTCGGCCTTCCAGGACGGCCCGTACCTGATTCTGTGTATCGCCGAAGCTGTCGGCGGCCTCGGAGACCTGCGCGTAGGCTGCGAACGCTGCGAACACGGGTACCAGAAGCCACTTGCGAGTGTTGCTTAATTGCAGTGTGTTCATGACCGTCTCCCGACTTTCTGTGTTAACTTGCATGTATATACATGGTTTCTAATCAAAAAAAAGCAAACAATCATCTTGAAGCCAACTTTCGCGCAGCGATGTAGGCGGACTCCTTCAACGCGGCTGCGTCTGCAGAACCGAGGCGCGCCTCGAAGTTAGCTTGGGCCTTTTCCCACTTCGTCATGAGCTTGCGCACCGTGCGCTCGCCCTCAGCGCTCAGAACCCATCGCCGCTCGCGCCGATCATCGCCCGAAGTTGTCCGCGCCAAACCCGCCTTCTTTATGTGAGCCAGAGTCCGCGTCGCCGTCGTCTGGTCAATCCCGATGATCTCTGCCAGCTCGGTGGTCGTCAGATTCGGAGACCTGCTCATCACCTGCAACGCCGTGAACTGAGTCAGTGGAACCCCGCTATCGCCCAGCGCCGCCTCGTAGAGTGCGGTGGCCGCCCTGGCGGCCTGGCGGAGTGTGGCGCAATAGCAAGGAAGGGCTTGTAGTTCCATAGTGGAAGCTAGCTTACATGCATATACATGCTATGTCAAGCGAGACCACACGGTACCCCAGAGACAGCCGCTCCCAGTAATTCGACGGCAGTCGCGAGCCGGCAGGTTCGGTTAGATTCCGCGTCCCTCTCCTTGGGGCGCGAGCCGACGAAAGTGCCCGGGTGTCTTCTGAAACTGCCGCTTAAACGCTTTGCTGAACGAGGATTCGGACTCATAGCCGGCGGCTAGAGCAATCGCGCGCAAAGAGTCGCGCCCCTCCTTCAGCATCTGCGCGGCGCGCTGCAGGCGCACACGAGTGATGTATCCCTGCGGTGATTCGCCAACGACGCGTGTGAAGCGGACGGTAAAGGGCGATCGCGAGTATCCGACCTTCTTGGCCAGACGTGCCACCGTCCACCCCTTCACTGGGCGCTCGTGTATCAGCGCCAGTGCCGGCCCGATCCGCGGATCATTCAGCGCCCGCAGCCAATTGGGGGGAGCAGGCTGTGCGAGCGACCATTCCCTCAGGATGTGTATGAAAAGCATGTCGGTCAGCCGTGACACGATCGTCTGAGATCCCGGCATCATCCCTGACACTTCAGTGATCAGGCAGCGAATGGTCGCTTGCAACGAGATATCCCGCCTGATCGTGCGCGCCCGGACATGGATGAACGTCGGCAGCATCGCGAGCAGGGGATGCCCATGGGCATAGTCGAAGGAGAAGGACCCGCAAACAAGCGCGCCGTTCGCACGCTTCTGGCCCTGCCGAAGGAGAATGCGCTGACCGGGAACGTCGTTGTCGGTGATCTCAATCACCGGTCCGTCCTTGCGATCAGCCTGATCCACCAGTCGATACGCTTGCCCGCGCGCCACGAACAGCAAGTCACCCTGCGCGAGGGCTACGGGTGATTGCTGCCCGCTCTGCAGCCACACAGGCCCCCGTTCCACGACATGGAAGTGCGCTAGCTGGCTCGCAGCGACAGCGATCGTCCAGGGGCTGGCGCACTCCGATCTGCAAACCAGTTGAGAACGAAGCCCCAGCGAGCCCAGGACGTGTGCCATGACATCAAAGCCAGCAAGTCTGCGCAGCAACTGCGGTTGCATTTTCATGGATGTAACACTCGCACAAGAAATGAGAACACCGGAGCATTGTCCGCTTATCTGACATCTTTCACACTGTGTAGCAAGCAATCCGGATCTGGCAGCAGCGCCGATCGGCTGAAAACACCAAAGCTCCGGTCCACGGGTGAATCGAGGAGGTCATTGTGCAAGGTTATTATTCTGTGGCACTGGGCGTCCTGTTGTCTGTCGCCGCAAGCATCCCCGCGCGTGCCGAGACAGACTTGACTGGCAAATGGGTTGGCCCTTTCAACGGCGTTCAGGTTGAGATACCCCTGCGGCCCGGACCCTTTGGCTGGGAAAGCGGAGAAGCCAGGAAATCCCAGGGACCGAGGTTCATAGAGGCGAGTTTGCAAGTCGACATCGAGCTGCAGAAGAAGGGCCTTGCAGTTGGGACCTGGACGGCGGGCGGGTTCCAACAAAGATTCGTCTGCGCACAGATCAATCAGACTGTCTGGAATTGCGTGGATGGTGGGGGCCGTGCCAGCATGGAGGTCACGTCGGCAACCGAGATCAAACTGTGCTACCTGGACAATCGGGAAGGAGCCCAGGGCGCAGGTTGTGCGCTGTTGCGGAAAACCTGATCCGCCTCCAATTCGACCTCGGCTGGGTGCTCCAGCCAGTAAGGCCCTTGCAGGGCCGAATGTGTGACGTCTTGACCTCGCATGTATATACATGTACTGTAACGCCCATGAAATTGATGTCTCTCCCTTGTTACTGCGGAACTGTGCGACAAGTCGCCCGCGCCATAACCGTGGTCTACGAGAACATGCTTGCCCACACGGGCCTCCATGCCACGCAATTTACGGCGTTGCAGCTTCTCGACTCGGTCCCAAACCTGACCACAACGGAGCTGGCTGAAGCTCTCGGTATTGACCAGACCACGGCCACGCGGACGTTGGCGCTGATCAAAAAGGCCGGCCTCGCAAGCGACACCGTTGGTGATGACCGCCGGCAGCGTCACTGGGCGCTCAGTGCCGAGGGGCAAGCGCTGCTGACGAAACTGAAACCCCGCTGGGAGGCTGCTCAGGATGCTCTCGAAAAGCGACTGGGGCCGAAGCAAGCCATGGCTCTCAAAGAGGCATCGTTCCTTGCCGCCAGCAGACTGTCCTCGAGTTGAGCCGTTCATACCTGACGGCACCTAGGAGGATTCAGAGCTGCTTTTTTTGAACAACTACATGTATATACACTCACATAACTGGAAATCATTTATGCCACTGCACATCACCAAGCTCCGCAGCCGTCCGCTGGCCCTCGCCGCCGCAGCACTTGTCATTCATGTTGGTACCGCCGCGGCAGCGGACTCCACGGGCGACACTCAACAGCAGATGAAGGAGTTGCTCACAGGGACCACCACTCCAGCTCACTCCACTCCGCAATCCGGACCGCGCGACGGGAAGGTGACCATCCCGACCGCCGATGCGCAGGAGTCCGTCAAGCAGCTGTTGCTCGGGACAAGCGGCTCCGATCGTCGAGGTGCTGAGACGATCAAGCACTCTGAGGTTGCAAGAGCTTCAAACGCAACAAACCCCCAGCAGCGCAAAGTGGCGTACAGCGACACGCACGCGGCAGTGCAACAGGTTCTGCTCGGCCAGCATCATGGGAGCGATGCTTCGTTACACGCATCGCGACCGACTCGCTGAGCACCGAAGGCTCAGCGTCGGTACGGCGAGCCATGGCTGACTGCCTGCTCTCACACAAACAAGGTGCACACATGAGGTTTGTCGCACATAGAGCTGTTGTTATGCGGCCGCTCCTGGCTGCTGTCGCATCGGTCAGCATCTTGTCGCAGCTCTGCGTGTCAGGTTGCGCCGTCGGGCCGTCTTACCGAAAGCCCCCAATGAACCTGGAGAAGTTTCACAATGCCGCCGCGCTGCAGGCCGGCGCGATGAGCACTCCAGCACCGACCCTCGAAACCTGGTGGGACGGCTTCAACGATCCGATGCTCTCGCGCCTCCTCACCGCGGCGCGTACTCAGAACCTCGATCTCGCCGCGGCATTGGCGCGAGTCCAGCAGGCTCGGGCCGTAGCTCGCGAGGCCGGCGCGCAGCTGCTACCCACCTTCGATCTGAACGGCCAGGCGACCCGGATTCACCAGTCCCTGGAGAGCCCGACCGGCCAGATCGCCAGCCACCTGCCTGGATTCAACCGCGATCAGTCACTCTACGATGTAAGTCTGGGTGCGAGCTGGGAGTTGGACCTATTCGGCGGCCTGCGTCGCGGCCGAGAAGCCGCATCCGCCGAGGCACGCGCCGCGATCGCCGAGCAGGTTGGTATACGCATTTCCGTAACCGCAGATGCCGCAGATGCATACTTGCGCATCAGGGGAGATCAGGCGCGCATCATAGTGGCCGAACAGCAGGTCGCCACCGATGAGCGCCTGCTCGAGCTCGTCCGCCAGAGATTCGGCCGGGGATTGGCGGCGGTGCGCGAGGTCGCGCAGGCTGAGGCGCTCTTGTCGCAGGCCCGTGCCTCACTGCAGCCGCTGCGCATCGATCTCGAGGCGCAAATGAACCGACTCGACGTGTTGTTGGGAGTCCAGCCGGGGACTTTCGCCGCGGAACTGCAGACACCGCGCGACATCCCAACCGTGCCGAGTGTGTCGGCCAACGACAGGCCGCTCGAGGTGCTACGCCGCAGGCCGGATGTCATCGCCGCTGAACGTCGCCTGCAAGCTTCCAATGCCCGGATCGGCCAGGCACTCGCGGACTACTATCCGAAGATCTCCGTGGCGGGAATGCTCGGCTACGAGAGCTCTCGCCCGAGCGATCTGTTCAAAGCCGCGACGTTCCAGCCGCAGGGCGTCGCGGGACTGCGCTGGCGGGTGTTCGATTTCGGCAAAGTGGGCGCCGAAGTGGCGCAGGCCAAGGGAGCCAAGGCTGAAGCACTCGCCCGCTACCAACAGGCGGTGCTGCGCGCCGCCGAAGAGGTCGAGAACGCATTCACCTCCCTGGTGCAACTCGAGGCTCATCAACAGGAGTTGCTTACCGAGGTCGCCGCCCTCAAGCGGGCCCGAGATGCCTCGCAAGACGCCTACCAGGGGGGCGTGATCGCCCTGACCGATGTTCTGGATGCCGATCGCCAGTTGCTCACCGCCCAGGACCAGCTCGCGCAAACGCGCGCCGATTCGGCCAGAGCCGCGGTGGGTACATTCCGAGCGTTGGGCGGCGGATGGTGACATCTCGTAGGAATGGTTACGCAATATTTTCCTGGGAGCACAACGATGTTTGGAGTTAGAACCCTCGCCCTCGCCTTCGGTGTTGGAGCGGCGACAATGAACCTCACGGCCTGCGCACCCTCACAATCCGCGCAGGACCCGAGAACGGTGCCCCCGCTTG
>Ga0209526_10003237_pt1 | contig 11088 bp, 6 predicted proteins | sample JacPinW_OM2H0_M1_FD_188566 | JGI IMG/M metagenome (GOLD analysis project Ga0209526, IMG submission 188566) | Forest soil microbial communities from Algoma, Ontario, Canada - Jack Pine, Ontario site 1_JW_OM2H0_M1 (SPAdes) (version 2) | ecosystem: Environmental > Terrestrial > Soil > Boreal...
TCCGCATGACTCTCTCCAGCAAATGAACTCACAAAGAATCCGGAAGCGTTTGTAAATTGAACGCTAAAACGGGAAATCGTCTTGACACTCCGGACGACTACGCGCAGTTTTGGGAAACCCTGAGTTAAACATCGGGTTACATTTAAGTTAGCGCTCACCATTTGGCGCGCTTTAATTTCTGATGGAGGGCTGAGCCACCGGGGCTGGCGTCAGCTCAGCCGCGGCGGGAGGAACCACGCGGCACGTTTCGTGAATTATGTTCTCAAAAGCGGGTGACGCGGTGTTCGTTAAACTCTCCGACCCGGGAAATATCTTGACAGGCAAAGGGTTGTGCCTATAGGCTGCGCACAGGTTTAAGTGTCCGCCTAAACTTAATTAAGCGGTTGATTAGGAAATTTTAATCAAGGCGGAATGCCATTGGGTTGGCTGGTTCGACTAAGATGTGTCGTACCTAAGGCCAGTTTAGGTGGGCGCAGATAAAATCCGTAGCGAGTTCAAGTATGTAATTGGGGTGTGTGCGCGTTTGCTGGAACGAGTTTCAAACAAAATGAGGGGTTTGGGCCCTAAAGCCATAGGAGGTCGTATGACGTTCCGTAAGGGTGGGTGTGTGAATTTTTCGTTTGCAGTCTGTGCGGTGGCGATGCTGCTCTTGCTGACAGTCGCCGCCCCGATTTTCGCTCAGAACGCCACAGGCACGATCCTGGGCGTGGTAAAGGACTCGCAAGGCGGAGCGGTCGCTGGCGCGACCGTGACGATCCGCAACACAGAAACTGGATTAACCAGGACTGTGACTACGGGTGACGACGGAACGTATCGCGCGCCTGCTCTGCCCGTCGGCGCCTACTCCGTCAGGGTGGAAAAAACTGGCTTCAAGTCCTCCACGCATGATGGCCTGACCCTGAACGTGACCGACGAAATGGCGGTGAACTTCACACTTGAGATCGGAGCCTCGACGGTGGAAGTTGTGGTCACTGGTGAAGCACCGCAAGTAGAAACGACGACCAGTACGCTGGGCGGATTGGTTGACGAGAAGAGAATGGCCGACCTGCCGCTCAACGGACGCAACTATGCCGACCTAACGCTTCTTCAACCGGGAGTTTCGAAGGCGGTAAACGTCGGAAACATCAACAGCAATACGCAGGGCACGTGGATGAGCAGCAATGGCGCTCCTCTTCGCTCGAACAACTTCACGCTCGACGGAGCTCGTCTGAACAATCAGCAAGGCGCCAACTCGGCCTCGCCGGGTGGCAATACTCTTGGGGTGGACGGAATTCGCGAATATAAAGTGGTCACCGATATGTTTGGCGCCGAATATGGCGTTGGAATGGGCAGTCAAGTGGTCATGACCAGCAAGGGTGGGTCAAACCAGTGGCACGGCGACGTGTTCGATTACTTGCGGAACACGATTTTCGACGCCAATGTCAATAGAGCGCTCGCCCGCGCGCACGGGTCGACTAACGTCGTTCCGAGGCCCGCGCACATCAAGAATAATCCTGGAGCTTCGTTCGGTGGTCCAATCAAAAAGGACAAGTTGTTCTTCTTCGCCACGTACGAAGGAATTCGGGAAATTGTGGATGCGGGCGCATCGACACACTCCTTGCCATTCGGCCCCGCGGGTTGCGGAGCGGGAAGCATTTATGATTCTTCAACCCACAAGATTAAGGGCACACCCGACATTACCGTGCATAACCACGGCACGGACGTAGTCGTGCCGGGAAAATCGAATACCGTTAATGGATGTTTGATAAATAACGGGTTTGGTTGGGATGGTAGCAGCCCTATCGGAACGGCCCAGGCATACGTGAATCCTTTCGTCGCAATTCCTGCATCATTGACCCCTTTTCCCAATTCCGGCGGAAATTACGTCAGCAATGCTTTGAATCGTAACGGCGAAGACTTCGGCCAGATTCGATTCGATGACAACATTTCGGCGAACGATTCCATGTTTGTTCGGTTCACCGCGGATGACTTCCGCGGCAATGCGGACTCGAAATATCCCGAGTATGGTACCAACCAAACAGGGCGGAACTATTTCGTAACGATTGGCGAAAGTCACGTCTTCAGCCCAACTTTGCTGAACTCTGTGCGGCTCTCGTTCTCTAGGACTAAAAGCGACAGCCACAACTATTTGAAGACGGCGGATGCGGCTTCTTCGGGCATCCCGTTTTGGACGGCATGCCCAACTCTGGACTGCACGGCTACCACCGCCCCGATCCCGGCCCAAACTCTAATGCTTACTGGTACCGACGGCAATTTACATTCTGTGACGTTCCCGGCTGTTCCATCTTCGGCGGTAAGCTACTCATTCAGTAATAACTCTCCCACAGGAGTCCCGTGTCCGACTGGCGCCTTTGTCGTCGGATACGGAGCGCCCGGAAACTTTGGCTCGACAGGTTGCAATGATTCTTTACAAGGTCAAAATATTTACACGTTGAATGAAGACATGTTCTATTCGAAAGGCAAACACGCCATTAAGTTTGGAGTTCTGTTCAATCGGTTTAACCAGATCGTCGGTTCCGGAGCCGGAGGGGCAAACAGCATCGGCGGAGAGGTTCAGTTCGGCGGCCCAGGCGTACTGCTCGCTGGAATTCCATTTCCATTCTGGGATCTTCGGACCGTCAGCCCGGATGGCGACTCGTACTGGACCTATAACACGCTCGGCTTCTATGCGCAGGACGACGTTCGCGCCACGAATCGCCTCACACTCAACCTCGGGCTGCGTTATGAGTTTAATACGAGCCCGACAGAGCTGAACGGAAAGCAATTCGCGCACACGAACATCCACACGGACAGCTATGCCGGGACGCCCGGAACGATCATGCAGAATGCTTCCCTAAAGAACTTCAGCCCGCGGATCGGATTTGGGTATGACGTTTTTGGTAACGGCAAGACCGCTGTCCGTGGCGGATTCGGAATGTACTATGACGTTGGAAGCATCGGCACGGCTCTTGCCCAAAGCACTTTCGCTAATGGAGGCAACAGTAGCTACTGGGTGGGGAATCCCATCTACCCCTACAATCCCACCTTCACCGCCCCGTTCCCAACCGTGGGCGCCGTCGATCCCCGGAATTTGGTGCTTCACACGGTCGATTATAATTCGAAGCAGCCGAAGATTCTCCAGTACAACCTGACGGTGCAGCAACAATTGCCTGGGAAGATGGCGCTGCAAGTTGGCTACGTTGGATCGCGCGGCACCAACCTCTTCCGGATCGCTGAGGAGAACCCATTCAAGACCATCCCGTGCACGGGCCCGAATTGCATTCCCGGCCAGCCATTTTGGGGAATGGACCCAACATCGCCACAGGGGAGAATCAACCCGAACTTCTCTTCGGCAACGATGGTTACGACAGGTGCGAGTTCCTGGTACAACGCGCTGGAAGTTGTCATGAGCATGAAGGGGTATCATGGAATGGATCTCCAGACGGCATATACCTTCAGCAGGAACCTGGACACTACTCAGGGACAGCAATACGTCTTTGATTGCTTCAGTGCGTCAGGCAGCGGCCAGGGTATCAATCCGACGAATCCAAATGGCGACAAGGGTCCAACCTGCTTCGATGCCACACACAATTTGCGCCTGAATTTCCTGTATCACTTTCCTAGCCCGAAAACGAAAGGAATCCTATCCACGGTTCTAGGCGGCTGGTGGATGGGCAACATCGTCTCGATTCAATCGGGATATCCCTTCAACGTCAATACGGCCGGATTGATTTCAAATAGCGGAGTTTTTAATTTTGACCAAGGCGAACGTCCGAATATCGTGACGCCGGCGAATTTTGCGGCAGCGGATGCGATTGATATGGCCAGCGTTGGCGCGCATGCTGTTCTCTACGATCCCCATACGGCCATCACCGGCAAACCGGACGGGTGGTTTAACCCACTAATGTTTACGCTTGTTGGACCGAACGCAGGCAGCACACCCTGCAACGATACTCGGACCAGTACGGTTTCCTCCGCCTTTGGAGATCCGAATTACGGCCCCACCTGTTACTTCGGGTATCTCGGCAACGAGCCTCGAAATGACTTAAGAGGGGCACGCCTAAGAGAATGGGATCTTTCGATCAACAAGGACACCAGGCTTCCATTTCTCGGGGAAAACGGAATGCTCGAATTTCGCGCTGAGATGTTCAATCTCTTGAACCACGCGAATTGGGGCTTTATCAGCAACACGGAATTCCTGGCGTGCGCTCCGTTCAACAATGTTCCCTATGTTCCCGCCGCTGCCGGCAACAACGGCGCATGCGGAGGCTCGAATGAATCGTCAGTGGACTATAAGAATTATTTGCCCGGCCCTCCGGCGTCAGGCTACAACGGTGTTGCTCCGTTGCGTCAGATGCAGTTTGCTTTGAAGGTTGTCTTTTGAGCGGTTTGCGTATCGCAACATCCATTCAACGTTGAATCATATTTCCCGCAGCGGCTCAAAGAGCCGCTACGGCTTTTTTGCCATTGAAAACTCTATCGGCCGGCTCCTACTTGCACCGAATCCTTTCCCGCATAGCACAGGGTGACAGACCAAGCAACAATAATTCAGTTTCCTCATCTCGGACTGCCCATTTAACCTTGACGTGAACCCCGATTTAGACTACACAAGCATGTTCGTAGAACGGAAAATGGCCAAGTCAAGAACACAAACGGACTTCGTGCGGGAGTGGGAGCTTTCGCCGATCGGGCGCCGCCTTCTTAAGGAAGGCCGGCAATTTGCGACGGTGCGGCGAATCGTTGTTGCCGCGCGAAAAGTTTTCGCCCAGCGGGGACTTTCCGGCGCGCGAATGGACCAAATCGCGCGCTCCGCCGGAGTCAACAAAGCGCTTCCTTACTATTATTTCCGCAACAAGGAAGAACTGCATCGCTTCGTTCTGGAAACAATGATTGCACAGCTTTGCGTGGCGATGGAATCCCCAGAGGTCGTTTCGATGCAGCCCACCGAGCGCGTCTGCGCGCTGGTGAACACTACTTTCGATTTTGTGATGCACAACCCCGCCTATCCGCGCCTCATCCAGCGGGAAATGATGTCCGACCGGCGGAGGCTTCACTGGATGGTCGTCTCTTACCACCGCCCGTTGCACTTACGAGTTGCGGAGACCATTCGGGAGGGAATTGCGTGCGGCCAATTTCGACCGGTCGATCCGGACCAGACGGTTTTCACGATCTTCGGAATGATTCAGCACTATTTTGCAACAGGACCGCTGGCGAGCCAGATCTGGAAGCGGGACATTTGGCTGCCTAAGAACGTTGCAGAGCGCCGCCAGGCAGTGCTGGATTTCATAAAGCACGGGCTATTTTTGAATAATCCGAATTCCCAATAGCGAAACGAGTTGCCGCAATTCGGCGAATTACACCCTTCTAACAATACGATTCTCTCCGTTGTCCCCGGCTCCATTTTGGCGAGAAGTGCCTTGACATCGCGAAGGCGATGCGCCTAAAATTCCACTATAAATTAAATCGATTCTTAAATTGGATCCGCGACGTGAAAGACAGGGGCCGAAACACCGCACCCATCCGCGAGTTTGCAGGGAGGCTTCCGTGCTTCAGAGAGTACTATTTTTCCTGGGTGTGCTCGCTTTCTTCTCGTCTATTTCGCCATCCATTCAGGCACAGCAATCCAAGCCAAGCAATCCGTTGACGGATACACAAAAAGAAGGCCGGCGAATCTTCCAGCAACGCTGCGCCGTCTGCCACACGCCGCCGACTGCGATCGCCAAGCGGTATGGTCCTGCGTTGTATAAGGAAATCGTGGAAGACAACGAAGACACGATTCGTGACACCATCATGGAAGGCCGGGAAGCGCTGATGCCGGGCTTTAAATACGGACTGACGCGGCCGGAGATCGATTCCATTATTGAGTATTTAAAAACAGTGAAGCGGCCCTCTTCCCGTCCAAACAACAATCGGACCGCGGGCAACCCTGAGGGCAACTCGAGTACAGGTGAGACGAACTGAGGAGGAGTGATGGCGAGCATGAAGCGATTCCGGGCGGTTGCTATGATTGTTGGCGTGGGTTTGGGGATGGCGATCTTTGCCACCGGTGCGCGGACCGCGCCGCCACAGCAAAGCGGCGTTTTGCTGACGGGTGCCGTCAAATCCGATTCGGGCGAGAAGATGGCTGGCGTGACGGTGTCCGCGAAGGGCGTAGGCCAGACGATCACGACAAGCGTGTTCACGGACGAAACGGGGGATTTTTATTTCCCCCGATTAGCAGCGGGGAAATACCGGGTTTGGGCTCAGGCGGAAGGATTTGACGCGGGACGCGCCGAAGTCGACTTGGAGGGAGCCTCCCATCACCAAGATTTTGTTTTAAAGTCCACGAAGGACGTCGACAAGCAAGTCAAGCAGATGACGGGGCAGGAATATATCACGTCGCTGCCGGAAGACACTCCACAACATCGCCTGATGAAGGACGTCTTCTACAATACGTGCACGGGGTGTCACGAACCGAACTACATTTTGCAAAATCGGTTTGATGAAAAGGGCTGGGAGGCAATTCTCAACCTGATGTCCAAGGTTCAGAACGGTGGCGGCGAATATGGCGGCCTGGATCAGGCGCCTTTCCCGGTCATGGTTTATTACAAGAAGCAGCTGGCGGCCTATCTTGCCGAGATGCGCGGCCCCGGCCCATCTCTAATGCAGATCAAGCTTCGTCCTCGCCCCACGGGAGAAGCGGCGAGAGCTATAGTCACCGAATATAGTATCCCCGTTGTCGATGCCGACCCACTTGCCACAAACGATGGTTTCCCTACCAATGACGGCACTGACTGGTCGCTGGGAACTCCATCCGCGCTGAATAGTTCGCGTGGTCTGCACGACTCACAAACGGATATGAACGGCAACATCTGGTTCACGACCTCGGAGCCAAGCTTTGTACGTACGATCAGCATGTTGGATACAAAATCGGGGAAAGTAACAAACATTAAAGTGCCGGGCATGAATGGATTGGCGGCGCCGACGCATGGCCTCACCATGGATCAGAAGGGGATAATGTGGGCTACGGTGATTGGTGCTCCGGAAGGCGGCGGCGGAAATCTGCTTCGAGTGGATCCCGCCACGATGAAGTATGAAGTCTTCCCACCACCCAAAGGCTCGACGGGAGCGGGCACCAGCATCGACGTGGACACTAAAGGCAACGTCTGGGCAACCACAGCGTCAGGAGCACTTCGATTCGATCCGAATACGCATGAGTATAAGGAGTTCAAGTCGCCCACGCTGACTGACAATGGACCTGGGGGGTCGTACGGGATCGCCGCGGATCGTCTGGGCAACGGCTGGTGGACACAAATCAACATGGACCGCGTAAACAGGGTCGACGTTGAGACCGGCAAGACACAGGAGTTCAAGGAGCCTCCGCGAGCTGCTAGGGCGGATGGAGTGATCACGGAGGCAGACCGGAAGCTTTATGAGCTCGCCGGTGTAGAACTAACCGACTTCTCGGGTTTCTGGTCGCAAGGGCCGCGCCGGATGGGAGCTGACAAGAACGGCGACGTGGTTTGGGTGTGCGATTATTGGGGCGGCAATCTGGTGAAGTACGACATTCGCACCTTGAAAACAACGTTCTATAAGTACCCCACACCAGAATCCGCGCCCTATGATGCGTCCGTCGACAAGAACCATAACGTGTGGGTTAATCTCACCAACGGCGACTCGGTGGCCAAGTTCGATCCAAAAACGGAGAAGTGGATTGAATACCCGCTGCCCACGCGCGGAATCGACTTGCGCCACATTTCCCTCGATGAGCGGAGCGGAACCCTGCAAATCATCGTTGGATATACGCGCAACAGCATGATTGCCCGAATGCAGGTCCGGACCAAGGAAGAGCTGCAGGCACTGAAGGTACAGGCGCGTGATCTTTTGGCCCGGGCAAGTGCGCAGTAAGGCAGTAAGAATGTTCGGCGGAAATCACGGCAACGGAACAATCCGCGCTCCTCGGTGAATTGGGAGCGCGACCCACTGTGGAGTGTTTATGAAAGCTATTTTTCGGCGAGAAGGTTGTCTCGATGAATGTGGGTGCGCACGGCGCGGGATGTTGAAGTTTGCTTTGGCTACTCTCGGGGTATTCGCGTTCACCGGCTATTTGTCGAGATTGAGCGCATGGACTGCCGCCGCGAATCCTGCTCAGGATGCGCAATCCGCCAACGTTGACGTAACGACTGTTCAATACGATTCGGGCGGGCTCAATTTAGACGCCTACCTGGCAAAGCCCAAGGGCGGAGGAAGGAATCCCGCCGTGATCGTAATTCATGACAACCAGGGTTTGAACGATCCCATGCGCGATGTAACCAGGCAATTCGCCGCGGCGGGCTTTGTGGCGATGGCCCCGGATCTAGCGTCGCGTCTCGGTCCGCCGAAGACGCCCGGACAGGCGATGCAGGCGATCACTCAAATCTCTCCGACCTTAACCGTGCAGGATTTGAGGGCAGCCTTTGCTTATTTGCAAAAGGATCCCGACGTCGATCCCACCAAGATTTCCACGGTCGGTTTCGGTTGGGGTGGGTGGCGAAGTTTCATGCTGGCAACGTCGGTCCCCGAGCTGTACCGCGCTGTTGTGTACAGCGGGGCCACACCCACGCAGGGTTTTGAAAACGTCCACGCGCCCGTTCTCGGAAATTATGCGCAATTCGATTTTCGGGTTACCGGCAATGCGATATGGACGGAAAAAACCATGCACGATGCGGGAAAGAATTTTACGTATTACGTGTATCCCAGCGTCTACCATGCGTTCTACAGCGCGGGCCCGCAATATAACGCCGATGCCGCCAAACTTGCTTGGACGAGAACTCTGGAGTTCTTGAAAAAGTAGCGAGTCGGCAGGCTTACACCTTTTGCGACGCTTCCAGGGCTTCGCCTGTCGATTTCTCGACGTCAGCATGGAGGCTGTTGCTGTGAGCGTCCATCGTCACGATCGCGGCGAAGTTTTTTACACGAATGTGCCACATCGCTTCGGGGATTCCGAACTCCATTAACTCGACGCCCAAAACTTTTTCCACCGTGCGAGCGTAGTACTGCGCGGCCCCCCCAATCCCGTTTAGATAGACTGCGCCAAATTCCTTGAGCGCGGCTGAGGTTTTCGCCCCCATCCCCCCTTTGCCTATCACGGCGCGCACACCGTACTTCTTGATGACGTCAGCCTGATATGGCTCTTCGCGGATGCTCGTCGTTGGACCGGCGGCCTTCACCTTCCACTCGTCGCCTTGCTTCAGCATCACCGGGCCGCAGTGGTAGAGCACGCAGCCATTGAGGTCCACTGGCGACGGGTTTTTCATCAGGTAGGCGTGGACGTTGTCGCGGCCGGTGTAAATGTCGCCGTTGATTAAAACCAGGTCGCCTACCTTCAGGGCGCGCATCTTCGCTTCCGTCAGAGGAGGAGTCAGGACGACTTCGCGGCCTGTCAGCGTGAAACCCGCGCCGCGCGCCATACGTTCTACCGGCCGCGACGGATCGCGGTACAACCACTCTGTAATTGCGCCGGTGGCCGCGTCAAGGCGCACGCCCAGACGGCGAAATGCCCAGCATTCATATGCCACCGACACGAAGAAGCTCGCGGGAAGCCGATTTGCGGCGATAATCTTGCATCCGATTAGTGAAGCCTTGCCGCCGAATCCCATCGCGCCCACGCCCAGCTTGTTGGCCTCCTCCATGATTTCGGTTTCGAGCTTGGCCAATGTGGGATTGGGATTTACATCGTCAATCGTTCGAAAGAGTTGTCCCTTCGCCAGATCGTAGCCGTGCGCCCGATCGCTGCCAATGCAAACGCCGACGGCGCCGGGGGCGCAGCCCTGTCCCTGCGCCTGCCACACGGCATGGAGGATGCATTTGCGCACGCCTTCGAGGTCACGGTCGGCGCGTCCCAAGTGATCCAGGGTGCACGGCACGGAATACTGAATGTTCTTATTCTCGCAGCCGCCGCCCTTGAGAATTAGCTTAACCTCAATTTCGTCCTCTTCCCATTGCTCGAAGTGCACAACCGGCGTCTCGTCCCCGAGGTTGTTGCCGCTGTTCTTGCCCGTAAGTGAATCCACGGAATTCGGGCGCAATTTGCCGAGACGCGTCGCTTCGGCAACGGCCGCGAAAATCGCGTTTTTCAGGCGGATCTGGTTTACGCCTACAGGCGTGTGGATCACAAAGGTCGGCATGCCGGTATCCTGGCAAATCGGCCCCGCGTCGTCGTTGGCCATGTCCACGTTGGACAAAATAATGTCGAGCGCTTGCGCAGATTGGGTGCCTGGCGTCTCGCTGCCGGCCGCCATGCCCATCGCAGCGCGCACGTCGGGCGGAAGATTGGTGGACGTCTGGGTGATAAGTTCCAGCAGGCTACCGGCAAGGAATTCCATCGCGATATCTCCAAGGTGGCTTACGTTTCCAGGGTCAAAACGAGACCAGGATTTCATCCAACAGACTACTACGTTTTCCCATCAAAACGTACGCGGCCTTCGAGGCCAATCCTCGTTGTGATCTCTCTGCTGTGGGATGAGCCGCTTGCACCATTTTACCCAAAGGGCTAACGTATTATTGAAATGTCTTCCGATAGCATTATTCGGGCCGAAACCAGAGCTCAGGGATTGAGGATCAAGAGGAATAACCTGATTGCGGCGCTCCTTTCTGGTTTGGCGCTCGTATTCATCTCCGTAGAGTTTGTTGCTCCGTCTCGGATGGGTTTCTTGTTTGGCTTGTTGGCCGGTTTCGTCTACGCCAACGGATTTGAATACTGCTTGCACAGGTTCTTACTGCACTGCGGCCACGGAGTTTTTTCCCAGCAACACATGGTGCACCACACATCCTTGAAGGCCCCCGATGCGGCTCGATACGTCAACTTCTCCAGCAATCCATGGGGCGTCGTGGCGCTTTTTTGCGCGAACGGATTACCCTTCTTGATTCTCGAGTGGATATTCAAGAATGGATGGGTCGCCGGCGCATTTGTAAGCTTTTCGCTCTATTACATTGCGTTTGAAGAGATTCACTGGCGCACTCACATGGGCGGATGGCTGCCTGTGCGGCTCCGGGGCGCAGCGAGACATCACCTGCGGCATCACGCTGACGATACGGGTTATTTCAACGTGTTTCTGCCCATGTTCGATTGGATTGTTTGGCAAGTATCGA
>Ga0209526_10003238_pt1 | contig 11088 bp, 10 predicted proteins | sample JacPinW_OM2H0_M1_FD_188566 | JGI IMG/M metagenome (GOLD analysis project Ga0209526, IMG submission 188566) | Forest soil microbial communities from Algoma, Ontario, Canada - Jack Pine, Ontario site 1_JW_OM2H0_M1 (SPAdes) (version 2) | ecosystem: Environmental > Terrestrial > Soil > Boreal...
GCATAAAGCGGGGCATGACAACCGCGAAGGTGAGCATTGATGCTTAGGTTAGCGCGCATGCTCTCACCTGATCACCGGCAGCTCACTGTACTGGTGGAATGGCGGCGGCGATGGCAGCGTCCATTCCAAGGTTGTTGCTCCGGCGCCCCAGGGGTTGTCGCCGGCTCGCTGCTTGCGCGCGAACGCATGCGCCACTCCAAAGAAGAACACCAGCGCGCCAAATCCGGAGAGATAAGACCCCAAGGAAGAGACCAGGTTCCAACCGGCGAATGCGTTGGGGTAATCGACAATCCGCCGCGGCATGCCGGCGAGGCCGAGAAAATGCTGCGGGAAGAAGACGATATTGACCCCGATGAAGGTGATCCAGAAGTGCAGCTTCCCGATCGTCTCCGAGTACATGTAGCCCGTCATCTTGGGGAACCAATAGTACCATCCCGCGAAGATGGTGAAGACCGCGCCAAGCGACAGCACGTAATGAAAATGTGCCACCACGTAGTACGTGTCCTGCAACGAGCGATCGATGCCGGCATTCGCCAGCACAACACCCGTGACCCCGCCGACGGTGAACAAGAAGATGAAGCCGATAGCCCACAGCATCGGCGTCTTGAACTCGATCGAGCCGCCCCACATGGTCGCGATCCATGAGAAGATCTTCACGCCGGTGGGAACGGCGATCACCATCGTGGCGACGACGAAATAGGCCTGCGCCGCCGTCGCCATTCCGACCGTGTACATGTGGTGCGCCCAGACGACAAAACCGATGCCGCCGATTGCCACCATCGCATAAGCCATGCCGAGATAGCCGAAGACCGGCTTCTTCGCGAAGGTTGCGACGATCTGGCTGACCATGCCGAAGCCCGGCACGATCAGGATGTAAACTTCAGGGTGACCGAAGAACCAGAACAGGTGCTGGAAGAGCACCGGGTCGCCCCCGCCATCAGGGGTGAAGAAAGTGGTGCCGAAGTTGCGATCGGTAAGGAGCATGGTGATCGCGCCCGCAAGGACCGGCAGCGCCAGCAGCAGCAGGAACACCGTGACGAGCTGGGACCACACGAACAACGGCATCTTGTGCATCGTCATCCCGGGCGCGCGCATGTTCAGGATCGTGGTGATGAAATTGATGGCGCCCAGAATCGACGAGGCTCCGGCGAGGTGCAGGGATAGAATGGCGAAATCGACGGCGGGGCCTGGATGTCCGGTGGTCGAGAGGGGCGCATAGATCGTCCAGCCCGCACCCACTCCCGCGGCACCGCGTTCACCTTCCACGAACAACGAGATCAACAACAAGGAGAAAGAGGCCGGCAACAGCCAGAACGAGATGTTGTTCATGCGCGGGAACGCCATGTCGGGCGCGCCGATCATCAAGGGCACCATCCAGTTGCCAAAGCCGCCGATCATGGCTGGCATGACCATGAAGAAGATCATGATCAAGCCGTGCGCGGTGGTGAATACATTATAGGTGTGGGAGTCGTGGAAGAACTGCACTCCCGGGTGCATCAACTCGAGCCGCATGCCGATTGAAAGCGCGCCGCCAATGAGGCCACCCACCAACGCGAAGACAAGGTACATCGTGCCGATGTCCTTGTGGTTGGTCGAATAGAGATATCGGCGCCAACCGTAGGGGTGATCGCCGTGGGCCTCGTCGTGCGTTTTCGCTACGCTAGCCATGACTGTCCGTACCTAATGTGCCGCCGCGATGCTGATCGGCGACGCTTCGCCGAGAGCATATTTTTTCTTGGCCTCTTCGACCCAACTGGCAAAGGCCTGCTCGCTCACGACGCGTACCGCGATCGGCATGAAAGCGTGGTCTTTGCCGCAAAGCTCCGAGCACTGTCCGTAATAGATGCCTTCGCGCGTCGCCTTAAACCAAGTCTCGTTAATCCGGCCAGGGACGGCGTCGATCTTGATTCCGAACGAGGGAACCGCAAAGGAATGGATGACGTCGGCTCCGGTGGCAAGGACATGCACATTCTTGTTCACGGGCACGACCATCTCGTTATCCACCGCAAGCAGGCGCGGCTGGTCCGCCTTGAGCTCGTTGGCCTTGAGCATCAGGGAATCGAACTCGAACTTGCTGTCCGGATAGGTGTAGCTCCAGTACCACTGCTTGCCGGTGGCCTTCACGGTCAGATCGGCCGGCGGAGGTATGAGCTGGAAGAAGAGCAGCTTGAACGAGGGAACCGCGATGACGAGCAGGACTGCGATCGGGATGATCGTCCAGGCCACTTCGAGCCATGTATTATGCGTGGTTCGCGACGGAGCGGGGTTGGTCTTCGCATTGAAGCGGACCATGACGATGACGAGCAGCAGCAGGACGAAGCCGGCAATTCCCGTGATGATGTAGAGCAGGAAATCATGGAAGGAGACGATGTTGTCCATGACCGGCGAGGCGGACTGCTGGAAGCCGAACTGCCATGGCGAGGGCTGCCCGAGCCCGGCCAGTGCCGGTCCCCCGCTGCCCGCGATCGCGCATGCGCTCATTGCCCACGCGACTAGCCGTTTGAACACCAACATCGGCGAGATTGCTCCTGTGGATAGCGTCACTCTTGACAGCCGGTCGTGCAGGATGTCGAGAGCTCGGCGCAGATGCGCCCCTGCACGCAGCCTTGCCGGAAAGGCACCTTGGCGCGCCGGGCGGGCAGGGTCATCCGGGCTTGTAAGACCATAATTCGGGGCGACTCGCAATGCATCCCTCTTGCTGCACGCGTGCGACAAGACACCCCTCCAGGCAGGCAGGGTGGCAGCAGCCCCTTCTTCGACCTTTCTCGGCCACAATGGCTTGTTTTACTCATCCTTGACGGGGTAACTTCAACCATGATCCGAGCTGCTTTCCGACGCACGAGTCGGGTAGGAGAAACGGACCGAGGGCATTGAGACACTGAGGCATTGAGACTATGGGTCGATTCAACTTGAGCATTGCTTTTCGTATGACCACAGCATCAATCGCCAGAACATCTAGCACCAGAACATCGGTGGGCGCTGCGATCGCACTTGTCATCCTCGTGCTGCTCACTCCGTTGACGGCAGAGCGGGCGGCCGCCCAGGGGGCGGTCAAGTCCGTTCATAACGATTGGCAAGTCCGCTGCGATACTCCTCCGGGCGCGCAAGGGGAACAATGCGCACTCATTCAGAGCGTGACCGCGGAAGATCGCGCCAATGTGGGGCTGACTGTCATTGTGTTGAAAACGGCGGATCAAAAGAGCCGCTTGATGCGCGTCGTTGCGCCGGTAGGGGTGCTGCTGCCGTCGGGGCTCGGGCTCAAGGTCGATCAGGTCGATGTCGGGCGCGCCGGGTTCGTGCGCTGCCTGCCCAACGGCTGCGTCGCCGAGGTGGTCATGGACGACAACTTGATCAAGCAGCTGCGCGGCGGCCAGACGGCGACGTTCATCATCTTCCAGACGCCGGAAGAGGGAATCGGCTTTCCCATGAGCCTCAAGGGCTTTGGCGAAGGCTACGACAAGTTGCCGTAAATCGCCTCGGCTCGGCATCTCGCGTTTTTGATATGGCACTAAGCTGCGCTTGCCCCTCGCAAGCGCTTGCGCGCACGATTATGTGTCGGTGGCATCACATCGGCAGGACTTGAGTGCATGAACTTATCAACCGTGTCGCTCTTCGAGCGCGCCGGGCTTGACCGCGGGGATGCGCGCAGGCAACTCGCGCGCGGCCTCGAGGGCGCGGATGACGGCGAGCTTTTCCTCGAATATGCCCAGTCCGAAGCGCTCGTTTTCGACAATGGGCGGCTCAAGCAGGCCACCTACAGCACCGACCAGGGATTTGGCCTGCGCGCCGTCAAGGATGAAGCCGTCGGCTATGCCCATTCCTCGCAGCTCTCCAGCGCGGCGCTCGCGCGCGCAGCTGATGCCGTGCGCGCGGTCAAGGGCGGCTATTCCGGGCGCTACGCCGAGCCGCCGGGCCGCAGCAACATGCGGCTCTACGGCGAGGAGAATCCGCTGGCCGAGCCGGCTTTCGAAACGAAGATCCAGTTGCTCGGCACCATCGACGCCTATGTGCGCGCGAAGGATCCGCGCGTGCGGCAGGTGTCCATATCATTCGGCGCCAGCTGGCAGGCGATCGAGATTTTGCGCGCCGATGGGGAGATCTATCGCGACATCCGTCCGCTCGTACGGGTGAATTGCTCCGTGGTCGTAGGCGATGGCGACCGGCAGGAATCGGGCAGTCACGGCCACGGGGGGCGCGAGGGGTTCGCCAACTTTCTCGCCACCGACGCGTGGAAGAACGTGGCCGACGAGGCGGTGCGCCAGGCGCTGATCAATCTCGAAGCGGTGCCTGCGCCCGCCGGCGAAATGGATGTGGTGCTCGCGCCCGGCTGGCCCGGGGTCATGCTGCACGAGGCGGTGGGGCACGGGCTCGAAGGCGACTTCAACCGCAAGAAGACGTCGGCCTTTGCCGGCCTGATGGGCCAGCGCGTGGCGGCGAAGGGGGTCACCGTGGTCGATGACGGCACCCTCGCGGCGCGCCGCGGCTCGCTTTCCATCGACGACGAGGGCACCCCCACCCGCCGCACCGTGCTGATCGAGGACGGCATGCTCGTGGGCTACATGCAGGATCGGCAGAACGCGCGGCTCATGGGCATGCGGGCAACCGGCAACGGCCGCCGCGAGAGCTATGCGCACTCTCCCATGCCGCGCATGACCAACACCTACATGCTCGCGGGCGAGCGCCACCCCGGCGAGATCATCGCGGCGGTGAAGAACGGAATCTACGCCGCCAATTTCGGCGGCGGGCAGGTGGACATCACTTCGGGCAAATACGTGTTCAACGTCACCGAGGCCTATCGCATCGACAACGGCAAGCTCGGCGCCCCGCTCAAGGGCGCCATGCTCATCGGCAACGGGCCGACCGACCTCAACCGCATCAGCATGGTCGGCAACGACCTCAAGCTCGACCCGGGGATTGGAACCTGCGGCAAAAATGGCCAGGGGGTGCCGGTCGGAGTGGGGCAGCCGACCTTGCGCATGGATCGCATCACGGTGGGCGGGACGGCGTAGACGCAAAATCGGGCTTCAAAAAATTTCGCTGCGATTTGAGGGGCCTGCACGAAAAATACATAATTTTTCGTTTTTCAGGCCAACTCGTTATAGTAGAGTAAATATAGAATTACACGTCTAGCGCACAACGCCGGAGATGCAGCACGGCTTGCGGATCGGCCGCGTGATGCGGCTCTTGAGATAGCAGACCGCCGAGGACCCGACGTAGCCCGGCCTCACATAGGTCCAGGCCCGGCAGGCGCCCTCCCCCTCGCACGCCGCCTGGCAGCTCCTGCCGTCGGCGTCCGTCGCGACGTCGAGATGGCGCAGGTCCCCCCCGTAACGGTCGAAGCCGAACTCGATCACCCCGGTGCGCGGCTCGATCACCCCGGTGCCGCGCACCCCCGAGGCGCAGCACGGCGCCGGCACCCGCGTCGTGACCCGCGACTTGAGCCAGCACACGGCATTGGCGCTCTCAGTCACGGGATAGGAGAAGCCCCAGGCGCGGCAGTGCGAATCGCGCTCGCAGCGCGCCGCGCAGAGGGCGGGGTCGGCGATGCGCAGGGGAAAGCTCGCGTAATCGGCGCCCGGGCGGTCGTAGCCGACCTGGGCCAGGGCCGGCGCTGCTAAGAGCAGGAATCCGAGCACCGCGGCAGCGGTCCGCGTGGGCAAAATCGCTGGCAACATGGACGCTTGTCTTTGCACGGCGAAATGCGATTTTGCCCACCCTACAACGGGGCCCTACAACGGGGCGTAGCATATCATGGCGCAGCAGCTCGGCGAATTCGGCTTCCTGATCTTCGGGCTTCTCCTGCTCGTCACCGCCGTGCTCAGCGTGCCCATCGCGCGCAAGCTCGGGCTTCCTGCGATCGTCGCCTATCTCATCGGCGGGATCATCATCGGACCCTCGGGGCTTGGCGTCTTCCCGACACCTGAGAGCATCATCCCGGTCTCCGAGCTCGGCGTGGTGATGCTCCTCTTCGTGATCGGGCTCGAGCTTGAGCTTGGCGAGCTCATATCTATGCGGCGCGCGATCTTCGGGCTCGGCGCCGCGCAGCTCGTGCTCACCGCCGCGGCGCTCGCGCTCCTTGCCCATGCGCTCGGGCTCCTCGCCTGGCGCGGCGCCATCGTGGCGGGGCTCGCGCTCGCCATGTCGGCAACCGCCATTGCGCTCGAGATCCTGGAGGATCGCGGCGAGCTCCAGCGCGAGTACGGGCAGCGCGCCTTCGCCATTCTCCTGTTTCAGGACATGGCAGTGGTGCCGCTGCTCGCCCTTCTTCCCCTCCTCGCGCAAGGCGACGCAAGCGGCGCCGGCAATGCGCATGCGAGCTTCGCCGATGCAGCACGCGCGGCCGCGATCATTGCCGCCGCGATTGCTGCGATCGTGCTCGCCGGCCGCTACCTCCTCAACCCGTTCTTTCGTCTCCTCGCCCACAGCGGGTCGCGCCCGGTGATGACCGCGGCCGCGCTCCTCATCGTGCTCGGCGCGGCGCTGATCATGCAGCTTGCGGGCATGTCGATGGCGCTCGGTGCCTTCCTCGCCGGCGTGCTGCTGGCGGAATCGAACTACCGCCACGAGATCGAGGCCGACATCGAGCCGTTCCGAGGGCTCCTGCTCGCGCTCTTCTTCATGGGCGTGGGCATGAGCATCGATGTGGCGCTGGTGCGCGCCAATCTGGCGCTCGTGCTGATCGCTGCGGCTCTCATCACCGTGCTCAAGGCCGTGATCGTGTGGCTTTTGTTCCGGCCTACGTGCGCGCGTCGCGATTCGCTGCGCGCAGCTTGTGTGCTCACCGCCGCCGGCGAGTTTTCCTTCGTGCTCATTCCGCTCGGCGCCGCGCTCGGCATGCTCGCCGACCGCCAAGCCGGGCTCCTGCTCGCCATCGCCGCAGTGACCATGCTCATCGGCCCCCTCGTCGCCTCAGGCAGCGAAGCGCTCATCCGCCGCCTTCCCCGGCCGGCCGAGCCCGAGCCGGACGATTTCAGCGGGGCGCGCGGCTCCGTGCTCGTCATCGGCTTCGGCCGCTTCGGCCAGTTGGTGTGCCAGTGTCTCCTCGCCGAGGGCATCGCGGTCACCACCATCGACCGCGACCCGGAGATGATCCGCCAGGCGGGGCGTTTCGGCTTTCGGGTCTACTATGGCGACGGCACGCGGCTTGACGTGCTGCGGGCGGCGGGAACGACGAAGGCGCGTCTCGTTGCGGTGTGCGTTGATGACCGCGACGCGGCGAGCCGCATTGTCGATCTGGTGCAGGCCGAGTTTCCCGGCACGCTGCTTTATGTGCGCTCCTTCGACCGCCGCCATTCGCTCGCGCTCATCGCCAAGGGGGTCGAGTTCGAGCTGCGCGAGACCTACGAATCGGCGCTGCGCTTCGGGCGGCAGACACTGGAAGCCCTGGGGCTCGACTCGGAGCGCGCCGCTGAGGTCGAGGAGTTCGTGCGCAAGCGCGACCTCGAACGCCTCGCCCTGCAGCAGGCCGAAGGCATCACCGCCGGCAGCGACCTTCTGCATGGGATCATGGTGCAGGAGCCGTTGAGCAAGCCTGCGGGCGAAGCAAAGCCGCTCAACCCCGAGGCGCAGGAGATCGTGCGCCAGCGCCCGGCGGCGGAGTGAACGACGCATTACAGGGCGCGAAACCTTCGTAGGGGCGACGCATTGCGTCGCCCTCGCGCCAGCAGCAGCATATAGGGCGAGGCAATGCCTCGCCCCTACGAAAGGACTCGGAGGAGAGGAAGGAGCATGCCTAAGATCGACCTCGCCAAGGTTCCGGCGCACAAGCTCGCGGCCTACCCGCAGAAATTTGCCGCGGTGATTGCCGGGCGCGAGAAGCAGCGCCTCGGCGACGTGGTGGGGCTCACCCAGTTCGGCGTCAACATCACGCGCATCAAGCCGGGCTCGGCCTCGGCGCTGCGACATTGGCACGAGCAGGAGGACGAGCTCATCTACATGCTCGAAGGCGAGCTGGTGCTCTGCGAGGACGGCGGCGAGACCGTGCTGCGAGCGGGAGACGCGGCGGGCTTCAAGGCCGGCAGCGGCAACGGCCACTGCCTCGTCAACCGCGGCAGCCGCGATGCGGTCTATCTCGAAGTAGGCACGCGCGCGGCAAGCGAGCGCGTGCACTATCCCGATGTCGATCTGCGCATGGAACGCGACGGCAGCGGCCGGCGCTTCGTCACCCGCGCGGGCGACCCGATCCGCGATTGAGTACGCATCGTGTGGGGGCGGGTTTGAAACCCACCCCTTCAAAAGTCGTTTCAGTTTCGTAGGGGCGAGGCATTGCCTCGCCCTCTTTTCCCATTCGCTGCTGCCCGAAGAGGGGCGACGCAATGCGTCGCCCCTACGAAGCTGTACGGCCGAGGTCTTAGAGATTCGCCCTTACGGCACATTGGTCACGCGGCGCCAGATGAGAGCGACCGGAGTGGGAGCGCGCAGGTCATCGAGCACGGGGCAGTGAAGATCGACAGCGCGTTTCAGGCGTTCGATATCCGCATCCGCAGCGGGACTATCCACGAGCACGGTTCCGACGATCTGCTGGAAACCTGCACGCGTTTTCGGGTCGACATCGAGAAAGCCGCGCAGGTCCTGAAGCCCATCGAGCTCGACCTCGATGCCAGCAAGCGGAATGCCGAGAGCATCCGCATAGAGGCGCCAGGTGATTTCCTGACACGCAGCAAGCGCTGCCAGCAGCACTTCGCTCGGCTTCGGCCCGGTATTTCCTCCGCCAAAACCCTTCGGCTGGTCGATGGTCAATTCGAAATCGCGGATCTTCACCGTGCTGCGGAAGCCACCTTGATTTCTGCTGTGCACTCTTACGTGAATCGGGTTTGCGACCGTGCCCTCGCGCAACTTTTCCTGGGTGACATCAAACAAGGCTTTGAACGACATGGGCTGCCTCATGCGGCTTGCGACGAAGTCACGAGATCAAGCACGCGCTCCTTGATCGCGGCGTAGCGTTGATCAACCGTGAGGTCAAAACCTCGAGGCCGAGGCAGTGGCACTTCCACGATCGCTTTCACCGGCCCGGGTATGTCGGAGAGCACGATGATGCGATCGGAGAGGAAGACAGCCTCCTCCACTTCCGAGGTGACGAAAAACGTGGTGACCTTCTCCTGGTCAAAGAGGCGCAACAGGAATTCCTGCATCAACCCGCGAGTCATGTGGTCGAGGCCGCGGAAGGGCTCATCGAGAAGAAGCAGACGTGGTCGATTGATCAGCGCGCGCACGACCTCCGCGCGCCGCTGCATGCCTCCTGAGAGCTGCGAGGGGTAGCGCTGCTCGAAGCCCGCGAGCCCCACTTTTTGCAGCAAGTCGGCCGCAGAGGCTTTCGCGGCGGCCGGCTTTGCCCCCGCCTGGATGGGGCCATAAGCCACGTTCTCGAGGAGCGTCATCCACGGGAACAGGGCCGTTTCCTGGAAGACAACCATGCGTTCGGCGCCGGGGCGGGAGATCGGCTGGCCGTCGCAGAGAATCTCGCCCATATCGGCACGCTCATAGCCGGCAATCAGGCGCACCAAGGTGGTTTTGCCGGATCCGGACGGACCCAGCACGACCGTGAACTGGTTCGCCTCGATCGTGAAGGAGCAATCCGTCAACGCCTGCAGCCAGCGTCCCTCGCGCATGTAGGATTTGGCAACACCGCGGATGACGACCGCGGGAGAGGAAGCGGGATTCATCGGCGTGCATTGCCGCATGTAAGGGCGGGTTTCAAACCCGCCCCGCGAAACGCTTTCTTCTTCGTAGGGGCGAGGCAATGCCTCGCCCCTACGAAGCGTCTGGCTTGCATCAGGCGAGCTCGCGTTCGCCGGCGACAAAGGCTTTCACCGCCTCCTCGTGCACCGCACCGATGAGCTGCGCCTTCAGATCCAGGAATGCACGCGACCCCATCACATGGGGCGGTCTTGGTCGCGGCAGGTTCACGACAAACTCGACTTTGACCCGGCCGGGACGTGTGCTCATGACGACTACCCGGTCGGCCAAAAACAGCGCCTCGTCGAGATCGTGCGTGATGAGAAGCAGCGTCTTCGGCGCGGCTCCCCACAGGTCGAGCAGAAACTGATGAGCCGATGCCTTGCTCACCGTGTCGAGACCGCGGAAGGGCTCATCCAGCAGGATCACGGCCGGATCGCAAAGGAGCGCGCGAACGATTTCAACCCGCCGCCGCATGCCTGAGGACAGCGCGGCCGGATAGGCGCTCGCTACATCCATGAGACCGACGCGGCCGAGCAACGCAAGCGCGCGCCGCTCCGCCTCGCGATAGGTGATTCTCTGCTGGATGATCGGCCCGCGGACAAGATTCTCCCGCACCGTCGCCCAGGGGAACAACGCCCCGTTCTGAAAGACGACGACCCGATCCGGTCCGGGCTTGAGATGCCCGCGGGCGCTGTTGATGATGCGTCCATCGAGCTCGATCTCGCCGCTGGTGAGCGCATCGAAGCCCGCAATTGCATTGAGGAGCGTGGTCTTTCCACACCCGGACGGACCGACCAGCGCGCAGAACTGTCGCGATGCGATGTCGAGGCTGCAGGACTCCAACGCGACAATCGACTCGTTGCCAGCCGCGTAAATCTTTCCGACGCCGCGGGCGCGCAGATCGCCTTGCTGCGCCGCGCCCGGCGCACATAGCGCTGAGCTGTACTCAGGACGCGCGGCAACCACCGTCTGCTCCCTCTCCTGTGTGTACCGAAAATCAGATTCTAGTACGCTCGCTTACTGGCCGTCAAAATAACTGTTGAGACTCGGAATAGGCCGAAATTCCCTGTTAATTTCCCTGTTAGCAGGGAATTGGGTGCGGAGACGGGTTCGCATCCGACTGCGTCCTCAGCCAGGCAGTGCGGTCTCAGCGCTCATTGGACAAGACTTGACCTGTCTCATTTTCGGGAAAATGCTGTGCCGTCGCAGGACGATCGCGTCATGATCAGCAATCCTCTGAGATCCGAACCGCCATCAGCGCCGGCAATGCCGATGAGAGCGTTCGAGGGATCGGCCGCCTGGCGAGGCCTTGACCTTGGAAGCAGCGGCGATTTCGCTCACCAACTGACTGACACCGAGATTGTCGAGATAGACGCCGCGGTAGCGGCGATCATGCAAGGCGGCATCGAT
>Ga0209526_10003240_pt1 | contig 11084 bp, 7 predicted proteins | sample JacPinW_OM2H0_M1_FD_188566 | JGI IMG/M metagenome (GOLD analysis project Ga0209526, IMG submission 188566) | Forest soil microbial communities from Algoma, Ontario, Canada - Jack Pine, Ontario site 1_JW_OM2H0_M1 (SPAdes) (version 2) | ecosystem: Environmental > Terrestrial > Soil > Boreal...
AATGAAGTACGACATGGCTGGCGGAGCCACCATGCTTGGCGTCATGCGCGCTCTCGCCGCCCTCAAGCCCAGCGTCAAAGTGATTTGCGTCGTTCCGTCCACCGAAAATATGCCCGGCGGCAAAGCGCAAAAGCCTGGCGACATCCAGACCGCCATGTCCGGCAAGACCATCGAAGTCCTCAACACCGACGCGGAAGGCCGCCTCATCCTCGCCGACGGCGTTCACTACGCCAAGCAACTCGGAGCCACGCATCTCGTCGACGCGGCCACTCTCACCGGCGCCATCGTCGTTGCCCTCGCCAACGTCAACGTCGGCGTCTTCGGCTCCGACCAGCCCTTTACGGACAAGCTTCTCGCCAGCTCGAAAGCTGTCGGCGAAAAAATGTGGCAGATGCCCATCGACGACGACTACCGCGAATTCATCAAGGGCACCGTCGCCGACATCCAGAATATCGGCAGCGGCAAAGGCGGCGGCTCCATCACCGGCGCGTGGTTTATCCGCGAGTTCGCCGGCGAGACCCCGTGGATCCACCTGGATATAGCCGGCACGGCCTGGAACGACGACGCCAAGCCTTGGCTAGCAAAAGGCCCCACCGGCATCGCCCTCCGCACCCTCATCAACCTCGTCATGTCTTATTGAAACGGGAGTGCACAGCCCCTTCACTTGCATTCTAGACTTACGTTGGCCGTCGCGCGTCCGCCTTCGTTTCTTGTCTCCCTCTGTAGCTTCTGTGCTCCTCGTGATCTGTGCCCTGAAATCTTTTGCTTCCCCGCGTGAACCGCTCGCAGCGTGCCCTACATCTTCTCCGGCGCCTCGATCCCTAGCAGGGACAACGTCCGCACCAGCTGCGCCTCCACCAGCTCTGTCAGCCGCAGCAGAAACGCACGCTTTTGCTCGTCCGCTTCCGACAAAATATGGTGCTTGTGGTAGAAATTATTGAACGCCTGCGCCAACTGAAACGCATACTTCGCCAAAAACGCCGGCTCCTGTGCCCCAATCGTCGCATCCACCGCGTAGTCCAACGACCCCGCAAGCAACAACAACTCCCACAACCCGAGCCCTTCCGAGCCGCCAAGGACTTCCCGCACAGTCTCCACCGTCACTTCAGCCTTCGTCGCTCCCGTCTCCACGCCCTTCCGTCGGATCCCTCGAATTCGCACCACGGCATACTGGCAATACGGTCCCGTCTCCCCCTCAAAGCTCAGTGCATCCTTGAAATCAAACGCGATGATCGAGTTTCGCGTGAACTTCAGAAGAAAAAATCGCAAAGCTCCCACCGCAATCGCGTGCGCCGTCTGCCGCTGCTGGTCCTCGCTCATCTCCGCATGCCGCTGCTGCACCTCAACCAGCGTCGCCGCTTCCAGCATGTCGAGCAGATCATCCGCCTTCACCCCCAGCCCTTTGCGCCCGCTGACCTCCACGTACGGCTTCTTGGCCTCCTCAGGCGACAGCTCGTAACCCATTTCTGCTGCGCACCGCGCCGTCAGCGCCACAATTTCATAGGCAAAGTGAATCGAATTCCTAGCTTCTTTTTCGTGCCCCAGCCTCCGCAATCCCTCCGCAACCACATCCTGCAAATACGTCTGCCGGGCATCGATCACGTTATAGACGGTCTTCGCCGGCGCTCCAAAGTCCGGCGCTGCTGGATCATCCGCTTCGCTCGTCGTGGCCCACACCGTCTCCCCTTCGGGCCCATCCGCCCATTTCGCGTAGTGAAAATCCTTCCCCAGCAACCCAAACTTCCAGAGCTGATAGGCAATATCCTTGCCCACATACGTGACGGTTCCATTCGAACGCACAATAATCTTGTCCTGCGTATTCTCGTCTTCCGTCTTCTGTGCGTCGTCTGCGTTCTCCGGCCCCTCTGCGTTGATGCCTGAATTTTCTTTCCACGGCATAATCCAACAACCTGCCATTTTCCCGCTTGTCGCCAATTGAATCGTGCCCGATTCTTTCAGCTTCGCGAATGCCAGATCCCAAAAATGCAGATGCAGAATCTCGCTCTCTCTCGCCAGAAGTTCGTAAGGAATATCCAGTCGCGCCATCGTCCGCAGATGGCAGCTCACAATCGCATCCCCCACGATTCGCCCAACCTCCGCGGCGTCGCCTCGCCTCTCTTCGATCGCCTTCAGTGTCTCGCCGCGCAATTTCGCCGCGCGCTCTTTATCCTCCGCAAAAAACTGCGTCGCCCGCGCGTAAAGGTCCCAGCAGAGGTAGTCGAACCGCGGCTGACGCGCCAAGGCCTTCACCTCCGCCGCCGTCTTGTGTTCCATATGGAGAAACCCAATGACCACGTCCGCCACCTGCACTCCCGTATTGTCAATGTAGTTCTGGACCTGCACGTTGTAACCAGCGTGCCGCAACGTCCTCGCCATCGTGTCGCCCAGGGCCGCGTTCCTCACGTGCCCAATGTGTGCCGCCTTGTTCGGATTGATGCTCGTATGTTCGACAATGATCTTCTGGGACAGCCATTCTCGGCTGTCCATGCGCTCTCCCCGGTGCATCGCTGGTCCGCCACTGGCCGCTGGCCACTCGCCTTTTCCTAATTCCGTCCAGAACGCCGCCGGGTCAAAGTACGCATTCAAATAGCCGCCGCCCGCCACCTCCACTCGTGCAATCCCTTCCACCGGTCCCAACTGCACGGCAATTTCCTGCGCAATCTGGCGCGGGGCCTGTTTCAACCGCTTCGCCAACTCAAAACACACCGGCGAGGCGGCTTCCCCCATCTGGATCTTCGGCGGCCGCTCTAGAACCACGGTTAACTCCACGCCGTACTTCTCCCGGATGTATCGCTCCAGCGCCTCCCGCAATCGATTCGTCAATGTGAGGTACACGTGTCCTCGGCTATCCCTTCAGACCTGGAAAAAACACATCAGTATAGAACCTCCTCAGCGTTCGTTCAAAGTCGATCCTTGTCGAGTGTTGGGGGACGGCTGCAGCCCGGCAAGCCGCGTCGATCTTTCTCCGTGCAGCTCGTCCCCTTCTTTGGGGCGTTCACCTATTTCTCGCGCCAGATCAGCTGTTGCGCGGGTATCCCCATCGTCGCCCTAAATCCTGTAGAGTCAGCACTTACAATCCAGCCAGAACGCCCCGTTGCACGTTGCAGCAATGCTTGCTCTTCGCCGATGTGAGTACCTTGTTTGCCGTTCGTAAAGAAAAAGCGGGGAGTGGTATCTCGCCCCCGGCTTACGGATCGCGTCTCACGGCTGTTTGACACTCTCCTACCCCGCCGATACTATCAACCTGCACCCGGGCGGAGATATTTCCAGGCCGCATGTTCCATCGCGCGGCGGGTGGATTCCCATGAAACTCGCGTATTTTGATTGTTTTTCGGGTATTAGCGGAGACATGACCTTGGGCGCGCTCGTGGACGCGGGCTGCGACATCGAACATCTACGCTCCGGGCTGCGCGGCTTGCAGGTTTCCGGCTGGGAGTTGTCCGCCGAAAAGGTCTGGAAGAACGGCCTTTCCGCCACCTACATCCGTGTGAAGACCGACGACCGGCAGAAGCACCGCTCGCTCAGCGCGATTTTGCAACTCCTGAGGGATTCTCAACTCGCCCCGCAGGTGGGCGAGCGCGCCTCAGCCATTTTCCAGAAACTCGGCGAAGCCGAGGCTCGCGTTCACGACGTGCCTGTCGAAAAAATTCACTTCCACGAAGTCGGCGCCGTCGACGCCATCGTGGACATCGTCGGCGCGTGCATCGGCTTCCATGTCCTGGGAATTGAGCAGTTTGCCTGTTCGCCACTGAACGTCGGTGGCGGCACCGCCAAGATGGCGCACGGCGTTTTGCCTGTGCCCGCGCCAGCAACCGCCAAGCTACTACAAGGCAAGCCCACCTATTCGAGCGGCGTGCAACGCGAACTCATTACGCCAACCGGCGCGGCCATCGTCGCTACCGTCTGTGACGTTTTCGGGCCGCAGCCGCCCATGACAGTCAGCGCCATCGGCTACGGCGCGGGCACCGTCGACCTTGAAGGCCAGCCCAATGTCCTGCGCGTCATGATCGGCGAAGCCGCGGAAAAGACCGTGCCCGGCTACGACGAAGAAATCGCCGTGATCGAAGCCAATCTCGACGACATGAACCCGCAGATCTACGGATATTTTCTGGACAAGGCACTGGCGGCGGGGGCACTGGACGTCTACACCACGCCGGTGCAAATGAAAAAGAATCGCCCGGGTACGTTGCTCACGGTACTCTGCAAGCCGCAAGATGCCAATGCGCTGATGTCGCTCATCTTTGGCGAGACCACAACTTTCGGCCTCCGCACCTATCGTGCCCAGCGCCGGACGTTGCCGCGCGAACACGTGAGTGTTGCGACCAGTTTCGGCGACGTCCGCGTTAAGGTGTCCCGCGTCAACGGCCGCATCCTGCATGTCGCTCCCGAATACGACGACTGCCGCAAACTGGCCGTCGAGAAAAACGTACCCCTACAACGCGTAATCAACGAAGCTCTGCGCCGCTACGAAGGAGGTTGGTAGGTCAGGTACGCGCCCGGCTTCGGCCCGGCGATGCGATTCCGAAATCGAAACCAGAAGACTTGAAACGAACAATGCCCAACGAAAAGCCCAAATTCTATCTCACCACGCCGATCTACTACACGAACGGCCTGCCGCACATCGGCCACACGTACTCGACGATCGTGTGCGACACCATTCGCCGCTACAAGCGTATGCTCGGCTACGATGTCGCGCTGACCACCGGCACGGACGAGCATGGCGTCAACGTCGAGCGCTCCGCAAAAAAGGCGGGCATACCCGAATCGGAGTTTGTTGCCCAGATGGCGGCGGAGTGGAAGGCACTATGGGACGAGTTCGGCATCCAGGGCGACGAATTCATCCGCACCACAGAGGTTCGCCACGCCCGCACCGTTCAGTGGCTTTTCCGCTTGTGCCGCGAGAATGGCTACATCTATCCGGGACACTACACCGGCCAATATTGTATCTACGACAATGCGTACGTTGACGTGAAGCCCGGTGAAAATTGCCCCGATTGCGGCCGGCCGACGGAAACCGTCACCGAAGCGAACTATTTCTTCAAGCTGTCTGCATTCCAGAAACCCCTTCTCGATTTCTACAAAAAGAACCCGAACTTCATCCAACCCGATACCCGCCGCAATGAAGTTCTGAGCTTCGTCGAAGGCGGGCTGAAGGACCTTAGCATCACCCGGACGTCTATCCGCTGGGGCATCCCGGTTCCCGGCGAAGAATCCCACGTTTTCTACGTCTGGTTTGACGCACTCACCGCCTACCTCAGCGCCGTCGGTGGTCCCGAATACGAACGCCGCGGTTTCTGGCCTGCCGACATTCACTTGGTCGGCAAGGAGATCATTCGTTTCCACGCGGTATTCTGGCCCGCGTTTCTCATGGCCGCCGGACTTCCCCTGCCGAAGCAGATTTGGGCCCATGGCTGGCTGCTGATGGACAGCACCAAGATGAGCAAGTCGTTAGGCAACGTCGTGCGTCCCCGGCCGATCGTTAACGTACTCGGTCTCGATGCCCTTCGCTACTACCTGCTCCGCGAAACCGTCTTCGGCCAGGACGGCAACTTCAGCTACGACGCCCTCGTTCAGCGCTATAACAGTGACCTCGCCAACGGCCTCGGCAACCTCGCCAGCCGTACCGCTGCCATGATCGAGAAGTATTGCGGCGGACTGATCCCGAAGCCTGCTGCACTTCAGCCACAGGACACCTCGTTAGCAAAGGAAGCGCAAGAGGTCATCGGTGAAGTCCTGGAGCAGTACAACAACCTCGGATTCTCGCGAGTATTGGAACGAATCTGGTCGCTGATTGCCGCGACGGACAAGTACCTGACTTCCGAGCAGCCCTGGGCGCTCGGTAACACGGAAGCCGATCAACAACGCCGCGGGACCGTTCTGTGGACCACTGCTGAGGTCCTCCGCATCGTCACCGCCTTGACGCATCCGGTCCTGCCGGAGAGTACCGCGAGAGTCTGGTCACTTCTCGGACAGCGCGAACAACTCGGCTCGCTGGAGTTGGACGGTCTGCGCTGGGGACAAATCAGCTCGGGTACCCTACTGGGGAAATCCCTGGCGCTTTTCCCACGGATCGACAAGGCAGAAGCCATAGAGAGGATGGAAGTAATGGAAAACGAAGCACAGAAACAACCGGCACCGGTAGCTCCAAGTGTCGCGGCCAGCGTACCTGCCGGTGCGGCAGCCGCGGCCGCACCGGCGGACAAGATCGGGATCGAAGACTTCGCCAAGGTGGAGATGCGGGTAGGTCAGGTCAAAACCGCGGAGCGCATCGTGGGCGCGGACAAACTGTTGAAGCTGACGGTCGATATCGGCAGCGAGGTACGCCAGATTTGCGCCGGAATTGCGCAGTACTACGAACCCGAAAAGCTGATCGGCCGCAAGGTTGTCGTGGTGGTCAACCTCCAACCGCGCAAACTCCGCGGCGTCGAGTCCAACGGCATGATCGTAGCCGCCACTGTCGGCCCCGAAGGTCGCCCCGTCCTTGCCAGCTTCGCCGAGGATGTCGAAGTCGGTGCACGTCTCAAGTAGCCTTTCCATGCAGGGGCGAAGCACTGCCGTGCCCCGCTGCCGAGGTCTCAACGCTAATCGCCCATGGAACTGATCGACTCACACGCACACATAGACTTTCCGCAATTCGACGAGGACCGCTCAGCGATGCTCGATCGCGCGCGAGCCGCCGGAGTATCGACGCTCCTCGCCATCGGCACAGGCCCTGGTCCCGGGAAGCTGGATGCTGCGCTCCCTTTTGCCGAGCAGAACGATTGGATCTTCACTACCGTGGGTATCCATCCGCACGAGGCGAAGGAAGTCATGCAGCAGCATCTCGATCAACTCGTGACGCTCGCGAAGCATCCGAAAGTGATCGCCTGGGGCGAGATCGGCCTCGACTACTTTCACGATCATTCGCCCCGTCACATTCAAGATCGCGTCTTTCGCGACCAGCTTGCGCTCGCCCGTTACGCAAAGCTGCCGATCGTCATTCACTGCCGCGACGCGTGGTCCGATTGCCTCGACGTTCTCGAGGAAGTCTGGCGTCCGGCAGGGCTCGGCGGCATTCTGCATTGCTTTACCAGTACGCTGGACGACGCTCGGCGAGGTCTTGAACTGGGCTTCCTAATCTCGTTTGCCGGGAATTCAACCTATCCGAAAGCGCAGAATCTTCGCGACGTAGCGAAGAATTTGCCCCTGGAGAAGATTTTGATCGAGACAGACGCTCCCTATCTTGCGCCGCAAGCCTATCGCGGGAAGCGCAACGAACCGGCCTACGTGGGGGAAGTAGCTAAGGCCATTGCGAATGTGAGAAACTTACCCGCAGAAGAGGTGGCGTTGGCAACCGCGGCCAATTTCCGGCGCTTCTTTCGTCTCGCACGGCCTGCAGCGGCCGCGGCCGCTGAAATCGAATGAGTCGGCCGCATATCTTCTTGACGGCGCTGCGGTCGCACAGGATACTGATCGGCTCGCGCCCAATTGCATGTTGATGCAGGCCAGGAGGCAGGCCATCGCGCTGTTCACAGTCAGGGAGATTTTCGATCTCGTCAGAGATGACCTCGCGCTGGTGGAAGAGGAGCTGACGCGACAGACTACCGCCGCCTTCGAGCCCGTTTCTGAAATCACCAGCTACCTCCTCGGCGGGGGCGGGAAGCGTCTGCGTCCCGCGCTCCTGCTTCTCTCCGCTCGCTATGCCGGAAACCGCGGCCCCAGCGCCATTCGCATGGCGGCTGTCGTCGAACTTCTGCACAGCGCAACGCTCATTCATGACGACGTCATCGACAGCGCGGACACGCGCCGCGGCCGGCCGTCGGCGAATTCGCGGTGGGGCAATCATCGCAGCGTTTTGGCAGGCGACTGGCTGTATATGCAGTCTTTCCAAATGGCGCTGGAAGAGCGCAACTTCCGCATTCTCGACGTACTGATCGACCTTACGCAAAAGATGGTTGAAGGCGAACTCATCCAACTTGCGAAGATCGGGCGCATCGACATCACGGAGGAGGACGCAATTCGGCTTGCCACGAACAAGACGGCGTGTCTTTTTAGCGGCTGCGCGCGGCTCGGCGCGGTGCTCGGTGGATGGGAAGGCGCTGACGAGTTGGCTTTGGCGGAGTACGGCCGATATGCGGGCCTGGCGTTCCAGTTGGTGGACGACCTGCTGGATTTCACCGCGTCCGCGGAACAGTTGGGGAAACCCGTTCTCAGCGATCTGAAAGAAGGTAAGGTGACGCTGCCACTCATTTATGCGATGGAGAATGGCCACCGTGATGCCCGGGAACTTGTGGTGCGCGTGCTGAAAGAAAAGGAGTTTGACTCCGTTCGTCCGGAAACCCTCGTGGCCCTGGTGCACGAGTCAGGCGCGCTGGATCGCGCGCGGAACCTGGCGCATGACTACGCGCGTCGCGCGAAAGCATGCCTCGACGGCCGGAACGATTCCGAGTACGCTCGCGCGCTGCTCGCGCTTCCGGACTTCATTCTGGAGCGTGAAAACTAGCACAAAGATCTTGCCGAGAGGGGAGCAGCAGGCTGTGCCTCGAGAAGAGAAAAGTAGCCGCGAAAACTAGCGATTCCGCAAGCTATGTTGCCTTTCAAGCTAATCTACCATGAACACTACGATCTGAATCTGGGCCCCCACGTGTTTCCGTCGCAAAAGTTTCGTCTGATTGCCGAACAATTGCTTCGCGAGGGAGTCGCAGCGCCTGAAGATTTTCTTCGTCCGAATCTAGCTGGTGATGACGACATCCTCCGCGTGCACACGCCCGAGTGGGTGCACAAGCTGAAGACCGGCACGCTCACGGCCAGCGACGTGATGAAGTTGGAGGTGCCGTATTCGCCCGAGCTGGTCGAAGCGGTTTGGCTGGCTGCCGGCGGGACGATCCTTGCCGGACAATCGGCCTTGCGGAATGGATTCGGCGTCAACCTCAGCGGTGGATTTCATCACGCGTATCCTGGGCACGGGGAAGGATTCTGTGCGGTCCACGATGTCGCTGTGGCCATTCGGCGTCTGCAAGCGGACAGCGCGATTCGAAAGGCCATGGTCGTCGACACCGACGTGCATCATGGCAACGGCACGGCCGCTATTTTTCGCGATGATCCTTCCGTGTTCACGATTTCTATACACCAGGAAAACAATTATCCGGCGCACAAGCCGCCTTCAAGCATCGATCTCAACATGATGGACCGCGCGGACGACGATGAGTACCTCGGCGCGCTAATTCCCGTGGTCCAGAAGGCGCTCGATGAATTCCGGCCCGAGATTGTGTTTTACGTGGGGGGCGCCGATCCCTTTTGCGAGGATCAACTTGGCGGGCTGTCGCTGACGAAAAAAGGATTGATGGAGCGCGACCGCAAGGTTTTTGAGGAGGCGCGGCGCCGAAATATTCCCGTGGCGACGACGCTTGCGGGCGGCTACGCTCGCAACGTGGAGGACACGGTCCGCATTCACGTGAATACGATTCTCGCCGTACGGGATATCGCTCTGGTTTTTCCTTCCGCGAACGCGGCCACGAAGCGCTAGCCGCGGTTCTCCCGAACGGCCAAGCAAGCCAGGAAATTCAAACCAGGACGAAGTGCTCGAAGGAGGCTGTGAGCGCCGATATGGTCCGCAGCCTGCGCCTCTAGGGTACGGGCGTGCGCCACCGCGGAGCTTCCTGATTTTGGTGGCGCGAAGAGGCGGCAGCGGGGGCAGCCCCGCCAGGGGCGAGGGCGTGGTTGACCGCAGCGGCTAAAGTTTGTTCGAAGTCGTCTTCGCCGTAGCCTTCCGCGCGATACACAATTTTGCCCCCGCGATCGACGACCACTACGGTGGGGAAGGAGTTGATGGCGAACAGGCGGTCCAGGCCGTCGGCGAAGACCAGCGTCGTGCGGGGCTGCATATCTTGCACGTAAGGAGGGACGAGGGTTTCGTCCTCATCGCAGTTCGCCGCCAGAAATGAGACGTCACGGTTCTGTTGGAACCCGGCAGCGACGCGGTCGAATTGAGGCTCCAGCGCGCGGCAGGGACCGCACCAAGTCGCCCAGAAACTTACGACCAGGATTTTTCCCTTGTGATCCGCAAGAGGGTAAGGGGACCCATCGGGAATCCTGCGCAGGGTAAACTCGTAAGGTTCTTTGGCAGCAGCATTTCTGCTGGCCTGCGGATGCTTGGACGTACCCGTCACTTCGTCATAAATGCGAAGCAGATATTCTCCGAGTCCGTCGCTGGAACCATGGGCGATACGCCAGACATTGCCCAGCTTCTGGCGAATTTCATGGCGATCTGGGCTGCCTTTTGAACCATCGGCCAGGGCAAACGCTCGGGCGTATTCATCGATGGCAACGGGTAACTGTTTGTTGAGCTCCGCGATTTCGCCAAGTTTTTCGGCGGCACTTGGGTTTAAAATAAGCGCATAGCTCGCTTCGAAATCCTTTTGGGCTTCCGCAGTTTGGTGAAGCTTGAGGTAGAGGCGGCCGCGAAGAAGCAGGATGGTCATGCGGTCGCGCTTTTTCTCAGCTTCCCATTCTTCCTTCGAAATCTTAGGTGACTTTTCCTGCGAGGAACCGTGATCGAGGAAGTCCAAAACGCGCGTGGCGTAGCTAGTCGCGCGGCGAAGTTCCCGTTCATCGCCGCCGCGTTCGAGAAGCTGGATCGCCAGCAGTGTCATGGACATGTCCTCGGGGGTGAGCGCGACGATGCGTTCGGCATATTCAGCTGCCCGGGTGGTATCGCGCAATTGCAGATTCGTTTCCACCAGGGCGCGGTAAATCTTCACTCGCTGTTGGGCTTCGGGATATTTTTTGAGGAAGGCCTCGAGATTGCGTACTAACGCAGCGCGGTCGTTTCCGGCATTGTCAATGGCTTGCTGGAGTTCTTCGTCGCCGGAGATTTGTTGGCGGGCGGCTGACGGTTTGTTTGCGGCGGATTTAAGCCCTGGGGCGGGTTGAGTGAGATTGGGGTGCTCTTGGGCGCGGAGTGCGGCGTGCATCGTGGCGGCGCAGAGAGAGAGGGCCAGCACGGCTAGGGCGACAGGTTTGCTTGGAGAGGGCATCGATCGTCTATTTTAGCGCATTGCCGGGGATTTGCCGGGTTGTCGATTTGTGGGCTCGGGGTTCTAAAG
>Ga0209526_10003241_pt1 | contig 11084 bp, 8 predicted proteins | sample JacPinW_OM2H0_M1_FD_188566 | JGI IMG/M metagenome (GOLD analysis project Ga0209526, IMG submission 188566) | Forest soil microbial communities from Algoma, Ontario, Canada - Jack Pine, Ontario site 1_JW_OM2H0_M1 (SPAdes) (version 2) | ecosystem: Environmental > Terrestrial > Soil > Boreal...
CAGAAAATTCAACGCCGTCGCCGCTTTGGTTACTTCGAGCCAACATTTAACCGTGATAGAGCCCCTTGTCCCGCGCCTTTTGGATCGCAAGCGCTGCCAACAGGTCGAGCATCGGCGTCGACAGCCCAGCTGCCTTCGCAAACGCCGCCGGCGCCCGGACCAGCGTATCGATTTCCATCGGGCGGCCGCGCTCGTAATCCTGCAATAGCGACGGCTTGTGGTCGGGCGCCGGTCCGGAGCGGGTGACGCGCTCCACTTCGGCATAGCAGCTTTGGCCGATCGCCTGCGCCTCGTCGAGCAGGCGCGGCACCACATCGCGCAGCGCGGGGTCGATCCGCGCGCCCCTCGCGGTTTGCCCTGATATCAGACACAACACCGACATCGACATGTTGGTCATCAGCTTGGACCAGATCGCCTGCCTGATCTGCGGCACCTGTGGCGACTGGATCGAGGCTTCATTAAGCAGAACTCTCAAGCGCTCGATCCGCGCGCTTGCGCGGTCATCGCATTCCCCGACCAGCAGCATGTTTCGCTCCGGCGAGAGATTGACGGCGATCCCGGGCTCGACCACCTCATTCGCCGAAAAAATCACGCCGCCGATGATGCGTTCGCGGCCAACGGCGGCACGCAACCGGCCGCCGGGATCGAGAAAGCAAAGGTCCGGCGGAGGCCGGTGATGGGGCGCAAGACCGATGTCGTACCACCAGGGAATGCCGTTCTGGGCGAACACGATCGCAGTGTCGTCGCCGAGCAGCGGCGGCAGCCCCGTGACCAGGCTGCCAAGGGCATTGGCTTTCAGCGTGCTGATGACAATATCCTGCCGCCCGAACCCCGCCGGGTCGTCAGATGCGTTCACTTTCGCCAAGTACGCGTCGCTTCCAACGCGCAGCGTCAGGCCTCTCGTCTTCGCCGCCTCAAGGTGAGGCCCGCGCATCACGCAGGACACCTCATGTCCGGCCAGCCCCAGCCGCACCGCAAAGTGGGTGCCGACGGCGCCCGCGCCGAATATGCATATCCGCATGGGGGAGGTTTCCTGTTGGTCCGATGGATTGCAACCTAGTTTCCACAAGCTTGCGACGCTGCGCAACCGGTCATCGGATCCAGCAATGGCCGCAGCACTCACCAGGCATCACGGATAGCGGCGTCCTCACCGGGGCTTGCAATGATTATGACAAACAGCCCTCACCGCGACTTATTGCGGCCGCTTATATGATCGCCTAGACATGCAGTGAAGTGGGTCTCGAGGCTCTGCATCGAGGCCGAGGGCAAGGGGCCGGTTGCCGAACTGGGAAGTTGGATGAACGCGGCTCAAGGTAAGCAGTCTGCCATCGCAAGGCTATTGGGTTTGCTGAGCCAACCCCAGCATCCATATCGGCCTACCACCGAGGTGTTTCTCGATCTCAACGTCGATCGCGTCGCGGACAATCTTAATCTGGCGGTTGAGGGCAGCACGCGGGGAGCCGAGAATCGGCCATCCAGCGATGCGGAGACCCTCGACGACATCGAGCATCGGGTCGTGGAGCTGATCGAGACCCACAAGCAAGATGCGCATTCAATTTATCTTGAGCACCTGCACACCTACGACGAGCGCCTGACGGCGCTGAATTTCGAAGAGCGTTTTGCAATCATCCAACAAGCCGCTCCGGAATCGGTTGGCGAATTCCGCGCCGAAGCGGCACTGGGCCGCGACGAATTGTTCAGCCTGCGGCGGCGACTTTATGATTCAGAACAGGAGCGCGATGATTTCCGCAAGCGCCACAGGCTGGTGCGCCCGGCGCGCCTGTCATCGCAGGGCAAGACCATACTCAAGATCGGAATCCTGGCGGTTCTTTTCGTCGTCGAAGTTGTCATCAATGGCAACTTTCTCGCCAAATCGAATCCGCAGGGGCTTTTGGGCGGCGCGGTGCAAGCGGTGAGTTTTGCGGCTTTGAATATTATCGCGAGCTTCCTGTGTGGGCTGGTGCCGATTCGCCTCATCAATCGCAGGAATTTCTTTGTTAAATTGATCGGCCTTGCATCCTTCCTCCTCTATCTCGCGTTCGCGATCGGACTAAATCTCACGCTGGCGCATCTTCGCGAAATTCCTCCGACCGTGAACGGTGATGCCGGACAGGAGGTCATGATCCAGCTGCTGAAGGCGCCGCTCGTCCTGAACGACATCATCTCCTGGGTGTTTTTCGGGATCGGTCTAATTTTTTCGCTGATCGCCATGACCGACGGATTGCTGTTCACCGATCCTTATTTTGGCTATGGCTCGCTGGAACAGCGATGCAACGAGGCCCGCGCCCAATACACCGAGGGCAAGGCTGAACTGGTCGAGAGGCTCCGCGATATCAGGGACGCTGCCAGCGAGGCCATGAACGGCGCGGCTCGGGATTTATCGGTCCGGCGCGGCGAATTCGATTCGATTATTCAAGCCAGGGGGCGCCTGGCGCAACGCTTCGGCGAGCATCAAAATCACATCGAGCGATCTTGTCGGGCGCTGCTGGCGATCTATCGCGAAGCCAATCGCAAGGCGCGAAACACCTCCGCTCCAAGTTACTTCGCAAAGCCTTACAATATGGATCGCATCGTCTATACCGGAACCGACGGGGATGAAACGGCACGAGATCAGCTTCGCCAATCCATTCTCGAGACGCAGGACATATTGAAGCGCCAGATTGCGGCAGTGCACGAGGCCTTCGATGAAGCTGTGCGCTCATACCGTGAAATTGACGACCTGATCCCGGAGGGCAAGTTTGCCCCGTCTGCAGCCAAGAAAGCGTAACAGCGCGCGCGGCGCGGGCGCTGCGATCGGCGGCATTGTGTTGATACTCCTTGCCATGGTGGCATTGGGGTTTTTGGCGCTGTTCTACTTCTCCGCCCCGCAGAAGCCCAAGCTTGACGCGGCCTCCTTGTGCCCGGTCGATGGGCCCCAAGGCATTACCGTCGTTCTGGTCGATACCTCCGATGACCTGCCGGAACCGTCGCAGCGCCAGGTTCTGGGCCAGCTCGAAGATCAGATTTCCGCGCTGCCTGATTATTACAAATTCGACATCCGCGTGCTCGACATTGCCGGCGGCCGCAGCCGGTCGCTGTTTTCGAAATGCAATCCGGGCGACGGCACGGGCCTCAGCGAATGGACCGATAATCCGCGGATCGCACGCATGCGCTGGCTCGAAAACTTCCGGCAGCCGGCCAAGGATGCCATTAAAAACAGCCTGTCGTCTGCAAAGGCAAAAAACTCGCCGATCATGGGCGCGATCCAGGACATCGCGATCGACCAGTTTTCCTCTTCCGCAGCCCAAAAGGTCGAAAAGAAGCTGATCGTGATTTCCGATATGCTGGAGTACACCCCGCTTTACAGCCAATATCCTGCTGCCGGCGATCTGTCGTATCAGAGGTTCAAGCGGTCGCCCGCCTACTTGAAATTTCGGACCGACCTGCATGATGCCCACGTCAAGATCGAATACGTCCAGCAGACCCAGGTAACCATCGATACGGTACGTCACATCGAATTCTGGAAGGAGTGGATCACGGACAACAAGGGAACATTTGATGGCGCCCGGCGATTGCAGGGAGCAAGGTAGTGGCCTCAACCAATAGTCTGCGCGAGTTGCCGCCCGGGCTATTGAACGGGCTATTGTTCTTCGCCGTCGTCTTGTCGGGCGCCGGCTACATCGTGTTCTCCAAGCTTCATGAGTTCAGCGCGCTCCAGGTCACGTTGGTCCCGGTTCTGATCATGGTCGCCTACGCGTTGGTGCTCGGGCTGGCGCGCTTGTTTCGCCTGCGCGACGACCAGTCCGGCGATAATCTCTACTACATGGGTTTTTTGTTCACCCTGACCAGCCTCGCTGTTTCCCTGTATCAATTTTCGTCGGCGGGATCGGCCGAGCAGATCGTGCAGAATTTCGGCATCGCGATCGGCTCGACGATTGCCGGCATCACGTTGCGGATCTTCTTCAATCAGATGCGGCGCGATCCTGTCGAAGTAGAACAGGCGGCGCGTCTGGAGCTTGCGGATGCTTCACGAAAGGTGAGACGCGAGCTGGAAAGCACGGTGCTCGAATTCGGCTCTTTCAGGCGGGCCACCCAGCAATCGATCACGGACGCCGTCGATGAAATCGACACGTTCTTGAAAGAGGCAAAGGACCGGATTGTCGGTCAGCTCGAGGGATTTGCGCGCGACGCCAACAAGCCGCTGCAAGACGCATCGAAGAAATCCGGCGATACCGTTGAGGAACTCAATGCCAGGGTTTTGAAAACCTTTGAGGCGGTCGCAAAGCAACTGGCGGAAGACGGCGCTCGGCTCTCGACCAGCACCGCCGCCATCGTGAGTTCAATCGACGAGGTTGTTTCGAGGCTCGCCTCATTGCAGACCCCGGAACAGACGATCGAGGTCAAGCTCAATCCGGCAATCCAGGGCCTGACCCGCGTGGTCGGCACCTTCAGCAAGAATGCCGAGGCGCAGGCCATTTCGATCAATTCCAACCTGAGGCAGACGCAAGCGCTTTCGAGCGCGATAACGGTGCTGTTATCCGAGATCAGGGCCGCTGAAGCGGTGCGTCTTGCCAGCAATCCTCCGGCCGGTGCCGTCGGCACCCCGCAAACAGAGGCTCCCTCGACAAGCTTCGAAGGCGAAGGAAACTATTAGCTGCTAAGATTCGGCAACACGCTACCCAGTCACCAGGCAGGTTCACCATGGATGGTCATATCTTCCGACAATCATCGTCGTATCGCCAGGGCCTGGTCCTCGGTCTGACGATGGCCGAGATCGTCATCCTCTTGATATTTTGCTTGCTGATCACGATGGCCACGTTCCTCAAGAGAGAACAGACCAAACGCGAGGAGGCCGAACAGCAGGTCCGTGTCGAAAGAGTAAGCAGCATGGCCGAGCATAATCTGGTCATGGCGATCAAGCAGAACCCGGAACTTTACGAGCGGCTTCGCTCCGAGGTCGTGACCTCGAGTGGCGCAAAAGCCGTGGATGAATTTTGGCGCGAGCTGGTCGAGAGCCGCAATGCGATGGCCGAACTCAAGAAGGGCGGCCTGTCGGAAAAGGATATCAGCGACCGGCTCGCCAATGTGGATCGGCTCAATTCCAAGGGCATCAGCGTTGAGAAAGCGCTTCGCGACGCGGAGATCGTCGGAAGCATCGAAAAGGTCATGCCTGACGCCGCGAAGTCGCCGCCGCAGATGATTACAGACGCGCTTGCCCGCGGGCTTTCCGGTGACACCCAATCGGGCCACCAATGGCCGCCCATTATCAGCCTGAGCGAAGCCGACGGAAACTTCTTCGAAAGGGGGAGCGCGGAGCTGTCGCCCGATTTCCGCGATAAGCTGATGAACTCGACGCCTGAGGAAATCGCCGCGCTGATCAAGAAGTATGATGTTGATGTCATCGAAGTCGTCGGCCACACCGATGAACAGCCGGTAGGCTTGCGGCAATCAAACCTCGATCGTGATCTGGTTCCGGTTTTGAAGAATTACGCCGGCGTCGACAGCCTCGTTCCGGCCGATAATGCCGGGCTCGGACTCGCCAGAGCCGTTTCCGTTGTCAGTGTGCTCAACAGGTCGCCGCTGCTTTCAGGATACAAGCTGATCCCGTTGTCCGGCGCCCAACTCGTCAATACCGATGAGACGCTCGCCATTGACGGAATCTTTTCAGGCGACGTCCGGGAGCGGCGGCGCATTGAAATACGATTGCGCAAATCTTCGCCGCATTATTTGTCGGTCGATGCGTCGCCGGCTCCGCTGGCGCCGGCACGGCCACGGCCGCGGCCAAAACCGCTGTTGCCGATCGTGACGCGGCCGTACGTCACGCCGCTGAATATGATGCCCAGTCATTGAGGTCGCGTTGCCGGAAACAATGTCGCAATCCCGGGAAAAATCCTGACCCTGCATTCGCGCTGGACGCACCGACTGGCGGCTGTCCCGAAATATTTGACGAACGGGTCATATCGAACTGATCCGCAATCTCCGCGACAACCTTCTTGACCTTTGCCTCGGCTCGCGTTCTTATGCATTATAATGCATAAGAACGACTGAGGAAGGCGTGTGCGGCCATGAAAACCGCTTGCGTCAAGGCTATCGGCTGCCCGGATCATCCTGCATGCCCATTGGTATGCATTTTATTTCCTCTCGGGCGAAGCGTAACCCCTTGGTCGCGCTGCTCTCGACCATATCCGTGGTTGCAAGCCGACGCTTTCGGTTCTGCCGTCCTCATCGCGCAACATGGGCAGGCCATCGGCATACCGCATTCTCTTTTGCGCGAAGCGCAACGCCTACCGGCCAGGCGCCGTCAACGCCGTCCGGAAGCAATGGTCGCTGATTCTACTGCGACTGGGCTGGGACTAGTTCGACGTACCAACGAGTGAAGAAATCACAAAAGGGAGGGTAGTCATGGTGAGCGGAATGAGAGTGCTGTCGTGGTCTGCTGTTCTGCTAAGTGCTGTTGCTGCATCGACCGCCTCGGCGGCAACGAAGTGTGAGAATTTGGCAACCCTGGAGCTTCCAGATGTTACCTCGATAACGGCCAAGTCTTTCCCCGGAGGAACGTTCCAGCCGCCTGACCCGACCGGCTTCGTCCCGACGCCACAACTCCCCCATGCATCTCCGCCAATCCCTAACCTGCCGGCGTTTTGCCAAGTCTCGATCGTGGTCGAGCCGGCAATCAATATCGAGATATGGCTTCCGCTTCCCAGCGCATGGACCAACCGGTTCCAAGGTGTTGGGGGCGGCGGGTACGCCGGCACGATTACCTGGGCCGGGCTCGCGACCGCAGTCGAGGGAGGTTACGCGACGGCCTCCACCGATACCGGCCATTCTGCTTTCGCGCCGAGCAATGGGCTGGGGGGTGGTGGATTCGCGCTGAATCAACCCGCCGATACACTGAACGTCGGCCTCATCGCAGACTTTGCCGAACGCTCCGAATTGGAGCTCGCTCGCAAAGGCAAAGCGCTCACTCGCGCCTTCTATGGGACCGGTCCGCGCTTTAGCTATTGGACCGGATGCTCGACCGGAGGGCGACAGGGCTGGATCATGGCCCAACGCCACCCTGAGGAATATGACGGGTACCTTACCGGTGCACCAGCCTTCAACTGGGACCGCTTCATCCCGGCGGAACTCTGGGGTCAAGTGGTCATGAAGGATGAAGTGGGCGCGCCAATCTCGCCTGCAAAATTGAATGCGGTCACCAACGCGGCGGTCGCCGCATGCGCGGCGAAATCCGGTGACGGCACTCTCTCGACTGACGCATTTCTCGCAGATCCGCGCCTATGCACTTTTAACCCCGCGCAGATGAGCTGTTCTGCCCAGCCCTCAAATCCAAATTGTTTGACGTCGCAGGAAGTTGGCGCTGTCAGCAAGATTTGGGATGGCCCGCGCGACGCGCATGGCCGCCGGCTGTGGTTCGGACTTGATCGCGGCGCGAATTTGGCAGCGCTCAACGGGTCGTTCCCATTTCCGATCGCGACGGATCATTTTGCCTACTGGTTGCACCAGAACCCGAGCTTCGATTGGCACACCGTCACGGAATCTTCGTTCAGCAAAGATTTCTTCAACTCTGAGTCCAGGTTCGAAGACGTGATTGGGACTGACAGCACCGGTCTGGATGAATTGATCGAGCATAAGGCCAAGAACATCACTTATCACGGCACCGCGGATCAGCTGATCTTCTCGCGTGGTACGATCAACTATTTTGAGCGCTTGCGAAAAACGTACGGCGCTCAAAACGTGGACAAGTTCGCCCGACTGTTCATGGCGCCCGGAATGGGCCACTGTATCGGGGGCGCTGGCGCCAATTCCTTCGGCAATGTTTTCGCAGGACCTCCGGTGTCGTCAGATCCGCAGCACGACATCTTCAAAGCGCTGGTCGATTGGGTAGAGTTCGGAACTCCGCCGGAGCAAATCATCGCAACGAAGTTTGTCAACGACAATCCCGCCAGTGGCGTTGCGTTCACGCGCCCGCTCTGTGTATTTCCGAAACGTGCCGCGTACAAAGGTGCTGGCAATCCTTCCGACGCTGGAAACTGGACTTGCGTGAAAGGGATCGAGAACGACACGACCGAAGATGCCGACGCGGTACTCACTGACCGTGGCAATCGGGATACTGACGATCGCGATTGATCCAAGGGCGCGACAGGCGTGGGCAGCTGCTTGCCCACGCCTTGTCCCCGAAAATGGGGACAGGCGGAGTTCGGGCCTTGGCCTATAGTCGGTTCCATGAGACGCCGTACGAATCCGGCGGCGCTCGCTTGGAGATAGTGGCCCATGCCCATCCGCAAACGCCTATCTGCAACGTCGATTGCCTTCGCCGCCGTGACGGCCGGCGCCGCGAGCGGCGCTCAGGCGCAAGCGGCGGTCGATCTCGATCATCTGACCGCGACGCAGGCGGCGTCCGATCTCTGCGCGGGCAAATATACCAGCGTTGCGCTGGTGTCGGCCGTGCTGGCGCGGGCGAAGTCGCGTCCCGAGCTGAATGCCTTCATCACGCTGGATGAGGCGGGCGCCATGAGGGCCGCGCGCGCCTACGACGCCGCGCACAAGCGACACGCTGCCTGCAAGCCGCTTGGCGGCGTGCCGATCGCGATCAAAGACAACATCGAGGTTGAGGGCTTGCCGGCCTCAGCCGGGACGCCGGCGCTGAAAGGTTACGTGCCCGGCGACGATGCGCCCGTGGTGGCAAAACTGCGCGCTGCCGGTGCGATCATTATCGGCAAGACCAACATGCACGAACTGGCGTTCGGCATCTCCGGCTACAACACCGCGTTCAAGACCGGCGCCGAATTCGGCGTCCGTAACGCCTATGATCGCACCAAGGCCGCGGGCGGCTCTTCGTCGGGCAATGGTGCTGCGATTGCCGCGCGCATCATTCCGGCGGCGATCGGGACCGATACCGGCGGATCGGTCCGCATTCCCTGTGCGTTCAATGGCTGCATGTCGCTGCGGCCGACGGTCGGCCGCTATTCGCAAGCCGGCATCGCACCGATCTCGCACACCCGCGATACCGCCGGGCCGATGGCGGGCTCGATGCTTGATGTTGCGTTGCTCGATCGCATCATCGCAGGCGGCGGACCGGTTGAGGCCGCTGGGTTGAAGGGCGTCAGACTCGGCGTCGTCGCTGCGACCATGGCGAACCTCGACGCGGACACCAAGGCGGCCTTCGCCGCGGCGCTCGACAAGCTGAAGGCGGCCGGCGTCACCGTGGTCGACGTTGACATGCCAAAGCTCATGGAGCTGAACGGGCAGGTCGGATTTCCGGTCGCGCTTTACGAGGCCTATGACGACATGGTCGCTTATCTCAAGCGCGGCGCAAAGATCTCGATCGAGGAACTGGCCAAGAACACTGCAAGCCCCGACGTCAAGGGCACCTTTGAGGGCCTCGTGATTCCGCGCAAATTGCCGGGCCCGGACAATACGGTCGTCGACGCCAAGCCTGCCTATGACGCGGCGATCAAGTCCGCGCGCCCAGCCTTGCAGCAGCTCTATCGCGACACATTTGCCAAAAACCATCTCGATGCGATCGTATTTCCCACCGCGCCCAAGGTCGCGATGGACGCCAATCCCGACTCCAGCAGCGTGCCGAATTTCGTCTTGTACATCCAGAACACCGATCCCGGCAGCAATGCCGGAATCCCCGGAATCCAGATCCCGATTGCCTTGGGGGCAACCAGCAAATTGCCGGTCGGCATGGAGCTCGACGGTCCGGCCGGCAGCGACCGCCGATTGCTTTCGATCGGGCTGGCGCTGGAAAAGCTGCTCGGCAAAATTCCGCCGCCGGCGAAGCTGTAGCGCGCGATAAGCTTAGGTCGAACCGTAGCGGTGAGGTTCTCCCTCTCCCCGTTCTTCACGGGGAGAGGGTTGGGGTGAGGGGCCCTCTCCACGCACTCGGACTCGCGGATAGTCCCCCTCACCCGGCGCTGCGCGCCGACCTCTCCCCGCAAGCGGGGCGAGGTGAAGAAGCACTCGCGCCTATAGGTCCAATTCCCTGTAATGCCGGAAAATGCCGTCCTCGTTGAAGGCGATGCGGCGGTCGCTCTCAAGATAGGCCCTGATGTTCGACCGCGCCGCGACGCGATCATGCAGGACGATCAGGCCGGGAATTTTTCGCTCGAACGCCTGCATGCGTTTCGGAAAGGCATAGCGCAGCCCTGCCACGATCTGGAACAGCGACAGGTCGACATGGGTCAGCCGGCGGCCGGTGATGTACGAACCGCCGCTGTCCTGCAGCAGCTGCTCGAAATAACCCAGATATTTCGGCACCCGGTCCTTCCAGAATTCCTCGGTGCGTTTTTTCGCAGGAGCCCGCTGGTCTTCGTAATACAGCGACACCCCGATCGGATGATGGGTGTCGTGAACCTCCGTCACAAAATCCGCGATCGTCAGCTGCAGCTGGTGCACCCACAGCCGCCCCGCTTCCGCCTTCGGCGCCAGGCCATGGCGCGCACCGAGGTAGAGCAGGATGTTGGCGGTCTGCCCGATCACGAGCTTTCCCGCTTTCAGAAACGGCGGCGCCCAGGGCGGCGTGCCGCTCCGCGCCTCCATCATCCCGGTCATCGCCGCCATGCCGTGTCCACTGCGCGCGACATCGGCGTAATCGGCGCCGGCCTCTTCCAGCGCGAGCCGGACATATTCGCCGCGGCCCTGAATGCCCGGCCAGTAATAGAGTTGATAGCGCATCGGCGGCCCCATCACGCGTCACGTCATGGCTCCGCTTCGGCGGAGCCAAGGATTCGAAGTCTTGGCTCCGCCGAAGCGGAGCCAAGGGATTTCGAGATTATCCAACGCGTGAGTAAATCCCTAGTTCGCCGCGAAACAGTAAAACAGCGCGTCGCCGCCGGTGCTCTTGAGGTCGGCCTGCGAGCAGCCGCCGTCCGGCCCGCGCGAGGGATGCGAGCTGTTCCAGGACTTTGAGGCGTCGTCGTCGCGCAGCCCAATGCGGTCGGAATGCCCGACCATCGCCGACCCTTGCGTGCTGCTCGTCCAGTTCTTGCAGGTGCGGTCGTCGACCGCCGCGAACGCGGTGCCGTCTGGCTGCGATCCCGTCAGCACGTCATGGCGGTTCGGCGTATCGCCGCGGCCGTTGATGACGTCGCCCTTCTCGC
>Ga0209526_10003242_pt1 | contig 11081 bp, 11 predicted proteins | sample JacPinW_OM2H0_M1_FD_188566 | JGI IMG/M metagenome (GOLD analysis project Ga0209526, IMG submission 188566) | Forest soil microbial communities from Algoma, Ontario, Canada - Jack Pine, Ontario site 1_JW_OM2H0_M1 (SPAdes) (version 2) | ecosystem: Environmental > Terrestrial > Soil > Boreal...
GCGAGACCATTCGAGCCCGATGACGTCGGTGAGGAGCTTTTCCGCGAGCCGGTGACGTAGGACAAGGTGCTGCGCAATTCCCTTTCCCTTTGCCGAAAGCTCGATCCGTCCTCCACGACGGACGCGCAGATAGCCGCTACGAGCCATACGCTTGAGCGCGGCCGTGACGGCAGGCGGAGTGACCCCGAGATCCTCCGCCAAGCGCGCGCTGATCGGCAGTTGCTCTTCCTGGACGATCTCCCAAATGGCCTTCAGATAATCTTCTTGTGAAACGCTGGTCTTTTCGCGGCGCACGGTGTCCTACCAGCGACGAGCGGCTATTGAGCCGCTCCTAGACTAGCACATGCCGATTACGGCCATCGATCGCCGAGGCGTCGCTAATCTGGGTCTCGGGCCATCGAGAGGAAATGCTCGTGAACGGCTGTATCGGGCGTAAGCTCCGGGTGAAATGTGGAAGCCAGTATGCGACCCTGCTGGACGAGCACGGGATGTCCGGCATCCTCGGCCAGAACCTCGACTCCCTGACCGATCGACTCGATGATCGGCGCACGGATGAAGACCATCTCGAGTGGCTCCTTCCGGAGCTTGGTCGGGGCCGTGTGAACATCGCTCGCGAGTTGACGGCCATAGCCATTGCGCAGCACCGAAATGTCGATCAGACCAAGGGAGGCTTGCGGAGGGCCGTGAACATCGCGGGCGAGAAGAATCGCACCGGCACACGTGCCGAAAAATGCAACGCCGTCGGCAGCAAATTCCTTGAGTCCATCGAATAGACCCTCTTCGGTCAAAATCCTTAGGTGCGTGCTGCTCTCGCCGCCCGGAAGAATTATGCCAGAAAGACGCGAGAGATCATCCGGGCGGCGAATATAGCTGTGCTCGGCGCCGAGCCGGTCAAGCACCTTGGCGTGGGCTTCATAGTCGCCCTGGATGGCGAGGATGCCGATTTTCATATCGAGGGTACCCAAGACCGAATGCGACAACAGCCAGAGGCCGGCTGCAAAAGACAACTCGCGTTTCCGTTGCGGTCGCCTCGCACCAGCTGTTTGATTTCGCTCGCGCTTCTCATCCCGAGCGCAGCCAGACACCGGGGGCGCCAGCGGTCACAGGTCAGGGCTTCGTGTCACCAGCCGCGCGTCTGCAGCAGGTCCTTTTCGTCGAGCTGGCGGATGTCGAGCCCCTTCATGGCGCCGCCCAGTGCCTCGGAAGCCTCGAGCACGACCTTTGCGTCCTTGTAGTGCGTTGTCGCCCTGACAATGCACCGAGCGCGCTGCACCGGGTCGCTCGACTTGAATATGCCCGAGCCAACAAATACCGCCTCCGCTCCGAGCTGCATAACCAGTGCCGCGTCGGCGGGAGTAGCGATGCCGCCGGCCGAGAAATTCGGGACAGGCAGCTTTCCATTCTTTGCCACCCAGCTGACCAGTTCCAGCGGCGAGCCCAGCTCCTTTGCTTCATGGACAATCTCTTCTTGCCCAAGCGTCGTGAGACGTTTCACCTGGCTGGTGATCGCGCGCATGTGGCGAACGGCCTCGACGATGTTGCCCGAGCCAGCCTCGCCCTTGGTGCGGATCATGGCAGCGCCTTCGGCGATGCGCCGGAGCGCTTCGCCGAGGTTGCGCGCGCCGCAGACGAAGGGAACCTTAAAGGTGTGCTTCCATACATGATGCTCTTCGTCGGCCGGAGTGAGGACTTCACTTTCGTCGATGTAGTCGACCTCGAGTGCTTCGAGAACCTGCGCCTCGGCAAAATGGCCGATACGGACCTTCGCCATCACCGGGATCGAGACAGTCCCCATGATCTCGCGAATAATGCGCGGAGCCGCCATGCGCGCGACCCCACCTTCTTTGCGGATGTCTGATGGCACGCGCTCGAGCGCCATCACGGCGCACGCGCCGGCGTCTTCCGCGATTTTTGCTTGCTCGGCCGTCGTGACGTCCATGATGACCCCGCCTTTAAGCATTTCGGCGAGTCCGACTTTCACGCGCCACAGATTGTTGTTCATCGATTCCATCGTTTGTTCTCCCGTAAGTTTATGTTTAGAAGCACTCATACGGACCGCAGTGGCCGCCGCTTGCGCTCTGCGGTGGTCTAAGCTCGTTGACGCTGCGGGCCATCCGCGCCGGGTTCCGACGTTTTGCCAGCCAGCCGAAACCAGGCAGCATCGACTGCGACAAACCGTCCGTGGCCACGTGCCAGGAGCGCGCCTGTTGCGTCGCGAATTTCGCCGGCGTGATACAGATTCCGACCCTTTACTTCGATTTCCCAGCCCTCGACGACCAAGTCTACGTCAACGGGTACGGGCTTTAGATATTCCACCGTGAGTTCGGCAGTGACCGCCTGGACCCCGCGAAAACGGTTCGCCTTTCCCATCACTTCGTCAAGAAGAGTGGCGATGATGCCCCCATGGACGAACCCCGAACCTCCCTGGTATTCGGCGCTAACGCGGAAGGTCCCGCGAATCCGGCGCGCGGCCTCATCCTGCTCAAACGTGAGCTGCATGCCGCGGGAATTCGCGCCGCCGCAACCGAAACACTGGTTCGTCGGATTGGGTTCAAGAAGCATTGGTCAGATCAGCGCCACACGGGCATGCGATTCGCTCCGGGCGCCCCGTTGGCGCCGGCAGAATTCAACCTTCAACAGCTCGCCGAGTGTTTCGATACCGCGTGCGATACGCTTTTCATCTTCGCTTGCGAAACCAAGTCGAAGCGTGTTCGGTTGCGGGTGCTGCAAATAGAAATACCGGCCCGGAACAAACAAAACTCCTCGCTCGCGGGCGTGAATCAGGAACTCGGCAGAGTCGAAGCCGGGTGGAAGGCTCACCCAGATCGACATCCCCCCTTCCGGACGCGTCCACCTGGTTTGCTCGGGCATATGCCTCTCGAGTGCTTCCTCCATCGCGGCCAGGCGGTTGCGGTATACCTTCATCGTCTTCGCAAGATGCCGAGCAAGGTACCCCCGGCGAATGAATTCGGCAAGCGTTGCCTGCGCAAGCTGATCGGTGTGCAGGTCGGTCGATTGCTTCACCAGGCGCAAGCGCTCGATGACACTCTCGGGACCGATACACCAGCCGACGCGAAGGCCCGGGAACGCAATCTTTGAAAAACTATCGATCCGAATCACGTTGCCGGAGCGGTCTAGCTCTTTTAGCGAAGGGACGGCGCTCCCCCGCAGGCGAATCCGCGCATAGATGCCATCCTCGATTACCGGAACCTGATAGCGCGATGCGATTTCAAGGAGCCGTCGGCGCTCGCCGACCGGCAGAGCTGTGCCCGTTGGATTGTGGAAGTCAGGCGTGACAAAAAGGAACTTGACGCGGTTCTGCATCAGCACGGTTTCCAGCCCATCGATATCGAGGCCGACATGGCCGGTACGAGCAGGATCGGTTTCGACCGCAACGGCGAGGGTGCGAACACGAGCACCTGCAAGAATGGCGATCGCGCCCGGATAGGCCGGATTTTCCAGAGCAACCGAATCGCCGGGGCGCAGAAACGCTTTGCAGACAAGGTCAATCGCCTGCTGGCAACCGTCGGTGATCAGAAGCTGCTCGCTCGAAACGTTCAGTCCTTGTTCGCGAAGCATATTCATGACGACGCGCTTGAGCGGCTCATAACCGTCGGTCGAACCTAGCTGCAGGATGCGGCGGCCTTCGGTGCGCAGGACGGCATTGCAACAGCGTCGAAACTCCGTAACCGGAAATAATTCGTCTGAGGGCCGCGCGCTGGTAAACCCTATCGCCCCTTGCGGTACGACGGGCATCATGCGGCTGAGCCCCTCTTCCCCGCGCTCGTCGGCGAAAAGCGCTTCCCAGCGCATGGCACCCCCGTTGCCGTTCGGGCGCGGCGGCGGGCTGAATTGCTTCACAGGCACACGGCAGATGAACGTGCCGCGACCGACATGGCCCTGGATGAGGCCTTCGGATTCGAGTTCCGCATAGGCGTTGGCGACCGTGGTGCGGTGCACACCAAGTTGACCGGCGAGCTCACGACTTGCGGGGATGCGGTCCCCGGAGCGCAGCTCACCGGAATGAACCAGGGCCCGAAGCTGGTCCCTCAGTTGCACGTAGAGCGGAATATGGCTTTCTGGTTGCAAATGTAGCGGTAGCATTGGTCCCGTCCTACAGGCCAATATAGAGTACCCCGGCAGGGCGTAAAGAGCCAATTTGTCTTCCACGTTCTGCAGGGACCTTGCAGGCAAGGCACTGCTGGCTGCCGATAACAGCAAGGGACACGGCCTAGGAACAGCGCGGTTTTAGTCGCACCGTCAGGATCACGGCACGAACCAGGTCGCTACTGCGTGGCGGATTTTTCGCCGAGACGGCGCATGCGTTCCTGCAGCTTCTTGCGAAGCGGCGCCGGGGCGTTGGGGTTGAAAGCGACCAGATACCAGAGTGGCTGAGAGCGTTCGCGGCTCAGACGCGAGAGCGTGGAAGCATCGCTGTTCGGATGGCGCGCAATGTTTTCGCGGATCGCAGAATACGGATGATGCGAGAGACGGCTCAGGGTTTTCGCCATTACCTTCGGATGCTCGCTGATCAGGCGCAGCAGATAGTAGTCTTCCTTGGGAGCCTCGCGCGAGAGCTCGTCGAGGTGGTCAGGCAAGACCCCCGCGCTCAGAACGGTGCCGATTTTTTCGTCCCAGCCAGCGTTAATCCGATCGAGCTCGAGCGTGCGAGCGTGGATCAAATGCTCAATAACACGGCGCTCCTGGTCAAGCCGCGCAGCGGGCAAAGCGCTGCGCTCGACCGAATCGAGCACGCGGAGCAGATGTTGTCTTTCGCCAAAAACAATTTGCGAAGTACGCACGGTCTTCGACTTGCTCGCATTTCTCACCAAATCGGAACGTCTCATAGTTCAATCACCCCGCAAAGTTCGCGAGCCGCAGAAAATCGCAGGTCTGCCGGCTCGGACGATTTACTTCCTCTCAGCTGCAGCCGACCTGACTCCCTTCGATTTCGCGAAGCGAACGTCTCTTGTCGGCGACGGTCCCTCTGCCCCCTAGTATAGCCTGAAGACCCCCTGTTGCAGTTCGGAACAGCGATTCTGGAGCCACAGTCGCACCAGCGAAGTATCGTAATCGTTGCTCGGGAGCGGCAGCTGGGATGAGTCGCTGTTCACTTTGACCGCTGAACGCGCCTCCGGACTGGGACTCATCGGCGACGAGGCGAATTATCCGGTGCCCCTGCTGCAGAGTAAAGCAAACTGGGGAGTTGTGTTCCATACTCCGCAACAGATGGTTCTAGAACTAGGTTGATTACCTAAGCGAATTCGGTGCCGGATTGAACATTGCCGGAAAGCAGCTTGAACCATGCACGCGGCTGGCCCTGGCGCGAGAAGTGCGAATCCTGGCGCATCCGGTTGCACCGAACCAGATCTCCAAAAGTGAACACCCTTGTCGAGGAGCTCTGACCAGGGCTGCTAGATATTTCGGGATTGACGCCAATCACCGTAAAAGGTGCATTCAGGCGCAATCACGACCCGTACGTGATTGTCCCGCGCATCGAGCACGAAGCAGTGTGATCGGTCGCTGAAAAATCGAAGCCTGCGGACGCCTTCATACCGTTGCGCCTCGGTTCGGAGTGGGAACCGTGGGAAGAGGCAGCCTGCGACGCGGATTAGCGATCGCCGCCGGATCGGGGTATCTCGCCTCGCGCCGCCAAGCCGCAAAGATGCACCACAGAAGCACCAGCAGCAAAAGGCAGAGCCAGCTCGCCTCCGGCCCAACCGTTCCACCGGTCAGCCACTCGGGACCGGAAAAGCTGCTGTTGAACAGGTGCCCTGGCGCTAGCTGGCCGCTATCGGGAGTGCCATAGAAGTAGGTCTCGCCCCAGTCCCAGGCTGTGTGAAACCCGATCGGCATCCACAGGTCACCCGTGCGGCGCAGCATGAGACAGAAAAGCATTCCGACCAGCCCTACAGAAAATGCGCCGACCCAAGTCTCACCCGGATTACCGTGATGCACGAACCCGAATAGCAGGGAGGAAATAATCGCCGCAGACCAGAAGCCGATGCCGGTTGTCAGAGTAAATAGAGCATATCCGCGGAACGCGAATTCCTCGAACAAAGCAACGAAAAGCAAAGCGAATGCCCAGAGAAAGGCGTACTTCCAGACCTCGGAGCCGTGCAAGGCGATCGCGCCGAAATGAACGACGCCGATCGCCCGCAGCGCAACCAGCAGGGCCGTGATCGAGGCGAAGCCAATCGCAACCCCACCCCAAAACTGCCCACGGAACGCCCGGCGCCATGGCAATCCATAGTCGGCGATTTTTCTCCCTTCGATAGTTGACATGACCCAACTGGCAACCAGGAAGACACTGAAGGCACTGGCCTCGCCGGCCATCAGCGCGACCGGACTCAAGCCGCTCCGAGGTGCACGCCCGCTTCCCATCCGGCGAACGACCAAGGCTCCGACAGAAAAGAAGGCGAACAGGATCCCCACGAAAATCAAGAGCCGCCAGAATGCTCGAAGGCCGTTCGGGCCGAACAGTGCCTGGACGAGCATCGACTCCGACGAGATCGCACCCGGCCGAGGTACGGGCGAAATCGGGGAGATCGGATCACTCGGTTCGGCCATGGCCCGGAAGCTCCTTGGTTTTCTCGAAAGCAACAACGTTATCGACGACGGCACCGAATTTGATGCTGCGAAGCAGGGAGGATAACACAGCTGGTTCAGCCCTACGGGCGGCGGCCATGGCCGAGCTCCGAGGGCCTTCCCTGCCGCACGCTAATGAAGCCGACATGTGCCCCTTCGCTTGCCTGGACAAGTCGCTCAGGATGCAGATGAGCGGAGAAAGGGGTTGTGCGCGCGCTCGGTACCAATGCTGGTGACGTCGCCGTGGCCGGGATAGACGGCCACTTCGTCAGCCAGGGTGAGAAGCTTCTCGCGGATGGAGCGCAGAATCTGCGAATAGGAGCCACCCCAGAGATCGGTTCGGCCGATGCTGCCCCGGAACAGAGTATCCCCGGCGAGAAGTCGCGTCGTTTCGGGGAGGTAACTGTGCGCCGGGGCAAGCTGTTCTGGTTGCACAGAAGCCTGGGCATTTCCGCTTTCCTCGGTTCCTGACTCTACGACGAGGCTAATGCTGCCGGGGGTATGGCCCGGGGTGTGCAAGACCCGAGCCGCGAACCTTCCCCATCGAAGCGTGTCGCCTTCGTTCAGGAAATCCTCGATGCGCGCGGTCGCCGGAGCAGGCAAGCCAAGCCATTGCGCCTGCAGATCAAGACGGCGATAGAGTTCGAGGTCTGCTTGGTGGATCAAAATGGGCGCTCCCGTCGCACGATGGAGGCCGGCTAGGCCGCCGACATGGTCGATGTGCGTGTGGGTGCTGACGATGGCTCGAACGTTGAGATCGTGGCGGCGAAGGATTTCGAGGATGTGCTCGACTTCGTCCCCCGGGTCCACCACGATCGCCTCGTGCGTGGCCGGATCGCCCAAAATCGAGCAGTTGCATTGCAGTAAGCCGACGGGAACCACTTCGTGGATGAGTTCTGCGGGCATCCATTGTGAGTATAGCAACAAACGGAACAGCGTTCTCTGCTCTCGATCCTGCCCCTATCGACTTCGCGGGTATCTGATAAGATGAAGGCGAGGACACGCAAACGCGTGCCGATCGCTTCTGGTACACGTCGCTGCTTGGCCATCATGGACACACCACTACTCGCTGAACATCTTGGCGACGGGGCGCGGCTTGCGGATTTTGCCAGCTGCGTACTGCCGGAGTCGTTCTCGGATTTCGCCGCGGAGTGTCGGGTGGCCCGGGAGAGCGCTGCAATCTTCGATACCAACTGGCACGCCGTCGTAATGCTTTCCGGGCGGGACCGGGTGCAGTACCTCCACGCTATCACATCGAACAACATCAAGGCCCTCCGCGAGGAAACCGGCATACTGGCGCTGCTGCTGAACCCGCAGGGGCGCATCCTGGCGGAACTCGAGGTCTATGCAACCGCTGAAAAGCTTCTCGTGCTTTCGCACGCGTCGGTACGCGAGCGCACGGTCGCCACGCTTAGAAAATACATTCTCGGGTCGCAAGTCCAGCTTGAGGACTTGACCGATCAAATGGGCAGCCTCGCCATCGAAGGGCCGCGCGCACCGGCGATCGTCGAGCGCGCGAGCGGCTGGGCGACCGCGGGTCTCTCCGATCTGACCATTAGGGAGGCCACCATCGCCGGCATTCCCTGTCGCCTGATCAAACGTTCCCACTTTGGCGGTAACGGTATAGAACTGATTGCGCTTCGGGAGCACCTCACCATTCTTTGGAACAACCTTCGTGCGAGCGTTCACGCGCTCGGCGGCTTGCCGATCGGCATGCAGGCTCTCAACGCTCTGCGGCTCGAGGCTGAGATACCTTGCTTTCCTACCGATTTCAACGACTCAGTGATTCCGCACGAAGCAGTGCTCGAGAATACACACGTCAGTTTTTCAAAGGGCTGCTACACCGGACAAGAAATCGTCGAACGGGTTCGGTCGCGCGGCCACGTGAATCGGAAGCGCGTCAACCTGAACTTTTCTACGCACGAGCCACCCGCACCGGGAACGAAATTTCGCGCCGGTGGGGCGGAGGTCGGATACGTCACCAGTTCGTCGCTTTCCCCCACGGCGGGCAAAGCCATCGGCATGGGCTACTTGCGCCGCGAACACAATTCGACGGGCAGCGTGGTCGAGTTTGACGACGGCACAGCCGAAGTCCGGTAATGCGAACAGACGAGTGCAGTACACCTGGTGGGAATAAAAGCTCGGCCGAAGGAAGCTTCGCGCTCTAACGTCAACTCTTGGAGATGTTGAGGGACCTGCGGAAGCTCCCGCGGGTCGCATCGATTTTCTTCTGAAGCTGTAGAATGGAGTAAACGAGCGCCTCAGGTCGCGGTGGGCAACCAGGAACGTATACGTCAATCGGAATCACCTGGTTAACGCCCTGGACGATCGCGTAATTGTTGAACACGCCGCCAGATGTGGCGCAGGCGCCCATCGAAATAGCCCATTTCGGTTCGGGCATCTGCGCGTAGAGCTGCTTGATAACGGGAGCCATTTTCTGCGATACGCGCCCAGCGATGATCATCAGATCTGACTGGCGCGGGGAGCCTCGGAAAACTTCGGCGCCGAAACGGGATATGTCGTAGCGTGAAGCGGCCATCGACATCATTTCGATCGCGCAGCACGCCAAGCCGAATGACATCGGCCAGATCGAACTGCGACGCGCCCAGTTCACGACTTTGTCGAGGGAGGCGAACAGAATACCCTCGTCCCTGAGAAAATTCTCGTCCTCCCCTGGCCTTTCCAGGGTGACGCCCTTCGCGAGTTCGACGGCCATGGTTTTTTGTGTCGCTCCTTCCAGTCCATTTTGCATCTTCGTATGAGAATTTGCAAAGCCCGTGTGGCCAAACCACACAGAGCTGCGCCACCTTACGGGCCTGTCCTCGCGCCTCGGGAGTATTCGCTCCCCTCAGGGAATGATTCCGCGGAGAAATCGCGAATACCGAAGCGGTTGCCGTCGATCCGCTCTACGGTCTGCTGATCCCGCTCATGCCGCTCGGTCTTTGTTGCCAGTGGCGGGGAAACCCATCCATCTGTGGCACGGGTAGGAGGAAAACGACGACCGCCACGGGCAGACAGTCTCGAAATTCCCGGGCGCCGTTTCGCGGTGGGAGCATCCTTGCTCTGGCTCACGAGGGTCTTCGAATTACGCACCAGGGCCAGAAAACTGGTCGGTTAGATGATCGATTTCGACAAGTTCATCCGGCGTCAGCGCGCAGTTTGCGGCCTGGACGTTTTGATCAACCTGCTCCGGCTTCGTGGCCCCTGCGATCACACTCGACACGATCGGCTTCGATAACAGCCAGCTGAACGCTACCTCGATCATCGTGTGACCCCGCCTCGCGCAGAAGCCTTCCAGGCGATCAACGATCTGCCAATTCGCGTCGGTCAGGTAGCGATCGGCTAGGCCTTTCACCTTCGTCAAACGGGCGCCTTCGGGCATCTGATCTCGCTTGTACTTGCCGGTGAGAAGACCCGATGCCAGGGGGAAATACGGCAGTAGTCCAAGACCGTAGGCTTCCATCGCCGGCAGGAGTTCGAGTTCTGGCTTGCGCACAAGCAGGCTGTATTCATCCTGGCAAGACGAGAAGGCGTTAATGCCGAGATTTCTCGAACTCCACTGCGCCTCGACCACTCGCCACGCCCTGTGGTTCGAACACCCCGAGTAGCGGACCTTGCCTTGCCGGATCAGGTCGTCGAGAGCTCGAAGGGTTTCTTCGATCGGCGTCAGAGGGTCCGGCTGATGAACCTGGTAGAGATCGATCCAATCGGTCTTGAGGCGGCGGAGACTGGCCTCGACCGCCAAGAGAACGTACCGGCGTGACGCGCCTTTGAGCGTTTCGGCGTCGTCCATCGGCATGCCAAATTTCGTCGCCACAATGACGTCTTTGCGTCGATCGCCCAGAATCTGGCCTAGCATCGTCTCCGAGCCTCCGCGTCCCCCATAGTAATCGGCGGTATCGAACAGTGTGATTCCGACGTCAAGTGCCCTGTGCACGACCTTCCGCGCGCCTTCTACGTCAGAGTTCCACCCAAAGTTATTGCAACCTAATCCGGCGATCGACACCTCCAAGCCGGACTTGCCCAGATTGCGCTTCTTCACGACGATCCCTCTTGTGGTGATGTACTCGCCTGCCAAGGCAATCCATTCTCTGACATAGATCGAACAGGCGGTCAACACCTTCGGTGCGCCATGCGAGTGTAGATTCCTGGCGGATCGTCGGCACCCGAACGCGGTGTCGATAAAAAAAGTCGGATTAGGCAACCTGCAGTTCGATCTCGCGATTTTCGAGTCGCCGCGCTTCGAGTGCGTGCGAACGGGCTTCAGTACGCCGCGGCCACAGGTTCGAGCACCGTGTACACTTCTGACTTGCAGGCCATCCAGGAACCGGGAATCGAGTCCTGCGATGCGGGTGTTCATGGCTGCGGAAATCAGAGGGCGGACAGGTTGACACTGGACAGCGCCGAGCGCACAGCTAATTGACACAACAGACAGAGAGACGTAACCTCAAAATGTCCCATGGACCTTTTCGAGGAAATTGTACGCATGAGGC
>Ga0209526_10003243_pt1 | contig 11077 bp, 8 predicted proteins | sample JacPinW_OM2H0_M1_FD_188566 | JGI IMG/M metagenome (GOLD analysis project Ga0209526, IMG submission 188566) | Forest soil microbial communities from Algoma, Ontario, Canada - Jack Pine, Ontario site 1_JW_OM2H0_M1 (SPAdes) (version 2) | ecosystem: Environmental > Terrestrial > Soil > Boreal...
AGCTCAGTTGTTCGAGGAAATCGCGAGTTCGCGTTGTGAAAGCATCGCGCGAATTGCATCCGTTTCATTTCCTCATGGCTTGGCATCCAAGACTCAACACCGACCCGCGTAATGTATGGCTGCGCGAACCAGTGGAAAGCGGAATGTCAGGACTAAACAAATCGGATGGTTACAGGCCCCCGCAACCAATCTGGTGTTTAGAATCAACGCCTTCCGAAGCTCCAAACGGAAGGCGTTTTTGTCTAGTCGATTTGAGCCACGTACTGTGCATGTTCTCTGAAAAACCCACCCAGGTAAGAAACAAAAAAAGCCGTTATCCCTTGGCCGTAAAATGCCCTGAAGATCTTAATCCGCCTGCTCCGGGGATAATTCCTCCCCAGTGTCGCTGATCGAGATCGATGAGCGCGCTCATGCGGACTTAGCTGATTAGTTGCGATTGGCCGACTCGCGATGGCTCAAGCCCCACACATAAGCTGCGAGCGCTGATACCTGGTCGGGCGTAAGTTGTGCTCCACCCATCGGCGGCATCGGGCTGCGATATTGTTTCGGCTGCGAAACTCCTTCGGTTATCGTCTTCGCGATTCCAGCATAGCTGCCATCGCTCCATAGCCATTTCTTGCCCGTCAGAGTGGGGCCCAAAGGTGTGCCTTCACCGTGTTCACCGTGACAGCCCGTGCACGCCGCGCCGCCCACCTGGCCGCGGTAGATGCGCTCACCGAGCATAACCATTTCTCGTGTCGCGCCTTCAGGAACGGGAAGATTGGCGGCCGCCCCAGCGTCTGGATGCGTGCCCTCTGGCGGTTGCGCGGCAACTTCAACAGGATTGCCGGCTGGAGCTGTTGCGCTGGGACACGCCGTGAACTTCGCGGCACCGGCTTCAGCACCACCATGATAGACGATGCGGTAAATGCGCCCGCGTATATCGTCGGAAACATAAAGTGAACCATCCGGTCCCACCGCCAAACCAGAAGGACGATGCTCAGCGTTGGCTGGCGACTTCACCGCTCCCGCGAAACCATCCGCAAATATTTCGCACTGACCGGATGCGTGGTCCCCGGCGAGCGGCTGAAAAACTACGTTGTAGCCTCCTTGCGGGTACGGCGCTCGATTCCATGACCCGTGGAAAGCGATGAAGACGCCGTCGCGGTAACGCGCCGGAAATTGCTTTTGGTCGTACCGCACCATTGCGTTGGGCGCCCAATGGGCGGGAAATACCGCAGCGGGAGCAATCTTGTTGGCACATTCGCCGATTTTTTTGCCGCCGTCGCCACCGTATTCGGGCGCTAGAACCAGCTTTTCCACGAACGGATCGTAGTAGCACTCGGGCCAGCCATAGTCTCCCTTTGGCGTCAGAAGCAACAACTCTTCCGCTGGCAGCGTAGCCTCCTGGTCGGGTTTATACAGATCGGGCCAATTTGCGTGCAGCTGGTCCCGTCCGTGTTGGGTCACAAACACTCGCCCACCTGAGTCGATAGCAAAACCTTCCCCATTGCGAATTCCCATCGCGTAGCGGTCAGCGGTTGAAAAAGTTTGGTTCGTCTTGTTCGCGTCATAGCGCCAGATGCCGCCGCGCGTTTCAAGTTCCATGCAGGGGTTTGCGCCGGGCGACTTGAGTGTCCGGTTTTTGAGCTGGCAGGAATTGGTCGCGCTGGCGACATCGACGTACATCAGTCCTTCCTCATTGATGATGAATGGATGCATAGGATGGTCGCCGCCCAGTGGCAACCCGGAGACGATAGTTTCGGCAGACCCACTCGGCATGATGGAGCCGCCGGGCAAGGAATATCGCACAATGCGATCATTGATCTCGGCGAAGATCGATCCTTTATATAAGCCGATGCCTGTACCGCCTGCTGCGCCACTTTGAACGGTTTCGCCAAAGCGCTCAATCACGTTGGCCTTTCCCGCACCGCTCTTGTCTTGTAAGGCTACGAGGAAGCCACCTGCATGCGGCGTGTCGCTGCCGTAGTACCTCCCCGACCAGGTGTTGATGTAAAGGACGCCATTCGGCGCAACCACCATGTGCCGGGCGTGACCGACATTGTCAGCGAAAACCGTTGCGCAAAAACCAGCCGGTACCTGCAATCCGCTGTCATCATTCGGGCATGCTTGGCTTTTGGCCTGTGCAGCCGATTTGGACTGATTGTGAGCCGGTGCCAATAGACTGACCACGCACACTGCGGTGGCCGCGACGAGCGCAGACAACCCAGTTGTATTTGTTACGCTATTCCGCATCGTGCAGTTCCTTCCAAAGTATTCGTCGTCCGTACGAGACACTGTCTTCGTCATCCCACCTATGCGACTTCACCATACCGTAATGAATACTGATGCACCCTGGATGCCGTAGTGGGCCTGAGTGAGAATGCATGAATTCACGGGAAACGGGCCGCTTAAACAGAAGGAGTGGGAGGGGAGTGCAAGGGCCCAGGTGCGAAGAGTCCAACGAATTGAATGGCTGTCAGCGCGTTGACGGCACGTTTCTCCGGCGAAAAAGAAATTGAATCTGGAATGCCCGTGCAAGGCCCATCTGATAACCCTGAAGAGGCACACACGAATGCAATCCAATATCTAACAGACTGACGCTGTGCCAACGGATTCGACAGACAACTCTCGCGCCCTGATGCTCAAGTCTTGTGTGATTGAGTTCGTATCTTGTTTTCTACCAACGTCTTGCGTCAATCTCGGGGCTCTCTAGCGAAACGGTATACCGCGTGCTTTCTGTCAATGTGGAAATTGAGATCGAAATCGCGACACAACTTAAGGGCGGTTCATGATGAAACCAATCAAACAGGAAAATGACAGACTTGGATTTGTCGGGATCGGCTATATGGGACGGCCGATCGCCCGGCGGTTGCTTGAATCCGGCTTCAAATTGACCGCTTATGACCGGGACCACAAGAAGGCCGAGGAGCTAATTCGATATGGCGGTAACGTCGCGCAGAGCATTTCGGAGCTTTCCGTGAGTTGTAATGTCATTTTGTCGTGCCTACCGAGCGATGAAGCTGTACTGGACATTTATAGAGGACCTCGGGGCGCGTTTGCGCACGCGCAGAGCGGCTCAGTGGTCATCGACATGAGCACGGTTTACCCGGAAACCTCGCGGGGACTCTCGAGACTAGGGTCAGAGCGTGGAGTTGAGGTCCTTGATGTGACTATATCCGGGAGTACTCCGACCGCCGAAAACGGGTTGCTGACCCTGTTTGGGGGTGGAGACAAGGCGTGCTTCGACGCCGCCGAGTCAATCTTTCGCGTTATCGCCAAGAAGTATTTTTATCTCGGACCGAGCGGCTCCGGAGCGACGATGAAACTAGTCGTGAACACCTTGCTCGGAATCGGAATGCAAGCGATTGCCGAAGCCGTCGCACTCGGTGAGAAAGCTGGCCTAGATCGCAGTCGTTTGCTGAACGTTCTTTCAGAAACTGCGGTGGTCGCTCCAGCGCATGTGGGCAAACTGGAAAGAGCGATGAGAAGCGACTACAGCCCGCAATTCCCGATTCGCCTCATGAACAAGGATTTCGGGTTGATCCTCAATCTCGCGGCTGCCGTTGGCGCGCGAATGCCCGCCGCAGGAGCTGCTTTTGAGATCAATGCGAGGCAAGCGGACGAAGGAACGGAACAAGATTTTTCGGCGGTGATTCTGCAAATGGAAAAACGTGCGCATCTGGGTTCCAATGGCGATGGGCAGTTGCAATCCGCGGTCGACTAGTCTGGGCATTGACGTGGTTGGCTGAAGTTTATTTCCTTTGCATACTTTCTGGGCGAGGGCAGGAAAATGATCCAACTTAGGGTGAACGGGGTTGCGCAGTCTTTCAGCGGTGAACCTGAAATGCCGCTGCTCTGGTACCTGCGCGACGTTTTAGCGTTAAGCGGATCGAAATTTGGCTGCGGCATCGGGCTTTGCGGCGCCTGCACAGTTCATGTGAATGGGCAAGCGGCGAGATCCTGCGTGACAGCCATGCGCGATGCGGCCGGAAAAGAAGTCACGACCATCGAAGGCCTCGACAAGAATGGATTGCATCTAGTTCAGAAGGCCTGGATGCAAATTAACGTGCCGCAATGTGGCTACTGCCAGGTCGGGCAGATCATGCAGGCAGCGGCGTTGCTGGACGGTAAAAAGAAACCGACCGATCACGAAATCGACGAGGCGATGTCCGGAAACATCTGCCGTTGCGGAACGTATCAGCGGATTCGCGCAGCGATTAAAGCAGCGGCGGGGGAAATGGCATGAGCGAGATTGAGAATGTCAGCCGCCGCAGATTTTTAACCGGAGGCGTCATCGCGGCAGGCGCGCTCGTACTTGGTGTTCGTTATTACCGCAAGCTGTTGCCCGGGGAGAAACTTCCACACGATACCAACGCGGATCACGCCGCATTACATCCGAGCGTGTATCTCGGTATCGACCCCGACGGATCGGTGTGGATCGTCGCCAGTCGCTCGGAGATGGGCACCACAAGCCGTACAACTTTACCTCTGATTGTCGCTGATGAATTGGATGCGGATTGGAAGCGCGTAAAAATTGAGCAAGCCATCGGCGATAAGCGATACGGTGACCAAAATACTGATGGGTCGCATTCGATCCGCTCTTTCTACGGCGCCATGCGCGAAGCGGGGGCAACGGCGCGATTCATGTTGATTCAAGCTGCCGCCCACCAGTGGGGTGTCCCGGCAGGAGAGTGTGAAACCGATTTGCATGTTGTTGTGCATCGCGCTACGAACCGTAAGGCGGATTACGGTGAACTCGCGAGCGCTGCGGCGAAATTCCCAGTCCCTCCAAAAGAAGAGGTGAAACTCAAGCCCAAGAGCGCCTGGCGGTATATAGGCAAGGGGGAAGTGAGTTACGACCTCGAAGCACTCGTGACTGGGAAAGCCATTTATGGGATGGACGCTCGTCTGGACGGCATGGTGTACGCGTCCATAGAGCGCCCGCCCGTTCTCGGCGGCAAAGTGAAATCTTACGACGAAAAGGAAACCTTGAAGATCGCAGGTGTACGTCAGACTGTTCCCATTGATCCATTCAAGCCCCCACCGGCGTTTCAGCCACTCGGCGGCATCGCGGTAATTGCGGATAACACCTGGGCTGCGTTTCAAGGCCGCAAGAAGCTGAACATCGCGTGGGACAACGGACCAAACGAAACTTACAATTCGGACGCGTACAAGAATGAATTGCGAGCAACCTCGCACAATCCATGCAAGGTGGTGCGCAATATTGGTGACGCGGACGCAGTTTTCACGAAAGGTGGGACGATCCATGAGGCGGATTACTACGTACCGCTTCTAGCCCACGCCGCGATGGAGCCGTTGGTTGCCCTCGCCGAATTCAAGGATGGCCAAGCAACGCTGTGGGCTCCGACGCAGAATCCTCAAGCGGTGCAAGACATCGTCTCGAAAGAGCTGGGGATCGCTAAGGAAGACGTAATTTGCCATGTGACACTTCTCGGCGGAGGATTCGGGCGCAAGTCGAAGCCAGATTACGCTGCTGAAGCTGCAGTTTTGTCCAAAAAAATGGGCAGGCCGGTGAAGGTGGTTTGGACTCGCGAAGACGACATCAAGTTCGATTACTACAACGCCGTCGCATCAATGTATATGAAGGCGGCTGTGGGTGCGAACGGCAAACCAACCGCGTGGCTGCAACGGTCGGTCTTTCCTCCCATTCCTTCCATCTTTGACGTGAATGCGGTTTATGGTGACGCGGCCCATCTTCAGCAGGGCTGGACGGATATTCCTTACGATCTGCCAAATCTCCGGGTAGAGAATGGTCCCGCGAAAGCCCAAGTGCGCATCGGCTGGTTGCGCTCAGTAGCAAACATCTATCATGCGTTTGGCATTCAGTGTTTCACAGATGAACTCGCTCATGCAGCCGGGCGCGATCCGCTCGACTATCTGCTCGACTTGATCGGGAATCCGCGCACCATCGATTTCCAAGGTGTGGAATACCCGAATTACGGTGCTTCGATGGAGGCCTATCCATGGGAAACTGGCCGCCTTCGTCATGTCACCGAGGTGGTCGCGGAAAAATCCGGATGGGGAAAGCGCAAGCACGGAAAGGGAACGGGAGTAGGAATTGCTGCACACCGCAGCTTTCTGACGTATGTCGCCACGGTCGTCGAAGTCGAAGTCAACGATCAGGGTGAAGTGAGAATTCCGAGAGTGGATGTGGTCCTGGACGCGGGCTTGGTCGTAAATCCGGAAGCAACTCGCGCCCAATTCGAGGGCGCCGCAGTGTTTGGCACTAGCGTTGTACGAAGCGGCGAGATTACCGCCACGAAAGGCGTAATTGACCAGTCGAATTTTCAGGATTATCCGGTTGCTCGAATCAACGAGGTTCCCGCTCAGACGAATGTTCACATAGTCGATAGTAATGCTCCGCCGGCGGGCGTCGGCGAGCCGGGAGTGCCGCCGTTTATTGCCGCCTTATGCAACGCCATTTTCGCTGCCACCGGCAAGAGAGTAAGGGATCTGCCCATCACAAAGCTCGGCTTAAGTTAACGGTCCCGGAGCGCTCGGGTGGAGAAGAGTCGGAGTTGAAGTGAAAAATTACAAGTAGAGGAAAAGTCATGACACAAGACCAGACAGGACGACATGTAATGTTTGCCTCCTTAATGCTGATCGTGCTTTTTGCCGGCCTCATGTTTTTTGTTGTATCGACTGCGCTGGCAAACCCCGCACCAGACGGCGCGGCCGACAGTGCGACATTTCGCACGAAATGCGCTATGTGCCACGGTCCCGACGGAAGTGGCTCAGAGGTCGGAAAGAGCATGCACGTTCCGGACCTTCGGTCACCAGTAGTCCAGAAGCTGCCCAATGCCCAACTCGCACAAATCATTTCCGACGGTAAGGGGGGAATGCCTTCGTTCAAGAGTTCGCTCAGCGAGGATCAAGTTCATTCCCTCGTGGCGCACATTCGCTCCCTGCGCGGGAAAAAATAGTCTGGACCGGGTACGCGTTGTTACTTACGGGCAATCGACTGATTCTTCAGAGGCCAACCGCCTGAACCGGAGGTACGTGATGAACAACACGAAGAATGAACGGAGCCAAGAGGATTCACTCCATTTGCGTCTCGCGTCAGTTTCAAGAACTCAGGAGGCCGCGGACGCCGGGATTTCGCGGCGTGGATTCCTGGGGTTCGCGGCAGCGTCCATTTTACTGGCGCACACGGACCAGCAGTCCCCCCGATTAGAATCCAGGAACAGCATTCCTTATCGGACCTTGGGCCGCAGCAGAGAGAAAGTTTCGCTCATAGGGCTCGGTGGCTATCATCTTGGCAATCAGGCGGATCCCCAGGAAAGTATCCGCATCATCCGCACGGGCCTCGATGCGGGACTCAATTTTCTCGACAACTGCTGGGACTACAACGGCGGCGAGAGTGAAATCCGTATGGGCAACGCGCTGCGCGGCGGTTACCGCCAAAAAGCGTTTCTAATGTCCAAGATCGATGGGCGCACCAAAGCCGCCGCTGCTAATCAAATCAACGAGTCTTTGCGCCGGCTCCAGAGTGACCGGATTGACCTGCTGCAATTTCACGAAGTGATCCGCGACACTGATCCAACTCGCATCTTTGCCGAAGGCGGAGCCATGGAAGCTGTTCTTGAGGCGCAAAAGGCGGGGAAAGTTCGCTTCATCGGTTTCACCGGTCACAAAAGCCCGGACATTCATTTGCAGATGCTGGCCGAGGCTTCAAAGCACGGGTTCACGTTCGATGCCGTTCAGATGCCGTTGAACGTAATGGACGCGCACTTCAACAGTTTCGAAAAGAAAGTTTTGCCTGTCTTGCTAAAGAACGACATCGGCGTTCTCGGTATGAAGCCTATGGGTGACCGCATTATCCTCGAGAGCAAAACAGCCACCCCGGTGGAATGCCTTCACTACGCCATGAATCTTCCCACCAGTGTGGTAATCACGGGCTGCGATTCGTTGGCGATTCTTCAGCAAGCTCTGGACGCAGCCCGCAGTTTTCACCCGATGAATTCTTCCCAAGTTGCCGCGCTTCTCGCGAAAACGGCAGCGGCCGCGGAAGCAGGGCAGTTCGAGCTTTATAAAACGAGTCATCGGTTCGACGGCACCTACGCTAACCCACAGTGGCTTGGCTAGAGGTACAGCGCTATCAGAAGGCATGACAAATATAGTGAGTACGAGTCTTCTGGATTGCGGCAGTCGAAGGGCTGAAGCATGAGCGCTAGCGTGTAATCTGGTTGAAAAAAAAATATTGGAGGGCAATTATGATTAAGAAAGAACTATCCGCAAGTTTGGCTGGAGAAGTTTCGCTTGGCGGGCAAATTTCTGTACATCGTCTGGGCTTTGGCGCAATGCGCCTTACCGGCGAAGGCATCTGGGGGCCGCCGAAAGATCGCAACAAGGCGTTGGCCGTCCTTCGGCGTGCGGTCGAACTTGATATTAATTTCATTGATACCGCTGATTCATACGGCCCGGCTGTCAGCGAGGAGCTGATTGCAGAAGCGTTATATCCTTACCCGGCTGGCCTGGTAATCGCCACCAAGGGAGGCTGGAACCGTCCTGGTCCGAATCAGTGGACCCACGATGCCACACCGGCGCATCTTCGCAAGGCCGTTGAGGGAAGTTTGAAGCGACTGCGCTTGGACCGCATCGACGTTTATCAACTGCATATTCCGGATCCCGCCGTCCCGTTTGATGCGTCGGTAGAAACTCTGGCTCAGCTACGAAACGAAGACAAGATCCGTCTCGTGGCGCTATCCAACGTCACCCAAGAACACATCGAGCGGGCACGCAAAATTGTTCCCATTGTCTCCGTGCAGAACCGCTACAGCTATGCGGACCGCGAATGGGACTATGTAGTGGATTATTGCGAGCGTAATGGAATTGCTTTTATACCTTGGTATCCACTGAGTGCGGGTAAAGTTGCTGGCGAGGTACTCAACCGAATCGTCCAAGCACGCAATGCGAGCCCCACGCAGATAGCGCTGGCCTGGTTACTGCATCGATCTCCAATAATGCTGCCAATCCCTGGAACTTCTTCGATCGAACATCTTGAGCAGAACGTTGCGGCGGCTTCCCTGCGCTTGTCTGAGGAAGAATACGAAAAGCTATCCCGGGTACCCGCGATGGCCGCAACAAGGTGAGAGAAGATCACACCAAAAACGAAGAACCAGACTAACTCCAGCGCTGGCCCTGCTGCGGACGCGATGCGTAGAGTCCCCACGACGGCCGGGCATTTACGATGCCACGCAACTTCCGGCGTCCTTGGAAAACCCGTGCTTTCACCGCGCTACGTGTGGTGCCTAGAATCTGGGCCGTTTCCTCGAAGGACCTTTCTTCGATGTCCCGAAGCACTATCGCTGTCCGGATTGTCGGACCTAGGCGATTGATTGCGTCAGTCAATAGTTGTGTACGCTCGCTGCGCAAACACGACTCTTCGGGATTGGGGCCTTGGTCGACGAATGCATCTGCGGAGGTCTTTACGCCGTCGTCAGTGCTGTCGGGCAAGACTTCGAAAACCCCGCGCCTTCGGCGCAGCAACATGAAGGCTTCATTCATCGCTATGCGCGTCAGCCAGGTAGAGAACCGCGACTTTTCTTCAAAGTCGTCGAGGTGAAGGAAAACCTTGTGAAACGTCTCCTGCACAATGTCTTCGGCATCATCCCGGCTATTCGTTATTCGTTGCGCCACGGCAAAAACTTTTCGTTTGTGACGAACCACCAACTCTTCGAAAGCCCGCGCACTTCCTCGCTTTGCCGCAGTCACCAACATGCCGTCCGAGTCTTTATCCAGCTCACCAGCATGAAACTCTTCCATGATTGGCTACCTCCTCGCAATTTGCCCAAACGGCAGACAACACTGGACGGAGCAATATTCGCGCCAAGGTTGGAGCTAACCGCGCCCGGCTGGGAAATGGCTGACAGAATGGGGGATGAATGGTTTCAGTGGACTTTGGGCAGTGCAGGTACTTCCGTCAATCTGTCGGGATGTTGGCAGGCTGTCTTTTGTGTTGGATGGGCCGAAAGCACTTGCCGCTTCACGAGAGAACGCTGACCTGCTCCACAGGGCCGACCTGGTCGGAGCAGGGTGCTCCCCAATGTTAAGATTTTGATTGTATAGAGCGACACCCTGATTTGCTGGAGCATAAGGATGGCCCGGTTAAACCCTCTACTGTGGCCCAAGCTGCCTGCCATTTGGAGCTATTGGATTGCTTTTGTTTCCGTTGCCGCGGCGCTGATCATCTCGCGTTGGCCGACGCTTCATTTGCAGGATGCTCCCGTGTCACTCTTTCTTTGCGCGGTCATATTGAGTGCGTGGTTCGGTGGAGTCTGGCCGGGACTGCTCGCGACGGCTCTGTCGGCTCTCGCCTTCTATTACTACTTCCTCCCTCCAATCTATTCGTTGAATGTAAAGACTGAAGAAATACCACGCTTCACCATTTTCATGGTGTCAGCCTTATTTGTCGGGTCGCTGACCGTTGCCCAAAGAGGCGCCACGGAATCGCTTCGGCGCGCTCGCGATGACCTCAAAGGAATAGTTCAAGAGCTCCAGCGCACGAACGAGGTCTTGCAAGCAGCCAGTCGTGAGCGAGACCGGGCGGAAGAGTCGCTGCGCCGGAGCGAGAGTTATTTGGCAGAGGCTCAGAGGCTCACGCATACGGGGAGTTGGGTCTGGCGGGTCGCGGGACGGGACGCTTTGTATCTGTCCGAAGAGTGGTATCGCCTATATGGTTTCGATCCAGAAAAGGGCCCCCCGGCTTGGGAAGAACGGCTGCAGCGCATTCATCCGGAGGATCGAGCCAAGTGGCAAGTAGCAATCGATCGAGCAGTCGCTGAAACGTCCCATTACGAAGTGGAATTCCGAATCCTTCTTCCCGACGGTACCGTCAAATACATCCATACCGTCGGCCATCCGGTTCTGAACCCATCCGGGGATTTGGTGGAATTCGTGGGTAGCTCGACGGACATCACCGAGCGAAAGCGGGCAGAAGAGTCTTTGCGCCAGGCCCAGGCGGATCTCGTACGCGTCAGCCGGGTCACCACCATGGGAGAGCTTACCGCTTCCCTGGCTCACGAAGTGAATCAACCAATCGGCGCAGCTAGCACCAACGCTAATACCTGCCTTC
>Ga0209526_10003244_pt1 | contig 11075 bp, 7 predicted proteins | sample JacPinW_OM2H0_M1_FD_188566 | JGI IMG/M metagenome (GOLD analysis project Ga0209526, IMG submission 188566) | Forest soil microbial communities from Algoma, Ontario, Canada - Jack Pine, Ontario site 1_JW_OM2H0_M1 (SPAdes) (version 2) | ecosystem: Environmental > Terrestrial > Soil > Boreal...
CGGAGAGCGACCTGGGGGAGGCTAGTTCCCAAGTGCCATTCAGGACGAGCGTACGCCCGACATGGAAATCCGACACTGCTCTACTTAATTTCGGGTCGAACCAATGCAGGCTCGAGACGGAGTTCCCGAATGCATCACCCGCGAGTGTCGCGGAGTTAGTGTCAATACTCTTGCCCCATGTGTAAGAACCTTGCAGTTGAAAGCCGTGACTCATGCGCTTTGACAATTGTATTTCGAGAGCATCGAAGTAAGAGCGCCCCTTGTAGAACATGCCTCGAACAGATCCAAAGTTCTCGTTGATGCGCGACGGGGGTGATCCCGCGTTCGGCGGGGCAATGAGGTTCCCCATGACATCTACCTGCGGCCAGAGATATCCCGCGGAGGTCTTGGTCGGGAGAACTAAATCGGCATCATCAACACGGAAGGGTTGATGTAGCCCACGCGAGCCCACGTAGGCAATCATTCCCGTTAAGTTCGGAGTCAGCTGGTACTGAACATTAAGGTTCCACTGCATAACGTAATTGCGTTTGGGATGCGGCTCAATAAACGTTGTGCGCAATGTATTTGCCGGTAGCGGAGATGGAAGTCCGGAGAAAAACGAAATGGGTGTTGAGGCTGCATTGATCGAGGTATATTCAAAAAACGGAGTCGCCTGGTTGGTGAGTAGAATGAACTGATAGGGCAGGGGCAGCACATCAAACATTCCGAATCCACCGCGAACAGCCATCGTTTTATTGTTGAAAGGGTCCCAAGCGAAACCCACTCGCGGCTCAAAATTCTTCACCGTGGGATTGCTAAAGAAGGGGTCGCCGAGATGCGCGTTGGGGTCGGAGAAATTTGGCAGTCCGTTGATGGAGGGCTGAACCGGGTTGGGTCTCAAATTAGCGAGCTGACCGTGAATCTCCGTCGGTACGGTGGTCATCTCGTAACGAAGACCTAGATTCAGGGTCAAGTTCGGTTTCCATCGCCAATCGTCCTGGACATAGGCGCCGACGAGTGTCTGACGAAGATCGCGCGGCTTGACGCTGGTGATAATTCCGCCTTGGAATCTCTTAGGAATGTTTTGGAGAAAATCAGACAAAGTGTTGAACTGCCAGATTCCATTGGGATCCGAAAAAGTAGTTACCTGCAGCAGCATACGCTCGACAGCGCCGCCGAATTTTATAGAATGAGTACCTTTGATGAGGAAGGCGTCATCATACAGCTGGAACGAATTCCAACCATAGCGATACGTCGGAAGCCCCCATACTCCGCCGGGCATGCTGCTGAGAGAGCCGATGTTGACCTGGGCCCCGTGCTGGCCCGCAAAAACGCCCAGCGTGGTATCGACTGCCGCTGGATTAATAGCGCTGACGCCCTGGTTGCTGGCTGCGGCTTCATGGTTATAGCCGAAACGGACGGCATTCACGAGGCTAGCACTAAACGCGTGCGTCTCTTCCAGGGCAACTATCTGTCTCGATGTCAATGTCCGAAGTTCGACGTTATCCAGGCTGTCGGGAGAGTTATAAGGTGTCCTGTCGAACATGTACGTGCCGAACAAAGTATTGTTGTCGGAGAACTTGTGGTCGATTCGAGTGGTAACAAAGTTCTCGTGCACAACCTGATTACCGGCAAAACGGAATTCGGCGACATCTGGATCAGCTGTCACAGGTCCGTTTGGCTGGGGATAAAGCGCCAGGTATTTCTGGGCCGATAGGTCCACGGTGACGGGGCCCGTCGAAAGCTGCCCCAGGCGGGCCTGCAATGTAGGCACGAAATCAACCTGCGTGATGCCCTTCGCCTCGCGGTCGCCTTCGTAGTCAGCAAAGAAAAATGTGCGTTTTTTGAGGATCGGTCCACCAACGGCGCCCCCAAACTGGTTCCGTTTGTACGGCGGCTTGGTTCCATCGAAGAAGTCTCTCGCATCCAGCGCGCTATTTCGCAGAAACTCGTATGCGCTTCCATGAAAATTATTCGTCCCGGCGCGCGTAGTAGCGTTAACGACCCCTCCCGATGTCTTGCCGTACTCTGCTGAATAGTTGCTGGTAAGGACCGAAAACTCCTGAATAGCGTCCACGCCCAGATTGCCTCCCAGCACGCTGCCCGGCGCTCCATTGGCGTAATCATTGAGGCTGATCCCATCCAGACGATAATTGTTCTGCTGCGGTCGTGCGCCCGAGATGGTCAACTGTTGTCCGAAGCCGCGATTACCACGATCATCGCCTGAGGTGAAGGACACCTGCGTCCGGATCGCATTCACGCCAGGCTGAAGGGTTGCCAGATCGGTCCAACTGCGGCCGTTGAGGGGCAGTTCACGAACCGTGTTTGCGTTGACCACTTCGCTGATGTCTGAAGTGGAAAGTTGGACGGTGGGGGCCTCAGTGGTGACCTGGACCGTCGTCATAATTGTGCCCACCCGCATTACGAGGTCAAGAGTCTGTTGGGCTCCTACCGTTAACTCAACAGCCTTAATCACACTGGTGTTAAATCCCTGCGCCGAAACAGTTATTTCATAGGTCGCTGGCAGCAGGTTGGGCGCAATATAGTAGCCCTCGGAATTCGAATCGACATTTCGAACGAGGTCCGTTGCCACATTTCTGATAGAGACTCGAGCAGTAGGAATTTCTTTGCCGCGGCTATCCCTAATCGTCCCGGAAATCGTCCCGCCCGCCACTTGGGCCTGAACTTGAACGGAGGTACAGGCGCAAAAGACGAATACCAAAACTAATATTTTTGCATTGAACAGGTTAAAATGTGAGGCGCAAGTCATTGACCACCACCACGCCTTACTGGGACACTACTCTTGTTTCGCGGACTCACCGCGAACAGATCAGTCAGCATGCTTCTCCGGGAGCAGCGAATGCCTTTGCTGATCGCTGCTCTGCTGTGATTTCTTCGCACAGTTGCGGGATTACGAGTACAAAAAATCGAATCCGACACCGGGGGAAGTCAACAGCGCAACTTACCGGGTCGTTGAAAATCCGTATTGGCAGCTAAGGTTTCACTTCATAGACGCGAACCTCTGCCTCTTTCGCGCCGTGATGCGGCACAGCAAGATAATATCGATTCAGTTCAGGTACTAAGATTGCAGTCTTGGCTCGAAAAGCTCCAGGAATGTGCCCGATTTGTACGTAGTGGTCAGGATCATTTTGTTGAAATACATCGATGAACCCAGATCCTGCTATGTAGATGCGCTTACTTACGGGATCGTAAACCATGTCGTCGTTCAACGACACGCATGGGTAGCTAGCTACAATTTTGCCGGACCCGGAATCGAGAACAACGAACTTGCCCGGCTCACGAGTGGTGACGAATAAGCGGTGATCAGCGTCATCAAATGCCATCGCGACAAGATGCTTTCCTGCCTTCGCCGTGGGCCATTTTTCAGTCACCGTTCGTCTTTCCCGGTCCACCACTCCGACCTCGTCTTTGCCGGTTATATCGACGAACAGCCGTGGGCCAGACTTTTCGAGCGCTAACGCCTCGACCTTATCCGAATCGATTTTGATATCAGCTAGTTTCTTTGCGGCGGTGGTATCGATGACACTGATCAGGGAATATTCCATATGCGCATCGTCGCCGCCATTGACTACATACATATATTTGGTGGCCGGATCGTAGGCCATCGAGTCTGCGTCCAATTCCAGCTTTACACTTTCGATAAGTTTGTATGAGTCGCTGTCAAAGATTTTGACCTCCGACGCTCCGCCATCCACAACGAAGAGCTTCTTTAAATCCCCCCGATAAACCATGGAGTGCGGGGTCTTAACGTCAGAGATGGTGTGAATCAGCTTGTTTGTGCCCAGGTCGAACACTTCGACAGCTGCGTTCATTTCGGCGGTCAAGAACAACCGTTGCCCTGGAAGGTCAACGGCAAAATGATCAAAATCACCGTCCTTAAGGCCTGGTATTGGAATCTTTTGTAAGAGCGCTAAAGGTGCCTTCTGTTGAGCCAAAGAGCTAAATACCAAAAGAACAAACAAGGTGACCAAAATCGTGGCCTTCAATTTAATCACGGTTGCCCCCGACGTAAGATTTTGTAAACGTTTCTGGTAAATATCGCCTTGATGAGCTAAGTCTTATACGTTGTGAACTGTGATACTCGCAGCACATAACAGTTTTCTGACTCGAATCTGACAAGTTGTTCATGAAAATAACTTGGCATTCGTTTGAAAATGAATAGTCGGACTCCATTGAAGTGATGTAGAGTTTTGTCGCTCATTCTCATGAGCGCCGAGAGGCGGGGATGCGTATCTTGCTAATCGAAGATGAACCCAAAGTATCGCGAGCCGTGGCGCGTGGCTTGATGGCAGAGCACTTCGCGGTAGACGTGGCTGACGAAGGACAGGATGGCGTAGAACTCGCAGAGATCTACAACTACGACCTAGTGATCCTCGATTTGATGCTGCCAAACTTGGACGGAACCGCCGTTTTGCGCCAGATCCGGCGCAAGAACTCTGGAGTTCCGATTCTCATCTTGACTGCCAGAGACACCGTAACCGACAAGGTGCGAAATTTTGAAGCCGGAGCGGATGACTATCTCACTAAGCCCTTCGCATTCGCAGAGCTATCGGTACGAATAAAAGCGCTAATGCGACGGGGAACAGCGAACCAGAGCAGCATCGTCAGGGTGGACGACCTGGAGCTCGACCGGCTTACACAACGGGTCAGACGGACTGGCAAGCGCATTGACTTAACCCTGAAGGAATATTCGTTACTCGAATATTTTATGTCAAACGCTGGCAGAGTTCTTTCTCGGGCCATGATAATCGAACACGTGTGGGATCAGAGATTCGATGGGCTGAACAATGTGGTTGATGTGTTTGTCAAACGTCTTCGGAATAAAGTGGATGACGAGCATGATCATAAGTTAATTCATACGGTTCGCGGCGTAGGCTACACGATCAGAGACGAAGCACCTTGATAAACACCCGGTCCCTCCGTTTTCGTTTGGCCACTTGGTACGCTGTCCTCCTCGCGGCCACATTATTGCTTCTCGTGACTTCTATTTATCTTGGTCTCAAACGATATCTTGATTGGAATTTGCAAAGAACCTTAGCGGCACAATGTCGGGCGATCGGAACGGAGTTAATACCAGAGCTTCCCACCAAAGGGTCGCAATGGCTCGCATCTGAAACTGTTGAGTCTTACGACCCCGAAGTCAACGGATACTTCATTCGGATTAGCGGAGTTAATGGACAGATCTTATACGTCTCGGGCTCGCCTAAAGACTATAGCTTCGACCCATCGTTTGTCCCGCGACCGCCAATCCCGGCAGGAAATGACAGTTTGAGAAACGTCAAAATGCCAGACGGGCATCGATTGATCATTGAAGAGATGGTGTTCACTAATCCCGACGGGAACCGATTTCTAGTTGAGAGCGGAGTATCCTATCAGCGAGTTGACGAGGTCCTGCACGGATTGTTAGTGACTTTCGCAACTCTGCTGCCAATTATTATACTTTTAGCTCTCGCAGCGGGTTTTTGGCTGATGAGACAGTCTCTAAGACCAGTGGACGAGATCACGAGACGCGCGAGAGGAATAACATCCACGAACCTGAGCGATAGGTTGCCGCTGTTTGATACTGGCGACGAGATTGAACGATTGTCTACTTCGCTCAATGAAATGATTGCCCGACTGGATACCTCATTTAGCCATATCGCGCGTTTCACGGCCGATGCTTCCCATGAATTGCGCACACCTTTGACGATTCTCCAATTGGAACTTGAGGGAATTGTGCAACATCACTTGCTCCCTCCCGGTCTTGTCGAGCATATCGAAAGCGCATTGGAAGAGACTCACCGTCTGTCCAGAATTGTGGAAAATTTATTGATTATTTCTCGTCTGGACTTCAACGCTGTATCAATCGACAAATCACCCCTAGACTTGGGCGATTTAGTTGCATCCACCGCTGAGCCCATGCAACTTCTTGCAGAGGAAAAATCGCTGTTATTGCGTTGTGAGATAGCGTCAAACGTTTATGTTGAAGGAGATCCGTCGCATCTGAAGCAGCTGATCCTAAACCTGATCGATAACGCTATAAAGTATACCCCCTCGGGGGGCCAAGTAACCATTGAGGTAGCCGGTGGCGATCGTTATGCAATCCTTGAAGTCGCCGACACTGGCGTTGGGATTTCGTCTGAAGCCCTTCCGCACGTCTTTGAGCGATTTTATCGCGCTGACAAGGCACGTTCGCGAAATTCTGGAGGTGCCGGTCTTGGCCTAGCTATCGTTAGAGCCATCTGTGGCGCTCATAATGGCGAAATCAGAGTTCTCAGCAGTGAGGGCCTTGGCAGCCGTTTCCATGTTGAACTGCCGTTAATTGCGCAAAATAAGTAAGAGAAAATGCCGTTAATGCCCGGGACTTTAGAGCGAGAAAGCCCTGCTTTATTCTAGAGTCATACTCAGCCGTGATGCTTGAATCGCCGACGGTCGGGTGTTCTTCGCGTGACTCCAAAACCCTCTTCCATATACACCGCAGGCGAAACGCAAACTCCGGCGCGAGAGCAGTCGAGCTCAATGATATGGACAATTCTATCCCACCGTCACTCTGTTCAAATTATTGACACCGATCGTCATCCAAGCCGTTAGCCCCAGGGTCTCCATCCACTTGAAATCAACCATTTAGCACCGGGCTGCTTTGGTATTGCTCTTGCCTCTATCCAGCGGCGGGAAGTCAGGCAAAATGCCTTCGCTCCACCAGCCAAGGCGAACTTCAAGTAAGAGAGCTACTAAGAGGTGCCGATCATGAAATCATTAACTGCAATGCCCTCACGCAGAGATTTCTTGAACTTGGCCGTGAAAGGATCGACTCTCACCGCAGCAGCAGCTTTTATGTCCGAAGGCGTATCACTTGGACGCGACGCCAGAAAGAGAAAGGACGGAACGATGGACGACGCGGAAAATGCAACCAACAGTTCGAACCAAGGTCATTACAGGCCGCCCTTCAAGTTTGGTTTGGGGGGCGTGCCGTTGGGGAATGAGTTCTCTGTAGTTACAGATGAAGACGCCAACGCCATCTTGGAGGCCGCATGGTCTGCGGGCATTCGTTACTACGATATGGCTCCGTGGTATGGATTAGGCCTGGCGGAGCGGAGATTCGGCTACTTTCTTCATAACCAGAAAAGAAGCGAATACGTGCTATCGTCCAAAGTCGGCAAACTGCTGAAAGCGTCAAAGACAGCTCACAATCGCGAGTTATTCCCGTTTTCGCCGTCGCCGAATGACATGGTGTTCGATTATACGGGCCCGGGGATCCGCCGTTCGATCGAAGACAGCCTACAAAGATTAGGGATCGACAGTCTCGACATTGCTTTCGTCCATGACATTTCGTCTGACAATAAGCTGTTACCCACACCCTGGCAGGAACAGTTCAAGATTGCGATGACAGGAGCATTCCCTGAACTGACCCGTATGCGCGAAGAAGGCATCATCAAGGGCTGGGGGATTGGCGTGAATACGCCCGAGCCCATTCTGCGTGTTCTAGAGGTTGCGGATCCGGATGTATGTCTTTTGGCCTCGCAGTATTCTTTGATCGATCACAAGAACGCGCTGAATAACATCTTCCCTGTGGTTAGAGAAAAAAACGCTTCGCTGGTGATCGGTTCTGCGCTTAATGCTGGATTCATATCGGGAAGTCCAAGGTACAACTACGGCAAGGACTCCTACAGAATTCCCACTGCCTATATTGAAAAGCGCAAGAAACTTCGTGAGGTTGCGGATAATCATGGAGTCGATCTGCGGGCGGCGGCGCTACAGTTTTCTGCCGCGCCTGATGTTGCCGCCGCCCTGATCGTCGGTGTCAGCAGAGAACATCAGATTTTGGAAGACTTCACCTCGCTGCAGGCCAAAATTCCAGCTGGGTTCTGGGCGGAATTGAAGAGTCAAAATCTGATCGAGCAAAACGCAATGACTCCGGGCGGCGATGGTCGCAACTCTTAAGGTGAATGCCGGAAGATCGGACGAAGGTAAAGAGGAGGATTAATCGGCGCGGTGTCGATGAGATTGATACCTAGATCGAGCGCGGCATGAATCGTGCGAATGGATCCGCTTCATCGGTTCCGCCCGCCGATCGCCCAGGTGCAAAAGGCGATGCGCGAACTATTGAGAGTTGTACCGTGAATATTTATGAATTCCAACCTTTCTTGTTTCTAGTTCCGAAACCATGAGCCCTTCTAGCCAAGCCATTGCGGGTTGGCGTACGTGCCGTCGAAATGGTGGCTCGTTTTGTAAAGCTCAAACTGACCGGCCTCCGCGGCTTTCGCGGTTTTTGCGAGGAGACCCGCAACCTGTGAAGAATCCATGTGCTGAAAACTGCGAGCCGCGAGGAGAGCTTGCTGAAGAATCGGGAGGGAATCGCAACCAGTGATGACGACGCTGGTGGGAAGGTTCATCGCGTAGTGCAGGCACTCGCTGGCGGTGGCGGTTTTGCTGTCGAGAATATAGTGATCGCCCATGGGCTTCATGCCAAGCACAGCGATATTGTTGTGGAGCAGCACAGGCAAAACTTTCTTTTCGAAACTGTTGAAGTGTGCGTCCATTACGTTGAGAGGCATCTGGACGGAGTCAAATAGGAAGCCGTGTTGCGACGCGGCGGCCAGCATTTGCAAATGAATGTCCGGGCTTTTGTGGCCGGTGAAACCAATAAAACGAAGCTTCCCGGCCTTTTGCGCTTCCAGGACAGCTTCCAGCGCGCCGCCCTCGGCAAAGATTCGGTTTGGGTCTGTGTCGCGAATGACCTCGTGAAACTGGAGGAGGTCGATGTGGTCGGTTTGAAGGCGGCGAACGGACTCATTAATTTGGCTCGTGGCGGCGGCCTTTGTGCGGCCGTCGATTTTGGACATGAGGAACGCGTTCCGGCGATAGCCGTCGCGAAGCGCTTTGCCCATGCGGATTTCACTCTCGCCGCCGTTGTAGTCCCAGCAGTTGTCGAGGAAATTGATGCCTTCGTCGAGTCCGGTGCGAATGATGCGGATGCTTTCTTCGGGAGTGCTTTGCGTGCCCAGGTGATACCCGCCGAGGCCGACCAGGGAAACGGATTCGCCGGTGCGGCCGAGCGGACGATAAGGGATTCCGTTCCTTTTGTCCGGCTTCGTATCGGCAGACAAACTTCCACCGATGAGAACCGTGGCGGCGGTCATTCCGAGAAACTCTCTCCTGCTTACTGCGGCCGACGAATCGGAACGATCGCCACCCGGGAGATTCGAATCATGGTTATTCAGGCTCATGTAAACACTCCTGTACAGCCAAGCTTAACAAGCGCTATGCAAAAGCCGGATTGCTCGAAAGCGGTAAATCGCGGACACCCTTGCCAGTTGCGGCAAAGATCGCGTTGCGGGCCCAAACGGAGGCACGCCCGGTTCGCCCCCAACGGCGGGAGGCGCAGCGCTCTCTAGGATATAGGCGTTCGTTTGCCGGGGAATCTCGTTAAAGCGCGCCACCAGATAGTCGCTGAAATTTGACTGCTCAATGACGTCATTCTTCGCGGTGATTTCTCCACTGCGCACGATGCTTGTGCCGAAGACCGCAGGATTCACGACCAAGCCCGTGTCGAGCGCGGCGTCGAAGCTGTGATCTGTCCCGTTGACGTTTAGTTTGACCATGAAGCTTGACCTACGTTCCCTTCACGGAAAGCATTTTCGGTTCCACGCCACATGCCCCCCGACAAAAGCTAAGTCCCCTGGTCTGAAGTTCTTTCGACGTCCTGAAATAAAGGTTAGGCGTCAGCGCGGCCAGAATTTTGAACAGCAGTGTCGAATTATGGACACCGCGTCGCGGTCCATTTGCGAAGCATCAGCCGGCCACGGACTACGTGACATGCAGCTCTCCGCGACCCTTGACGGAGTTCGCTCCGGCCCGTAGTACGATTGAAAACGAGATTGAATACTCAGGACAGTAGCTGCAAACAACGCGCGCAGCAGTTTCGATCTCGCTTAGGCCGGACCAGCCTCTAAGTGTGCTTTACCCTACATACAGCATTATGGGTATTGAACCCGCCCAAATAAGCTTTGATAGTCAGCTCGAAATGTTAAAACGCGTTCTAATCGCCGATGACAACGTTTACGTCCGTGATGTCATTCGCACCTTTTTACACGATCAGTCCGAAATAGAAGTTTGCGGCGAGGCTGCCAATGGCGTTGAGACCATTGAAAAAACCAGGGAACTGAAGCCTGATTTAGTGCTGCTAGACCTCTCAATGCCCAACTTAAACGGCGCTGAGGCAGCTTTGGTCTTGAAGAACACCATGTCGGATGTCCGCATCATAATGTTCACAATGTACAGCTCAAAACTCAGCTCATCGTTGAGATCCACACTCGGCGTTGACGCTGTCCTGCCAAAGCCCGAAGGAATGGGCCATTTAGTTGAGTCCATCAACGCCGTGTTCGATCCGCATTGAGATTCTAGGGAGTTCGAAGGTGCCGAGAGAACCGCTCGAGCGGCCGAAGATGAAGGGGTGTCTTGCTAGCTGGAAGTGTTGCCTCGCCTCCACGAAGTAGCTCCGTCTGATTTAACAAATATTCACATCGTTAAATAGTTTTGTCTCCTGGAGATTTGCGTTAACAATATGGCCGGACTAGCATCTTGTTTAGGTGTCCGGCAGGGAGAATGACAATTTTGTTTCTGGCGTAATCTCCCGCGGCCTAGTCAGCCGCATTTTCATTTGCTGAATCATAGTTTCCAAATAAGGTAAAAACTACAAGCAGGGCCCCCATCATTGCAAAGCATAAAGACAGATTGCCAAGAACATGAGTAGGCCTCAGAGAATCTGGCCTTTCGTCAAATCAACAACTTACGTAGAATCAGATGGTGGAGATGTTCCTATCCCACCCCTCTCCGCCATCGTAGGCCCATTTTTTTCATTGCGCCGGAAATCTCCGTCTCACAACCGCTCAAAGATCTCGTGGGGCGCTCACCGGCGAGCGCGAGCGAGCGATTGGCAGAGCGTAACAGGTGGACGTCGACAAGGAGAAAATCGTGGACAGCGTTGTAAGCCCGGAGGCGCAGACCAGGCTGGAGCCGGTGGAGTTCCAGACGGATCCGTCGCGCTATAAACACTGGCGCGTATCGTATGAGGGCGCGGTGGCGACGCTGACCAT
>Ga0209526_10003245_pt1 | contig 11074 bp, 12 predicted proteins | sample JacPinW_OM2H0_M1_FD_188566 | JGI IMG/M metagenome (GOLD analysis project Ga0209526, IMG submission 188566) | Forest soil microbial communities from Algoma, Ontario, Canada - Jack Pine, Ontario site 1_JW_OM2H0_M1 (SPAdes) (version 2) | ecosystem: Environmental > Terrestrial > Soil > Boreal...
GATCAGCGTCGAGCCCGCCGGGACCGGCAACGGTCCACCCGTCGGGATCGCGGCCTCCTTGTTGGCCGCCGACAGGATGATCGGAGGCTTGCCGGTATAGATCGGCGGCGTCACCCAGGCGTCGACCCTGATATTGGCCGGCGCCAACACGCCGTTCCAGTCGAACGCCGCGGCCACCCGCATGGCACGCTCGTCGCCGGCTGCGATATAGGTCGCGACCAGCATCACCACGACCAGCGCGCGCAGCGCCCAGGGATCGTGGATCGTAAGCCGTGGCGTCGGCAAACCGGCACGGATGCGCTTGATCGAGGCCAGCGTGCGCTCGCGCTGCGCCTGCCACAGCGCCTGCGCCACCGGATCCTGGGTGAGGAGGGTATCGGTGAGCGCGGTCGCCGGGCGATGGGGGATGCCGGAGCCGCGATCGAGCCGGGCCAGGCCCTGTTCGCGGCTCGGCCAGCGGAACGTGAGGAGGGGAAACAGCGCGCCGAGCGCCAGCACCAGGAACAGGCCGAAGCCGAAAATGCGCGCCACGAACGGCAGCGCCAGCCACAACCCGGCCCAGGACACCACGAGAAACAGCCCGATAACGGTCAAAAGCCGCGCCAAGTGCGGCCAGCCGCGTTCCCACGCGATCGCATACCTTGCCCGTTGCAGGGCCTGTGTCAGCTTGAGCCGCGAAATGGCATCGTTATCGCGCGCTTGCTCGGATGGGTCGGGGGTGGCGCCGCTCAACAATCTCTCCGGGTTAACCGAAGCAGAGCCTAGCACAACGGCGGCAGTGAGGCACGTCCCGCATCGCACAACCCACACCCCAAATCGCGCATAACACGAAGGCGTGACGCCAGCCCCCCGACCCCGTAACGTCGCCTCCCGAACCACCAGGAAACGCCAGGGAAAAGCCCATGGACCAGAAAACGCACGATAAGGGACTGGAAATTCGCAAAGCCGTGCTCGGCGAAGCCTATGTCTCCAATGCCCTGAAAAACGCTGACAGCTTCAACAAGCCGTTCCAGGAGCTGGTCACCGAATATTGCTGGGGCGCGGTCTGGGGCCGCGAAGAGCTGCCGCGCAAGACCCGCAGCATGCTCAATCTGGCGATGATCTCGATTCTCAACCGCCCCCACGAATTGCGGGTCCATATCAAGGGCGCGCTGGTCAACGGCGTCACCAGGGACGAGATCCGCGAAATCTTCATGCAGGTCGCGATCTATGCCGGCGTGCCCGCCGGCGTCGACAGTTTCAGAATTGCGCGCGAGGTGTTCGCCGAAGTGGACAAGGGCTAGGGGCGCTTCACCATGGACATCGGATTCATTGGCCTCGGGAAGATGGGCTTTCCCATGGCCCGCCGCCTGATCGAGGCCAAGCACCAACTCGTGGTGTTCGATACGCGAAAAGAGGCAGCTGACAAACTGGTCGCGATGGGCGCAAAGGCCGCATCGTCACCAAAGGAAGTCGCCGACCGCGTCGAGACGGTGATGGCGAGTCTCCCGTCGCTGCAGGCTTCGCTCGAGGTGGCGACCGGAACTAACGGCGTGATCGAAGGCGCTCGCGTGAAACGCTTCGTCGATCTCTCGACCGTCGGCTCGCTGATGGCGGTGCGGATTCACGATCAGCTCAAAAAGCGCGACATCGTGCAGATCGACAGCCCGGTCTCGGGTGGCGTCGGCGGCGCCGAGAAGGGAACGCTTGCCGTCATGGTGTCGGGCCCGAAGGCGCATGCGGAAGCCGTGAGGCCCGCGCTCGAAGTCATCGGCAGAGTGTTTTTTATCGGCGAGAAACCGGGCTCGGCGCAGACCATGAAGCTTGCCAATAATTTCCTGTCGGCGACCGCCGTGGTCGCGACCTCGGAAGCGGTGGTGATGGGGGTCAAATCCGGGCTCGACCCCAATGTCATGATCGAGGTGATCAATGCCGGATCGGGCATGAACACCGCCAGCCGCGACAAGTTTCCGCACGCGATCCTGCCGCGAACTTTCGACTACGGCTTTGCGACCGCGCTGATGGTGAAGGACGTCCGGCTGTGCCTGGATGAGATGAAGTCGCTCGGGCTGTCGATGGAAGTCGCCGAGGCGGTCGGGCGGCTCTGGGAAGTCGTGATCCGCGACATGGGCGCAGAGTCCGATTTCACCACCGCGATCAAGCCGATCGAAAAGGCGGCCGGCGTCGTGGTGGGCGGAGCGAAAGGCAGCCACGCGGCGAAGTGAGCAATCCGTCGTCCCGGCCTTGCCGCCTTCGCTAAAGCTACGGCGGCCTGGCCACCGAAAAGCGCGTCGAAGCCTTGGCGTAGACGGGAGCCGGGACCCATAACCACAGGCCTTCGTTGTTGTCGAAGCTGGAGCCAAGGCTCGGCACAACAACCAACATCGGTGGTTGTGGGTTCCCGCTTTCGCGGGAACGACACGCAGTCACAGCCACGGCGCGGCCTTATCCATCGCGATCAAGTCGTCGACTTCGACGCGGGGGCGCACCACCGCGTATTGATCGTCCTTGACCAGCACTTCGGGCACCAGCGCGCGGGTGTTGTAGCTGCCGGACTGCACCGCGCCATAGGCGCCGGCGGTCATGATCGCCAGGAGATCGCCGGGCTTCGGCTCGCTCATCGCGCGATCGAGCGCGAGGTAGTCCCCGCTCTCGCAGACCGGCCCGACCACGTCGGCTGTGATCTGGCGCGCGCCCGCCGTGGGCTCAACCACCGGCAGGATGTCGTGGTGAGCCTCGTAGAGCGTGGGGCGAATCAGATCGTTCATCGCGGCATCGATGATGACGAAATTCTTGGCTTCGCCATGCTTCACATAGATCACGCGGCTGACGAGGATGCCGGCATTGCCGACGATCATCCGTCCGGGCTCGAACATCAGCGTGCAGCCGAGATTATGCGTCACGCGCTTGACCATCGCCGCATAGGCATCGGGCGCGGGGGGTGCTTCGCGATCCATGTAATAGGGAATGCCGAGGCCCCCGCCGAAATCGACATGCGAGATGGTGTGGCCGTCGGCGCGCAGCGTCTGCACGAATTCCGACAGGATCCGGAACGCTGTCTCCATCTTGCTGAGATCAGTGATCTGGCTGCCGATATGCACATCCGTGCCGGTCACCTCGATCCCCGGCAGCTTTGCCGCGCGGGCATAGACCGCGCGGGCGCGGCTGAGCGGAACGCCGAACTTGTTCTCGGACCTGCCGGTGGAAATCTTGGCGTGGGTGCCGGCATCGACGTCGGGATTGACCCGTACTGAAATGCGCGCGGTCTTGCCGGCCTCGACCGCGAGCCGCGACAGCAATTCGAGCTCGGGCTCGGACTCGACATTGATGCAGAGGATGTCGAAGGCCAAGGCAGCGCGCAGCTCTTGCTCGGTCTTGCCGACGCCGGAGAACAGGATCTTCTGCGGCGGGATGCCGGCAGCCAGCGCGCGCTTCAATTCACCGCCCGAGACCACGTCGGCGCCGGCTCCCAGCCTTGCCAGCGTGCGCAGCACCGATTGATTGGAATTGGCCTTCATGGCGTAGCAGACCAAAACCTTCTCTCCGGCGAAGGCCTCGGTGAACACGCGGTAATGCCGCTCCAGCGTCGCCGTCGAATAACAATAGAACGGCGTGCCGACGCGATTGGCCAGATCGGACAGATTGACCGCCTCGGCGTGAAGCACGCCGTTGCGATAGTCGAAGTGATTCATGACTTGGCCTACTTGACCTGGGCCTGGGATTCGAGTGCCGCTGTTCGATTTGAGGTTCCCGATCGAACATACCGCTCATGGGGCAGGAACTTCAAATCGGCGCCACTAGCGTTCCACGCCGGGAGTCGGGTGATCCGGCCCGAGTAGCGGGTCGAGGACGAACGGCCGTTTGTTGCCTTTGGGGGCGGTCGGCGGCGCATCGGTCCCGTAATTCGGATTGAACACACTCGGCTTGCTGGCAGCTTCGGTTTCGCTGTCGGTAGGCGCGGCAGCCGACGCCGACGTAGCGCTGGGCGGCAGGTCCAAGGGACCCTTGCGTCCACAGCCTGCGAGCGTGAGCAAGGCAGCGCTCAACAGAATAACGGCCCATCCGGAAGACGCCGGGCGGAAATGGCTAGTCACGATAAAATCCCCAATGCGGGCCGCACCATACAAAGATTGCCCGGTTCTGGCGAGAGCAGGATGACCATGGAATTGCAGCGAAATTTAAGGCCTCAGCCCAATTTTCGCTGCTTTTCGAGTCGCCTCGCCCAGGCCTTTGCCTGGGCCATCACGTTCTTTGGCGCGGTGCCGCCAAAGCTCGTCCGGCTTTTCACCGACGCCTCCACCGAAAGCACTTTCAGAGCCTCTTCCGTGACCTTCGGCTCGACCTCCTGCATCGCCTTCAGCGGCAGCTCGTGCAGCGCCACGCCCTGTTTCGACGCCATGGCGACGATGCGCCCGGTGACGTGGTGGGCGTCGCGGAACGGCATCTTCAAGGTCCGCACCAGCCAGTCGGCAAGGTCGGTCGCGGTGGCGTAGCCTTCGCCGGCAGCGAGCTTCATTCGCGCCTCGTCGGGCGTCAGGTCGCCGACCATCCCGGCCATGGCGCGGACCGCAAGCGCGAGCGCGCCGAACGCCTCCATCGCGCCCTCTTTGTCTTCCTGCATGTCCTTCTGGTAGGCGAGCGGCAAACCCTTCATCACGATCAGCAGCGCGGTCAGCGCGCCGATCACCCGCCCGGTCTTGGCGCGCGCCAGTTCGGCCGCGTCCGGGTTGCGCTTCTGCGGCATGATCGAGGAGCCGGTGGTGAACTTATCCGATAGCCGCACAAGGCCGACCAGTGGCGAGGTCCACACCACGATCTCCTCGGCAAGGCGCGACAAATGCACGGCACAGATCGCCGCCGCGGACAATGTCTCCAGCACGAAGTCGCGGTCGGAGACCGCGTCCAGCGAATTGGCCATCGGGCGGTCGAAGCCGAGCGCCTGCGCGGTCGCGTCGCGGTCGATCGGAAACGACGTGCCGGCGAGGGCCGCTGCACCCAGCGGCGATTCGTTGAGACGCTTGCGCGCATCGGCAAAGCGGCCGCGGTCGCGCGAGGCCATCTCGACATAGGCGAGCAGGTGATGGCCGAACGTCACCGGCTGCGCGGTCTGCAGATGGGTAAAGCCCGGCATCACGGTCGCGGCATGCTCGATCGCCCGCGCGACCAGCGCGCGCTGGAAATCGGCCAGCGCCGCGTCCAGTTCGTCGATGGTGTCGCGGACATAGAGACGGAAATCGGTCGCGACCTGATCGTTGCGCGAGCGCGCGGTGTGCAGCCGGCCTGCGGCCGGACCGATCAACTCGCCAAGCCGGTTCTCGACATTCATGTGAATGTCCTCGAGCGCGCGCTTGAAGTCGAACGATCCCTTGCCGATCTCTGACAAAATCGTGTCTAGACCCTTGCCGATATTTTTTGCATCAACGGCGGTGATAATGCCTTGCGCGGCAAGCATCGCCGCGTGCGCCTTGGACGCGGCGATGTCCTGGGCATAAAGATGGCGATCGACGTCGATCGAGACGTTGATTTCCTCCATGATCGTATCGGGACGCTCCGAGAACCGGCCGCCCCACATCTTGTTGCTCATGATTTGCTGCTCATGACCTGCCGCTCAACGCCGCGCCGAAATTTAAGGAATGCGCGCACCACGCGCGCCATTCCCTCCGGAACCGGCGGTAATATAGGCCCTGCATAACCGTATCTGATAGCGAATGACAAACGATATGCCTGAACAACCCACACCTGCGCGCACCGCTACGCGCCGGATTCCGCTTGCGATCGGGGCGGTGGTGATCGGGGCCGCTATCGGATTTGCCGCGGTATACGGCTTCGGTGGGCTGGTACACAGCGCCGGCGGCGACCCCGCGTGCCGGCCGGCCGTCGACGTGGCGCGCAGGATCGCGCCGCTGGCGCATGGCGAAGTCGCCGCGCTGACCATGGCGACCGCGCCGTTGCGGCTGCCCGACCTCGCCTTTCAGGATGCCGAAGGCAAGCCCAGAAAGCTTGCCGACTGGCGCGGAAAGACCGTGCTGGTGAACCTGTGGGCCACCTGGTGCGTGCCCTGTCGCAAAGAGATGCCGGCGCTGGAGGGCCTGCAAAGCAAGCTTGGAGGCGCGAATTTCGAGGTGGTCGCGATCAATATCGACACCCGCGACCCCGAAAAGCCGAAGAATTTTTTGAAAGAGGCCAATCTGACCCGGCTCGATTATTTCAGCGACCAAAAAGCCAAGGTTTTCCAGGATCTTAAGCAAATAGGCCGGGCGCTGGGGATGCCGACATCGGTGCTGGTGGATGCCCAAGGCTGTGAGATCGGCACCATTGCCGGCCCCGCGGAATGGAATAGCGACGACGCTATCAAGCTGATCAAGGCCGCGGTGCAGCCGGCTGCGGCTGGCCTCTAAGCTGCGATCTTCAGGCTGCGATATTGAGATTGCCGCCGATACCGGGGCCGACATTGCCGAGCGAGGGGGCCTGCTGGCCGGCGCCGAGCAAGGTCAAAACCGACGATTTCTGCGAATCAAGATTCGACTTCAGCACCGAATTAGCGATCTGCGTCTGCAACGCACCCGCTTTGGCCGTCATAGCGGCCATTACCAAACTCATATCCATACGCGAAACCCCAAATCCCGGGGGAATCGTACTCAATGGATATTAACGAATGCTGGAGACCGGGCGGCTTATCGCGTCGGGACCGGCTTGGCGCCGCGATAGTCGTAGAAACCGCGCTGGGTCTTTCGCCCCAGCCATCCGGCCTCGACATATTTCACGAGCAGCGGACACGGCCGGTATTTGGAGTCCGCCAGGCCCTCATGCAGCACCTGCATGATCGAAAGACAGGTGTCCAGCCCGATGAAATCGGCCAATTCCAGCGGCCCCATCGGATGGTGTGCGCCGAGCTTCATGGCGGCATCGATCGCCTCGACATTGCCGACGCCCTCATAGAGCGTGTAGATCGCCTCGTTGATCATCGGCAGCAGGATGCGGTTGACGATGAAGGCGGGAAAATCCTCCGATACCGCGACCTGCTTGCCGAGCCTGGTCACGAATTCCTTGGCCGCGTCGAAGGTCGAATCATCGGTGGCGATGCCGCGGATCAATTCGACCAATTCCATCAACGGCACCGGGTTCATGAAGTGGATGCCGATGAAGCGTTCCGGGCGGGCGGTCGAGGCGGCAAGGCGCGTGATCGAGATCGACGAGGTGTTGGAGGCGACGATGGCCTCCGGCTTCAGCACCGCGCAGACGTCGTGGAAAATCTTGCGCTTGACCTCTTCCTTTTCGACCGCGCTCTCGATCACGAGATCGCAATCGGCGAGCCCCTCCATGGTTTCGGTCGGGACGATCTTGCTCAGCGCCTGATTGCGCGCGTCCTCGGAAATTACCTTCTTGGCGACCTGGCGCGACAAATTGCCGTTGATGGTCGCCATTGCCGATTTCAGGCGATCGGCGGAGACGTCGTTGAGCACGACGTCCAGGCCTGCGAGCGCCGCCACATGCGCAATCCCGTTGCCCATCTGGCCCGAGCCGATCACGCCGACCTTTTTGATCTGAAATGCCATCTTTTCATCCACCGGAACAGCGCGCCACGCGCGCCTGCCCATCCCTCAACCGGTACATACTTCACTTGAACGTTCTCTGAACAAACACCGGCCGGAGCTTTCGCATCCGGCCGGTGGAAACATCGTTACTTTCCGAGCTTGCCGAGCGCCTCGGTAAGCTCGGGAACCGCCTGGTAGAGATCCGCCACCAGGCCGTAATCGGCGACCTGGAAGATTGGCGCGTCCTCGTCCTTGTTGATCGCGACGATCACCTTGGAATCCTTCATGCCGGCGAGATGCTGGATCGCGCCGGAGATACCGACCGCGACATAAAGCTCCGGCGCCACCACCTTGCCGGTCTGCCCGACCTGCCAGTCGTTCGGCGCGTAGCCGGCGTCGACCGCGGCGCGCGAGGCGCCGACCCCGGCGCCGAGCTTGTCGGCCAGCGGCTCGATATATTTGGCGAAATTCTCGCGGCTCTGCATCGCGCGGCCGCCGGAAACGATGATCTTCGCCGACGTCAGTTCGGGACGGTCGCTTTTGGCGACTTCCTCGCCGACAAAGCTGGAGAGGCCGGGATCGGCCGCGGAAGCGGCGTTCTCGATCGGGGCGCTGCCGCCGACGCCAGTTGCCTGGAAGGTCGAGGTGCGCACCGTGATCAACTTCTTGGCATCCTTTGACTTCACGGTCTGGATCGCGTTGCCGGCGTAGATCGGTCGCTCGAAGGTATCGGGCGAAACCACCTTGATGATTTCCGACACCTGCATGACGTCGAGCAGGGCTGCTACGCGCGGCATCACGTTCTTGAAGCGCGAGGTCGCGGGCGCAACGATGGCGTCATAGGAAGGCGCCAGCGCGACGATCAGCGCGGCCAAGGGCTCGGCGAGATCGTGCTCGTAAGCATCGCCCTCGGCGAGAAGCACCTTCTTCACACCGGCGAGCTTGGAAGCAGCCTCGGCGGCCGCCTTGGTGCCCTGGCTGCCGCCGGCGACAAGGACATGCACGTCAGCGCCAAGCTGGGCGGCAGCGGTCAGCGCCTTGTTGGTCACGTCCTTCAAGGTTTCGTGGTCGTGTTCGGCGATCAACAAGGTGGTCATCAGAGAACCCCGGCTTCATTCTTGAGCTTCGACACCAGCTCGGCGACGTCCTTGACCTTGACGCCCCCCTTGCGGCCCGGCGGTTCCGATGTCTTGAGGATTTCGAGATGGGCGGTGAGATCGACGCCGTAGTCGGCGGCGTTCTTCTCGGCGATCGGCTTCTTCTTCGCCTTCATGATGTTGGGAAGGCTGGCATAGCGCGGCTCGTTCAGCCGCAAATCGGTGGTCACGATCGCCGGGCCCTTCAGCTTGACGGTCTGTAGCCCGCCATCGACTTCGCGCGTCACCTTGAAATCGGAACCGTCGACCTCGAGCTTGGAGGCAAAGGTCGCCTGCGACCATCCGAGCAACGCGGCCAGCATCTGGCCGGTCTGGTTTGAATCGTCGTCGATCGCCTGCTTGCCGAGGATGATGAGGCCCGGCTTCTCCTCGTCGGCGACGGCCTTGAGAATCTTCGCCACCGCCAGCGGTTCGACATTGCCTTCGGCCTTGACCAGGATGCCGCGGTCGGCGCCCATGGCAAGGCCGGTGCGGATGGTCTCGGAGGCCTGTGCCGGTCCGATCGACGCCACCACGACTTCGGTCGCCTTGCCGGCCTCTTTCAGGCGCAACGCTTCCTCGACCGCGATTTCGTCAAACGGATTCATCGACATCTTGACATTGGCGAGTTCAACGCCCGATCCGTCGCTCTTGACGCGGACCTTGACGTTGTAATCGACCACCCGCTTTACCGGCACCAGAACCTTCATCGATCGTCTTTCGCTTGTATTTTTGAGGGTTTGATCAGCTTGGCGCGGAACCTAAAGCGCCCGCCAACCCCGGTCAACGCGCGCGCGGCAAAAATCGCCCCGATTGTGGCACTTGAGCCGGATTGAGCATGATCCCTCGGGTCGAGCCCGAGGGCAGGCTTTTTCCGGATCATGCGCTAACGGTTCTGGCCGGGCACCCAGAGCACGTCGCCTGTGCCATTATTGTTCGCCGAACGGCTGGCGACAAACAGGAAATCCGACAGGCGGTTGATATACTGGATCGCCGCATCGCTAACCGGCTCGTCGGGCTTGGCTGCGAGTTCCACCATGATCCGTTCCGCCCGGCGGCATACCGTGCGCGCCAGATGCAGATAGGTCGACGCCGGCGTGCCGCCCGGCAGCACGAACGAGGTCAAGGGCGCCAAATTCGCGTTCAGGCTGTCGATGTCGCGCTCCAGCCGCTCGACCTGGCTTGAAACCACCCGCAACCGTTCGGCCTTGCCCTCGCGCTGGGGCACCGCGAGGTCGGCGCCGAGATCGAACAGGTCGTTCTGGATCAGGCCGAGCATGGTGTCGAGCTCGCGCGCGTCCTGCAAATGCAGCCGCACGACGCCGATCACGGCATTGGTCTCGTCGACGGTTCCATAGGCAGCTACTCGTAGGTCGTATTTCGGACGGCGCTCGCCAGAGCCAAGCGCCGTGGTGCCGTCATCGCCGGTTCGCGTGTAGATCCGATTGAGCACGACCATGTCTTTGTCCTCCGGCGTCGTGGTCCTCTGGCGCCGTCCCCTAGCGTCCCATCGCCCAGACCGCGAGCATGGTGATGACGATCGCGACAAACTGCAATAGCACCCGTAGCCGCATCAATTTCTGCGACCGGTTCGGCGAGCCGCCCCGCATCATGTTGATGAGACCCAGCAGCAGCACCAGCACGACGGCGGCAACCGCGATAGGCAACACTATTGAGCTCAGCAAGGAAGCCATCGGAAGTCATTAACACCGCACAAGGCGAAGGGCCATCGCACCCGAACGGCTGCAACGATCTGGCTTTTAGCCCAATAATATCGGATGGTACAATGAGCCCTTCGTCCGCCGGCCCAGGTCAAATCTAAAGTCAAATCCGAGTGTGAAATGTGAGGCAGCTTCGCTACGTCTACCTCGTCGTGATGGATGCGTTCTACACGTTCCTCGCCGACGACGGCTGGGCGATCGCCAGCCACATCGCGCTGTCGACCCTGATGGCGCTGTTTCCGTTCCTGATCGTGCTGACGTCGCTCGCGGGCTTCTTCGGATCGAAGGAGCTTGCCGACCAGGCCGCGGGACTATTGCTGCAGGTTTGGCCGAAACAGGTCACCGATGCGCTTTCGGGCGAGATCCATGATGTGCTGACGACCACCCGCGGCGACATCCTGACCATCGGCGCGGTGCTCGCGGTGTATTTCGCGTCCAACGGCGTCGAAGCCCTGCGCGTCGCGCTCAACCGCGCCTATTCGGTGGTCGAGCTGCGGCGCTGGTACTGGCTGCGGCTGGAATCGATCGGCTATACCCTGATTGCCGCCTTCACCTCGCTCGCGATGGCGTTCCTGATCGTGCTCGGGCCTTTGATCATCGAGGCGGTACGGCGGCATATTCCGCTGGTGGTGGAAAGCAACGAGCAGTTTCTCAACCTCTCGCGCTACGGCATCACCATCGCGGCCCTGGTCATCGCTTTGTT
>Ga0209526_10003246_pt1 | contig 11073 bp, 8 predicted proteins | sample JacPinW_OM2H0_M1_FD_188566 | JGI IMG/M metagenome (GOLD analysis project Ga0209526, IMG submission 188566) | Forest soil microbial communities from Algoma, Ontario, Canada - Jack Pine, Ontario site 1_JW_OM2H0_M1 (SPAdes) (version 2) | ecosystem: Environmental > Terrestrial > Soil > Boreal...
TACGTCCCGAGGATCTCAGCATGAGTGCCGACGGAGACCCGGTGCTAAATCGTTTTCAGCTGAGTCTGTTGACCGAAGGTTCCGGTACGCAACTCTTCAGCACAACCTTTGTGCAATGGGCGGCACGCGAAGCCCTGCGGCGGGCCCAACCCCTAACGTTGCTGGTGCGCTTTGCGCCACGACAACGGCAGAAACCAATGAATGAATTGATTTCCGGGATCAGCCAGAGCGCTGAAGTTGACGTTCTCGGTTCTCTGATCGATGCCGATATGGGTAGTTATTACAATTGGTTGAATCAGCAGAGGCTCCCAGGGCCTGAACAGTCTTCCTTCCTGGTGTGGTTCGAAGGCCACAGCGAAGCGCTGGCTATCGGCCCTGCGACGCCGCGCGGAACCCAATCGGCTGATCCAACCGACCTCGATCAACTGCTTACCTGGATCAGCTAGCCACTCGTGGTCAGCGCATCGTGGACAACATCGCCACGCCGTACACCGGAAGCCGGACCGATTGTCTCGATCCTCCTTGGAGTACATCGTTCATCGCTGACGGCAGTGGGACGGTTTGCTCGGATCGGGAAAGGTTGACCAGGATGTAGACCGCCCCATGCTCGCCGTAGCGTGCATACACCTCGACTCCGTCCGGAACCTTGCCCAGTACGGGTTTTACGCCGCTCACCTCGACCATCCATATCGCCGCCGCGGACATGGCGGAGTCATCAAGCCAGGCGCCCACGTAGCTGATTCTGCCTTTGCCGACCTTGCGCGTAATCGCCGCCGGTTTGCCTTCGAGCCAGCCGTTACTCTTCCCGTATGTCTCCAGAACTTCTGTGTTGCTGTCTTTCGCGCTTAACCATTCGGCCCACAGCTTGCTATGTGCGGAGCCAAATTTCCCCTCAACCGGAACCGGATCGACCAGCGCATAATATTGTTCCACACGGCCGCCCAGGAGTTCACCCAGCGGTCCGGGCTGGCGGAGGGGCTGCAAGCCATTGTCATCATCCTTCATAGCAGAGCGCTGGCCGAGCACCAGATGTCCCCCTTGCCGGATGTATTGGATGAGGTTTTTGGCTACCGCATCCGAAACTACGTTGAGCCCAGGCGCCACAACCAGTTTGAATTGGGTCAACGGAGCGGTTGGCGCGACGATGTCGAGGGACTGACAGACAACCCGCAGCGGCCGGTAATAGCTGACGAGCTCATCAACGGGATCGTAATTGCGGTTGTGGCGCTGCCAATTGATGGCCCAACGGCTGTCATACGAGTGCAGGATCGCGACTTCGGATTTAACTGAGGTACCCGCCAGTGCCGGACCGGCTTTGGCAAATTCCTGGCCAATTTGCTGCACCTCCGAGTACAAGGGAACAGGCGTGCCGTCGGCTCCAATAATCGTCCCATGGTACTGCTCCTGCCCATTCAAAGCGCTCCGCCATTGCCAGTAGCTAACGGTGTCTGCGCCATGTCCGATGGCGTGCCAAGCCATCGCTCGCACCTCCCCTTTATCAAGGGCGTTGTTGATTGGCGCCCAGTTTACCGATCCAGGCTGCGTCTCCATGACCCAGAAATTCTTGCCTTTGAAGCCACGGGTCAGGTCATGGGCAGCGCCGTTTTTGGCTGCATCCAGATGGCCCTGGCCTACATAATCGTCCCATGCTGCGAGGTCGAGATCCTGTTCCACCACGTAGTGATCGAAGCCGTCGAACCAGCCCATGGTATTGGTCGTGATGAACTGCTTCGAATCGGAATTGGCGCGAATCACGTCGAGTTGGTTCTTCTGATAACTACGCCAGGTATCGCTCACAAACCGCTTCCAGCTCAGCAACAGGCCGGGGTTGCCGTATCGAGTCTGGATTGGAATCTGGTCCCAGTTGAAAATTGTTTCACTCCAGTATGCTGTGGTCCAGCGCGCATTCAGATTGTCGAGCGTACCGTAACGTGCTTTCAGCCATTGCTGGAACTGTGCCTTGGTATCGGGGTCGTACGACACATCCGAATATTCGTTATCAATTTGCCAGCCGAGTACGTAGGGATTGTGGCCAAAACGCTTAGCCATCTGTTCGGCAATCCCACGCGCGAGTTCGCGATACTTTGCGTTGGCGAAGTTGAACTGTTGGCGATTTCCATGTTCGGCACGATGACCCTCTTCGTCTACCCGCAGGGTTTCGGGATACTTCTGTGTAAGCCAGGCTGGCGGAGCCGCAGTCGGAGTTCCGATTACGGTGTAGATTCCGTGTTTCGCGGCTGCGCTCACGGCACCATCCAACCAGTCCAAAACATAGTGACCTTCGCGGGGCTCCATTTGGCTCCATGCGAACTCACCCACGCGCACCATGCGTATGCCCGCCCGCTGCATCAGGGTGAGGTCTTCGTCCCATCGCGACTCTGGCCATTGTTCCGGATACCAGGCGGTGCCCAACAGGATGGGTGGATGCGGTGCCGTGGTTTGTCCATACAGAGAGGTTGCCAATAGAAACGTGGCAGCAACAACAAGCCGGACGGCTAAGCTCAAAGGCGGTAAGGATCGAATTTGATTCATGGGAGTGCTCCTGACTACGCCGAAGATAACGATGAGCGGACGCCTCGTTTAGAGCTTAGTCCCGCGCCTGCCCAGGGCGAGCATGACCGCGCCGAACAGCAGCATGACAATTCCCCAGGTGAGGTTAATGTTGATGCCCAGTGAGCGCTGATAGATGGCTACATCGCTCAGCGCCCCATAGGCGATCAGCAACCCTCCCAAGATAGAGAACAGCAAACCAATTGGCAGCCGAATGTCGAGTCCCATCGTCTCTCCTACCTGAAAACAATGTTGAGCAATGCCGTGGCCGCCAGCACTACGACTGCCAACACCGCGGGTCGTTGATACCAGCGAAGGTCTTGCTGCTGCGGGCGTTCGGTGAGCGAGTACACCAGGCCCACCAGCTCTTTCTCCTCGTGAGGGCGTGTCAGCCAGCTCACTGCGATTGTGATCAGGAAGCACGTGGTCCAAGCGTAAATGGCGGTCCAGAAATTTTGCGCCATTTCGCTGGGATAAACGTGCAGGGTGGCGATCCATCCCCCCTTCACTCCGGGGACAGCTCCTTGCGGCAGTGTCAGCGCGTGATGAAGTGCAGCGCCTATCGTGCCGGTCAATAATCCGGTGAAGGCGCCATGGCCGGTGCTGCGCTTCCAGAACATGCCCAAGAGGAAGGTGGCGAATAGCGGGGCATTTACGAAGGCGAAGACCAGCTGAAGCATGTCCATGATGTTGTTGAATCGGGTAGCCATATAAGCGGCCGCTACAGAAAGCGCTATGCCGAAGATCGTGGCCATGCGGCCCATCCAGAGGTAATGCTCGTCGCTGGCAGTGGGGTTGATGTACGACTGATAAATGTCATAGGTCCACACCGTGTTGAAGGCGGTCACGTTTCCGGCCATGCCCGACATGAAGCTCGCCAACAGGGCGGTCAGACCGAGGCCGAGAATTCCTGTGGGAAAGTAGTGCAGAAGCATGTTGGGAGTGGCCAGATCGTAATCGAGCTGTACCAGGCCATCCTGGTCGCGGACCGGTTGACCCAACGCATCAACCTTGGCCGGAATCAATCCTGCACCTTGGAGTATGGTGGCGGAGTGAGGGCCGGCCAACCCGGCGAGGTTTTGGGTGGGGAGGGCGATCGCAATCAATCCAGGCAGGATTACCAGGAAAGGGAAAAGCATCTTGGGAAAGGCCGCAATTAATGGCGTACAGCGCGCGGAATTCATCGAATTGGCGGCCATGGCCCGTTGGATGACGAGAAAATCCGTACACCAGTATCCAAACGACAGCACGAAGCCCAGTCCCATAGTCAGGCCGAACCACTCCACGCCCAGACGGTTGGTGTGCGCGCTTCCCATTCCCATCCAGGAATGGGTGTAGGTCGGGTTGAGGGTGGCTTTGAGCCCGGACCAGCCGCCTACATTCTTCAGGCCCAACCAGACCAGCGGAAGGAACCCGGCGACGATAAGGAAAAATTGAACAACCTCGTTGTAGATGGCGCTGGTCAGCCCCCCTAACAGGATGTAGCCCAAGACGACGACGGCTGAAATTACCAGAGAGAAGTGGAAGATCCAGGATTGCGGCAGTCCTGCCCAGACAAAGGGGGTGTCAAAGATGTGCAGGATCTGGATCAGCTTCGCCATGGCGTACATGGAAATTCCGGAAGAGAACAAGGTCATGAGGGCGAAAGAAACCGCATTGAGCCCGCGAGTTTTTTCATCAAAGCGCAGCCGCAAATATTCGGGTACCGAGCGGGCTCGCGAGCCGTAATAGAAGGGCATCATGAACACACCGACGAAGACCATAGCCGGGATGGCCCCAATCCAATAAAAATGACTGGTCGCAATCCCATATTTTGCCCCCGAGGCGCCCATCCCAATCACTTCCTGGGCGCCCAAATTTGCGGAAAGAAAGGCCAGACCAGCGACCCACGCCGGGATGGAACGTCCCGCCAGAAAGAAATCTGTGCTGGTCTTTACGTGGCGCTTCAGGAGCGCTCCGATTCCGAGCACGAAGACGAAATATACGACCATGATGGTCCAATCAATGGCCCTCAGCATGAATCAATTCTCCTTCGTGAAACGAGTGAGCTGGAATGGAACCTGTCGGCCGGCGGCGGTGTAAACGATTACAGTGTTAAGACGGATTTGTCAACGAATTTTGCTTGCCCGGGCTTCCATCGCTACTCGGGCTCGTAGCAGCCGCAAGGAATGCAGCCAATTGGCCATCGACCCGAACTTCTCCAGCCATAGTGTGCCGGTTATCCGCGTTCTGGCGGGCTGCATAGTGATTGCAAATGGGCGGCGGCGCTTTCCGGAGTGATGTCGCGTTGTGGCATTCCCAGCATTTCAAATCCCACCATAAACTTCCGAATCGTCCGAGAGCGCAGAAGGGGCGGGTAAAAGTGCGCGTGAAAATGCCATTCCGGGTGCTGATCGCCATCCGTGGGTGATTGATGAAAGCCCATCGAATAGGGAAATGGGACGTCAAAGACTCTGTCGTAGCCCGACGTGACCTGTTGCAGCGTCTGAGCTAACAGGCCGACTTCTTCATCGCTAAATTCCGGAAGCGACCCGAGGTGGCGACGGCTGCAAAGCAGCATTTCGAATGGCCACACAGCCCAGAAAGGTACCAAGGCCATGAAGCCCGCGTTCTGACATACCAGGCGGACTTCTTGCTGCTCTTCGAGGCGGACGTAATCACATAACAAACAGGTCTGATGGTTGCGCAAATAATGGTTCTGGCAGATCAGTTCCTTTCCTGGGAGGTCCGGAACCGAGTGAGTTGCCCAGATCTGACAGTGCGGATGAGGATTGCTTGCACCCATCATCGAGCCACGATTCTCAAAGATTTGCACGTGGTTGATTTCGGGCATTTGTCCCAGTTCCCGGAATTGTGCCGTCCAGGTGTGGATCACGTTTTCGATGTCCCTTGGCGGTATGGTGGAAAGGGTGAGGTCGTGGCGTGGCGAGAAGCAAATTACGCGGCACAGCCCGGGCTCACCTTCTGCCACGAGCAAACCCCGGTCCCCAACATCCAGACGGTAGCGTGGCACTCCTGGCTTCAGCGCGGCAAAGTCATTGTCGAAAACGAAGGTGCTAGTGTAGGACGGATTGACTGCCCCGCCAGCTCTTGAATTTCCAGGACAGAGATAACAGAAAGGATCATATTCAGGCTCGGGTCGAACAGAAACTCTTTCGAGCTGTCCCTGCCAGGGCCGGCCAGCTCGGTGTGGGGATACGAGCACCCATTCATGGGTGAGAGGGTTCCATCTGCGATGCGGATCTTCAGTAAGCTTCAATCACCTGCCTCCGACCCTTGGGTTACAATGTACGCGAAACCTGGGGAGCCATAGCGACGATTCACTAATTCTTAATTTGACAGACGGCAGTGCGCAGCCTATGGTTGCCAGTGTAAGCGATTACATGTTTATTTTCATATCCCCAATTTCCTCATACGCCCGCATTCAACATCACTTTGTTTGGGGACCATGGGATGAAGTCCGCAGACTTGGCGCAACATTTTGAAGACTTGTTTGGCGCGCAGCCCAGAATTTTTCGCGCCCCAGGTCGAGTCAATTTGCTCGGAGAACATACCGACTACAACGAGGGCTTTGTCATGCCCTGTGCCATCGGTTTTTCCACCCGCGTGGCGATCTCTCCCCGCCAGGACCGGAAACTGGTTGTTCGATCAGAGGAGTTCTCCGAACAGTTTGAATTTGACCTGGACAATTTTCCAGACCGGGGTAAAGGCGTCTGGTCTGACTACGTTCTAGGCATAGCGGTAATGCTTGGGCAGATCGGGCATCCCACCCCAGGCGCAAGCTTGCTGGTTCGAGGTGAGGTCCCGATCGGCGCTGGGCTCAGTTCTTCCGCAGCAATCGAGGTAGCCAGTGCGCTCGCCCTGATGAGCCTAAATGGAGCGCGGCTTCCCCTGCCTGATGTAGCCAGACTCTGCCAGAGAGCCGAAAACGTGTTTATTGGAGCGCGGGTTGGCATCATGGACCAATTTGTTTCCTGTCTGGGAAGAGCGGGACACGCCTTGCTTCTCGACTGCCGCTCTCTCGAGTACAAAGCGATTCCTATTCCGGAGAGCGTCCGACTGGTGATCTGCAACACCATGGTCAAGCACGATCACGCCAATGGCACCTACAATCGCCGGCGCGAAGAGTGTGACGAGGGAGTTAAGATCTTAGCTAGGTGGCATCCAAATATCCGTGCCCTCCGAGATATTTCGGTCGAGCAGCTCGAGCAGCACGTTACCGAGATCCCCGCGACCATCTATAAGCGCTGCCTGCATGTTGCGTCCGAGAACCAGCGTGTGCTGGAAGGCGCTAAATACATGACAGACGGGGACGTGAGTCGATTCGGAAGCCTGATGCGTGAATCGCATCGCAGTCTCCGCGATCTTTTCGAAGTCAGTTGCCGGGAACTCGACGTCATGGCCGAAATCGCAGAGTCTCTGGAAGGCTACTGTGGCGGACGTATGACTGGGGGCGGGTTTGGCGGATGCACCGTAAACGTGGTGAAGACCGTGGACGCACCCAGGTTCGCCGAACAAATCTCGGAACGATATCAAATGGCCACAGGGATAAAGCCTGAGGTATACGTCTGTTCAGCCGCGAATGGCGCCAGCGCCGATGGGAATGGACTGGTTTGAGCGAAAACATTTAGGAAGCCCATATCGCGACTTCCAGCTTGCACGGTGCGCAGGCTCTGGGAGGCCCGGAAAAAGTCGAGAGGAGTACCTCACGGGCCGAAACCCTAACTCATTCGAAAGCGCTTGTTGCAGGGCCAGAGGTCCTGCTCCACCCAAAACCGGAATTGTTGCGCAGCCTAGATGGCGCGGGTCGAACCTCGCATCACCAGGTGAGTCGGAATCGTGTAATCGACATGGGATCCGTCTTCCTTTCGGATGAGAGCCTCAAGCGCGGCAAAGGCCGTGACCGCCAGCTGGGTTCGCGACAGGATTACCGTGGTGAGGGGCGGCTGGGTAAGATGCGCGAAAGAAATATCGTCAAAACCGATCAGTGATATGTCCTCGGGAACTTTTAATCCAGCGTCGTGAATCGCACCCAGTGCTCCAATAGCAGTGAGGTCGTTAGAGGTGATGACTGCAGTGGGGCGCTGCGGTAATCTCAACAAACTCCTCATGGCTATCGCGCCCCCTTCGATCCGATGGTCTCCCTTTTCGATCAACGCCCGCTCGGAGAGTCCGCGCGATTTGAGCCCGGAGACGAAAGCCGCGTGCCGTATTCGAGCCGACTCCAGGTTCATGGGACCGGTAATGAACGCAATTCGTCGATGGTTCAGCGAAAAAAGATGCTGCAAAGCCTCATGAATGCCTTGGGCGTAATCGATACGAATATTTGCACTGTGGGGGCCAGTTTTGCCGGTATCCATGAATACCGTGGGGATGTTTCTACGTGTCAGCTCCGTTATCAGCGCAGGGTCGGCTTCAGAAGTCATAATGGCCACGCCGTCTACCTTGCGTTCAACCATGCGCCTTATGCATCCCGCCATCCGCTTCGGATTGTAATCGGTGTTACCAATGATGACCTCCTGGCCGCGCTGAACCGCCTGGTCTTCAAAGCTTTTCACTAGTTCGGGGAAAAAAGGGTTCGTGATGTCCGAGATGATCAGCCCCAGCATGCGGCTTCGTCCCGATACCAGAGTGCGAGCGTGGGTGTTGGGATAAAAGTTTAGTTCTTCGATGGCCTTGCGCACTCGCGCTGCCGTCCCCGGCTTCACCTTCTCTGAATTGTTAATGGTGCGGGAGACGGTCGCGGTTGAGACTTTCGCCCGCTTGGCGACCTCTTTAATGTTCATGCGAGCCCACCAAGAATAGCCCGGGAGGAGGACCCTATTCTAGCAACGATTGCAGGGCAAAGGAATTGAGGGCCCTGACACGCAATGAGTCCATGTGGCCGGACTTAACCCGCAAGAGGCGTCATCCTGAGACTGGGCGACAGCCCAGTGAGGGATCTTGGCGCACCGTTGCCAAGCTGATTTTTCCGGCCGGGACGTGCTGCCCGCGCCGGGATCGCGTGCTTTATGTAATCGTTTACGGAAACAGCTTGATGTTAGATAATCGACGCTCGAACTCTGACGGAAAGTACAGCATAGGAACCTATGGACCGACGCCACTTTCTCAAGACCACGGGTACTTTCCTCGCGGGCGCAACTATCGCTCGCTCTGCCTTTGCCGGTGCCACCGACCAGCCCAGTGCCGCCCCAGGCCGGCTGGTTCTTCCGATCAATCGGAATTGGCGTTATAGCCGTGTCGTGAGGGAAGGGGGGCACGAGCGGGATTTCGACGACTCTGGATTTGAGCGTATCGTAATTCCTCACACCAACGTACGCTTGCCCTGGCACAGCTTCGACGAAAAGAGCTATGAGTTCGTCTCTAGCTACCGTCGCCGTTTCAAGCTTCCACCCGAGGCCCGCGGCCGCCGGATCTTCGTCGACTTTGAAGGGGCCATGACCGCCTCCACAGTCTGGCTAAACGGCGTGCGCCTCGGTGAGTACAAGGGCGGATACACCCCTTTCTCTTTTGACCTTACCCCGCACGTCGATTTCGACGAAGAGAACGTGCTTGCCGTGGATGTTGACTCTAGCGAGCGGCCTGACATCCCTCCTTTTGGCTATCAGATTGACTACCTGACCTTCGGCGGTATTTACCGCGAAGTTTCGCTCCGGATCGTCCCCGCGAGCTTTATTGAGAATGTCTTCGCGAAGCCCAAAGACGTGCTCACCCAGCACCCCGGTCTGGATGTCGATTGTTATCTCCAGCATCTGGAACCATCGCGCGAGTCCCTCCGACTGCAGGTCGTTCTCCGCGACGGAGACCGGGTGCTTGAAAAAAGCCTGCAGAACCTTCCGGCCTCTGAATTCACAGCTGAAACTCTGACCCACACCATTCACTTCGGAAACCTGAGCTCCGTAAAGCTATGGGACCTCGCCCATCCGAACCTCCACCAGGTTGACGTTCTTCTCTGGCGGGGACCCCGCCTGGTCGATCAGGTCTCGCGCTCGATTGGTTTCCGCGAAGCCCAATTCACCGAGCACGGTTTCGAGCTAAATGGCAAAGTCATCAAGCTGCGCGGACTCGATCGTCACCAGACTTTTCCGTTTGTGGGACAGGCGATGCCCGGCCGCGTCCAGCGCCGTGACGCGCAAATCCTCCGGAACCAGCTCAAATGCAATATTGTCCGAACCTCGCACTATCCCCAGTCTCGGCACTTTCTCGACGCCTGCGACGAGATTGGCCTGTTGGTGCTCGAGGAAATTCCTGGCTGGCAGCACATCGGCGATGAGGCCTGGAAGCAGATATCCATTGACAATGTGGGTCGCATGATCCGCCGCGACTGGAATCATCCTTCCATCATTCTGTGGGGGGTGCGCATCAATGAGTCCAAAGACGACCATGACTTCTATACCCGCACCAATACGCTCGCGCACAAACTGGACCCTACTCGTCCCACCGGAGGCATCCGGTACTTTCAGGAGTCGGAATTTCTGGAAGATGTTTTCACCATGAACGACTTCGGTTTCCCGCTGAAACCGCCCAATCACCCGCGCTATCTGAACACGGAATTCGTCGGTCACACCTACCCCACCAAGACCATCGACAACGTCGAACGCCTTACCGAACATACGCTCCGTCACGCCCGCATTCACAACCAGCTCGCCTCCAACCCGCAATACGCCGGCGGCATTGGTTGGTGCGCCTTCGACTACAACACTCACGGCGACTTTGGATCGGGCGACCGCATCTGCTATCACGGGGTCACCGACATTTTCCGCGAGCCCAAGCCCGCCGCCGGTTTCTACAAGTCGCAATGTGATCCTGCGGAAGAGGCGGTGCTTGAGCCGGCATTCCATTGGGCGCGGGGCGATGAATCCATCGGATTTACCAAAGCCGTGGTCTGCTCCAACTGCGACCATCTCAAGTTTTATATTGCCGATAAGTTAGTCGCAGAAGCCGAACCGAACCGAACCGAATTCGCTCACCTTCGCTACGCGCCGTTCATGGTTGACCTGGGCAAGGTCGTCAACCATTGGGGAGATCTGCGGATCGAAGGATATCTTCAAGGCAAGCCAGCGATTACGAAGACCTATTCCGGCAAGGGCATCGATCAAAAGTTCACGCTTCTCCCCGACGACACTCAACTGATTGCCGACGGAGCCGATTCGACTCGCGTGGTGCTCCGCGTGACCGATGAATTTGACGCTATCCGGCCATTTGCCAGCGACGCGATCAAGTTAGAACTCGAAGGCCCGGCGGACATTATCGGCGACAATCCTTTTGCGCTGGTAGGGGGCACGGGAGCGGTCTGGGTTCGCGCCCAAGAACAAGCCGGGACGGTACGGCTCACCGCGACACATCCGGTGTTCGGAAAACAGCAGGTGGAATTTGAAATCGCCGCCGCCGCTCCGGAGACCGTCTAAGAGCGTGCGCAAAAGAGCCATGTAACCAATCCGCGGCTCCACCGAGCGCTTCAGCGCTGTATCAATGGCCCCATTTTCAGGACAACTTTAGCCGCTGAGGCAACCATGGCGGGCC
>Ga0209526_10003248_pt1 | contig 11072 bp, 8 predicted proteins | sample JacPinW_OM2H0_M1_FD_188566 | JGI IMG/M metagenome (GOLD analysis project Ga0209526, IMG submission 188566) | Forest soil microbial communities from Algoma, Ontario, Canada - Jack Pine, Ontario site 1_JW_OM2H0_M1 (SPAdes) (version 2) | ecosystem: Environmental > Terrestrial > Soil > Boreal...
GTCCGGTTTGTGGGCGGCAATTTCTACAGAACCCAGCGCGAGGAGCACTTTTGCCTTACCGGCGGGGTCGGTTGCCGTTTGCAAGTATTTGCTAAACGCGGCTTCGGCTTCATCGAAGTTTTGCAATTTCGATGCGGCATCACCGAGATAAAACCAAAAGTCCGGCTTCACGTTAGCTAGTTTGTCGATCTCGCCATGGGACGAGCCGGTTCCGCCGGCGGAGTTACCGAGCGCGCTCAAATATTTTTTGGCAGCGGCAAAATTTTTCTCATTGTAATACTCAATGCCGAGCCACTCCAGAATCTCGCTTGGGAGGGGCGTGTTTGGAACGGCGGCCATGAAATTGTTCACTTCATTTGTTAGGGCAGCGCGGTCACGCAGGTAATAAAAGGACGAGATGATACGAACGGTCGCGAGATTGTAATATTGATCTCTGTTCAGACGGCGAGCGGCATCGAGCGCAGTGAGCGCGGTCTTATAGTCCTTGGCTTCGAAGGCGGCCTTACCGATGTAATATTGGGCCTGTGCCGCGACCGGACTCTTTGGAAATTCCTTCAGCAGTTGACGGAACGTTTCGGTCATTGCTTTCGGGTTTTGTTGTTCGCCCAGGATTAATGCTTTCTGTTGCAACGCGGCCTCACGCTCGTGCGCCTTCGGATATTTGGTCAGGATCGTATTCAGATCCGAAAGTTCCGCGTCGTAATTTTTGTCCTCCTGATAGGCCAGCGCACGCTGCGCGAATGCGAACGGTGCCTGCGGACTGTCGGGGAACGCTTGCACGAAATAGCTGAACGCTTCGACGATCCCGGCGTTGTCTTTCATCTGCATGTAAGACAACCCGAGCTTGAGCGCGGCTTCACTGCGCAACTTTGGCGAAAGCTGTGATGCGCGTAGTTCGGCATAAATCGGCGCTGCGCGCGGATAGTTTTGCTGTTTATAGAGCGCTTCCGCTTTTAGCAGCTTCGCTTGGTCGGCCCGCTCCGTGGTTGGGTTCGAGGTCAGAAACTGATCGACCTCAGGAGGGAGCGTCGAAGGATCCGAATTGTAAATATTGATCAGCCGCTGGTAGGCTGCGTCCTTTGCTTCCTCCCGGCCGGGATAAGCGTCAATGATCTCGCGGTAGATTGCCTCGGCCTCTTTCGCATGGCCGAGCTGGCGATGGCTATTGGCGGCGAACAACATCACTTCCGCGCGAGCATCTTCCGGCACTTGTTGCAGCACTTTTTTGTAATCGGCGAGCAACTGCGCGTATTGCCCAGACTGGTATTGCAAACGCACAATTCCGACTTGGGCGAGTGCGCGCCAACGTCCGGCCTCTGGCAGCGAACGGCCTTTCTGGAGCAAGGTCATCGCTTTTTCGCCCATTGCCTTGTCGATCTTGCCTTTTTCTGCTTGCTGAAGATCGACCGCGAGCAAACCTGCCCGCACGGTCGCTTCCGCTTTCAATGCCGGCCTCTGCGTCTCGCTCGCGAGCGCTTCGTATTGTCTGAGCGCGTCCAGCTTTCGTCCACGCGCCAATGCAATCGAAGCAGCGGTCGCGCGCGCATCTTCGCGATAAGGATTCGGATTTTTTGCTTCGGCGACCTGCGAGTAAATGTCGCAAGCTTCGTCCTTGCGATCGACAGCTTCTAGGCAACGTGCCTCGAAGTAACGCGCCGAAAGGGCCACTGCCGGTTCCTTTGATTTTGTGGCTGAGCGGTGAAATAGCGGAAGCGCGGTCGAGTAGTCCTTTTGCGTGAAAGCGATTTCGCCAAGCCCGTAGGCAGCCGGGCCGGCGAACTCACTGTCGTCGTAATCATTCAGGACGCGCTGAAAATTGGTGCGCGCACTCGAGGGTTTGTTGAGATTGCGATAGCATTCGCCGAGCGAGAAATATCCATTCGCTGTTCCCGAGGCTCCCGGGTAATCGTCCAGATATTTTTGGTATTCCGGGATGGCGAGGTCGTAGAGTTTGCGAGTAAAGAGGGCGTTAGCGTATTCGAGCTGGCGGCGATCAGATGGCACGGTCTCCACTGGCGGGGGCGTTGTTTCTTCGATCGGCAGTGCCCGCGTTGGGGGAACTTCCTCCACCGGTTGGGCACGGCGCACGTCGGGCCACTGAGCCAAGGTGGTCGCGGAAAACGAAAAACACATTACCGGTCCTAACAAACCGGCCGCGCCGCGTGCGGGTTTCATTTTGCAGTCGCGAAGGCGACGTTGGTGATTCCAGCTTCGGTACAAATGTTGAGCACGCCGATAATGCTCTTGTACGCACCCGCTTCATCACCTCGAATGACGACAGCCTGCTCGGAATTAAGCTGGACCAGGCTTTTCAGTAGTTCGCTGAGCTCCGGGCCACTGAGGGTTCGCCGGTTAACCACCACGTTGCCATCCGCTTTCACATTGACGACCACGTCGCCGATTGGTGCGCTCTTTTCCTTTGCGGCCGACGCTTTCGGCACTTTCACGTCGAGCTCGTTTTCATTGCGGGCCGCGTTCCAAGTGAGGAGGAAAAAGATGAGCAGCAGGAGCAATACATCAACGAGCGGCGCGAGTTGAATGCCTGGGTGATGAAGGGGGGTGCGGCCGCGGAGGTTCATGTGACAGAAAGGAGGATCTCGATCTTACAGTTCGTCCTCGATCAGGACGGGCGTTCTCTCGATGCGTTTCTCGAACTGCAAAGAGAGCAAAGCCAAAATATGGGTCGTGGCAGATTCCAAGTCCGAAATCAGCCTTTGCGATCTACCGCGGAAAAAAGCGTAAAAAACCATCGCGGGAATTCCGATGGCCAAGCCGGTCGCAGTGTTAACCAACGCCTGGCTAATGCCCCTTGAAAGCGCGATATAGCGGGCACTGCCAACATCGGCGCCAAGCGCGCCGAACGAGGTTATAATTCCGAAGACGGTGCCGAGCAGGCCGAGCAGCGGCGCAATCATGCCGATGTCGGCAAGATAAGTGACCCGATTATTGAGGCTGGCCGCAACGCGACTGCCTTCTGTCTCGGCGATCTCGCGCACCTGGCCGAAATCCGCATTCGGGTTCTTGGTGGTGAAATCGAGCATTTTCTGCACGACGCGCGCGATGGCTTCGCCGTGGCGGTTTGAGACGGCAAGTAATCCGAGATAATCGCGTTTGCGCAAGAGCGCATCGGCCGTGGCCATAAATCCGCTGGAGACGACCGCACCGCGTCGGATTGTCATTAGATAAACGACCACGAGCATCACGAAAAAGATCGATAAAAGAAACAGTGGCACCATCACCGGCCCAGCGCTGCGCAACGCGTCGAGGACAGTAGTGGAGCGCGGAATGTCGGGAATGAGCGAGGGCGTCGCACTTGTTGCGGGGGTTTGTGCGAGCGAAGGAGTGGTGATCGCCGCGGCGATCAGCGCGAGCAAAATCTTCATGCCAAAAGTCCTCTAAGCATAGACAGAGCGGTGATCGATGCAAATGACGGTGTCGGATTCGGTCCGCGGTCCCGCCAGAGCGGGATTGCCGCTTTTGAAAAGCGTGGACATGTCCGGGGCACTCCAAAAACGTTAAGCAAACCGGTCCCCGCCCACCCAGCGCCGGACCCGAAAGATATGAGCTGGCTGGATCTCCGGATCGAGCTCGACGTAGTTGCGACGCCCGTGCCAGATGTAGCGCGCGTCGCTCAAGAGATCGTGTACCTGGTAAGCGTCTCCTTCCATCGAGCCAAACTGATCGATTGGGACATCGACATACGAATTCTGTTTGCGATGCGGATCGAGATTCACCACGATCAGGATGATACTGTCACGTGCCGCGGTCATCTTTCCGTAAAACAAAATCATGTCGTTGTCGGCATGATAGAACCGCAAATTATCGTACAAATGTAGCGCCCGGTTCTCTTTTCGGATTTGGTTCAGGCTGGCAATCCAGGCTTTGATGTTGCCCGGCGCGTTCCAGTCGCGCGCCTTAAATTGGTACTTTTCCGAATCAAGGTACTCCTCGCGCCCGGGGAGCGCTTCGTTTTCGCACAATTCGTATCCGCTGTAGATTCCGTACAAACTCGAAAGTGTCGCGGCTAGTACCGCTCGAATCATGAATGCCGGCCGGCCGCCGTCCTGAAGAAAAAATGGCAGAATGTCCGGCGTGTTCGGCCAGAGATTGCCGCGAAAATATTCCCGCATGTCGCTTTGCATAAGCTCGTTGAAGTATTCGGTGAGCTCCTGCTTCGAATTGCGCCAGGTGAAATAAGTGTAACTCTGTGTGAAGCCGGCTTTGGTCAGCACCTTCATCATCTTAGGCCGGGTGAATGCTTCGGAAAGAAAGAGCACGTCCGGATAAAATTGCCGGACGCCGCTGATCAGATATTCCCAGAACGCGACCGGCTTGGTGTGCGGATTATCGACACGAAAAATACGCACGCCGCGCTGGGCCCAGAAAAGAACGATGCTCTTCATTTCGGCCCAAAGTTGGGGCCAGTTTGCGCAGCGGAAGTTTAGCGGATAAATGTCCTCGTATTTCTTCGGCGGATTTTCTGCGTATTTGATCGAGCCATCGGGTCGCTTATAAAACCATTCCGGATGTTCCTTGACGTAGGGATGATCCGGCGAACAATTGAGCGCAAAATCAAGCGCGATTTCCATTCCGCGTTCGCGCACTTTCGCTTGGAGCCAGTCGAAGTCCTCCAGCGTGCCGAGCGAAGGCTCGATTGCTTTGTGACCGCCTGCTTCGCTCCCGATGGCCCATGGCACCCCTGGGTCGCCTGGCCCACAGGTGACGGCATTATTGCGGCCCTTACGATGGGTGGGGCCAATGGGATGAATGGGCGGAAAATAGATGACGTCGAAGCCCATCGCCCTGGCATCATCGATTCGCGGCAAGCAATCGCGCAGCTTGGAGCCGTGATCACCGTGACCTTCAGCCGAGCGCGGAAAAAATTCGTACCAGGCAGCTGTCCGCGCTCTTGTTCGATCGACAATTACCCGAGCGGCGGGCATATATTGGGTGGCGCCAGAACGATCGGGATAGGTCGCCATCAGCACTTCAAGTTCGCCGGAATGCGCGATCTCGTTTATCTGCGCGTTCTTACTGGTGCGGATGCGCTCGGCAAGCTTACATAAATGTGCCGCATCTGCGGCAACATAAGCCCGCTGCGCCGCAGCCTCGACCAATGCCGCGCCTTCCAGCGATTCCGCAGTCAGGACCGGAATGCCAGCCTCGAACTTCGTTGTAAACTCGTGTTGCCATCCGCGGAAAGTGTCGGTCCAAGCCTCGACTGTATATTCGTAAGTACCCACTTCGTAGAGGGTGCAAAAGCCACGCCAGCGATCGTTATCGAAAAAACTCATGGGTGTTTCGTGCCAGCGCGTCTCGCCAACCGGGCGCCATCTCAAAACCGCGGCGACAACATCGTGCCCGTCTTTGAACACATCCGCTTCTACAACCAGATCTTCGCCAACGACGCGCTTAACCGGGTAACGTCCGCCGTCAACAAGCGGCTGCAGGTTCTCAATGACGGCGCTGGGAAAGGCCCGAGTCATGGGCCTTGAATCAACCGAAATTAGGCGATTGCGAAAGGACAAATCGCAGGCAGCAATGATCGACCATGGGCTGCCCGCTGAGAAAATTAATAGCGCCAGTTATGTCTCAGCCTAACTAAACAGGGTCGATCGTAGGTTCCGTTCCCTTTTCCTGTCTTGGTCGCGGACGAACCTGAGAGCCGCCACAAGGGATCGATAATACCCTAAAGCGAAAAATAAAACGCGCACTCGTACTGGCCGGAGTTGCGCGTTTCTTCTCGGCGCACGCGTGTGCCGAGCGCGGCTTGAAACATGTCGCGCTCGAGTCGTCCAATAATGGGATAGCGCTCGAGCAAATTCAGGATTGGCGAGTGACATTCCAGAATCTGTGGCCCCCCCTCATCTCCATCCGGGAGAAATTGCGCCATGTAACCTTCGTCGTCGCGTATCCTGGCCAGCCACTTCGCACGCTCGGCCAGCGTTTCTCCTTTTGCCTTTGCTTTGAGTGCGGCCGTCTTCTTTTCGAAGATGCTATAAAGAAGTTTTTCCGCCGCGTTCGGTCCATAAATTTCTCGGACTGATTTGAGGAGCTCGAGCGTCAGACCATTACTGTCGGTCTGAAAAAGATCATGGCTGCGGCGCGTGAGACGGTAAACCATCTCCGGTCGGCCCATCCTTTGCGGACGTCGCCACGTATCGAGATAACCATCGCGCTGCAGCGTGATACAGTGCTGTTTAATCCCCATATAACTCATCTTCATTTTTTCGACGAGTTCGTTCACGGACATTCCCCGGGTCCGCTTGAGCGAGTTCAAAATTTCCAAGCGTTGGGTGCGGCCAATCTCGGCAAGCAGTCTTTGGTTCATGTCACCGAAAGGAATGAGCACGCGACTTTACACGATTATCTTTTGAAAAAGCAATCCGAAAAGTCATTGCAAGTGACCGGCGGAAAGAAGATTAGACAGCAATCGAGGGTCGGCCGCCTAAAATCCCGTTCAGCCAGTGCGCTTGCATCAATTGAAGGGTAGATCGACAATTTTTACCCGTCCGCCGCCGGCCGGATTCTCCGGCTCGACCGCGTTCAATTGTGTCGCGACCTGATTGAAACCGCGCTTTATAAACCCCAGCGCGATTTGCTTTCCCAAACGTTCGCTCCACGCTGCGCTCGTAATCCAGCCAACCTCCTTTGCTCTTTCGCCACCCGGAAACAGCCTCATGCCGGGCGCAAGAGGCGAATCATCTAGCGAAACTAAACCGCAAAGTCGTTTGTTGGTTTGGCCGGACATCTTCATTCGCGAAATCACTTCCTGGCCGATGTAACAGCCTTTTTCGTAATCGATCGTCCGTTCCTCCAAATTCGCCTCAGTCGGGATAATTTCATCTGTCAGCTCGCGACCCCAGCGCGGAATCCCTCTTTCGATTCGAAGGAGCTCCGCGCGGTCGGCGTCGTAGAACGTCGATTGCTGCGATAATTGATCAAGCAATTCCGCGCTCTGGGTCGCGTCGGCCCAAACATCGTAGCCGGGTTCCGCAAAGCGAATTGCCGATCTAACTTTGAATTTCTTGGGCAATGCCGGGGCGACTGTTCCCCGGGCGTGAAAGATCGACCACCGGGCGGTCTCATCCGTGAGTCGCACGTCGTCGGCAATGATGTAGCGATCGAGCCGTGATTGAATCGACTCGCGAAGTTCGGGATCGGCGTCCAGAATATAACTTTCTCCCTCCGCGGCGACAAACAGGGAACCGTTTAACTTGCCCTTCGTGCTCAAAATGCAGGACTCGATCGCGCGCTCTTCCGTCGCCTTGCGCACATCGTTGCTCAATTGTCCGTTTAAAAACCGCTCGCGATCGGTGCCGGTGACGCGCAGTTTGACGCGCGAAGAGAGATCGAAAAAGACTGTATTCAATTGACCAAAATTACGCCGATGATGTCAACCGCGGCAGAGCCGGTTTTTAACATTCGCTACCGCGTCGCAGCAATCGATCAAAAAAGCCGCGACGCGACGGCATCGCCCCGGCACCTTCTTCCGACTCGGCTGATGGAGTTGGCTCCGGACCAGCCGCGTTCTCGCTTTGAAGGCTGGGCTTCTCTTTCTCAGCCTCACTTTCGGGTGGGTTGCTGACGATCTCCGTTTTCGGCGTTGTCTTTAATTCAAACGGGTCGGGCTTTGGCGAACTCGTTTCCGTCTTTGCCGGTTCAGTCTCGTTATTCCAAGCGACTGACGCCTGAGTCTCGACCGGACTGATGGCTTCCTCGACCCGCCTCGCCTGCTCAAACAACTCCAGATCAACTTCCCTCGGACCGGACGTTGGGATTTCATGAAAATATTTTCGCGCCACCGCAGAGAAATCTTCCTCGCCATTGCCACGTTCCATTTGCTCGAGGAGCCGGTCACGCGCCGCCGTAGCCACGCTTAATTCAAGATGATTTAATAATCCGAGGTGACTGGCGATCTGCATGTCCTTCAGCATATGCTTGATCGAAAAATGCGTCTCGAAATTGCCTTCGATTATCTTCGGCAGCTTCATCGAGAGCGTACCAGAATTACTCGCGTTACTTTGCATCGCCGCCGCGAATTTTTCCGGAGAAATTCCCAGGCTTTGGATGAGAGCTAATCCCTCAACCGCGGCTTGCACGCTCGCCGCGGTCACAATGTTCGTTGCGACTTTAATTGCAGTAGCCTGCCCAATCTCGCCGATCTCGATGATCTCCTTGCTACTGGCCTCCAGAACGGGCCGCACCTCGCGCAACGCCGCTTCATTGCCTGCTACGTAATAGACCAGCTCGCCTTTTTCCGCTCCGACCTTGCTTCCAGTGAAAGGCGCTTCCACGAAACGAGCACCGCGGCGCTCGACGATATCGGCGGCGGCTCGCATGGAGGGCGGCGCGACTGTGGGATGCGCCAGCACAATATGGCGAGGCGCGAGCGCGGGCGCTAATTGGCGGACGATGTCCAGGAGTGCATCATCATCCGACACAAATAGCTGCACGTAATCGCACATCTCGGCAACCTCGGCCGGTGCCCCGACAAAATTTGGAATCGGGCGCGGACTCCGGTTCCAGACGAAAACGTGGAATCCGTTGCGGCGAAGACTCTCCATCACCCGGCTGCCGATGATTCCGAGGCCGATCACTCCAACATTTCTTTGCGAACGGCGAAGCATATAATCCCTCTTGGGTAAAAGTGGGTTAACAGGGTGAGGCGAAATGATCGGACGCGCAACCTAGAAGTTTGATTCGATCGAACCTACCGCCGCGCCGCGCCAAACCATTTCGGGCGAGTGCAAAGATCGACAATGAAGGCCTCGACCGCGCGCTGGCGCTGCTCACTCTCCAATGCCGGAGTTACACGGACGTCTCGCGCAATCTTTCCGGCAATCCATTGCCGCATGCGCAGGCTGGCAGCTACCTCCCGCCCAATCGCCCGTGTTGAAAGGACCGCTCCGCTGCAGAGCAGTGGCCCAGGATTTCTCATCCCGAAACTGCCGGCGAACCAGGTAGACCTCCCGCTCAATCTCAGCTCGAGAAACTTTTTCATGCGCTGCGAAAGATCGCGCCATTGCAGTTGCAACTAGAAGGTCGAGAACCTCCGTCCTCTCAACTGGAGCTTTGTTGTCAATGCCGACGGCAAAGCGCGATTGAGAAACTGCGCGTTCCAGATCCGCCTGCCGCTTCGGCCCCGCCGACGCCAGCAGATGGCCGCGACCGCAAAGAACACCGATCAAATCGCGACAACTGGGCACGCGACAAACCCATTCAGCACAACTGAACCGCCAGCGACTCCGATCAGCAGCAAAAAAACGAAAAGGCTTCGCCTCACTTGAGAGCAAACTCAGACAAATAGTACGCCGCCACCGAGCCAACTGTTTGGAGGCTCTGCGCGCTCAGCTTGTCAATGGTGTCTTCGGCCGTGTGCCACGGCGGATAATTAAAATCGATGATGTCGATGGTGGGAATCCCAATGTGATTGAGCGGAGTATGATCGTCGATGATGTTCTGGTCGAAATAGGTGAAGTAATCGCGCAGTTTCAGCGCATCAGCAGACGCAAAAATGTCGTGCGCGATTTGGGTAGGCGAATCCGGTGGAAGCGTTATGCGGAGCGAACGGTCTCCCACCATATCGAATAAGATGCCTCCGCGAAATTCTTTGGTCGCATTGGATTCGGAAAGTTGCTTCGCAAAATAACGGCTACCGTAGAGCCCGTCAGTCGCCGAAAAATTCTCGTAGGCTTCTTCTCCATCGAAGAAAACCAGCTCGGTTTTAGCGGCAAGATTCGGATGTTGCCCCAGCACCCTTGCCAATTCCAAAAGCAAGCCGGTGCTCGAACCGCTATCATTCGCGCCGACGAATCGGAATGTGTCGAAGGTTTTTGTATCGTAATGAGTACACAGAAGAAACATCGGCGCCGTTTCGGCTTTACCTCGAGTGAATCGCGCGATGAGATTTACAAAGCGAACCTTGCCGCGGGGCGTTTGGTCGGTAAAAGGTTGCTCGGCAGTCTGCCAACCGCTCACCGTCAGCTGATTGACAATGTAATCGCGAGCTTTTTCGATGGCATCAGAAGCGGGGGGATGAGGTCCAAGATCGACAAGATATTGCACGTGCGCGAGCGCCTTTTCACCGGAAAATTGGTCCGAGATTTTCTCAGGCCCGGTTGCCGATTCGGCGCGACGGCAGGAGACGAGCGCGGTCGAAGCCAAGGCCAGGAGGAATATTGGAGTAATGGAGTAATGGAGTAATGGATTCATTTCAGACAATACCCCAACGCTCCTTCACTCCATTACTCCAACGGCTCTGCTCAGCTTTCGCTCGCTTCCAAACCCAGAGCACTTACGACGCGCTGAAGATCGTCATTGCCGTAATACTCAATCTCAATTCGACCGCGCTTCTCGCCGTGATGGATCCTCACGCGCGTACCAAGCTTCTGTTGCAATCGGTTTTGTAAGTCCTCGATTGCCGGCAGCTTGACAGTTGCTTCGCTCAGAACGCGATTTCGCCGGCCCCGGCCGACGCCAAGTCGGCGCGCGACCAATCGCTCAGTGTCACGCACCGTCGCGCTACGCCGCAAAACGATTTCGGCAACGTGCAGCTGGTCATCGGGAGATTTCAGCCCGAGCAGGACCTTGGCGTGGCCGACCGAAATCAAACTTTGCGTGAGCCAGGTTTGGATTTGCGGATGCAAATCGAGCAATCGCATCGCGTTGGCCACAGCCGCGCGGCTGCGCCCGACTTTTGCGGCGATCTCCTCCTGGTGCATGCCAAATTCGCCGGCCAGTCGAGCGTACCCCTGCGCTTCTTCGATCGGGTTAAGATCGGTGCGCTGTAGATTTTCGATCAAGGAGAGTTCCAGCACTTCGAGATCGGTCAACCCCTTGATGTACACCAAGCCGTCATCGGTGACTTGGGTATCCTTGAGGTACAGTTTTTCGAGATTGGTCAGTTCTTGGAGGTGTTCCAGACTGGCATCAATGACCTTTGTGTGTTTGAGATCGACCCCGACTACCGGTCTGCCCGGCTTGTTGATGTCCACTTCAATCTTGCCGCCCAGTTTCTTGATCTCGGCGATCGCCCGCTCTTGCTTCGCCTTACCGTCCTGTGCTCGAAG
>Ga0209526_10003249_pt1 | contig 11070 bp, 11 predicted proteins | sample JacPinW_OM2H0_M1_FD_188566 | JGI IMG/M metagenome (GOLD analysis project Ga0209526, IMG submission 188566) | Forest soil microbial communities from Algoma, Ontario, Canada - Jack Pine, Ontario site 1_JW_OM2H0_M1 (SPAdes) (version 2) | ecosystem: Environmental > Terrestrial > Soil > Boreal...
AGCCGCCGACGAGATCAGCCGCCAATTGCGTCTGCGCGATCTTGCCGGTCTCATCGTCATCGATTTCATCGACATGGAGGAGAATCGCAACAATCGCGCGGTCGAACGCCGCCTGAAGGATGCCCTCAAAAACGACCGGGCCCGAATCCAGGTCGGCCGGCTGTCGCATTTCGGTCTTCTGGAGATGTCGCGCCAGCGCATGCGCACCGGGGTCATCGAGGGCTCGACCGTGATCTGTCCGCATTGCGCAGGCGCGGGGACGATTCGCTCGACGGCGTCGATCGCCCTGCATGTCCTGCGCGTTCTGGAAGATGCCCTGATCAAGAATTCGAGTTATGACCTCATCGTCAATACAAAGACGGCCGTCGCGCTTTATATCCTCAATCAGAAACGCGCCCATTTGCGCAATTTGGAAAAGCGGTTTGGCGCGTCGTTGACGATCGCCGCGGACGACGCTGTGACCGGGACGAATTATTACACGCTGGAACGCGGCGAGGCCGCGGCGGGGGCGAAAGAGATTCCCGTTTTTGCGCTGGAAGAAACGCCGCACGCGGCGATGGCCGATAGTTACTTCGATGAACCGGCCGATACCAAGGAGGGGCTGCCCGAGGCCGGTCCGCTGGAAGAGGCGCGGAATGGCGGCGCTCAATCCAGCGTTAGCGAAAACGACGCCGAAGGCAGGCAATGGCGCAGACGCAGACGCAGACGTGGCCGTGGCGACGATCGTGAAGGCTCCAGAATAGCCGCCAACGCGCCACAGCCGCCGGACGATGCCTTGGAAGCCATGGCCCAGATCGGCGGACTGCGGCGAAGCGCGGGCCTTGAAAGCGAAGCCGAAACCGGACAGGGGCCTCTCCCCGGCAACGATGAAACCGAAGCAAGTCATCGAGACGAGCGCCGGCGTTCGCGCCGTGACGGCCGTACCCCCCGCGAAACTTCCGGGCCCGCCGATGCCGCCCAGCTCGAATTCATGCCCGAACCCGACGCCTTGGGCGGCGGGGGCGAAGAGGGCGCCGAAAGGGCGCGGCGCGGCCGCCGGGCCCCGCGCGCGCCCCGCGCTGGCCGCGGCCGCAAGGCTGCCATCGCGCCAAACGCCGCATCGGCTTTCGCCTCGGATGACCGGCAGGTTCGAGGGCAGGCGGTTGCGCCACAAGGAGATGAAGTCGAGGCTTCGCCCGCAAGTGCGAACGCCGATGCGCGGGAGGCGCCCCAAGCCGCGCCATTGGACGTGGATACCGCGCCGGGACGGGACGAAATTCCGTCGCGCTTAGAGGAGTCCTCTCAGACGGATGCCGTCGATCCGGGCCGCCCAAAACGCTCCGGCTGGTGGCAACGCGCGCGCGCAAGCTGAAGCCGTTAAGGCATGATCCCAAAAAGTTGCAAACTCTTTGGGATCAGCTGAAAAAACAAACAGATAAAGACCCAGGGCGATTCAAGTTGAATCGCCCGTGGTCGCAAACGTGAACACTAAATCAATATCAACGCCAATGACCTCCGATACCAGGGCTCGCGGGTGCGGGGCTTCACATGTTGGCGGCCCAAAAGGTCGTGGCCCCGGCCGTCATTACGAGCCGCAGGCGAAGCAATCCAGAGTCGCTTGGCAGCCCCTGGATTGCTTCGTCGCTTCGCTCCTCGCAAGGACGGCTTCGGCATGGGTTCTCATTAAGGGGACTTGGTATGACTCAATCCGCCGGCATGATTATTGGCGATGCTTCGCGGCGCGACCGTAGCCTAACATGATCGAAATTCCGACGACCGAATTGCAAGCCGGCGCCGAAGCGCTTCGCCACCGGCAGAAAATGGAAAAGCGCAAGGCGGCGCAGGACGCCGAGGTGGCTTCCAAGACGATAACCCAAAAAGGCCTCCTCATCGTCCATACAGGAAAAGGTAAGGGCAAATCGACGGCGGCTTTCGGGCTTTTGCTGCGCGCGCTCGGCCATGAGTGGCCTTGCGGCGTCGTGCAATTCGTCAAGGGCGCCTGGGACACCGGCGAACGCCGGGCGCTCGCCCGTTTCTCCGATCTTCTCTCTTGGCACACGATGGGCGAGGGCTTTACCTGGGAGACGCAGGATCGCGCGCGCGACATGGCGGCGGCGGCGGCGGCTTGGGCGAAGGCGCAAGACTTGATCGCCGATCCTAAGCTAAAACTTCTCGTCCTCGACGAATTGAATATCGCCTTGCGTTACGATTATCTCCCTATAGCCGAGGTCGTCGCTACCCTGCGAGCCCGCAGGCCCGATCTCCACATTGTTGTCACCGGCCGCAATGCGAAGCCCGAAATGCTGGACGCCGCCGATCTCGTGACCGAGATGAGTCTTGTGAAGCATCATTTCGCGGCGGGTGTGAAGGCACAAGAGGGAATCGAATTCTGAGCATTGGAGCGCTTCCCGATCACATGGAACCTGTGATCGAAAAAGAATCGCTCAATCTCAATAAGTTGGAGCAGGTCCTTGTCGAAAAAGTCCGTCAACTTTTTCGGAACCTGCTCTAAGCGGCGGGCCAAGACCTTGATGCTGCAAGGTACCGGCTCCGGCGTTGGCAAGTCGCTGATTGTCGCGGGACTGTGCCGCGCCTATCGCAATCGCGGCCTCGAAGTGCGCCCGTTCAAGCCGCAGAACATGTCGAACAACGCCGCGGTGACGCCGGATGGCGGCGAAATCGGCCGCGCCCAGGCGACGCAGGCAAGAGCTTGCGGCGTAGCGCCAAGCGTCGACATGAACCCTGTCCTGTTGAAGCCGCACAGCGAGCATGGCGCGCAGATCGTTCTGCGCGGGCGGGTGATAGGCCAGGCGTCGGCAGGAGAATACCAGGACCTGAAACCGGACCTTCTGTCAGCCGTGCTCGACAGCTTCGCGACACTTTGCGAAGGCGCAGATCTCGTCCTCGTCGAAGGCGCGGGAAGTGCTTCGGAAATCAATCTGCGCAAAAACGATATCGCCAATATGGGTTTTGCCCGCGCCGCCTTTGTTCCGGTGATTTTGGCCGGCGACATCGATCGCGGCGGCGTCATCGCCCAGATCGTTGGCACTAAGACCGTGCTCGATCCGGCCGACGCCAAAATAATCGCGGGGTTTCTCGTCAACAAGTTTCGCGGCGATCCGGCCCTGTTTGCGAGCGGCATGCGAAGGATCGAGGATTTGACCGGATGGCCGGGCCTCGGGCTTATTCGTTTTTGCGCGGAAGCGGCGCGTTTGCCGGAGGAGGATTCGCTCGGGCTTTCCACGCCAAGGCCGCGCGGGGGACCAATTACGATCGCCGTCCCGGTTTTGCCTGGCATCGCCAATTTCGACGATCTCGATCCTTTTTATTTGGAGGGCGAGGTTCGTGTTGTCATGGTCAAATGCGGCGAGACCCTGCCCGCCGAGGCGGCGCTAGTCATTTTGCCCGGCTCGAAAACGACGATCGCCGGTCTCGCGGCCTTCCGGCGCGAGGGCTGGGATATCGATCTTTTCGCGCATCTCCGCCGGCGCGGCCGAGTGTTCGGCCTTTGCGGCGGCTATCAGATGCTCGGCAAGGCCATCCGCGATCCGGCCGGCGTCGAGGGCCCTGCGGGCGAGGTGCCGGGGCTAGGCCTGCTCGATATTGAAACGGAACTTGAAGGCGACAAATTGCTTACGCAGGTGCAAGGCACCGGGGCTCGAAACGGCGTTCCCTTCAGCGGCTATGAAATGCATGTTGGCCGCAGTTTTGGGCCGGATTGCGCGCGGCCCGTGTTGCGTTTCGCCGATGGACGCAACGATGGCGCGACGTCGGCCGATGGCCTTGTGAGCGGCTGCTATGTGCATGGGCTTTTCGCCGGCGCCGCGCAACGAAGCGCGCTTCTCGCCCGCCTCGGGGGCAAGGGTTCGGGCGTCTCCTATGACGAAAGCCTCGACGAAGCGCTCGATGCAATCGCCTCACATCTTGAAACGCACATCGACCTCGACCGGCTCCTTACGCTTGCGAGATAACAAGCGCCATCAGGGTCAAAGCCGCCCAATGGACGCCGCAGGCAAATCGATAGAGCACGCGCGCGCGCTGTATGTCCTGGGACGAAGCTTCTTTGCCCGAGCCGATCCAGGCATCGTCGATCTTGACTTCGCCATAGACGCGCGGGCCCCCGAGCCGCAAGCCGAGCGCGCCCGCGAATGCCGCCTCGGGCCAGCCGGCATTGGGGGAAGGGTGTCCGCGCCCGTCGCGCCGCATGGTGCGCCACGCGGCCCGGGCCGAAGCTTTTGGGGCGAGCCAAGCCGCGATAATGACCAGACAGGCAGACAACCGCGCGGGACAAAAATTGACAAAATCGTCGAGTTTCGCCGCGGCGAAGCCGAAAGCCGCATGGCGTTGCGTGCGGTGACCCACCATGCTGTCGGCGGTGTTGATCGCTTTGTAGCAAGCGCCGCCCGGAAGCCCGCCGAGCGCCAGCCAGAAAGCGGGCGCGACGACGGCGTCGGAAAAATTCTCGGCGAGGCTCTCGATCGCGGCGCGGGCGACGCCAGCCTCGTCAAGCTTCGCGACGTCACGGCCGACGATTTTTGCCGCCGCCGCCCGGCCCGCCGCCAATCCGGCGGGAAGGGCTTCGGCAACGGCAAGGACGTGGGCATCGAGACTGCGCTGCGCGATAAGACTCGAAGCGATAAGCGCGGCGAGCGATAAGCGCGCCGGTTTCGGAAGTTCCGAACCCGCGAGCCCGACGCTGAAAAGATAGGCCCCGCCGCCGGCAATCGATAAAAGCAAGAAGAGCGCGGCAAAACCCAGGGCGCGGCGCGTGGCAAAGGATCGATCGTCATGATTCAATCTACCGTCGGCGAGCGCGATCAGACGGCCGGTCCAGGTGACCGGATGACCGATCGCACGAAACAAGCCTTGCGGATAGCCCAGGCAGGCCTCGATGGCGACGGCGAACGCCGCGAGCTTCAGGGTTGCGGCCAAGTCCATGTGTGAGACGTCCTGTCCCGATTTGCCAGAGTTGCTCCTGGCGGAACATGGCGGCAACCTTTCTGCCGCGCGGCGGGCCTACCCGCAAGCGCCAGAACCATGGCTCGATCTCTCGACCGGCATCAACCCTTATGCCTATCCATTCGCCCATCCGCCGGTGGAAAGTTATACGCGGCTGCCGCAACCTGAGGAGCTTCGCGCGCTGGAAGCGGCGGCGGCAACGGCTTATCACGCTCCTGCAAATATCGAAGTCGTTGCCGCGCCGGGAACCCAGGCGATCGTCAACTGGCTGCCCCGTCTTCTACCGGCGCGGCGCGTTGGAATTTTGGGGGTTACCTATTGCGAGCACGCGCGGTGCTGGGCCACCAGCGGCGCGGAACTGACCGTCGTCGAAGACCTCGCTGGGCTCGAAGACAAAGACATAGCCATCGTCGTCAATCCCAACAATCCGGATGGAAGGCTCGTCGCGGCGGCGGATCTGCACGCGCTGGCGGCGGCTCTTTGCAAACACGGCGGCCGGCTGATTATCGACGAAGCCTTCGTCGATTTTCTTGAACCCGGCGCCAGCGCCGTCCCGGGCACCGCCGAAAGCGGCATCGTCGTGTTGCGCTCCTTCGGCAAGACCTATGGCTTGCCGGGGCTTCGTCTCGGGTTCGCGATCGCGTCAAAACCCGTGGCGGAAAATCTTCGCGCCGCGTTGGGTCCCTGGCCAGTCTCAGGCCCGGCCATTGCCATAGGCTCGAAGGCCTTAAAGGACGCGGAATGGCTCGCGGCGACGCGGGCGCAGTTGCACGCCGACGCAAGAGCGCTCGACAAGATGTTGGCGACGGCGGGTTTCGCATCGGTTGGAGGCAGCCTGCTATTTCGGCTCGTGCGGCACGAGGACGCGCAAGGCTGGTTCGAACGCCTGGCGAGAGCTGGGATTCTCGTACGGCGGTTCGAGGCGCGGCCGCCCTGGCTGCGCTTTGGGATAGCTGGCTCGGACGCCGGCAGGATGCGCCTTTGCGCCGCTCTCGGACTTGAATTACTGTAATTGCTTCCGTAATGGCCGTTGGAAGGCACAATCTCACCGCGGGGACCATGCTTCCGTCCGTCGCCGGCATGGGGCCGCCACACCTTGCACTCAGGTGGAACCCGAGAGCCGATCTCAATGCCAGACGCGGTTCGCTACAAATCGTGGCACCCCTTGCGTGCATGGGAACCCCATGTCGAGCGTTTGATCCGTCGCCAGCGGCAATCTCAGCCTCAACAAGCCCGTCATCCTATGGATGCCGGTTTGAAGGGCAGATCGTTATGACCTTATTGAGATGGTCGCTCGCTTGCTTTGTCGCGATTTACATTCTGATGATCGTCGGCCTAGCAGTGTTTCAGCGGCGGTTTCAGTATTTTCCAGATCGTCATCTCGCCGATCCCGCGCGAGCCGGCATGAGCGGCGTCGAGGACCTGCGTCTTACGGCCAATGACGGAGAGACGCTGGTCGCTTGGTATGTTCCGGCAAAGAACGGGCATCCGCTGATCTTGTATTTCCACGGCAATGGCGGCGCTTTGGCCGATCGCGTTCCACGGTTTCGCTCGCTTTTGGCGAGCGGATACGGGCTCCTTGCTATATCCTATCGCGGCTATGGCGGCTCGACGGGCTCGCCGACACAAAAGGGCCTGATGGAGGATGCCGAAACCGCCTATCTGGAAGCGCGTGCGCGCGGCTATGACGGCGATCGTATCGTTTTGATGGGCGAATCGCTCGGCACTGGCGTCGCGATCGCCCTCGCGGCGACACATGAAGCTGCCGCTCTCGTGCTCGATTCGCCGTATTCGTCGGCGGTGGAGGTCGCCGCGGCGCATTACGCAATCTTTCCGGTGAATTGGTTGATGTTCGATCGGTTTCGCTCGGACCTCGCGATCGGCGGCGTGCATATTCCAGTCCTCGTCGTGCACGGAGACGAAGACGAAGTCATTCCGATAGGCTTGGCCAGGCGGCTTTTCGAACTCGCCAATGAGCCGAAGACGTTCATGAACGTGTCTGGTGGCAAGCATCTCGTGCTGGGATCGGCGGAGGTTTTTCCGCGCGTCCGCGCGTGGATCGACGAGAAGACCGGCGTCGCACGTCGTGACGCACGAGAATGAGTGTTTGACCCCAGAGGATGTTGACGAAAAGTTGCCCGGCTTTTTCGATTAGAAAATACCCCAACTCTTTGAAGCTGAGCGATTCCTTTTCGATCAGATGGAATCATCTGATCGGGAAGCGCTCTAAGTTCATCAGAACGGCCCCCGGCATAGGCGAACGTCGCGGCGTCGAAGACGATGTTGCCGCCGACGCTGCGCGCTATGGGGGTGCCGGTCTCGATTCATGAAGATGCCGTCTCGCCCGAGCTGCGCCACCAGGGCGGGTTCTGCGCCCGCGGAATCCTACCTAGTCAGACGCAGCGTGAGCAACAGGCGGGCGATGAACTCCTTTACCCCCGCGCTATCAATGCCTGTGCCGCCCGACCATTGGCCGCTTTCGCGCCCGCTCCCCGCCGGCACACGCGGCTGATCGGGATTGAAGTGGGCTTTCAATAAGCCGAGCGGCGCGGGATCAAACCTTTGCGTCTTCAGAGTCCGGGGCGTGACTCCGGCTTCGATGAGTTTCGTCCGCCACGAAGAGACGCAAGGCCTGCTCTTCCTCGCAAGGGGGCAGGCTGGCATACGTCAAATGAATATGGGCGAGCGCTTTATCGCCGTCGTTCCATAGTTCCGCCGCCCGGCGCATTTTTGCCAGGATATGAGGCTCGACTGGCCGGTCAAAAGCCGTCGCGACCAGCGCCAAGGCGCGCCCCTCGTCGGCGAGGGCGAGGACGCGGGCGGCCCCATTCGTCTCGCGCCATACCGGCAAGCACCGTTACCGCGCCGAGCATCAGCCCTTCGCGGAAAATCTCCATGCGCGGACGGAGGCCGCGCGCCCGCGCTTCCCATTTTTGCAAAAGCTCTTGCGTTTGCTCCACCCAAAACCCCATTCATCGCGCGTGAATCGACGAACGGAGTATAGGCGCAAGCTTGATTCGGCCTAACACGAGCCTCGGACATTGATGCGTCGAGGACTGGTACGTCGGGCAAGACGCGGGAGCGGACCGGATTTGTAAACTCCCTGGTTTCAACCGCCGCTATCGCGCGCCTTGCCAACCTTGAAGGCGGGGACAATATGGTGGTAAGAAGGGGTCCCGAGGAACTAGGAAAGCGGTCAGTCGGGATTTCCGCTGCTCCTACTAATGATAGATTACCGGGAGGAAGTGACAATGGCGCGGCCGACCCTGCCAAAAAAGCGCGCGAGGATAACGGTTCTCGACGTGGTGATCGTGATTGGCGGCATTATTGGCATCATGGCCTTCAACCGGATGAGCATCGCCAGGCTTCAACGCTCGCTCCCCAATGCGAACAGCCAGATCGTGGGGGAATGGAAGTCCGCGCGCGGACCGGAGCACCTTGTTTTTCGCGCCGACAAGTCCGTCAGCATGACTGTCCCCGCCAATCCGGCGGAAGGAAACGCGGCGCCGGCTGCTCCGGAAACAAATGGTCCGGCGCCGGTAACCGGCAAGTACCTGGTCGTGCAAGGGGGAAAGGTGGCTATCCAATTGATGAACGGAAATAAATACACGACGACAATCAGTCCAGGAAGCCCGAACCGCTTTGACCTTATCGATTCGGCGACCGAGGGAGTGACGACGTTCGAGCGGCTGCCGGCGGCTCCTGCCAGCGCAGGGACCACGGCAAACGAGCCTCCCCCATGAACGTCGCGCTTGACCGCGAACTCCCCCACCACGACCTCGACAAGCCAAGGCCGCTCGTGTAGAGCTGCTCTCCGCAATTCAAAACAGCGTACCGGAACGCTCGCCGGAAGATCAGGCGAAATGGCGAGGTTTTAATTTCAATGAATATCATCGCGGAACTCGAGGCCAGGCAGGCCGCCAAGCTCTCGGCTGGCAGGACTATCCCCGCGTTTCAACCGGGTGACACTGTCGTCGTGAACGTCAAGGTGACGGAAGGGGAGCGCACCCGCGTGCAGGCCTATGAAGGCGTCTGCATCGCCCGCAGCGGTGGCGGGATCAACGAGAGCTTCACGGTACGCAAAATCTCCTATGGCGAGGGCGTTGAGCGCGTTTTCCCGGTGCTTTCGCCGAATATCGAATCGATCAAGGTGGTGCGGCGCGGCAAGGTCCGGCGTGCAAAGCTCTATTATCTGCGCGACCGGCGCGGCAAGTCGGCGCGTATCGCCGAGAAGATGGAGACGCCCGCCGCCAAGACCGCGCGCGAGGTCGCCAAGAAAGCAGCCAAGACTGCCGCCAAGATAAAGAAGGCAACTCCCGCCGCCGAATAGGCGTGCAAACGGGGCCTATTGCTTGTCGCGCCGCCGCCAAGGCCGCCAGCTTGCGGGCGTCATCTTTTCTCATGCCCCAAGAGACTCACGCGCGACTCCCCACGTCACGAAAAATGTGCGCCTAATTATGAACTTTGCCGGCTTGTCCCGCACTTCTTCAGGGTTTCCATCGCGCGGACTTGACGCCGCCCGGGCCCTAGCCTAGGAGACGTCTCGTCCCATCCTGCGCAATGGAAGACTCGCCCGTCGGCCTTTTCGGCCTGACCGGCTAGGAGTCAGCTGCCCGGCCGAAGTATAGCGAGGAAAAAGCGAATGCCCCGCCGTTGTGAATTGACCGGCAAGGCCGTGCAGACCGGAAATCTGGTCAGCCATTCGAACCACAAAACGCGGACGCGGTTTTTGCCGAACCTCTGCAATGTGACCTTGATGTCCGATGTGTTGCAGCGCAAAGTTCGCATGCGCGTGAGCGCCTCGGCGCTGCGCACGGTTGAACATCGCGGCGGCCTCGATGCTTTCTTGTTGAAGGCGAGCGACGCTGGGCTTTCGCGCGGCGCGCTGGCCATCAAGCGCGAGGTCGCCAAAAAACTGGCGGCGGGCGGCTAGAGAGGGTCCCGATGAGCCAGAACCGGAGGGGGATTCCCAAAACTGCGTTGAACGAAGATTTCGCGAAGAAGGTTCGCCACTCGATGCGTGAGCTGCAAAATGACGCGCGAAAAATCCCCTCCTTCTTGCAATGCCCACCCTCAATTACGCCGCGCGAATATGAACCTACTTATGGCCGTATTAATATCGCCGGCACGGGTCATTCATAGTCTCGCCTTGACGGCGATTTTTGCCGACACCATCAAAATCATCAGCCTGTGGATCCCGCGTCTTCCCGGCTTTTTGGGCCTTCTCGGGCGCAATTCGCTCAGCGTCTTCTGCGCCCTGTCTCTTCTCAACCCGAGCGGGCAAATCTTCCGCTTTGTCTATGGCGGACATGTTGCATCCGATGCATTCATCGCTATTTTGGGTGTTCTCCTTATGGGTTTCATCGCATGGACGGCGGAATGGCGCGAAAGTTTGCGGGCGGCTTTGGCACACAAGCCGCTATCGCCCTAGCGCTAGCCTGCCTCTTAATGCCGGCTCCCCGCGCGGAAGACCTGGGCGCGCCTCCCGTCCCGCCGCCGATGAGCCCGCCATGCGACGTGCCGGCGATGGACATCGCCGCCCCGGCCACGCTGCCCAACGTGACTGCGGCACTGCAAAAGGGCGAGAAAGTGCGCATTCTTGCGATCGGCTCATCCTCGACGCTCGGGTACGGGGCCTCGTCGAAGGACATGAGCTATCCCTCGCAGCTCGTATCTATCCTCGAACATGCCCTCAAGGGCGTCGATGTCGTGATCCTCAACCGCGGGGTCTCCGGAGAAATGGCGGAGGACACGGCCGAGCGAATCCGAAGCGAGGTCGCGCTCAGGAATCCGGACCTCGTTCTTTGGCAGTTGGGAACCAATGACGCGCTTGCCCGGATCCCGCCGCAGGATTTCGAGGACACCGTGCGTTCGACGATCCGCTGGCTGAAGGAGAACCGGATCGACGTCGTGCTCGTCGGGGTGCAATATACCGTCCGCCTCGCCCGGGACGCGAATTATGCCGCGATACGCGACAGTCTGCAGAAAATCGCCGCCGAGGAAAATATTCTTTACGTCCGCCGCTATGATGCAATGCGGTTCATCGCCCAGAACAGGGCCAATTTGCAATTGATGGCGGGCGATAATTTCCATCTCAACGATCTCGGCTATCAGTGCATGGCGGAACACGTT
>Ga0209526_10003250_pt1 | contig 11069 bp, 10 predicted proteins | sample JacPinW_OM2H0_M1_FD_188566 | JGI IMG/M metagenome (GOLD analysis project Ga0209526, IMG submission 188566) | Forest soil microbial communities from Algoma, Ontario, Canada - Jack Pine, Ontario site 1_JW_OM2H0_M1 (SPAdes) (version 2) | ecosystem: Environmental > Terrestrial > Soil > Boreal...
CAGCGGCGAGCCGCGCCGGCAATTCGACACGCATCGCCTCGGCCGTTCGATAGAGCGCCGTGTCGCTGCCCCAGCTCATCGTGCGGGTGCGATGGAGCACCTCCTTGGTGCCCATCTTGAGGATCACATCGGGATGGGCGCTCACCCAGACGCCGCGCGCCGCGACCTGGCGCAGCAGCGCGTCGAGATTAGCGCGGTCGCGCCCCTTGTGAATCGGGTTGACCCAGACGAGCACGCCATCGACTGTGGCGAGCTGTGCGCGCACGGCCTCGAGGACATCGTCCTCGTAGACCACCGGTTCCGCATCGACGCCGACATCGGCGAGCGCCGCGAAGACGGCCTTGAACCGGCTGGTCTCTGGCGTGGCGCTGCTGCGCGCCGCTTCGTCGCCCCGCCATAGGATCGCGATGCGGCCAAGGCGAGCTGTGGGCAGCGCTGTCGAGTGGCTGGTAGGCCTTATCGGTTTAGGAGGTCGTTGCGAGCGCGGCATTTGGTGTTTTGACCATCCCAAACAAAAGTCAGCCTCTGATCTTGTACTGCAACGGTCTCTTTTGCGGCCGTAGCGAGCGGTTTGCCGATGACTTGACCAAACTCGGATATCGAAACGTCCGCAGATACCAATTGGGCGCGCCTGGCTGGCGCGCACTCGGCGGTGTCATGCAGGTGGAAAAGCCGGCATTGCTGCGGCTGCTCGCGCAGGATGCGACCTCGGTGTTGATCGACGGGAGGGCAGAGGCAGGTCCGAAGCCGCGCCTTCGAAACGCGGTATCGATCCCGTTGCCTGATGCCTCCAAAGCCAAGGATGACGGGCGTCTGCCTATGACCGACCATAACACCCGCATCTTTGTGGTTGGCACCAACGACAGTGAGGCGCGCGCCGTGGCAGAGGCAATCGTGCATGATGCGTTTCACAATGTTACCTTTTTTGGCGGGGCGATCACCGATCTGCTCGAGCTGTTGGAAGATGAGGAACGCTAGCGAATGATCTGGAAACAGCGCTCCAGTAGGCGTCATCGGTGAATCGCTGCTCGCTCAGATAGACGCGCGAGCGTTCGGCGAGATAGGCCTCGACGTCGCGCAGGGTTCTCGCACGCATTTCCTGGGCAAGATCGCGCCAGTGCATGCGTGTTAAAAGCCCCATCGCTGAAGTAGCGTCGTCGATCGCCCAAATGATCCCTTGACCGGACAGCGGGTCGGGAGCGATACGCGCATTGCCGCTGCGCTGTCTACTCATGCCTGCCTTGCGACACGTCCATGATCATTCGCGTAAGCAAATAGAGGCGCGGCTCGATCGAATCGATCTCGACATATTCGGCATTGTTCGAATGTGACCCGAAGCCGCGCAATCCGAAGCGCTCGATGACGGGCGCCTTGGTCCTGAGGGCCGCAAACGCCGCATCGGTGCCGCCACCCTCCGCCACGTCGCTGATGAAGAGTTTCATGCCGAGCTCGGAATAGATGCTCTGCGCGTGTTTCGCCAGCGCCTGCGCGCCGGCCGACATTTCAAGCGGAGGACGCATGCGTTGGAAGGTCATCTCGACCTTGGCATCGGGGATCAGCTGATTCTTGATGCGATCGCGGACCTTCTGCTCGATCCCGTCGTAGTCGGCGACGCGCAGCACCCGCACATCGGCGATCGCGGACGCGGTCGCCGGAATCACGTTGCACTTGGTGCCGGCGCTGGCGACCGTCCAGTTCATCTTGAGACCGGTCGTGGGGTCTGACAGGTCGCGCATTTGGAGGATTTGATGGGCAAGTTCGTAGAGCGCGTTGACGCCCCGTTCCGGGGCATAGCCGGGATGAGATGCCTTACCCTGCACATTGAGCACAACCGCGGCGATCCCGGCAGTGGTCAGCGAGAGCCGGTCGGAGTCCACGGGCGGGCCTTCGTTCGAGAACACCACGTCGTGCTCAGCGCCGAGCCTGGTGAGCATGGCGCGCGAGCCGGCGGAAGCGACCTCCTCGTCGCCGTTGATCAGCACCGTGATCAGGCCGTAGTCGCGGAAGCTCGTCGCCTTGAGCACGGCGAGCGTGTGCATGATGACGGCGATGCCGTGCTTGTCGTCGGCGATGCCGAGGCCATAGGCGCGGTTGCCGTCGATGCGGAACGGCTGCTTGGCCAGCATGCCGCGCACATAGACGGTATCCATGTGCGCGATCAGCAGGATTTTCTTCGTGCCGGTGCCGGTGAAGCGCGCGAGCACCATCTTGCCGATCTCCTTGGGCGTATCGACCATGTGGTAGACATCGGCGGGATTGGGCTCGATCATCTCGACCTTGCCGCCGAGCGCTGCCAGGCGATCGCCGATCAGCGCCGCGATCTTGTCGAGCCCTTCGCGGTCGCCGCTGAAGGATTCGATTGAGACCAGGTCCTTGAGGGTTGCAAGGAGCGGCGCCTTTTCCTGAGCCACGAGCGTTTGCACCGGCTCGACCGGAGCGGCGCGCGTGCCCGTCGTGAGGCTGGCACAAAGGATCAGCGCGGTGGCGCCGGCGAGGCAGAGGCCGAGTCTCGACATGATCATGTGGACACCGTGTGCGGGGTGAGAGACATGAGCGCTGCGCTGGGTGCGCATTCGTGATGCAGGTGGTCTGTCGTGGCTGCTGTGCATGGGTCGCCTCATCTCAGATAGCGGCTCGTCGGATCCTGCACTGCTCGAGAATGCTCAGCGGATCCTGCAAGAGAGGCCCGGAACGGGCGGCGTCTAGATCGCTGCGCCTGAGCCCAATATCTGCGGGCATTCGATCGTCGAGCTCAGCAAGACGGGCCAGCTCCCGGCGATGCTTGATGGCAACAACGATCCGCCGGACAGCGTGCACCGCCGCTGCCGCAGTCGTCCCGATCGAGCGGGACCGGATCAAGCGATAGGGTTGGGTGACGAGTTTTGTTGCTGATGTCATCGCGGCCTCCACATGAGCTTCGGCCGCGGCACACCTAGGCTCTGGCGAGGCGTGCATCAATTCGCTATTCTTTATCCGTGCCTGATAAAAAACGCACAGATCGCCTCGATTGGGAAGACGTCCGGTATTTCGTGGCGCTGGCCCGTCACGGCACGCTGTCCTCAACGGCCCGTGCGCTGCGCGTCAACCATGCAACTGTGGCACGCCGTATCGCAAGCCTGGAAACGCTGCTTAGTCGCAACTTGTTCGACCGGCGTGCCAAGGGCTACGTGCTGACGGCCGAAGGCAAAGAGGTCCTCCACGAAGCGAAGGCCATGGACGAAGCTGCGCTTTCCGTTCTGCGCCGGCTCGATGCCGGCACGGAATTGAGCGGCCTTGTTCGCCTCGCGGTCGGCCGCGTGCTGGCCGAGTGCTTCCTCATCGATCGTCTCCGGGCGTTTCACGATCGCTATCCCGCGATCGACCTCGAAGTGTTCGGTGGGTCTCGGATTGTGAGTCTTGCCAAGCGGGAGGCAGACATAGCGTTGCGCTACGGGTCGTCCAAGGATAGCGAGCTTGTTGCTCGGCGTGTCGCGACGATCACCTTCGGGTTCTACGCATCGCCCGCTTATCGCGACAAGCTTAGGGCCGGGCACACGCCAGATTTCATTGGTTTCGACGAAAAGAACGACTTCGTTGCCGAGGCCAAGTGGATGGCCCGCCAGTTCGGCGACCGGAGGTTTTCATTTCGCACTAACAGCCAGACGACACAGGCTGCAGCGGCTCGCGCGGGTTATGGCGTTGCCCTTCTTCCAAGATACATCGTGGCAACTCATGAGCCGGACCTCGTGGAAGTGTCGCTGGGAGGACGTCTACCGGAACGCGATGTGTGGCTACTCGTCCGCAGAGATCTTGCAAAGGCTCCTCGCGTAAGAGCAGTCGCCAACTATCTCGTCGAGGTGTTCCAGCGAGACCGGCGACTCTTGAGACCCTAGCTGTCTCGGTTCTCGCCCAGTCATCGAGCGGACGGCAGCTCCTTGGCCCTTCTCAGCCGACTTGATCAATCGTCGTCGACATACGAACACTTCGACGTGGTCAGCCGCTTTCTCTCAGCGCAGTGCCAGGCCGGATAACCGCCCTGCCTTCCGCAGTGAGCGCGTAGCCGTTGGCACGACGGTCGAACAAGGCGCGTCCAAGCAGCGCTTCCAGGCTCGCGATACGGCGCGCCACGGTTGTGATTGACGCGCAAGCCGCGCGCGGTCGCGGAGAGCGTGCCGTTGCGAGCGAGCGCCACGAAATAGCGGACGTCCTCCCAGTCGAGGCGCCTTGTGCGTTTTTTATCAGGCATGGATAAAAAATAGAGAATCCCCGCACAGGCCGCCAGGGCCTAGATGTGCCGAGGCCCGAAGCCCTCGCCAATGGGAGGCCGGCATGGAGCTGATTGGCCTGTCCTCTTGGACCGGCAAGAGTGCCGCAGTGTTGACGCGATGCTGGCGGGGGGTCGTCGTACGCATCAAACATCGCCGGGACCTCTCGCGCCTCGCGGATCTGGACGATCACATGCTCGCTGATGTCGGGCTCAGCCGCAGCGATCTGCACGCCGCCCTTTTGGAGCCTCTCTGGCGAGACCCGACCAGCTTCCTCGAGCGACGCATCGGCGACCGGTTGGCGGCGTTCGCACTCTCGGCCCAGCACCGTGTTCGCTCCGAAGCTGACCCGCGCATGTCGCTCGCCGGCGCGCCCCGCGCTCGCGCGGGTGCCGCTGCCGGCACGCTGCTCCTGTCGCGCCGCGACGTCGAGCGTCTCCTCACGCCCGACGAGTGCATCAGCGCCGTCGAGGACGCCTTCCGCCAGCACGCGCTGGGCAAGGCGCCGGCGCCGGGAATGCTCGGCCTGCACGCCGAGGACGGCAGCTTCCACATCAAGGCCGCGTTGCTCACGCTTGGCGAGCCCTACTTCGCGGCGAAGACCAATGCCAATTTCCCGCACAACGGCGCGCGGCACGGGCTGCCGACCATACAGGGCGTCGTGGTCCTGTGCGAAGCGGTCACGGGCCAGCCCCTCGCCGTCATGGATTCGACGGCCATTACCGCGCTGCGCACGGCCGCTGCCACCGCGGTCGCGGCCAAATACCTGGCGCGGAAGAACTGCAGGACGGCGCTCATCTGTGGCTGCGGCGGCCAAGGGCCGGCACAATTGCGCGCGCTGCTGCGGGTGCGCCGCCCCGAGCGCATCTACGCCTGCGACCAGGACGCGGAAAAAGCCCGGGCGTTCGCAGCCGCGCTCGGTGCCGAAACCGGGTTCCCGATCACCGCCGTCTCCGACCTGCCGCGCGCGGTCGCGGAAAGCGACATCGTCGTGACCTGCACGACGGCGCGCCGCTACTTCATCACGCGCGAGATGGTCCGGCCGGGGACATTCGTCGCGGGAGTAGGCGCCGACAACGAGAACAAGCAGGAGCTCGATCCGGCTCTGCTCGCGGCCAGCAAGCTCGTTACCGATCTCACCGAGCAATGCGCGGCGATCGGCGACCTGCACCATGCGCTCGCCGCCGGCGCGATGACCCGCGGCGACGTGCACGCGGAATTGGGCGAGATCGTCGCCGGGCTCAAGCCCGCGCGCGCGAGCGAGGAAGAAACGATCGTTTTCGATTCGAGCGGCACGGCGCTGCAGGACGTCGCAGCGGCGGTCGCCGTCTACCGGCAGGCTCTCGCGCACGGCGAGGGCGCGCCTTTTTCATTCAATGCCTGACTTTCACGGAGGATGCCATGCGTTACCAACTCGCTCCCATACACTGCCGTCCGTGGCTCTTGAACGGTTTATCGGTCAAGCTGATCGAGAGCCACTACGAGAACAACTACGGCGGTGCCCTGCGGCGCCTCAACGCCATCACGGAAAAGCTGGAGTCTCTCGATTTCGAGAATACGCCCGGCTACGTAATCAATGGGCTCAAGCGCGAGGAGCTGATCGCGCTCAATTCCACGCTGCTGCACGAGCTTTATTTCGCAAGCCTGGGCGGCGCGTCGGCCCCGGTCGCCAAAGGCCATGCCGATCCGCGGCCGGCGGGGGCGCTCGCCGAAGCGCTGGCGCACGACTTCGGCTCGTTCGAGCGCTGGCGCAGCCAGTTCATTGCCATGGGCAATGCGCTCGCCGGCGGCTCGGGCTGGGTTTTGCTGGTCTACGTGCCGCGCGACCGCCGGCTGGTCAACCAGTATGCATCCGAGCATAGCCAGGCCGTGGCGGGCGGCATTCCGGTCCTCGCGCTCGACATGTACGAGCACGCCTACCACATCGACTTCGGCGCGGACGCGCGCACCTACGTCTACGCGTTCATGCGCAACGTCGACTGGAAGGCGGTACAGGCGCGCTACGAGGATGCGGTGAAGGTCGAGCCGCCGCGGCCGCTGGTGCAGGAAGAGTTCGGCGACCTGCCCGGCGTAAGCGTCGAGGAAGTCAAAGCGATGCTCGAAGCCGGCAAGCCGGTGCAGATCATAGATGCGCGCCCGCGGCACTCCATGTCACGACAGCCGGACATCATGGAAGGCGCGACCTGGCGGGATCCGGACCGCGTGCAGGAGTGGTCAGGCGAGCTGTCGAAGTCCGACCCGGTGGTGGTGTTCTGCGTGTACGGCTTCCACGTCGGCTGCAAGACCGCGATCACGCTGCGCGATCTCGGCTTCGACGCGAAGTACATGACGGGCGGACACTCGGCGTGGAAAGCGATCGGCGGCCCGACCAAGCCATGCACCCCGGCCTGATGGCGGGCTGTATGGACGACGTTGCAGCTGGTGGACGACGGCTACTTCGCGGCGTCGGAGCGGCGCACGGATGGGCAGGCAGTAGGGTTCTAGACCCGTCATAAGATCATGCGTCATGGGTCGTGCGGAACCCGAGCGCCCTCTCGCGGACACATCACACATAACCCATATCCCATTTACGGACTCCTGAATGTCAGAACACAAGGCCACCACTGTCAGCGCGGAAGCTGGCGGAACACCTCGCCCGTGTACGGGCGGCTCCAGGGGTTGCGGCCCCTCATGCACGCGTGGGACTGAGAGAACTCCACCCTGTAATAACGGCAGATGCTGCGGCGTCTTAGCGGTCCGCCGCAAAGATGTGGCGGAAATCATGATCGAGGTGGAGCCAGACATTCGGAGATGGAATTCCACAGTGCAGAGAATTTCTAAGGCATGCCCTAAAAATGATGCGTTGCGCAGGCGTGCGACCACGAGACATTTGGGCGCGATGACCGCGACATTCACACGTCGAAATCTCATTCGAGTGGCTGGAGTATCCGGAGGGTTGGGCATCTTGGGGGCGGGTACGTCCGGACTTACCACCGAAGCGCTCGCCCAGCAGGCGGCGGTTCCGCCAGCACGGACGGGGATTGAACCAATTACGATAAAACGCCGGGGCGTCGGCTTCCGCGGTTACGATCCCGACCGCGTTTTCGCGGGGTTCACGCTGTTTACCCCTCTGCCAACGACCAACAAGACCGTTTACCTCATCGATATGCAGGGGAATGTCGTCCACACCTGGAATATGCCTTACCCGCCTGGTCAATCCGGATATCTCACCGAGCGCGGGACGCTCTTCTACAATGGCCAGATTCCAAATGAGAGCCACGTTGGCAAAGCGCCGTACAAGGGTGGCGCCGCGCTGGAAATGGATTGGAAGGGGCGGGTTCTGTGGGAAGTGAACCATCCCGACCATAATCACGACGGCATTCGCCTTCGGAACGGAAACGTCCTTCTCATCTGTCAGAAGCCGCTTCCGGATAAGATTGTTTCCAAGGTCGCAGGCGGCCGGGCCGATTCGGAGTACGACGATGGCAAGATGGATGGCCCGTATCTTGTCGAGATGACGATTGATGGAAGGATCGTCTGGGAGTGGCGAAGCTGGGAACATTTGGACCCTGTGAACGACGCCATCACGGCTGTCCAAGACGATCGCGACGTGTGGACCGTTGCCAACGGGGTCTCCGAGATGCCCGATGGAAACATCCTGCTCAGCTTCCGCGACATCTCGACGGTCGTGATGATCAACCGCCAAACCGGGGCCATCTACTGGAAGCTCGGTGCGCCCCCTCTCTCCGGCCAGCATGCGCCGTACATTCTTTCGAATGGGCACCTGTTGCTCTTCGACAATGGACCACATCGATTGGACCACTCGTTCCCGTTCTCGCGCGTGCTCGAAATCGATCCGGCGACGAAAGGGATCATGTGGAAATACCAGGAGACCCGAGTGTCGGATTTCTTTAGCCCCAGGATTTCGAACGCTCAGCGTCTGCCGAACGGGAACACCTTCATCAACGAGGGCTGGTTCGGCCGGTTCTTCGAGGTGACCCGCGAAGGCGACGTGGTCTGGGAGTACGTCAACCCATACTTTGGCGCGCGGCAAAAGTTACAAATCAACTCGGTGCAGCGTGCGTACCGGTATACGGCTGCGGAAATTGCCAGGGCACAAGCAGCGACGTAGTCGCGCATAGTTCTCGAACCGCAGGGGGCTCGCAGCGATGGCATGTCGCTTACTCGGACACATTGAGCTCCCGGCGAATCGATCCAAGGGCGGGTTCGATCACGCAGATATTCATCCTGCCACAGATCGGCTCTACGTCGCACATACCAGCAACGACGCGATCGACGTAATCGACACCGTGCGTGATCGATACATTGAATCGATGCTGGGACTCACGGGGGTGGCAGGTGCACTCGTGTCTGAAGCGCGTGGACTCGTTTTCACGTCCAATCGTGGCGAGAATACTGTCTCGGTGTTTGCGCCACGTGCTGAGCAGGACGCTTTCAAGATCTCTGTAGGCATGAAGCCGAACGGACTCGCGTTCGATCCCGTTCGCGGCACGCTCATCGCCGCGAACATTGGCGACCCCTCGATTCCCGATTCGCATACGGTATCGATCGTGGATGTCGCACGCCGGGATCGGATCGCCGAAGTCAAAGTCCCCGGTCGCACGCGTTGGGCGATTTACGATTCGGCGCAGGAGATGTTTTTCGTCAATATCGCATCTCCGGCGCGGATCATCGCCATTGATGCACGTGACCCGGCCAAGATCTCGAAGGAGTACGAGGTTCCGGCGGCAGGACCGCACGGACTGGATCTTGATCTAGCCACGGGGCGGTTACTGTGCGCCTGCGATGCTGGCGTGCTGTTCGCAATTGACGCAGCTTCGGGTCGTGTGCGCAGCGAAGTTCCCCTTAGCGGCGTCCCGGACGTAATTTTCCTGCATCCGCAATCCGGGCGCCTTTACGTGGCCATCGGCGATCCCGGGGTAATAGACGTCGTCGATATTAGCACGATGCGCTGCGAGGAAGTGGTGCCGACGGAAGCAGGCGCGCACACGCTGGCACTCGACCGAAAGAGCAACAAAGTCTATGCGTTCCTGCCCCAATCGCATCGTGCCGCGGTATTTGTCGATACGGCTTGATGTGGAACGCGTCTGGGCCACGGCCGGCGGCAACTGCTGTGGTTCAAGGTGACACGACACCCTCTGTGATCGGTCGGGCCAGCCACTCGGCCGTCGGATGGCGCGTCACCTCGAACCACAATAGCTGCCGCCGGCCGTGGCCAAGCACCAGAAATGCAAACAATCGTTCAAAGGTTAGGGTCGGAACCACACACAGATCAATGGCGGCAATCGCCTGCGCGTGGTTCCGAAAGAATGTCTTCCAGCTTTGCGAAGGCGACCCACCCTGCACCATGTATTTGGAGACGGTCGACTGGGCGACCTCAAAGCCAAGCATCAGCAGTTCGCCATGTATCCACGACGCTCCCCACTTTGGGTTTTCCATGCTCATCCGGCGGATAAGATCACGTACGCCCCGATCAATCTTTGGCCGCCCTGCCCTCTTTCGGGATTTCCAGCGCCAGAACTTCTTGAAGCCCGCGCGGTGCCACCGGAGGATGGTCTCCGGTTGAACCACCTTGGCCGCATCGAGCAGGCTCGGCCAGAGCCGGGTGATCCAGACCAGCAGCGCCCGGTCACTGCCGCGCAGTCGAGGACGAAGCGGGGCACGCCGCAAGGCGATACTGAGTTGATGACGAAGAAATAGGTTCTCGGCTTCAAGCCGGCGCCGCGACTTGAACAAGTCGACGATGAACATTCCGAGCGAGCGCAGGATTACAGGCATCGACCCCGATCATGCGATGATTCTGCCTCATGACGCGAATCCCGGGCCGGATGAGATTTTCGGAAAGGACAGGAGGGTATCCTAACCCGCGACCAAATGCGGAACAGTATTGCGGCCACCTGGTGAAACCCGACCGCGGAGGGACGCCCGTCAGATCACAGAGGCATTCCTTGGAGTGAAGGTCCGCGCTACCTGATCAGTGACGCGAATTGCAGTTCGTTAATTGGGGCATGTGCCCCCTTGTCGTCAAGGGGCATATGCCCCATATTGCTTATGATAAAAGGGACTATCATGTCGAAGAATCGAAAGCCGGCTCGCGAGGTAAGTCCTTGCAACGCGACCGCGATGCGTAAGGCGTCACGGCGCCTGACGCAGCTGTACGACGACGCTCTAGAGCCGTGCGGATTGAGATCGACGCAGTTCGCAATCCTGGCCGAGCTCGGTCGCCGGTCGCTGGAGCCGCCCACCATGCGCGAGCTGGCCGATGCCCTGGTCATGGACCGGTCGGCCCTCGGCCATAATCTACGTCCCCTGGAGCGGGGCGAGCTCATCGCGCTTGAGGAGAGTGAGGAAGACCGCCGCCGCCGCTACGTGGTCATGACGCCGCAGGGCAAGGCTAAATTAAAACAAGCCAAGCGGCTCTGGCAGACCGCTCAGGATCGTTTCAACGAGGTGTTCGGACAATCGCAAGCCACGAACCTGCGCGCGACCTTACTGGCCATAGCCTACGATGAGCGGCTGGCTAGGCTCCGGAACTAGCATCGCCAGCATCAACGACCTTCCGATCGAGGAGGGCGATCGCAAGTATCACTGGCCACTTGGGCGACGCCCCGACGATCACCCGACTTTGAGCGAGCTCGACCTTTGACTGGAGATCACGAGACGCGAAAACGAGGACCGACGGCGATGCTAGGTGATCGCCCGCAGCCCGTGCGCGGTCAGATGAGCAGCCGCGGCTGCAGCACGTCCGCGAGGCCGACGCGATGCAGCATCTCGCTGCGCAGCCGGTCGAGGACCTTGAAGCCGACATCGGCGCCGTCCTCGGTT
>Ga0209526_10003252_pt1 | contig 11065 bp, 10 predicted proteins | sample JacPinW_OM2H0_M1_FD_188566 | JGI IMG/M metagenome (GOLD analysis project Ga0209526, IMG submission 188566) | Forest soil microbial communities from Algoma, Ontario, Canada - Jack Pine, Ontario site 1_JW_OM2H0_M1 (SPAdes) (version 2) | ecosystem: Environmental > Terrestrial > Soil > Boreal...
TGACCCGGGTCGGCGACCCCGGAGACGGGCGGGCGGCTCTGGTTACCATCACCGACGCCGGCCGGGCGCTGCTCGACGACCAGGCGTGCGACCGCCGGGACCGGCTGGCCGAGCTGCTGACGGCCCTCCCGGCAGCTGACGAGGTCACCCTGACCCTGGCCATGCACGTGGCTCTGCCCATCATCCGGCGACTCATCGACGACGCTCAGCAGTCCCGCACGCAGACAGACAGATACACCCCGATCGGCTAGTCGCCGACATAAGCCAGGCACTGCCGACAGGAGACCGCCGGTCCGGATCACCAAACGTCACACGTGATTCGCGATGCCAACACCACAGGAGTTGAGCATGAGTGTGACGACGCCGATCGCCACGCGATTCGACGCGCAGGCCGCCACCGGGCAGGTCACTGCGGTTAAACCGGCCACCGTCGAAACAAACTCGATCGAAGAAGGTGATGGTTGCAACGGCCGTTTGGGCGCTGGATTGACGGAGCGAAATCTCACTTCGCGGTGGGTGGGGCCCGCGCACGCTGAGCCAGTGGTGCAGGGCACCGCGGGATGTCATGCTGGCGGCAACCTACCGGCGGAGATTACGAGCTTCGTCGCGCCGCGAACTCGCCGATGCGAAGCGCGCCTTGTCCAAGTCCAGGCTGGTCACTTTGACCGGTGTTGGTGGCGTCGGCAAGACACGCGTTGCAGAGCGGGTGGCAAGGGACCGCAGGCGCGCCTATCCGCACGGCGTCTGGCTGGCAATCTGTGCCTGGCTACCCATCTAAGAGAGACGTCCTAATCGCGTCCGGCTTCGATGAACTTGTCAGCAAGGCCGATTGGATTCGTAAAGATTGCCTCGTGGCTTCCCGGCATCTGGACCAACCGGAACTTTCCGAGCCGGCTTGACATGCGGGGATGCCAGCCACAATCGCCGGGTGCCATCACCAAGTCGTCAGTACCGACGAGGAAGCTGCGCGGAGTCTGAAGCGAATGGAACTTCTCCATTTTCAACGGCTCGGCCCACGGCCCAAAAGGCTCTGAGGACAGCAGGTCGTAGGCACGCTGCACAAGATCGAGTTCGCCATCATTGATGAAGACATCGCGCCACATATCGAAAGGGATCATGAAGGTGTTGTCGGTCGAGTCGGCCGCCATCCGCGTGATCGTCTCAACACTGTCCGGCAGCATCTCGAGCGCGGACTCGCCGTCATTGAGGACATAGCCACTCCAGAAGACCAGGCGGCGAACGCGTTCCGGGACAAGCTCCACTACCTTGCTGATGATGGTGCCTGCGTAACCATGGCCCACCAGAATGAAGTCTGTTAGGTCTTTATCCAAGATGAAGTCCACGATCGATCGCGTCGATTCGGCGTGGGTGACGTTCTTAGGAACCCCTTTGCCATGTCCTGCCACCGTCGGGCCGTATGCCGTGTGGCCGAGCTGCTCTAGGCGTTCGATAACCGGCTGCCACAGGGAGCCATCGTGGCAACCTCCGTGCACCAGTACGAACGTGTATGAGTTGTTGGTCGCCGATCGCGGATCATCTACGGTCACAACAGTATCCTTCACATCTCGATATTGGATACGGCGGATAAGCCTCCCGTCGCTGGAAACGAGAGGACAGGTCCGCTGCGTTCAACTCCGTGACGAGCGTCACTGAACGGCTGACCACGACGCGGCCGCGCAATTGCTCGCAGCACACGCTCTTGCCTCACCTCACAGCGCCACCTTCTGGTCGAACGAGGAGACGACCAACTCGGCGCCGGCGGCGGCGATGCGGCCTGTCATCAGACAATGGTGTGTCCTATGGCGCGAAGATCATCTGGGCCGACGGTCATGGCCCGGGGACGCCGACGACGACGCCGACAACGCCCACAACAACCCCGACCACGCCGACCACGCCTCACACAACACCGACGACGCCGCCCACGACAACGCCGCCCACGACAACGCCTCCCACGACAACGCCTCCCACGACAACGCCGCCGAATCCGGGTTCGGGGAATCCGCTCACCGCGGTGCTGACCTTGCTCAGCAACCTGCTCGGATCGCATGGCGGCGGAAGGTGACCTCCGCGGCGAGTTGCCGCACGGCGTCGTTCACAAGCTCACCGTGACCGGCCGGCACGGTCGTTGGTGAATCCTCGAACCACATGTGACCGCACAAAGTCTGCGACGACCTCGTCATTGTCCATGTCCAACGTCGACGAGGGTGTGCTGAACAACGAGAAGAGCATTCGTGCGAACCACTCCCCGGCGGCCACAACGTCAAGATCCTTCCGCACCTCACCAGTGAGCTTCGCCGCGGCGAGATAAGGCGCGAGGAACTCGCCGCACTCACGCAATAGCACCGCGGCGTTCTTCGTGAGCAGCAGGCCCACTTCGTCTGCATCGAAATACATTTCGGGCTCGACGATTCGATGTGCCCTGGTAACGAACACTGCCGCGAGGGCGAGCTTGTCCTCAACAGAGTCGCCCGGACCCATCGCCCTGGCCATCTCGCGGTAGAACCGCTGCGACGAATGCTCTGCGCAGGCTTCAACGATCGCGGCCTTGTCGCGGAAGTACTCGTACACCGTGCTCCGCGAGACGTCGGATGCCCGTGCGATATCGACGATGGTGGTCTTGTTCAGACCCTGCCTGCGGAAGCACGCGAGGGCGGACTCGATGATGAGCTCGCGCGTGTCGGTGGTCGTCTCGGCGGTCACGGTACTAGCGCGCCTCTCGGCACCGAGCCCGCATTGGCCGATGCGTACGCCTACCGGGCGCTGGTGTGGTCAGCGGATACTGCGCGAGCGCGATCGGACCTTCGACGGCGGTCAGCATGGCGAGCTTCGGCATGACTGTTCCTCCTTTACGACGCAGTCAGCCGGCCGGCGCGAGGATGAGCGCACTTGTGGGGACCCCTGTTCCGGACGTGACCAGCACGTGCTCGACGCCTTCGACTTGGTTGCAGGAGGTTCCGCGCACCTGGCGAACACCTTCGGTGATGCCGTTCATGCCGTGGATGTATGCCTCGCCGAGCAGTCCGCCGTTCGTGTTGATCGGCAGGGACCCGCCGAGTGAGAGCCTTTCGATGGTCGCGAAGTCTTTCGCCTCACCGCGACCACAGAAGCCCAGCTCCTCGAGCTGTGCGAATACGAACGGCGTGAAGTGGTCATAGAGGAACGCGGTCTGGATGTCGGTGGGTTTGAGTCCGGAGTCCCGCCAGAGCTTTTCGGCAACCACCCCCATCTCGGGCAGACCTGTGATGTCATCGCGGTAGTAGCTCGTCATCATCTCGCCGTCGTGTGCCGCACCCTGCACCGCAGCGGTGATCACCGCAGGAGGCCGGGGGAGGTCTCGCGCGCGCTCGACGGTGGTGATGACCATCGCGACGCCACCGTCGCTTTCCTGGCAGCAGTCGAGAAGCCGCAGGACGGGCTCGATGACCCACCGCGAGTTCTGGTGGTCCTCGAGCGTGATCGGGCGCTCGTAGAACCACGCGTCGGGGTTGCGCGCCGCATGGGCGCGGTCGACGACCGAGATCCTCCCGAAGTCCTCGTTGGTGACCCCGTAGGTCGACATGTAGCGCTGAGCATGAAGTGCGACCCATGCCGCGGGAGTCAACAAACCGAACGGGGCGTACTGCGCAAGCCACAACGGAGTTTCACCCGACGGCCGTGCCGTGGCCCCGCCGAACCGGAACCCGGAGCGTTCGTTGAAGGCGCGGTAGCACACGACGGCGTTGGCCGTGCCCGTTGCGACAGCCATCGCGGCCTGCACCACGGTGCCCGCCGCAGCGCCGCCACCGTGCGGAACGCGGGTGAAGAACGTGAGGTCGCCGATGCCGACACCGCGGGCGACCTCGATCTCTTCGTTCGAGTCCATCGTGAAGGTGACCATGCCGTCGATGTCGCCGGGTCGTAGCCCGGCGTCGTCGATCGCGGCTTTGACTGCCTCGCAAGCGAGTTGGAGCTCGCTGCGCCCGGACTCTTTAGAGAACTCGGTCTGGCCGATACCTGTGATGGCTGCCTTGCCGCCCAGCGAGCTCATGCGATGACTCGGTATTGTCTGCTCTTCGCGCGAGCGCTCATCGGTCTTGTCTGCTCTTCGCGCGAGCGCTCATCGCCGTTGTCCGCTCTTCGCGCGAGCGCTCATCGGTCTTCCAGGAGGCTGATTGTCGCCGTCCCCGACACATGGTCCCCAAGGCTGTTGCTGCCTTTGAACACGATCTCGACGAATCCCTCGCCGTCGGCGCCCTCGGGCTTGTCGGTGACACTGCCGGTGAACCGCAGCGGATCGTTGGGGAACGCGGGCACGCCCAACCGGATCGCGAGCTTCGTCACCATCGCCTCGGGACCGGCCCAGTCCGTGAGAAAGCGCGTGCACAGCCCGTTGGTGGTGAGGATGTTCATGAACATGTTGGGCGACCCCTGCCTCTTCGCGAATTCGGGGTCGTGGTGTACCGGCATGAAGTCACGTGACGCGATCGCGCCTGCGACGATCACCGTTGCGGTGACCGGGATCTCGAGCGGTGTGACCTCGTCGCCGACATTGATGTCGCGCCAGGCGAGGGTGGTGGTGCGAAATTTCGGAGAATTCACAGTGGTCATCGCTGTTGCCTTTCGTCAGTACTTGGCGCCGCGCCGCGCCAACTGCGTCGACGCCGAACCGAGGGTCAGCTCGTTGTGCTTGGCCCACAGGAAGTAACGGAACAGGGGATAGGTGGTGTCGATCCCGATGCCCCCATGAACCTGTTGGGCGGTCGCTGCGACTCGCGCGCCCGCCTCGCCCGCCCAGAATTTCGCGATGCTGGCCTCCCGAGCGGCCTGCCGGTCCTGACCGAGAAGCCAGGCGGCCTGCCACATGGTCCACCGGATCGCCTCGACGTCGATGAACGCGTCGGCCATCCGCTGCTGCACGGCCTGGAAGCTGCCGATCGGTCGGCCGAACTGCTCGCGTTCGGTCGTGTACGCGGCGGCGATGCGCAGCGCGCGCTCGGTGACGCCGAGCTGGATTGCGCAGAGTCCGACGAGTGCGCGTGCGTAAAGAGACTCGATCATCGCGGCGCCGTTGCCGGGAAGCCGATCCTCACGGGAAACGGCTGCACCGTCGATGAATACATCGGCGTGCGGCTCACCGTTGGTGGTTGTCGCCGGCCGAACGTCGACGCCGCCCGCGTTCACGTCGACGAGAAACAGACCGACGTCACCGTCATCGACTGTGGCGGGGATGACAATCGTGTGGGCGACCTGAGCCGCCGGAACCAGCTCCTTGGTTCCCTCGATGCGCCAGCCCTCGCCGTCGCGGTGCGCGGTGGTAGCGGGTGCGGTCGGATCGGAGCGGCCGGGTTCCGCCAATCCCGCGGTGAGCAACCGGCCGCCGCTGACGACGTCGGGCAGGTACCGCTGCTGCTGGCCCTCGTCGCCGTAGCGGGCGATGGTGTCGGCGCCGAGGAGGAGGGTGGCGTAGACCGGCACCGGCGCGACGCTCCATCCCACCTCCGCGAGAAGGAGCGCCAGCTCGAGGAAGCCGTGGCCGCTGCCGCCGACGTTCTCGCGCAACGCAATTCCGAGCAGGTCTGCGGTCGCGAGTTCGCGCCAGAGCGCAGCATCATAGCGTGCATGACCTTTTTCGCAGCCGGCTTCTAGCTCGGTGAGGTGTTCGGGCGTGGCGCGGTGCTCGAACAGCTGACGCGCGACCTTGGCGATCGTCTCTTGTTCTTCGGTGTACGTGAAGTCCATGCCTCTTGCGCTTCGTCTAGTGGGCCGGGCGGAACTGGTGCAGGACGAGGTCCTGCTTTTCAAGGGCGTCCTGCTTTTCTAGGGCACTGTCGAACGTCTGGTAAAAGACCTCGACGGGCATGCCGACCTCGACGTCGTCGGGCGCGATCTCGCCGAGGTTCGATACCAGCCGCACTCCTTCGTCGAGTTCGATCAGCGCGACGATGTAGGGATACTCCATGAATGGCATCGGGGGGTGCTGCGGCATCACGAAGCTGTACACGGTGCCGCGGCCCGATGACTCGACGGTGTCCCATTCGAGTGAGTTGCACGCCGGACACATCGGGCGCGGCGGCTGACGCAGCGCCTGACAACCTTTGCACCGTTGCATCAACAGCTTGTGATCGCGCACCCCGTTCCAGAAGAACTCGGTGTCCGGGCTGACCGTCGGTGCCAGTCTCGTCGCCATTAGCTGGCCGTGCTTGTTTGGTCGGCACGGGCCTCCGCCTTGAATCGGAAGACCCGGAAGCGCTGGCGGCCGAGTACTTCACCGTTCTGGTCGGTATAGGTCGACAACCACGTGATGAAATGCCCGGTGCCCAGCGAGGTCTCCTTCTCATCGGAGATGTCCTCGAACGCCTGAGTGACCGAGATGACGTCGCCGAGGCGCGGATAGCGTTCGATCTCGAACTCCGAGTTGGTCGCCACGATGCCGGTGAACCCCGCTTCTTCGATGAACGCCGACGGGTTCTTGCCCATCTCAATCGGAACACCGCCACGTTCGGCGATCCCCGCCAGCTTGGGGGCGGGCATCGTCCACGTCTGGAGCATGACCGGGGGAGACACAATGCCGCCGAACCTCGACTTCGCGGCGAACTCGGGGTCGAGGTAGACCGGGTTCATGTCATCGAGTGCATGGGCCCAGTGCCGAATCATCGGCTGGTTCACCGGGTCCGGCGCAACGGTTGGCTTGCCGGACCCCCCGGTGGGCTGGCCGATGAGTGCGTCGAGTTTCGTGCGGAATTCGGTCTTGTCGTGTGTTGACTCTTCCTCGCGCGAGCGCTCGTCAGTGTGTGTCGTTTCCTCGCGCGAGCGCTCGTCAGTGTGTGTCGTTTCCTCGCGCGAGCGCTCGTCAGTCACTTGTTGTCCCCGTTCTGTGTTGCCGACGCACGGAGGTCACGAGGTGCACGCGGCATGAAAAGCCCTGCCATCGCGATAATGTCGCGCTGGAGTTCGTTGGCGCCCCCGCCGAAAGTGTTGATCACCGCGATCCGGTACGCCGATTCGAGCGCACCGCGCAACGGCGCGTCCTCGCCCTTGCGGGTGCCGGCACGGTCAAGCACCTCGAGCAGTTCGCGGGCTACCTGTTGCGTCAGCTCAGTGCCGAAAACCTTCACGGCCGACGCTTCGCCCATGCCGAGCGCGCCTTTGGTCATCGCGGCGTTCACCCGTAGGTTCATGATCTTGTACGCGGCAACTTGCGCCTCCACGCGGGCCAGCGCCTGTTGCACCCACGGCTGGTCGACGACGCGGCCACCGTCGAGTTCGGTCGTCCGCGCCCACTCAAGCGTCTTCTCGAACAGCGGCTCGAGTGCACCCATGTTGCCCAGCGCTGCCCGCTCGAAGTTCAGCTGCGTGGTGATCAGCCTCCAGCCTTCGTTCTCGCCGGCCACGATCGAACTGGCCGGCACCCGCACGTCGTCGTAGAACGTGTAGAAGGTGGACACGCCCGGCATGGTGTGCAACGGCTTCCATGAGAACCCGGGCGAGGATGTCGGCACGATGAAGATCGAGATGCCTTTGTGCTTCTTGACGGTGGGATCGGTGCGCGTCGCCAACCAGACGTAGTCGGCGTACGCCGCGCCGCTGGTGAACATCTTCTGGCCGTTGATGATGTAGTCGTCTCCGTCGCGCACGGCGGTGGTCCGCAACGACGCGAGATCACTGCCTGCGGAGGGCTCGGAATACCCGATCGCGAATTCGACGGTGCCGTCGAGGATCGAGGGCAAGAACTTGTTCTTCTGCTCGTCGGTTCCGTACACCATGAGCGTGGGGCCCACAGTATTGAGCGTTACGAGGGGGATGGGCGCGTTCACCCGCTGCGCCTCTTCGAAGAAGATGAACTGCTCGAGTGCGGTAAAGCCCCGCCCGCCATATTCTTTGGGCCAGCCGACGCCGAGCAGATTAGCAGCGCCCAGGGCCTGCACGCACTCCTTGACGGCGCCGCCGCCCTCCATGCGACCGGCGAGGAAGGCGATGCGTTCGGGTGTCATGACCGCCTCCAGTGAAGCGCGGATCTCCGCACGCAGCTCTTTCTGCTCCGGCGTGAAGTCCAGATACATCGCTCAGCTCCCCGTTCCGAATCGCACGGGCATTCGTTTGACGCCGGGCACCATCGTGGCCCGCATGCGGTCAACGTCGCCGACGAGCTCGATCGTGGGACATCGCCCAAGCAACACCTCGAAGAAGACGCGGGCTTCAAGTCGGGCCAGCTGAGAGCCGATGCACGAGTGCTCGCCGCAGCCGAACGCGATGTGCGGATTCGGATGGCGCGTGATTATGAATTCCTCTGCGTCGGAACCGAAGATCTCTTCGTCGCGGTTGGCAGAGCCATAGAGCATCACGACCATGTCGCCCTCGCGGATCCGCTGCCCGCGGATCTCGACGTCAGTCGTCGCCGCCCGCGCCATGTGCGTCACCGGGCTCGTCCAGCGGAGCATCTCTTCCACCGCGGCCGGGATCAGCGTGGGCTCCTCGACGAGCGTGGTGGTTTCATCCGGATGCTCGATGAGCGCCAGTGTGCCCAGCGCGATCAGGTTCCGCGTGGTCTCGTTGCCCGCAACGAGCAGGAGGAACGCGAAGTTCAACAGGTCGTCGTCGGTCAGCATGGCCCCGTCGACCTCGGCGGTGGTCAACACGGACAGCATGTCGTTTCGCGGCTCGGCGCGCCTTGCGGCAATCAACTGCTGGAAATACTCGAACAGCTCCCCGACGGCGACGAAAGAATCCAGCTCGATGTCGGGGTCGGCGCTGCCGGTGCACGCATCAGACCACCTGCGGAACTTCTCCCAGTCGTCCGGGGGAGCCCCGAGCAACTCCGCGATCATCCGCGTAGGCAACGGCGCAGCGAGCTCTTCGGCGAATTCATGGGTTGACCCCGACAGGACGTCGTCGAAAACGCCGTAGACGATCTCGCGCACCTTCGGCTCGAGGATGGCCACCTGCCGCCGGGTGAAGCCGGTGTTGATCAGCTTGCGCAGCTGACGGTGCCGCGGCGGGTCGGTGAAGATGAGGTTGCCCTCCTGCACCGGGTTCGGCATCACTGGGTCGGGGATCGTGATGCCCTTGGTCGAGGAGAACTTGTCCGGGTTTGTGGATACGTACCGGATGTCCTCGTACTTCAGCAGCGCCCAGAACTTGGCGACGTCGTTCCAGCACACCGGCGCGCTCGCGCGCAACTCCTTGTACGCCGGGTACGGGTCGCCCGCGAAGAAGTCGGGGGAGTGCAGAGGGACTGTGGTACGCAGCGCGGCCTCCCTCGATGCGGTAGTCATCAGACATATTTGATCAATCTGTCCGATCCTCATTGTGTCTACTCGATAGCGATGGGGCTGTCAACACTCAGTGATTCTGTTGTTTATCAACTGAGTTGGACGAGGACGATTGACGCGGCGAGTCCGACAGGTGTACACCGTGTGTTGATCCACTGACTTCGGTGAGGAAACGATATGGCCGACCCGCGTCCGCTCCTCGACTCATATCCGCTCTACATCGACGGCCGGTGGGTCGATCCCGAGAGCGGCAGTTACGACGACATCTGTCCGGCCACGGAGGCGACGATCGCCAAGGCCCCAGACGCCGGCCTCGCCGACGTCGACGCAGCGATCGCAGCCGCCCGGCGGAGTTTCGATTCCGGGCCGTGGGCCGGCGCCGCGCCCGAAGAGCGAGCGCGGTGCATCACCCAGCTGGGCAATGCGCTGATGCAGCACGCCGACGAGTTCTTCGCGCTGTCCCAGGTTGAATGGGGCTGCATCGCCAACGAGCGACTGATCCAGACCGACGGGCCCGCGTTCATGGCTCTGCGTGCCGGTGAGCTGGCTGCGCAGCTGACCGATGAGCCGATCAACGCATTCGGTTCCCCTGGAACCACTGTGCTGTGTCACGAGCCGCTTGGTGTGGTGTCAATCCTGACGCCGTGGAACTTCCCGCACAGTCTCAACGTGATGAAGGTGGGCAACGCACTGGCCGCGGGCAACACCGTGGTTCTCAAGCCGTCGCCGCTGACGCCGTTGGCCGGCCTCGTGCTCGCCCGAATCATCGACGAGCACACCGACATTCCGGCTGGCGTCGTCAATGTCATCACCCCCAGCGGGATCGAGGCCAGTAAGATGCTGACCACCGACCCGCGAATCGACATGATCAGCTTTACCGGGAGCTCAGCGGTCGGCCGCGAAGTGATGACCGCGGCGGGCGGCACGATGAAGCGGATCCTGCTCGAATGCGGGGGGAAGTCAGCGGGCATCTTCCTTGACGACGTCGATGTGACCGACGAACTGCTGCAACGGTTCCTGTTCGACGGCTGCTCACTGCACGCCGGGCAGGCGTGCATTCTGCAGAGCCGGTTGCTTTTGCCGGAGCCCATTCACGACGAGGTCGTCGATCGGCTCGTCGAGCTGGCGCGGGGCGTGAAGGTCGGCGACCCAACCGATCCGGAGGTGCAGATGGGCCCGCTCATCAGCAGTGCCCAACGAGACCGGGTGGAGGCACACGTAGCGTCAGCGCTGACCGACGGCGCGACGCTGGCTGCCGGCGGCCGCCGTCCCGCCGGCCTGGAGAAAGGCTTCTATTTCGAGCCGACGATCCTGACCGATGTCCTACCCGGTGCGAGAATCGCACAGGAGGAAGTGTTCGGACCGGTGCTGACCGTGTTTCGCTACCGCGACGACGACGACGCCGTGGCGATTGCCAACAACTCGCAGTACGGGCTTTCCGGCGCGGTGTGGGGCACCGACGTGGACCGCGCGGTCGCCGTCGCGCGCCGCGTCCGCACCGGGCAGATCGCGGTAAACGGCTGCATCCCAGGCGATGCGCCGTTCGGCGGCTTCAAACAGAGTGGCCTTGGCCGCGAAGGCGGCGGATTCCAGGGACTGCACCGGTACATGGAGCCAAAGGCCATCGGAATTCCCGCGTGATGGGACCCCTCGAAGGGCTTCGTGTCGTCGAGATCGCGGGCGACATCGCGGGCCCGTATTGCACCAAGCTGCTCGTCGACCTCGGTGCCGAGGTCACCAAGATCGAGCCGCCTTCCGGCGATCCGCTGCGCAACTGGGGACCGTTTCCCGGCGGCGTTCCTGATCCACATCGGTCT
>Ga0209526_10003253_pt1 | contig 11065 bp, 13 predicted proteins | sample JacPinW_OM2H0_M1_FD_188566 | JGI IMG/M metagenome (GOLD analysis project Ga0209526, IMG submission 188566) | Forest soil microbial communities from Algoma, Ontario, Canada - Jack Pine, Ontario site 1_JW_OM2H0_M1 (SPAdes) (version 2) | ecosystem: Environmental > Terrestrial > Soil > Boreal...
TCTGATGCGCGGAAATGCCACGTTGCCGACCGTGAAGCTGCGCACCGTTATCGATCGCGATCTCTTTCATCGCGCACCCGGCCGCATTCCGACCGGCGACGTGATCGAATTCAATTAAGCTTCAAATGGAATTCGGGCGATATTATCGAACTCAGCCAGACTTGGCGCGCCGAGACGCGCCCGATGACGCCACTTCCTTGGCGTAGACCTCAGGCTTGAACCCGACCAGCAATTTGCCGCCGAGATCGAGCACCGGCCGCTTGATCATCGAGGGCTGCGCCAGCATCAGGGCGAGCGCCTTGCGCTCGTTGAGGTCTTCCTTGTCGGCATCGGGCAATTTGCGAAACGTGGTGCCGGCGCGGTTGAGCAGAGTTTCCCAGCCGAGCTCGTCGCTCCAGCGCTTGAGTTGGTCCTTGGCGACGCCCTCGATCTTGTAATCATGGAAGCCGTAAGCCACGCCGTGGCTGTCGAGCCAGCCGCGGGCTTTCTTCATGGTGTCGCAGTTCTTGATGCCGTAGATGGTGACTGTCGCCATATCCTGCCCAATCGATTGCTCAGGCCTCGCCCTATCGATAGATGATGGAACTCATCAGCTCAAGCCGGATCGCAAGTTCGTAGAGCGAGGCGGCAAAGCGCCAGCGATCGGCCAGAGCGGCGAGTTCGGCGTCGCCGTCGGTCAGGAACGCGATAATCCCCCCAAATGTATCGAGATCCATCGGCACGATGGCCCCGCAAGTGATCACGAAATCTTCGATGGGAGCGACCCTCATCGCGAAAACATTGTCGGGCCTGGCCGATCGCTCCAGCCCCTGGTCCAGAAGAGGTACCGTGCCGCCTCGCATCAAATCCTCAAGCAGAACGCCGGCGGGCTCACTCCTGCCGATCACTCGGAAGATGGAAAACCGGGACGCCTGCAATGCCTGCAGAACAAGAGCCTCATCCGGCTGCGCAGCCGTCAATCGTTTTTGGGCGCAGCGATCAATGGCACGCGTCCGCCCCGGCTGGGCGGCGTAAAGCGCGAGGTCGTAGACCAGCGTCAGTTCGCTCTCGTCAGCAAAAAGCACCTTGCCATCCGACACGCCGATCCGTTTGGCGTAGGCAAGAAAGCTCGACTCCGACACGTTTCCGAGCGCCGCCGACTGGATATCCTTCCGAAGATCGCTATAGCGCCGATAGCGACCGAGGATGGCGACGCGGCTGGAGGCATGCATCTCGCCGCCGTGAAGTTCCATTGATACCTGTAATGCTTGCGCCATGTTCGCTGCTCGCTTCGATGCTTCGGCGGGGTACATCCGTTCGATGAAGACCGTGCTGGATTAAGCACGCATCGCTGATCTTAAGCGTGGGATGATGATTCGGTCGAAATTGTCCGCCCGTTTTTCCCCCGCCAATTTTGTCCACAATTTTCACGCGAGCCGTTCGGACGCGTCTTGAATTGACGCCGCACCAGTGCAACGCGGACGCACGCCATGTCAGCTTCGGGCAGCGCCGCGGGTCGGAACACCCCCGCGACAGCCGGAATCCGGGGACCGCCACATCATATTCGCTGCTGGAGCACCGTCACGTGTAGACGGCGGCGGATTTCCATCCCTTGCCGCCGATAGAGCGCGATTGCCGAGTCATTATCTGAAAATACGTGCAAGAACGGAATCTCGCCTCGCGCCAGGATCTGGCGGGACACCGCGGCCAGCAGCATTTGCGCGTAGCCGCGACCCCGACAGGACGGATGCACGCAAACCGCCGTTATCTCGGTATAATTGGCAGGCTTCATGCGCTCTCCCGCCATCGCAACGAGCTGTCCATCGTTTCTAATTCCAAGAAACGTTCCCAATTCGTGCGTTCGCGGCGCGAATGGGCCGGGGTTCGTGAGTTTTGTCAATTCCATCATCGCCGGGACATCATCGGCGCCGAGCGTGACGACCTCAGTCGCGCCGGCCGGGCTTTCAGCCGGCGACCCGATCATTTGTTCACCTGTCTTGGCGAGGAGAACCTTGAATTCGGCGGGAGCGGTCACCGGCTCCGGCGTGAACAGCACCGCAAGATCGGACGGGGACATCAGCGCGTGGAGCGCGGCGAAACTTTCGGAAGACATATCCGTCATGGCCGCGAACGGGGCGATGGCCGGAGGATAGCGTCGCGCCCGCGCGCCGCCTTCCGCCAAGGCCTGCTGCCGGGTGTTCAACGCATTCCAGATCGGATGATCAAGCGGATGCATCGGCGAGCCGGAAACCAACATGCCGCGCGATGCCCGCGGTCTTGTGATCATGGAAGTTACAAGCCGCGCCAAGGCTGCCGAGCCGGGTGCGAACTCTCTTCATCATGTCGCAGTCGACGCGGCCGATGGTGATGGTCATTTTTGGGGATGCCTGTAGCGACCATGCCGATGTTCGAGGCCGTGCGTCCATCGAACAGCACGCCCTTCGTTGTTTCAACGTCGCCACCGATATGGCCTTGCAGCGCGCGCTGCAACAGCATCGCGCGAGTACAAGTCCCACCGTTCCACTGAGAGAAGCAGCCGACCGTTCGGCGAACGACAGCACGTTCACGGAAAGATGACAGCTAAACTTGCCAGCTAAATCTTGCAAGTTTAACTGTTGATCTCTACCATAAGGGGCATGAATGAAGCCCCTGACGCACCGATAATCCCGGAAACCGCCGTCACCGAACTTTCGCTGGCGATTGGACAGCTGGTGCGGCGGCTGCGCATGGAAGCCAATCCGGGCGAACTGACCTGGTCGCAGATCGCCACACTCGCCCGGCTGGACAAAGCGGGCTGGATGACGACAGCGGACCTCGCCCGCGCCGAACTCGTAAAACCTCAATCGATGGGCACCACGCTCGCCGACCTGGAGCAGGCGGGATTGGTCCAGCGCCGGCCGCATCCGACCGACGGCCGACAAGTCCTGTTCGCGCTTACCGCCGAGGGCACCGAGGCGAGGCGACAGCGCAGCATCGCCAAGCGCGAATGGCTCTTGGCCGCGATGGCCAAACTCGATCCGGCCGAACAGCAGACCCTCATCGCAGCCGCCGCGCTGATCAAGCGCCTGGCGGAGGGGTGAATGTCGCGCACGCCGATCGGCATCGCGCGGTCGAAGACACCGGCCGTTTCCTCCAGCGCGCCGTGGACCGCAGTCCGTATCCGTAGAGAGCGAGCACCGTGACCGTCACCATCATTGACCCGAACATCGCCCTCATCGTCATCGATCTGCAACAAGGCATCGTCTCGCTGCCCACCGTCCACCGGGTTGCTGAGGTGGTGGCGCGCGCCAGCACCCTCGCCGATGCGTTCCGTCGGCACCGTCTGCCGGTCGTGCTCGTCAACGTCGACGCCAGCGCGCCGGGGCGAACCGAACAGGCGCGCAGGACGGCGGAACTTCCCGCCGGATGGACCGATCTCCTGCCCGAACTGAACCGGCAGCCGCAGGACCACCTGGTCACGAAGCGAACCTGGGGGGCGTTCATCAACACGGACCTCGAAGCGCATCTGAAAGCCCATGGTGTCACCCAGGTCGTGATCGTTGGCGTCTCCACCAGCGCCGGGGTCGAGTCGACGGCGCGTCACGCCTACGCCCTCGGATTCAACGTCGTCCTCGCGATCGATGCGATGACCGACATGAATCAGGATGCTCACGGCAACAGCGTTGCGCGCATCTTCCCGAGGCTGGGCGAAACCGGCACGACCCGCGAGATCGTCGATCTTCTCGAGAACAGGAGCGCATGACAATGCAATGGATTCACGATGCGTCGTATTTTTTCGGCGGCGCATTTCTCACCAACGCGGTGCCGCATTTTGTCAGCGGCGTGATGGGACGGCCGTTTCAAAGCCCGTTTGCGCAACCGCGCGGCGAGGGTCTTTCGTCTTCGACGGTCAATGTGCTCTGGGGCTTTTTCAACCTGGTGGCAGGCTATGTTCTGACCTGCCGGGTCGGAGACTTCGATCTGCGTGCCACGGACCATGTGGTTGCGCTGGGGCTCGGCGTTCTCCTCATGGCGCTGCTGATCGCACGGTTGTTTGGACGCTTTCACGGCGGCAATTCTCCTTTGGATTCGCAGGAGGTCCGGTGAAAGGCACCTTTCGCTCGCTGAAAGGATTCAATTATCGGCTGTGGGCTGGCGGGGCGATCGTGTCCAATGTGGGCACCTGGATGCAGCGCATTGCCCAGGGCTGGCTCGTGCTCACGCAGTTGACCCACAACAACGCGACCGCCATGGGCGTGGTGATGGCGCTGCAGTTCGGGCCTCATCTGCTGCTGCTGCCTTTGACCGGCTTTGCGGCCGATCATTTCGACCGGCGAAAGCTCCTGATCGCCACGCAGGCGGCAATGGGCGCCCTCGCCTTCGGCCTCGGTATCCTCACCATCACCGGGCTCGTGCAGTTGTGGCACGTCTACGCGTTTGCGTTTCTGCTTGGCTGCGTCACCGCGTTCGACTCGCCGGCGCGCCACACCTTCGTCGCCGAGCTGGTCGGGGAAGCCGAGCTGTCGAACGCCGTGGCGCTGAACTCCACATCGTTCAACGCCGCGCGAATGATCGGTCCGGCGATCGCCGGCACCCTGATCGCCGCCGTGGGTTCCGGGTGGGTATTTCTGATCAACGCGGCCTCGTTTGTCGCCGTGCTCGCCTCGCTGGCGCTGCTTCGGGTCGGCGAGCTTCATGTTCAGACCAGAGCGGTGCGAACGCGCGGGAGCTTCCTCGAAGGCTTCCGCTATGTCTGGAAACGGCCCGACCTGAGAGCCATTCTTCTGATGCTTTTTTTGATCGGGACCTTTGGGCTCAACTTCCAGATCTTCATTTCGACCATGTCCGTCACCGTCTTCCATGCGGGAGCGAGCCAATACGGGTTCCTGACATCGATCATGGCGATCGGAACCATCGCCGGTGCGCTGCTCGCCGCGAGACGGGAGCAACCCCGCTTCGTCCTGCTGTTGGTCGGCGCCGCGATGTTCGGGTCCGGTTGCGCCCTCGCCGCGATGGCGCCCAACGCCTTTCTGTTCGGGGCGGCTCTCGTCATCATCGGCGTGTCCGCCCTGACGTTTACGAATTCGACCAACAGCCTGATGCAATTATCCACCGAGCCGGCGATGCGGGGGCGTGTATTGGCGATCCGTCTCGCGATCGCCCTGGGCTGCACCCCGATCGGCGCGCCAATCGTCGGCTGGGTCGCCGACCGGTTCGGACCGCGCTGGGCGCTCGGCATCGGTGCCGCCTCGGGTTTTGCCGCCGCCATCGTCGGCATCCGTTACCTCGCCAAGTACCGTCACCTCCGCGTGCGCATCGAGGCCGGACGCCCCCATTTCAGCATCGACGACGGCGGCCGCATGACCAGCTTCGACCGCACCATCGCGGGCACCGGGCATAAGGCCACATGAAGCGGCGCCAACCTGCGCCGCCCTCTCCTGCGTGGAGCGTTAGGTCTCGGCCTTGGCGGCAGCGGCGGAACTCCACAGCGAACCAGGATTGGCACGATCAGGATAAAGCTCCAGCATTCTGTCATAGAGCTCGCGCGCGGTTTTCGTGGTGTCATTCAACCGAATGAAGTCACGGATATACTGGCGCGTTTCATCGACGTTTCGCGGACTGTCATCGTTGCCGGGAATCTTGTGGCCGGCAACAACGGCCAACGGTTTCAGAGCGTCGATTTTGTCAAGCGCGGCAATCCATTCCAACCGGGTTTGCCGGTTCGATTCGTTGAGAAACGGGTGAATGCCGTTATAGACGGCATCGCCGGCGACGACCAAACCGATGGATGGAACGTGAAGACACGTCGAATCATCGGTGTCTGTATGGCCCACGCTTACAACGACTAGTTTGCTTCCTTCCAATTCGATCTCATCACCTTCCAACGGATCGGCGATGGAAATGACGTCCGGAATCTGATTTGGGAACAGCTTGCGCCATCGGCTGTTCAACTTTTCCGGCGTGACCTGAAGCTTCATTCTTGCGACGACCGCAGGTGTTGCCCATGCGTTCGCGCTCGGGAACCGATCCTGCAAAACCTTTATCCCAAAGAAGTGATCACCATGCGCGTGAGTGATATAGATTGCTTTCAGCATCTTTCCGCTCGCGACAATTGCGTCTGCCAAACCATTGGACTGCTCCACCGTCAGGAAGGTGTCTACCAGTACCGCGTCTCGCTCGCCATGGATGAGCGTCGCCGAATTGGCCACCCACATCAGCGACTCTCTTCCGGGCGGCAGATCACGGTTCAGGCCAGGACGGGTGGCGGTAAATACCTTGTACCTCAACGCAGGCGTCTTGCTCTGCGGACTTGCCATGACTACCCCCGGCATCATGGGAATCATGGCCAGAGAAACCATTTTCATCATATCGCGACGCTTCATGCCGAACCTCGTAGTCGGTGTTGCGGATACCGGCATAGACCCCGGCTCCACGATGGCCCCCCACGGGTCTATACATGACGATCGTCATGCATAGGCGAAACATGAATTGCGTCACGTCAGGTGTCAATGCATCACAAGACAGAAGCGCGTGATGACCGGCAGATGTAACGGTGGACGGTGGCGGTCTTGGCGCGCCGCGTGAACTCACTCCAACAGCTTCATGAAGTTGCGTCGGCGACCGAACCTGAGTATTTCGGCGGCGGGGATGTGTGAGGGCGTCCGACGCAAGCATCCGCTCGCTAACAACCGCACTTTTGAAAGGCTTTGCCTGCGCCAGACAGGCTCCGCGCGCAATCGCCACGATTTTTTCTCACGTCCCCGGCGTATCCGTAGGTGCGGCTGTTGTCATCACTCACTGTCTTCGCGGGCAGAAGCACTGCGGTGTCCCTCATATCATGCGCGCAACGGCCACCGCGCAAGATGGACGTGGCCATGCATGCTGTGAATGAGGACGAACTGGTTCACGGTCCAGCCTATTGGCTCAATCGGGTATTCTTCCACATTGCGTTCGGCATACAGGAGCGTGACATGAGGGGTGAAATCCTTCTTCGCCAAGCAGCGAAAGCCCTTCCTCGCCATCGCGACACCGAGCGTTCGTCTCAACGACCTCAACCGGTCCAATCCCTTGTCCCCGAGGAGTACGAACGGGCGGTTGCCGGACCTGCCTCGAAAGCTGACAGTGCGATCGAACAAAACTTCGAACGGTGGCGCGCGTACTTCCGCAGCGGCCTCACATGCCATCCGGGCCATCGGGTTTGGCGATCCGCCGAGAAAGAATAGCGAGATGTGAAGGCGATCGGGTTCGATGATTTTGCCATCGAATTTGTGGGCGCGCTTGAGCGCGGCTGCCAGACGGTAGATCCGCAGCGCGGTATCGGCGTCAGGAACGGCCGCAAGAAATAACCGGGCAGCTTGCATTGTGGTCCATGGAAGGTTATCCAATACCGGAACATACCATGAACATTCCCAACGGGATCGTCAAGCGGCTGTATTGCAAAATGCACTACAGACGGTTATAAAATTCATGTTTTGGAGATTGCGAATGCCGCGCGTCGTTAAACGTAAGGAGCACCCGCTGTCGATGCGGCTGCCTGAAGCTGACATCGCAATTATCGATCGCGCAGCGAACTTGCGCGGGCGCTCGCGGACCGATTTCGTGCGCGAAGCAGCCGTGCGCGCCGCGGAAGACGTATTGATGGAAACGGCACCCATTCGGATGAGTCCTTCCGGCTTCAAAGCCTTTTTGGAGGTTCTATCGAAGCCCGCCCGCCCGGTGCCCGAATTGATCGAACTGTTTCAACGCGCGGCCCCCTGGGAATCCGAGGATGCAGAAGCTGGGAAGTGAGAGGTGGCACTTTCCGGCCCCGAACCACTTACAACTTCCCACGAAGTCTCCGAATTTTCCTGTGGCAAACCGTCTCTTGATCGATGGTTGAAGACGCGAGCGCTCTCCAACCAAGAGAAGGGTTTTACGGCCGTCCTTGTCGTTCATGAAGTCAATCGGGTCATTGGCTATTATGGTCTCGCCCCCACGGCCATCCTGCCTTCCACACTGCCGCGATCGATCCGCACCGGCCAGCCGCCCAATCCTGTACCTTGCCTGCTGTTGGGACAGCTCGCGACAGATCAGAATTGGATCGGCAAGGGAATTGGTACTGGGCTGCTCAAGCATGCATTGCAACGCTGTGTGGCAGCCGCGAATCTCGTGGGCGGACGGGCGTTGATCGTCAACGCCGTTGACATCGAGGCGGCAGGCTTTTGGGCCAGACGCGGATTTATTCCTTCGAAAGATGATCCGTTGGTCCTGTTTCGGTCGATCGCCGACATCGCAGCATCGATCGGCTCTCTCGGCTCTTCGTCTAACTGATTGGAAGGCAATTCGGGCTGTAATCACGCTCGCTCGATCGTTTTCGATCACCGGTCTGGCAACTGAAGTGATCATCCGTTGAGCTGCCGTCGCCGGTCATGCAATCCTGCCACGCAAGCCGTCCGCCAGTGCAGAAAGCGCATCGGCAAGTTGTCGCGCGGTTTCCGGCGCCGGTAGCGGCATTTTGAGGGATTGCGCGCCGGTGGCTGGATCCCGCTCAATCCATGGATGCGCCGCGGCGTTGGGATTGTTGGCAGCCGCGAGAGCAGCGATAAACTGCGCACCAACCTGCACCAAGGCTTGCCACGGGTCGGGACCTGTATCGCGCGGTGCTCCGGACCCGTCAGTCCGTGCGGCCGCCATCTCAACAGCGCCAATGTCCATATCCGTATTCGCATCTTCCACTGATCCTGCTTCACCGGCGGTGACGCTGCTCTTCATTTCCTCAGCCGGTGTCACGGCCTCGCCCTCACCCATGCTCCCAGTGACGTTTTCCACGTCCTTCATGAAGCGGTTGAGACGCGAACCGCCGAGCGAAATCTCACCGCTGCCGCCGTCGAGAATTCCCGCCGATAAGGAGCGCTTGAACGCCAGCACCGAAAGCATGCCCTCCTCAATGGTGCCCTTTGCCACAAAATTGATGACCCGCACCGGCCGTATCTGGCCCATGCGATGGATGCGCGCGATGCGCTGTTCGAGTATCGCCGGGTTCCACGGCAAGTCCATGTTCACCACGGTCGAAGCATGCTGCAGATTGAGGCCCGTGCTGCCAGCATCGGTGGACAGGAACACGCGGCAGGCGGGGTCGTCACGAAACCGCTCAATCAGTGCCGGCCGTTTGTCCGATGGCACGCCGCCGTGGAAGCTGACGTAGCCCACGTCACGCGCTTCGAGGCGTCGGATGACGATGTCGTGGGTCCGCGTCCATTGCGAAAACACCACCGCCTTGGCCTCGGGCTCGGCAAACAATTCGTCGAACAGTGCCGCCAATTCGTCAGTCTTGACGCCATGGTCGGTTTCCTGGTCCAGCAGATAGGTGCTGTTGCACGACATGCGCATGTTCTGCAGGGCAATCATCAGCCGCCGCTGATCCGTGTCCGACAGAAACCTGGTCTTGCGCCAGCGCCGGACGATTTTCGCGACCTCATCGGCGTTTTCCTTGTGATAGGTCATTTGCATCTCGGTCATCGGCACCAGCAAGGTCTGGTCGGTCCGGCTGGGTAGTTGCCGCAGCACCTCGGATTTGCGCCGGCGGATCATGATCGGCGCCAGCGTTTGGCCGATCTTCTCCAGCCCCGTATAGCCGGTGACGCGCCCGGCTTCGTCCTTGACCTGATGCTCGTGCAGCAGCTTCCAGGTCGGCCCCAGCCGGTGCTGATCGACAAATTGGACGATGGAAATCAGTTCTTCCAGCTTGTTTTCCAAGGGTGTCCCGGTCAGCACGATCGCATAGGAGCTATCGATGCGCTTCAAGGCACGTGCCGCGATGGTGTTCCAGTTTTTCACCCGTTGTGCTTCATCGACAATGACCAGTTCGGGCGCCCAGGCGGCGATCAGATCGAGATCGGGCTTGAGTTTCTCGTAGTTCGTGATCTTGCAGAAGTCGTCCAGGGCGTAGTCCTTCTGCCGCTGCGCCCGGCCCCCGTTGATAACGCGCGCCGCATTTTTACCCTGTCGCCCCGAGAAACGCGCAATCTCGCTTTGCCACTGGTATTTGAGCGAGGTGGGGCAGACCACCAGAACTTTCGAGACGCCAAAATGGCGTGCCAGTATTTCTGTCGCGGCAATTGCCTGTATGGTCTTGCCCAGTCCCATATCGTCGCCGATCAGTGACCGGCCGGCCCGAACTGCGAACAGCGCGCCCTCAGCCTGATAGGGATAGAGCGGTACCTTCAGAAGCGCCAGCAGCTTGGGATCGGCTGCACCGCGCGGGAACAGCTGCTCGAGCTTTGAGGCCCGCCGGTCCGCATCCCGCCTTCCTGCGACGAAATCGAGCGCATCGTCATAGGCACGCAATTCATAACCGGACCTCGACACCATGGTCATGAAATGCTCCAGCTCGCCGAAGCGCTCGCCCGGAAGCATTCCATTGTGTTCGGCGTCGAACAAACCGGCGGCGGCCTCGCTCACCGCCGTCGGACAGTCCGTTCCGGCGCGAAAATGCACGCAGCGTTTGCCTTCATTGCGCAAATACAGCTCGGAAAATGCAGGCTGGTAGCCGCGCGCAAACGCCGCCCTGGCGCCGCGCTTTTTCTCCAGCCGCGCGAGCGTGAATTCGATGTGCTTGCAAGTACCCAGTTCGCTGGTGGCGTAATCGGGACAGGAACAGAAATTGCCGCCCGGCCCCAAGCCCCGAATCGCCACGCGATAGCTGGACTTCGAAACGGGATTGCTGACCCGAAACTCGGAGAAAAACGGTTCGCTGCCCAGATTTTCAAGCCTGAAAGCCTGCTCGCGGCCGAACTGACGGCGCAAGCCGCGTTGCCAGTCCAGCGGCGACAGATCAGGGGGCGCATGGGTGCGCGAAAGCTTGGGTTCCTTGTTCGGCTTGGTCGCGGAATTCAGATTTCGGTTCGTCAAAGGCCCATTCCGTTCAGAAAGTTTCTCAGGGGACGTTAGTCTGTGAAGACTGGCGCACACTTACAGAGACGCCATCCGGACGTCTAGGAGCCTGTCCGAATAGTCGCTGTTCAAATCGGAGAGATTCTGATTCAACCTTTGGCTATGAGCAAGTATTTTCGTCCCTGGAATATCGATCAAACGCTGCTGCTGCCGCCGAGCGTGCAGGACTTCGTGC
>Ga0209526_10003255_pt1 | contig 11061 bp, 9 predicted proteins | sample JacPinW_OM2H0_M1_FD_188566 | JGI IMG/M metagenome (GOLD analysis project Ga0209526, IMG submission 188566) | Forest soil microbial communities from Algoma, Ontario, Canada - Jack Pine, Ontario site 1_JW_OM2H0_M1 (SPAdes) (version 2) | ecosystem: Environmental > Terrestrial > Soil > Boreal...
TGGCGCCGCCAATCGGAATTACGCCCTCGAGCGGCACACCGCCCTTGATCCGGATCTTGTCCATCGTTTCGGTTCCACACGCCGCCTACCGGCGCCGCAGCGGCAGACTAGGTCGTCAAGCGGCACGCCGTCCCCTTGAGCGGTTGCTTTTACTGGAGCGGGGGGCGCCGCTCAAGCCGGCGGCTCTGGCTTCCGATCGGATCCTTTTGATCGCGCAACTGCCCGCCCATCCTGCGCGCGCCTTTGTTCCTTGCGTCGCAGCAGATTGACGCGCAACTCCTTAGCAAGCCGCTCTTCGCGTGCTGCCCGCTCGGCGTTTTTTCTCGGCGTCAAATCGGGAGGTTCGCTCATACGTCGATGCAATGAGAGCACAGCGAAACTGTCAAGGGGTCATCCACTCCTCGATGCGGATTTTCGCATGCCTCAGTGCGCAGACTCGGATATGCAACCTTGCATTGAGCGGCAACCACCAGACCACCTGCTTTTGCAGGATGGAAACAGGCGTGTTTCCATCCTTGATTGTAAGACGGCCGGGTCACCGTCGAACGCCCCGCCTTCGGGGGACGGTCGTTCCCGCTACTGTTTCAGCGAAATGAACGGTCACCCTCTCCTTCGCCACCGAATTGTTATCATAACAATATAGACCCCAATATATGAAATTAATCTCGCAAGTTCAAGGTTGCCACGTAAGGCAAACCCTATCCGGCCCAAAGCAGGGCGGGGGCCGCCCTGCCCTCAACCCGCCTGCCTTGCCAGCCGCCGGGACCTCGTGTATTGCCTTCCGGTCGCGCTTTGGACCGATCATCGCGCCGGACGCTGCCGTAGCTCAGTGGTAGAGCACTCCCTTGGTAAGGGAGAGGTCGTAGGTTCGATACCCACCGGCAGCACCAGTGCTTTCAACTACTTATGGGCCAAACCGCGAGCGTTTCTACGACACTGTAGGAGAAAAGGCTCCTTCCACCGCGCCGCGTACCGTAATGGCGGACGGAAGGTTGACGTTTGGTAACCTTTATGAATGAATATTTCAAAATCGCGACGAAAAATGCGTAACGACCGATCGAACCGATTGATATTTCGAGCCTGTTGTGTTATCAATATAACAATATAAAAGTCGGCGCCACGGTATATATTACTAAAACTCTAAGTGCCGCGGGGCTACACCTTAAAACACGGCTCCGGCTGTCGCACGATCGGGGTCCAGCTCATTTTCACCTAATGGCGAGAGCTGAAGGAAAGGTCTTCAATCCGCGCCATGATAACAACGCTGATCGCAAATGGATCTTGGATACCTATGCGGAGTGCTTGTTCACCGTGATGAATCCGGTGAAGCGGGTTAATAAAACGTGAGGCGTAAGACGAGCGGGAGATGGCGGGTCCGCCGAGATTTATTCGGTATCCCGCCTCTCCCTCTCGAGACCGCAAGATTGTCCGCCATTAACCGCAACCTTTGCTAGCGCTGTCGCCGCCGACTCGCTAAAATGCGCGCCATGAGCACCGACAGCCGCGACACCGCAATCGGCCTGGCGATCTTCGCGGCGATCGCCATCGCCTTTGCCTGGTACGCCGGCGCCGACTTGTCGCAGCTCGGCGGCCACGGCGTCGCCGGCTCCTGCGTGGTGCTGGCGTTCTATTTGGCGCCGTCGATCGTCGCCTATTGGCGCCGCCACCCGAGCGCGCCGGCGATCCTGCTGCTCGACCTGCTGCTCGGCTGGACTGGGCTCGGCTGGATCATCGCGTTGATCTGGGCGAACACCGCGGTCCGGCCTAAAATGGGCGCGCGATGAGCGACGAACGCGAAACCATCGACTTGGCCTATATCGGCCGCGCCTTGCAGCGGCTGACGACCGAAGTGGCGAGCCTGCGCGACGACATGCAGGTGCTGACCGCGATCGTGCTGCGGCATGAGACGATGCTGTTGCGGCTGGACGAAACCCTAAACGGGATGTTGCAGCAAATCACCGCAATGGTCGCCCAGAACGCGCGGACCGTCGACCGGCTCCGTTCGCTCGACGAGCGGGTAGGCGCGCTAGAGGACAAACGCTGACGTGAGGGCAGCGGTTTTCGCGGCATCGCTGCTGTTCTGCGCAATCGGCGCCACGGCGGCCGAGACGCCCGCGGTATCGTTGTGCCTTTGAGGGACGCGCGTGGGAAAATCCGTGGAGTCCGCCGCTGGGAGGCGAAAAAAGCTAAGCCGTTTAATCATCTAGCCGTTGCTGAGCGGTTTCTTGGTAAGGCATGGCTCGTAGGTTCGATACCAACCGGTAGCACCACCGCGAAAGCCGCGGGATCGCTTGCTCGGGCGAGCTTTTATTGGGTTACCGTGGGTGGTCGGAGGGGGACGGAAAGGGCAACCGCTTCCCCCAGTTCGCCCCGTTTGGAGTGGGGGAAAGCTGGGGGAAAATGTTCACCGACCGTTCCAGCGCTAAGTCACCGCCGCGGGCCACCAAGCCTTGAGCTCATCGACCGTGCCGGCGAAGCGGCTGCGGTCACAGGGCCCGATGCCGGGCACTGACTTGGGGGCGCTGCCGACCTGTCCGTCGGTATGCTGCCACAGCTTCCATTGCGACCAGCCGGGCGGACAGACGGGCCGCGAACCATATTCGGCAAGCCACAGCGGGCACTGCGACAGCATGGCGTTTGGTGCGGTCAGCATATATCGGCCGGTGTAGAGCACAGGAAATCGGCCGGTGACGGATTTGACAGTCATCACGGCGGTCGCGGCTTGCGTGACGGTCGGTTGGGATCTCTCGTAGGCCTCGAAATCGACGGCTAGCAGAATGCCATCGGTGGCTGCGACAACCGAGAGAAAGTGAGCCATCTGCTCGACCGGGCTCGTCGCGTCCATGAAATGATAGGCCCCGACCAGCAACCCGGCGGCGCGAGCATTGGCAAGCCGCGGCGCGAAGGCTGGATCGACAAAACTGATGCCTTGCGTCGCCTTGAGGATCACGGCGGCAATGCCCTTGGACTTGACTGCAGAGAAATCGACGCTGACTTTGTCACCATGATAAATGTCGATTACGACATCGGACACGGCAGGGGGGATGTAAGGAGCGGCATCGAGCATCGGCGGGATTCGCACTTTTTGGGAGGAAAGGGTGTTGTTCTTATCAGAATAAATGGTGATTGTCAATAGCACAATATCGCGATCGCGGTTCGCTCAGAAGGTACCGGTCACGTTGCCTTTACCGCGGCTCGGTCGTTGGCAACCCCAACCGCTCGCCCCGGTACCTCTGCGACCAAATCGGCTCCCACCACCAACGGTTCGCGAGATACCACGAGACTGTTTTGCGCAACCCGCTGTCGAAACTTTCCTGCGGTCGCCAGCTCAATTCACGCCGGATCTTGGCGATATCCATCGCGTAGCGCCGGTCGTGTCCTGGCCGATCTGTGACAAAGGTGATCAGACGCCGATGCGGTCGATGCGGTGATTCCGGCAGCATTTCGTCGAGCAAGCGGCAGATCGACTCCACGACATCGAGATTGGTCCGCTCGGCGTTGCCGCCGACATTGTAGCTTTCTCCCGCCCGGCCTTCGCTCAAGATCAGAAACAGCGCCCGAGCGTGGTCCTCAACGTAAAGCCAGTCGCGGATATTCTCACCTTTTCCGTAGACCGGAACCGGCTCGCCGTGTAACGCCCGCAGAATGACAAGCGGGATCAGCTTTTCGGGGAAATGGCAGGGTCCGTAGTTGTTCGAGCAGTTGCTGATCAAGGTGGGCAGCCCGAAGGTTTCCCGCCACGCACGGACCAGGTGATCGGAGGCCGCCTTAGATGCCGAGTAGGGTGAGTTCGGCTGATAAGGTGTGGCCTCGGTAAATTTGCCGGTATCCCCGAGCGAGCCGAAAACCTCGTCTGTCGACACATGGTGAAAACGGAAGCGGGCCGCCCGCTCCGCCGGAAGCCTCCGCCAATGATCGAGTGCGGCCTCCAGCAGGACGCAAGTGCCCTCGACGTTGGTCTTGATGAATTCGGCGGGACCGTCGATCGAACGGTCGACATGAGATTCGGCCGCGAGATGGAGAACGGCGTCCGGATCGAACGCTTGGAGCAATGAGGAAATTGCCTGCCGGTTGCAGACATCGGCTCGGCGAAACGAATAACGCGGATTCGCCTCGACTGCCCGCAACGACTCGAGATTTGCCGCATAGGTCAGCTTATCGACGTTCAGGACCGTGACGTTGAGCTCTCCGACGAGCAACCGGCAAACCGCCGAGCCGATAAAACCGGCGCCGCCCGTCACCATTACCCTCATTCGCCGTCTGCCGTGTTTGCGACCCTCGCGGCAGGCTACGCCGACTATAGCGGATCGGGCAATATGCCCGCGAGATCCCGCGCTCGCCATCGGCAACGACACTTGAGCGCAGTCGGCCGGCTTCCTATGCTGATCGGACATGGGGCGAGCGTCGAGCGCCTGTTATCAGCGCCGATGCCGAAGCACTCCCCTGCGGCGTATCGGAACAGCGCTCCGCAGTCACGGTTCGGCCTCGGGGTGTCTCGTCCCGCTGCACGCACGGGGAGGGCAATTGTCGAGCCGGATTCCGATCCCAGCTGCGCTGAGCGCATTTATGTCCGGGGCAACCTGCATCTCCCGTCTTGCGCTTGTGCTCAGCGCCTTGCCCCTAGCCGCGAGTGCCGAGACCAAGCTCGTGCTACAGCTTCACCGCGAGGTGCAGTTCGAGTTTGCCGGCTACTACGCAGCACTGTGGCAAGGCTTTTACCAGGCAGCGGGACTCGACATCGAGATTAAGCCAGGCACCCCGCCTGGGGCGAGCCCGATTGACCCGGTCCGCGAAGTAACCGAGGGTCGTGCCCAGTTTGGGACCGGGACGCTTCAGTTGCTGGTTCGGGCAGCCCAAGGCCAATCTCTATTGCTGCTTGCCCCAGTCTTTCAACAGAGTGGCGCCGCGGTCTACTACCGCTCCGACCGTGACCTCACTCTCTCCGCGGCGCTCCTCACCGGCAGAGTTGGACGACTGCCGGCGAGCAACGTTCTTGACCTCGAGCTGCGTACCGCGCTCTACGGCGAAGGGATCGACCCGGAAAAAGTGAAATCTGTTTTGATGCAGCCGGGCGAAGCGATCGACGACCTCGCTAGCCGCCAGGTCGACGCCGCGTGCGGCTCGGCCTGGGAGCTGCCCTGGCTAGCTCGCGAACGGGGCGTTCTGCTGAGAGCCTTCAATCTTTCGAGCTACCGGACCGAATTTTACGGCGACAGTCTGTTCACACTCCAGCGCTTAGCGACAGCCGATCCGCTGACGGTGCAGCGGTTTCGCGAAGCATCGATCAAAGGTTGGGACTACGCTCTGCAGCGCCCCGACGAAATCGCGGCGCGTATTCTCGCCAAGCTACCCGTCCAAGTACCGGTCTCCGATCCGGTCGGATTCGCCCGCTACCAGACCGAGGTGGCGCGCAAGCTCGCCCGCTATCCCGATGTGCCGGTCGGTCAGTCGAACCCGGAACGCTGGGCCCAAATTCAACAGAGCTTGATCAATATCGGGGCAATATCGCGACCAGTCGATCTCGAAGCTTTTCTATACAAACCGGAGACGGTGGTCCGGCAAGACAGCGCTTGGCAGGTTTCTGCGCCCCTCGCCGCGGCTGCCGCGCTCGCGTTGTTCGTCACCGCGGGCCTGCTGTGGCGCCGACGGTTCCGATGGAGCGCCGCTGCAACGACGGCCGCGACCGACGCGCGCGGCGCTCCCGACCAGAAGTTGGCCCTAACTCCTACAGCCCGCGCTGCGCCACCTCGCAGGCGCAGTGATGCGCGATGGCATACCATTGCGTCGGATGCGTTGAAGCGCCTGAGAGTGGTGATGCGTCGATCTGCTGTGTCCGATAAAAGGGTAGCGCCAGAACACCGCCCAACTGACCTGAACGCCACGCTGGCGGCGCTCGAACGATCTCTCCGGCGGCGACTCCCACGTTCAATAGACTGTCGCTTTTCGCTGCTGCCCGAGCTGTGGCCTTGCCTCGCCGACGCGGGTGCAGTGGCGAAGGTGGTCCGCGATCTCGTCGCCACGGCGGTCGCTGACATGCCGGGCGGCGGAGACCTGGTCGTTGGGACTCGCCAATACGCGATCGACGACGCGGCGGTCGTCGAATTAGCAGCCGGTGCTGTCGGGGATTATGTGCGGCTGACGGTCAAGGATAACGGCTCGGGCTTTTCTGCGGAGCACCTCAAGAATATTTTCGACCCTGCAGCGACGGTCAGACCCGCGGTCGCCGCGGCCCGTGAATTATTGCTCCGGCTTGGCGGTTTCGCGCGCGTTGAAAGTGTTCAGGGCATCGGTACTGCCGTGCATCTCTATTTTCGCCGCGCCACCCTCGCTGCCGACAAGAGCGCGCAACAGCCGCCCGAGCGCGACGAGAAACCGCAAGCAGCGGCCGCATAGCGGGCCGCGCCGAGGGGCTCTTACCGACAGTCACAGTAGCAGCTCGGGCACATCTATCCAGCGCCGCTCGCGGTCGCTTTGATAGCACGCTTCGGCCAATTGGACGCTTTTGGCGCCTTCAAGAAAGGGCGACGGGAATGGCGCGTCTTCGGCGACGTGCCTCAGGAAAAGCTCCCAGCCGGCGCGGTAGCCGTTGCGCACTGGTTCGATGTCCGGCATCTCCTGCCATTGCTCGTCGAACACCATCGGCTGCGGCCGTTCCGGGTCGAAGAACGGCTTCGGTGTGGCGACCAGCGGCTGGACGAAGCAGCGGTGCAGGCCGCATACAGCCGAACCTCTGATCCCATCGACCTGGATCTGCAAGAGATCGTCGCGCTTGACCCGGCTGGCCCAGGACGAGCTCACTTGCGCTAGCACACCGCCTGACAGTTCGAACATCGCGAACGCGGTATCCTCCACATCGACCGGGTAAGGGTTGCCGGTTTCATCGCGGCGCTCGGGGAGCGCGGTCATATGCCGGCACGACACTGCTTTGACCTCTCCCAACAGGCGGTCGAAGATGTAGCGCCAATGCGCGAACATATCGAGGATCAGCCCGCCACCAGCGGCCTTACGATAATTCCAGCTCGGCCGCTGCGCCGGGTAGGGCATACCGTCGAACACCCACCAGCCGAAGTCCAACCGGATCGATAGAACGCGGCCGAAGAAGTCAGCCTCATAGAGTTTGCGCAATTTGGTGAGCCCGGGCAGAAACAGTTTGTCCTGCACGACACCGTTCTTGAGACCGGTGCGCTCGGCGCGGCGCGCCAGATCCAAGGCCTCTGTCAGGGTTTCGGCGAGCGGTTTTTCTACATAGACGTGCTTGCCGGCGTCGAGCGCCGCCCTGACACGCGCCGATCGCCCTCCGGTCGCGGTCGCGTCGAAATAAATCGCCACACCCTGGTCGGCGAGGCAGGCGTCGCGATCGGTGCTCCATTTGAGACCGGCATTCGCCGCCGCAAGGGCCGCGAGTTTTGCCGGGTCGCGGCCGAGCAATACCGGCTCGGGGACGAGGTGATCGCCGCCGCCGAGCGCTAGCCCGCCCTCGCCTCGGATCGCCATCAGCGAGCGCAGATGCTGGGTCGTGCCGAGGCGTCCGGTGGCGCCCTCGATGACGATGCCGATTGCCCGTGTCACCATGTTGCTGACCCCGGTCGTTCGTTCTCCCGGTTAGCGGCAGGACATGTCTGGCAGGACTAATAGTCCGTCGCGGATGATACGCCCGATCGTGTCGCCAAGATGGCAAGGATCGAGCGAGGTGCGGAGCTCTTCCGAGCTACGGCGTCGCGACCGCGATGGCCGCACGCATGATCTCCGGGATGTGGTCGAGGTGGTCGGCCGGGGTTATTAGGAGGCACACCGGCAGATCGTGCCGCAGATTGGCGGCTCGGCGAATTCCCGTGACAGCTGCGCCCGAGATTGTTAACCTTAAATTTGTTAACCTTAAATATGTGGAACGTCGATGGACAAGAATGTTTCTGGCCTTTCCCTAGTGTTATCAGCTGCCATTGGCTTCGCCAGCTTGCCTGGGTCCACAGCAGCAGCTCCCAGTATCTGCGATGCAATACCAGGGAACCTCGTTGTCAATTGTGGCTTCGAAGACCGAAGCCTCCGCGGGTGGACGCAGTCCGGCAACACCGGCTTTTCGTTAGTGTTGGGTCCTGTCTCGCTCGACGGTTTGATAAACAGCCCGAACTCGGGCGACCGATTTGTAGCTCTCGGACCCGTGGGCTCCGATGGGTTCTTGAGCCAAACCTTTAGCGACACGGCTGGACAACAGCTGCGCCTCGAGTTCTTCATGGCGAATGACGGTGCCACACCCAATGACTTCCACGCCGCGTTCAATGACAATATGCTGCTAAGTCTGACCAATGATGGGGCACATGGCTTTACGGATAATGTCTTCATCGTGACGGCGACGGGTTTGGACACGCTGACCATTGGTGGCTTCCGGCATGACATCGGTTTTTTCAGGCTCGACGACATAAGCGTTGTCCCTGTGCCGGAGCCCGGTTCCTTGGGGCTGCTCGGGATCTTTCTCGCCGGCTTGGGAATCCGGCTTGGGCGTCGGGCCGAGCCGCCTCATGGCGCGCTTGATAAGGATGCCGATCGCTGGTCATCGGTAATCAGCGGCTTGCGGCCGTGATCGCCGCGCGCAGGATCTCCGGGATGCGGTCGAGCACCTCCACGGGGGTCATCAAAGGCGGCGCCAGGCAGATCGTATCGCCGACCGGCGGGTCGGCGCTCCCCGGCCGAATGCGCGGCAAGAGCCCGCGCGACAGGGCCTCGCGGGTGATGCGCGCTCCCAACCCGAGTGCGGGTGTCTTGGCATCGCGGTCGCTCACGAGCTCGACCCCGCACATCATGCCGAGCCCGCGCACGTCGCCGACGACCGGCAAGTCGCGCAGCCCTTCGAGCCCCTCCAGCAGGCGCCGCCCCATGATCGCGGCCCGCTCGACTAGCCCCTCGCTTTCGATGATCTCGACGTTGCGCAACCCGACCGCACAGCACACGGGGTGGCCGGAATAGGTGGCGGCATGCATGAATCTACGATCCATCGGCGCGCTTTCGATCGCCTCATGCACGCGTTTCGAGGCGAGCACGCCACCCAGCGGCAGATACCCGCTGGTCACGCCTTTGGCGAAGGAGACGAGGTCCGGCTCGATCCCCCAATGGCCGAGCGCGAACCATCTCCCGGTGCGGCCGAACCCGGTGATCACCTCGTCGGCGATCAGCAGCACATCGTAGCGATCGCAGATCTGGCGTAGCCTCGGGAAATAGCTCGCCGGCGGCACGATGACGCCGCCCGCGCCCATGACCGGCTCAGCGATCACCGCGGCTACCGTATCGGGGCCCTCGGCGAGGATTGCCTGCTCGACCGCGTCGGCTGCACCGATCCCGGGTTCCTCATTGCCGGCCCAGCGGTAGGCGTAAGGCGGCGCTACCTGGATGAAGCCGGGCACCAGCGGCCCGAACATCTTGTGATAGGCCGCCATGCCGGTGGCGCTCATCGCCGCCAGCGTCACGCCGTGGTAGGCGTGAACGCGCGAAATGATCTTGGTCTTTTCCGGCCTGTCTTTGATCTTCCAGAAATAGCGCGCGAATTTGAACGCGGATTCGTTGGACTCGGCGCCGGCGGTCGTGAAATAGGCGGCGGCGGTGTTGGTGTAGGCGTGCCCGACGATCTTCTCGGCGAGCCGGACTGCCGGCTCGTTGGTGGCGCCGATATAGGCCGAGGCGAAGGCGATCCGCCGCATCTGCGCGCTCGCCGCGTCGGCCAGTTCGGCGCGGCCGTGGCCAATATTGACGTTCCACAGCCCCGAGAGCCCGTCGATATATTCGCGGCCGTCGGCGTCGCGCAGCATCGCGCCCTTCCCTTCGACGACAACCAGCGGCTGGCGATGATCATCGGGATGGTGCAGCGGGTGGACGAGGTAGCGCCGATCGGCTTCGAGCAGACTGGTGGCGTCCATGCTTTCCTCCTGTTCGGAGGCCCTCACCCTAACCCGACCCTGCGCGTGCGGCTACAGGATCGACACTTCCTTTCGTCCCGACCCGTTCGCCGGTTTCGACGAAACTGCAGCGAAGCTGATTGACTCCCGGCATCGGCGACGCCAGCGTGCTACCCTGCATGATCTTCATGGGGCTGCCGATGAACGAGCCCTTTGCCTCCACAGCCTCTCCGATCCGCGCCGACTTGGCGGCCGCACAGGCCCGCGCCTGGACGCACATAGCACGGCCCGGCACCTGGTGGGACGGCGCCAAGCGTGTCGCGATTGTCGCCGAAACGCGACAGGCATCGCTGTGCGCGCTCTGTCGCCAGCGGAAAGAGGCGCTGTCTCCGTTCGCGGTCGAGGGCATCCACGATAGCCTAGGTCAATTGCCTGAAATCGCGGTCGAGGTGGTGCATCATGTGGTGACCGATCCCGGCCGCCTCGGCGAGCGCTGGTATCGCGGTGTAATCAAAGGCGGTCTCACCGAGGAACAGTATGTCGAGATCGTCGGCGTGGTCGCCCACACTGTCGCGATCGATACAATGGCGCGGGGGCTCGGCCGCAACGTACCGCCGCCGCCGATCCCGGAGCCGGGCGCACCATCGCGCTACCGTCCGCCAGGCGCGAAGCCCGGAGGTGCGTGGGTCCCCTGGATTGAGCCTGCCGAGGTGAGTGAAGGAGAAACCGGGCTCTACCCGACCGATCGGCCGCCGGCCAACATCATGATGGCGATGAGCCTGGTGCCCGAAGAAGCGCGCAGCTTCTTCGATCTGGTGACCCACCAATACCTGCCGGGCGCGGTCATGCGCGACTTCTCGCGCGAGTACCGGGCGATCAGCCACGCCCAGATCGAGCTGCTGGCGGCGCGGGTATCGGCGCTCAACCGATGTCTCTATTGAACCACCAGTCATGCCTTGCTGCTCCGTGCGAGCGGTCGGACCTACGACAAAACCTATGATCTGGCGGCGGTCACCGGCGCCGTTGGGGGCGACGGGGGCGTGCCCCACGGCGACTTGCTGGTCGCATTTGCCGAGGCCGTGCTCGGCGAAGACGACAGCGCGCTGGCAAGAGCACGCGACGCTCTGATAACTGCGCTGGGTGCGCCGGGTCTTGTCGACGCCGCGGGCGTGGTCGG
>Ga0209526_10003256_pt1 | contig 11061 bp, 6 predicted proteins | sample JacPinW_OM2H0_M1_FD_188566 | JGI IMG/M metagenome (GOLD analysis project Ga0209526, IMG submission 188566) | Forest soil microbial communities from Algoma, Ontario, Canada - Jack Pine, Ontario site 1_JW_OM2H0_M1 (SPAdes) (version 2) | ecosystem: Environmental > Terrestrial > Soil > Boreal...
GAGCACGAATTGTTGGCACCACTGTCGCCGTCGCCGCAATTGCCGTCCTCTTGCTCGCGGTTCCGCTGGCGCTGGCCGTGGCCGCGCTGTACAACGACGAAACGGCTCAGGGATTGTTTGCAGATGCGGCCAATGCCGCCGCGTCCGTGCCCGCTCCGCTTGGACCAGGAGACGTGGTCGAGATCCCGGCGGCGTCAAGTGGGGCGTCAATCGCCGTGTACGCGCCTGATGGAGCGCGCGTCGGAGGGATCGGTCCGGGTCGCGCCGATCCGGTGACCCTGGCGACAGCAATTAAGATTGGCGCGCCCGTTTCATGGAAGAAGGCGTTGCGAGCGGTCCTGCGCACGCGCGGACAAGTGATCACCGTGAGCGAACAGGAAATCGCCGACGCCAAAGCGATGATTGGGCGCGACGGCATCGGTTGCGAACCCGCTTCGGCTACGACCGTGGCGGGCATCCGAAAGCTCGTGTCCGCAGGCCATATCCGCCGCGACGAAGCCGTCATTGCGGTGCTTACCGGCCATGTCCTGAAAGACCCTGACTACGTGAGCCGCTATCATCGTGACACCCTCACTCTGGATTCGGGAGCGAAGCCGCCACAACGGATCACCGGCGCGTTTCAAAACGCTCCCGAGCATGTGGCGCCCACAAAGGCCGCTATACTCGAGAGCCTAGAGCGACGAAGAGAACATAGGTAGGAGGAGCTGGCTCCGGGAAATCCATAGGCGAATGAACCGGTGCATTCGCCGCCTCTGAATCAGCCAGCCCCATGAGCCTTTCCAGACAAAACTCGTTTGAAGCTCGCGTTCCGGCGTCCACAGCGAATCTCGGAGCGGGCTTCGATTGCCTAGGGCTTGCCCTTGAGATTTACCTGAATGTACGAGCCACCGTGCTGTCTGCGCCCGGCTCGCGCACGCTGGCACGAACCAGCGGCGTACGGGGCAGCTCGCTTCTGCCCAAGTCACCGGACCAGAATTTGATATTGCGTGCGATGCGTCACACGGCCGAACGGGAGGGCTTCGAGCTGCCGCATGTGCGGCTCGCTGTCCAGAACGAAATTCCCGTGGCCAGTGGTCTCGGGAGCAGCGCGGCGGCTACGGTGGCGGGCATTGCGCTGGGTTTTGCCGTGAATGGGCAAGCGGTCCCGAAGGACACTGCACTGCAGTACGCAAGCGAGATGGAAGGACATGCCGACAATGTTGGCGCGGCGCTGCTGGGCGGGTTCGTGGTGACGCTCACTCGCAAGGATGGCAGCGTTGTGGCCGTGCGGAAGCGCTGGCCGAAAATGGTCCGCTTGATCATCGTTACGCCCGCTTTGTCACTCGAGACAAAAAAATCGAGAGCCGTTCTGCAGCAGACCGTTCTGCGCACCGATGCGGTGCACAACTTGCAGCGGTCTGCTCTTTTTGTCGCGGCACTCGAAGAGCGGCGATTCGACCTGCTATGGGATGCGATGGAGGACAAGCTGCATCAGACCGATCGCCAAGCGCTCATCCCCGGCCTCGGCGATATCTTGGCGATGCCCCGCATGCCCGGCCTGCTGGGAGTCGCCCTGAGCGGAGCCGGCCCGAGCGCAATCGCTCTCGCTACAGACCGGTTCGATGAAATCGGAAAGGCGATCGCCGCTCGCTTCGAGCGAACCGGCGTGGCGTCAACGGTACGGGTTATCGAGGCAGCGCAAGAAGGGCTTTCGTCTTCGCAGAAATGGGTGTCCCTGAAATAAGCTGCCTCTGTGTTGAGAAGACCGCGCCGTATATGTTGTGAACCCAGGTTCGGATGCGCGCAAGAGCCAACCGGATCGCTCGGGCTTCTGCGGTGCCGGAATCTGCCGAACCTGGCGCTACCAGCGGATCATGTCGAATGGCGCTGTTCCACTGTTGGGCGCTCGATACTCTGCCGGGAATGATGGATTACCGAAGTAGCGGGCGTCGAGCAAGCCGGTACGCGCGCGCAGAGCGAGGGTATCGAGTCGTACCGGCAGTCCACCTACCAACGATCGACCAGGGGATCTCGCACCACATGTATGAGTGGAGGTGTTTTTGGCAGAATTGTTGACGATGATCTTCTGCGCTGGACCGTTTGTGGAACGGACCGTTCTAATCATTCCCGTGCTGATACCAGGTTTCCGAGGAAGGTTAAAAATATTCAAGGGTTGACGCGCACTTGCGCCCGATGCGATTGCGTGCGGGAGGCTACGATGGCTTGACGTGAGTGGTTCTCGCCTGGCGCAAGCGGGCGATCTCAGCCAGTTCCCTGTGCCAGTGCCAGAACATGATTCCGAGAGCGCCGAGCGACCCGAGAACGCACAAAACACAAGCCGCGAAAAGCAAACCCAAAAGAAGGAGATTGACGAGGGTTCCTGCCATTTTGACTCCCCCTCCCTCGATAGATTATCCCTGCTCCCGGTAATTCGAGCGCTTGCAAATCTTCGCTTGTACGGGAGGATTCGTCAAGAAGATGTGAACTTCCAGGGCCACTTGAATCGGGTGCCCTGCTGCGCTCCAGGCATTCGCTTTCGCCTGATCCTCATTTCGCGCTTGATCCTTCGCCTCCGTTCGCCGCGCCCAGCCGTTCACCGTGGCGCGCTCTCGCCGAGCGGTTGAACCCCTGTCGAGCGCCACGCGCAGCTAGAGCACTTTCCATGTGATCCAAGCGAGCACCATCTCCCCGCTTCGAGCGTTGCCTTGACGGCTGCCGTTACCCGGCGAAATGCTTCACTTTCCGTATCGGCCGGGTTTCGATTTGTAATACTGCGTGCGATAATAGTTGCCGTTGCGAGGCCCTGACACTCGGGAACGTGAAGGAAGCATCGCGGTTGCCACGCTGTTTTTCGTGCCGGTCGTCTTCAGCCTTGTACACAGCCTGCGCCGCAGAGATACAGAGGTTTCCAAGTGAAACTAGAGCGGGGCGGAAACCGTCTATGAGCTAGGTGCTTCTGAGATGGGCGCAGATGGAAAACGAACTCATGACCGGGCCAACCACTAGGATCGAACCGCCAGGCAGAGGGCTGCCCGACCCGGACCAGCCGAGGTCGAAACATGGTGTGATGGTTGCCATCGTGGTGCTGCTTGTCGTGGCGGGCATCGTTATCGCAGGCATCGTGCCGCGAATGAAGGCCAAGGCCGCGCTGCGCAATGAGACATACGATCTGGCGGTGCCGACGGTCCGCGTCATTCATCCAAGACTCGGACCACCGCAAACCGAGATCGTTCTTCCGGGGAACATACAAGCGTTCATCGACTCGCCCATTTATGCCCGCACCAACGGATACTTGAAGAAGTGGTATGTGGACATTGGAACCCACGTGAAAGCCGGTCTATTGCTCGCTGAAATTGAGACTCCAGAAGTCGACCAGCAGCTCGACCAGGCACGAGCGGATCTGAACACAGCACAAGCAAACTATCGCCTCTCGGAAATCACCTCCAGCCGGTATCGGGATCTTTTGAAGACCGATTCTGTATCCAAGCAGGAGGTGGACAATGCCATAGGTGATTTTGAGGCAAAGAAGGCCATGGTGGCATCGGCGCAATCCAATGTGAAACGTCTTCAGGAATTACAGTCGTTCGAAAAAATTTATGCGCCGTTCGATGGCGTCATCACGGCACGCAATACCGACATCGGGCACCTGATTGACTCAGGCGCCGCCGGCGGCACGGCTACCGAGCTGTTTCATATCGCCGAGACCCGCACCTTGCGCGTCTACATCAACGTGCCTCAGCAGTATTCGCAGGCGGCCAGACCGAATCTGACTGCCGATTTGACACTCCAAGAATTCTCTGGACGCCGTTTCAAGGGGAAGCTAGTCCGTACTGCCGATTCGATAGAGCCCGCTTCCCGGACGCTCCTCGCCGAAGTCGATGTCGACAACCCGACCGGCGAACTTCTCCCCGGCGCTTATGCCCAGGTCCACTTGAAAGTGTCCTCGGGCGCGTCGACGGTCATGCTTCCCGTCAGCGCGCTGCTGTTCCGTTCCGAAGGATTGCAAGCCGGGACGGTTGAGAACGGGAATCGCGCCGAGCTAAGGAGCCTGACGCTCGGGCGGGATTTCGGGACTGAGGTCGAGGTGATTTCCGGCGTAGCGGCGAACGACTCCATCATCGTGGATCCCCCTGACTCGCTCGTCTCGGGAGAAACGGTACGGGTCGCCGTTCCATCGGCGAATGAACAGGGCTTCCACCCGGCAGGCAGCCCTGAGTGACCTGGGACGTCCATGGATTCATGTCGGCGAGAACAGGTGCGCGCAGGATGAGTCTTCAAGCGCACTTTGACGGAACATCTATGCAAACAATTCATGGAGCTGTGATCCCGGGCGATCGAGCGGCAACAAATCGGTTGGGGCCCCGCCATTCGGGGGTCTTCGGTGTCGCGGTGCTTCTGCTCGGCGGCTGCACGGTCGGCCCGAAATATCTCCCGCCCAGGGCGGAAGTCCCGTCGGATTACAAGGAGGCGGGCAGCGACTTCAAACAAGCACAGCCGAGCGACCAGATTGCCAAGGGCAAATGGTGGGAGATTTACAACGACCCGCAACTGAACTTGCTCGAAGCGCGCATCAGCGTCTCAAACCAGACCCTGCAAGCGCAGCAGTCGCAATTCATCGAGGCGCGTGCCGCCGTCCGCATCGTCGGCTCGCAGCTCTATCCTACTGTGTCGGGCAGCGTATCGGCGTCTCGCACGGGACAATCCCAAAACAGGGCACTATTTTCGAACCCGAAGCGTCAGGTCTACAACGATTTCGCTCTGCCAATCGACGTTTCCTACGAACCCGATGTATGGGGCCGCGTGCGGCGCTCGATCGAAGCGAGCCGCTCCCAGGCGCAAGCCAGCGCCGCCGATCTTGCCTCGGTGGATTTGAGCCTTCACGCCGAGCTTGCGATCGACTACTTCGAGCTGAGGGGACTGGACTCGCAGAAGCAGCTGCTCGACTCAACCGTAGAGGCCTACGAGAGGGCGCTCCAGTTGACGCAGAGCCGGTATCAGGGCGGCGTCGCATCCGCCGTGGATGTGGCTCAAGCGCAGACACAGCTGGAGACCACGCGTGCGCTGGCCACGGACGTCGAAGTGAATCGAGCTGCGTTTGAGCACGCCATTGCAGTACTGGTAGGCCAGCCCGCTTCCACCTTTAGCCTGCAGCCGCTCTCTCTGATGACTCCACCGCCGCCGACCCCTCCAGGCGTGCCGTCTGATTTGCTCGAGCGACGCCCGGATATCGCCGCTGCCGAAAGGCGTGTACAGGCAGCGAACGCGCAGATCGGCGTAGCTCGCGCCGCCTACTTCCCCCGGTTCACCCTCACCGGAGTGGGGGGATTCGAGAGCTCCGCTCTGAGTACCCTGATACAGGGACCGAGTGGTTTGTGGGTGCTTGGGGGCACAGCCGCCCAGCTAATTTTTGACGCTGGGCAGCGTCGAGGCGTGTCGGAACAGGCCCGGGCTGCTTTCGATCAGTCCGTAGCGAGTTACCGCCAGACCGTGCTCGTTGGGTTCCAGGAGGTCGAAGACAGCCTCTCTGCCTTGCGCGTCCTGCAACAAGAGGCCCAAACGCAGGCTGGCGCCGTGGCAGCGGCCGAGCACTCTCTGGAGCTCTCCAACAACCGCTACAAAGGCGGTGTCGCCAACTATCTGGAAGTTACGACCGCGCAGAGCGTCGCGCTTTCTGACGAGGTCACAGCGGTCAACCTGTTGAAGCGCCGCATGACTTCAAGCGTCCTGCTTATCAAATCGATCGGCGGCGGTTGGAACGTCTCGCAGATTCCCGCGATCTAGTTCTTCGATGTAGGATGCTAGCTTGCTAGGTCTTGCACCGGCGCACTATGACTCCTGAAACCAGACCGGTCGCCTGTCTGTGGTTGGCCGGTGCAGTTCTCGGTGCGATTCTTGCTACTCCCGCGCGTACTCTTGCGGACCCGCCCGACGCAATGACGTCGAAGCTGCCTCTTCACACCGGCTGGATGCTCCAGTCCTCCTGCAAGATAACCGCAACTGGCAAGCAGATTTCCACCCGAGACTTTCACCCAGACGGCTGGCACGCCACGTCTGTGCCGTCGACCGTGGTCGCGGCGCTTGTCGCGGACAAGACATTCCGCGATCCCTACTTCGCTGAAAATCTTCGTTCGATTCCCGGTGCCACCTATCCGATCGGAGAGAATTTCTCGCTGCTTCCCGTGCCGAACGACAGCCCGTTCCGATGCTCGTGGTGGTACCGCACTGAATTCCGGCTGCCTGAGAACTACGAAGGTCGTCACATCTGGCTGAATTTTGACGGCATCAATAGTCACGCGAATGTATGGGTGAATGGACAGAGGATTGCCAGCACGAAGAACGTCGCGGGGGCCTACAGGACCTACGAATTCGACCTTACGGGACTGCTGGTCCGTGCTCGGGTGAATGTGTTGGCGGTCGAGACGGTCGTCCAAACCGAAAAAGACCTGGGCATCAACTGGATGGACTGGAATCCTGCTCCACCCGACAAAGACATGGGCTTATGGCGCGAGGTTTACCTTCGAACCAGCGGTCCGGTTACGATTCGTTTTCCGCAAGTTGTCACGCATCTGCCGGGCGTCACGCTCGACCGTGCCGACCTGACCATCGAGGCGGAACTGCGCAACGCCAGCACGGAAAGGATCGCCGGCACTCTGGTGGTAACGTTTGAAAATATTGTCCTTCGCCAAAGCGTTTCGCTCCTGCCGGGAGAGACTCGTGTGATTCGCCTGGGCCCGGACAAGTTCCCGCAGCTTCGTATTGAAAATCCGAAGTTGTGGTGGCCGCAGCAGATGGGAACCGCGACTCTGCAAAAACTCTTGGCGCGCTTTCTGATCGGAACCGACGTCTCCGACTCCGAGACGATTCGGTTTGGAATCCGCGAAATAACTTCGGAGCTAGATGCTCAGGGCCACCGGTTATTTCGGGTGAACGGCAAGCGGATCCTGATTCGCGGCGGCGGATGGGCGCCCGATATGCTTTTGCGCCAGTCCCCGGAGCGGTTGAGACATGAATTCCGCTATCTCCGCGAAATGAATTTGAACGCGATTCGCCTCGAAGGAAAGATGGAGACCGATGATTTCTACAATCTCGCCGACGAGCAGGGGGTTTTGGTCATGGCGGGCTGGGGCTGCTGCGATTATTGGGAGCAGTGGCCGAATTGGAAACCGGGAGATCTGGTGATCGCGACGGCATCGCTTCGATCGCAACTCATGCGAATGCGCAGCCACCCGAGCATGCTCGTGTGGCTGAACGGGAGCGACGGTCCGCCACCGGCAGATGTCGAGAAAGCTTACCTTCACGTTCTCCATGAGTCGGACTGGCCGAATCCGTACCTCTCTTCGGCATCGAACAATGCGACGACCGTCACACCTTCATCGGGCGTGAAGATGACGGGGCCGTATGATTACGTGCCACCCGACTATTGGCTGACCGACACCGCGAGATTTGGGGGAGCATACGGGTTTAATACCGAGACGTCTCCGGGCCCGGCTATCCCACCGGTTAGCTCGCTCCGGAAAATGTTGCCCGCCGGTGACATCCATCCCGATAATCCAGTATGGAATTATCATGCCGGCTTGGAGGGATTCAGGGACTTGAGTCATTTCGAAGAGGCTATGAACGCCATTTATGGCGCCCCTTCGGGGCTCGACGATTATGAATTGAAGTCGCAGGCCATGGCTTACGACGGCGAACGCGCCATGTTCGAAGCGTATTCTGGAAAAAAATACTCTTCGACCGGCATCATCCAGTGGATGCTGAACAACGCTTGGCCGTCGTTGATCTGGCACCTGTATGACTATTATCTCCAGCCGGCGGGCGGATACTTCGGAACGAAGAAAGCCTGCGAGCCGCTGCACGTCCAATATTCCTACGATGATCGCAGTGTTGCTGTCGTCTCGAGCATCTACGAGAATGTCACCCGGCTGACGGTCACAGCGAAGCTCTACGATCTCGGCTTGCGGGAAAGGTTTTCTGGTCACGCCCAGACAAACGTCGAGGCAGATGGCGTGGTGAAGGTTCTAACTCTCCCGGAGGCTGCGTTTAGCCCCGTTTCGCCGGTCTACTTCCTGCAGCTCACGCTCGAGAACGGCAACCGGCAAGTCGTCAGCACCAATTTCTACTGGCTCTCCGCAAAGAAGAACGGGTACGACTGGGAAAAGACGACATACCGATACACCCCGGTGACATCGTACGAGGACTTGACTGCTCTTCAGACACTTCCGAAGGCCGGCACGTTGCAGTTGTCGGCGCGAGTGAAGAAGGGAGCAGAGGGTCTGCTCGTGCGCGTGAAGCTGCAGAACCCCAGTGATCACCTCGCGTTTCAAGTCCGCCTGGGAATCAAGCCCGCGAACCAGGAATCGGAGGTTCTGCCCGTATTCTGGGACGACAACTACATCGAGCTGATGCCGAAGGAGTTGCGCGAAATCACCGCGCGGATTCTTGCCCCCGACTCCTTCGATCGGGGCGCGGATCTTACTGTCACGGGCTGGAACATCGAGCCGGCAACAGCGTTGCTGGCCGAACCGAACAACGGCGCCGATCCTGCGGGCCGAAGGCCCTGATGCCGGTTGTGCCGGCAAGCCCGAGCGAAGTACTTCCTCCCGCCTTCGAGCGCGTCCTCGTCCAACCAACGAGCGGGGCTTGAATCTGGATTCCGACCGAGTGATCAAGCGGCAGGCGGACCTGCGCCTTCTGAACTCTACCAGACAGCTCCGTTGGCAAGCTGACGCGTAAGATTACGAGCGCTTTCTATTGCAGGGCATCGAGGTCCGCAGGCGGAATAAAAGGAAGGTGGTTAGTCCGATTCCTGCGTAACGATGTGGACATCGACAGCCGGCGCGTCGCGCAGGAAACGATTGATCGCGTTCAGATAAAGAAGCTTCCTCCAACCTTCGCCGGCCGACCTTCCGAAGATCATTTGCGTAACGTGTTTCTCGCGCACAAACTTCGCGGCCACATCGGCAACGCTGCTTCCCTGCAAGCGCACCGCCTTCGCGCCCAGGCTCACCGCAAATTGCAGGTTGGCGGCAAGCGCCTTTTCATCGTTGTCGTTCTTGTTTTTCTCGACATCGACGTGCAGGGCGTATAGCTCCGCATCCATCCGCCGGGCCATACGGGCCGCGCGTGCCAGCAGATATTGCGCTCGCGGATTCGAGCTGATGCACACGGCGATTCGCTCGCGAACCACCCAATTTTCCTGAATATCCTTCTCATCGAGGTAAGACGACAGGCTCCGATCTACCTGTTCGGCCACTTGGCGGAGAGCCAACTCGCGCAAAGCGATGAGGTTCCCACGGCGAAAGAAATTCGTCAGTGCCTGTTCGACTTTTTCCTTGCCGTAGACATCGCCGCGCTTCATGCGGTTTTGCAAAGCTTCCGGCGTCAGGTCCACCATGACGGTTTCCTCCGCGATCCGTAGCACCCAGTCGGGCACGGTTTCGCGGACCACGACCCCGGTGATGGCGCGAACCGTGGGAGCGATGCTTTCGATGTGCTGAATATTTACGGTCGAGAGGACGTCGATGTTGGCGTCGAGCAGCTCGAGGACGTCTTCATATCGTTTGCGGTGCCGGCTGCCGGGAATGTTCGTGTGCGCGAGTTCGTCCACCAGCACGACTTGCGGATGCCGCTTGAGAACCGCGTCGATATCCATTTCCTCGAAAAGCGTGCCCTTGTAATCGATCTTCCGGCGTGGGACGATTTCGAGCTGTGCCGCCAGCTCGGCGATACCCTTCCTCCCGTGGGTTTCGACGATCCCGGTAACGACATCCTCGCCGCGGCTGTGCCGGCGGATCGCCTCACTCAGCATGGCGTAGGTCTTCCCCACGCCGGGCGCGTACCCGAGAAAGAGCTTGAGCACACCTTTGGCTTTTTCCGGAGGCGACGAGGCCGCCAACCATTCTTCAGGCGTTTTCGGCATGGGCTTATTCTCTGATTCTGGCGCTTGGAAAGCTACGGTAGAATGGCGCGGTGCACACGCCCGTTCGGACCCGCGTTCTACAATTCGCAGCTGCCCTGGCCATCGTGGTTGGAATCACGGTTTTCTATCGCAGGCTGCTGCCTGTCAATGCCACTACCGCCGCTCTGACGCTTCTGCTCTCCATTCTAATCGTTTCTACGGTGTGGGGCATCGCGGTGTCGGTGTTCATGTCGGTAGCCGCAATGCTGGCGTTCAATTATTATTTCCTCCCGCCGATCGGGACTCTCACGGTGGCCGACCCCCAGAACTGGGTTGCACTGGTAGCCTTCCTCGTGGTGGCCGTCCTGGCGAGCCATCTTTCGACGCGGGCGCGCCAGCAAGCCGAACAGGCGTCGGCTCGACAGCATGATATCGAGAAGTTGTATGCGTTCAGCCAGGACTTGCTCGAATCGGGCAACGTCATCCAGCTTTTGAACCGGATTCCCGCCCAGATTGTCGATACATTCGAAGTGGGCGCAGCCGCCCTTTTCCTCGCCGATAAACAGAAGGTGTATCGGTCCGGCCCCGTGATCCCGCAGCTTGATACCGAGAGTTTGAAAGCAATCGTGGCGCGCGAGGAACCTGTAATCGATTCTCCAAACAGTGTCTGCTTCGTTCCCGTACGCCTGGGTGTGCGACCAATCGGCAGCCTGGGTCTATCAGGCAAAATGCTCTCGCGGCAGACGCTCGAAGCGATCGGGACCCTAATCGCCATCGCCATGGAACATGCGCGAGCGGTCGAACAACTCGGACAAACAGAAGCGGCTCGCCAGGGCGAGCAGTTGCGAACCGCGTTGCTCGACGCGGTGACGCATGCGTTGCGAACACCGCTCACCTCGATCAAAGCCTCGGTGACAAATCTGCTCTCAAACACGGACCTCGTCGAGGGGCAGAAACGCGAGCTTCTGACGATTATCAACGAGGAAACTGATCGGCTGAATCGGCTGGTCGGCGAAAAGATCGCGGCTGTCTCGAACAAACCGCAGACCACGCGGCACCGCATCAAGGGCGTCGTCACACGTGACGACGGACAGATCGTTTTTGTCGACACGCCGGGCGTCCACAAGCCCGGCCATCTGCTCAACCGCAGGATGATGACGGCGGTTCACGACGCAATTCTCTCG
>Ga0209526_10003257_pt1 | contig 11060 bp, 9 predicted proteins | sample JacPinW_OM2H0_M1_FD_188566 | JGI IMG/M metagenome (GOLD analysis project Ga0209526, IMG submission 188566) | Forest soil microbial communities from Algoma, Ontario, Canada - Jack Pine, Ontario site 1_JW_OM2H0_M1 (SPAdes) (version 2) | ecosystem: Environmental > Terrestrial > Soil > Boreal...
GATGAAGCCGGGGGCGTAGGAGCGCACCGCATCGATGATGTCGGCGCTACCAGCGATATAGCCGCCGAGGCAACCAAACGCCTTGGCAAGCGTGCCTTCCAGGATGTCGATGCGGTGCATGACGCCGTCGCGCTCGGCGATGCCGCCGCCGCGTGGACCATACATGCCGACCGCGTGCACCTCGTCGACATAGGTCATGGCGCCGTAGCGTTCAGCGAGGTCGCAGATTTTAGCGAGCGGCGCGATATCGCCATCCATCGAATAGAGACTCTCGCAGGCGATCAGCTTCGGCCGGTCGGGGCCCGCGGCGCGCAGCAATTCTTCCAGATGCGCCATGTCGCTGTGGCGGAAGATCTGGCGTTCGCGGCCGGCCTGGCGGACGCCCTCGATCATCGAATTGTGGTTGAGCGCGTCCGACAGGATCAGGCAGTCCGGAATGAGTTTTGCGATGGTCGCAATGCCGGTCTGGTTCGAGACATAGCCCGAGGTGAACAGCAGTGCGGCTTGCTTGCCGTGCAGGTCGGCGAGTTCGGCTTCAAGCTGCACCAGCGGATGGTGGGTGCCGGCGATGTTGCGGGTGCCGCCGGCGCCGGTGCCCACTCTAGTAGCGGTCTCGACCATGGCGCCGACCACTTTCGGATGCTGGCCCATGCCGAGATAATCGTTGGAGCACCAGATCACGACATCGCGCCGTCCTTGCGGGGAATGCCACACCGCATGCGGAAAGCGGCCCGCGATCCGCTCGAGATCGGCGAACACCCGGTAGCGCCGCTCGTCGTGCAGGCGGTTGAGGGCGGCACTGAAATATTTGCTGTAATCCATCGCGAAACCTGACAGCGGCGACCCGGCCGCAGCGACCAAGCCTTTTCGAAACTTCGCCTTTTTAGAGCTTTTCCATATTTAATGTCGAGCGGTAATCGGCGCGTTGACTAGGACAAACCTGCTCCGATCGAGGTAAACCGCGCGTTTCCGCAACATCACAAAAGGGCCCCGGGCAATGCCGGGGCTCACATTAAATTGAGCGCGATAAATCGAAGCCGATCAAGGGCGGGCGACGAGAGGGCCACCGCCGAAAATGTAGTTAATCCCGACCCACCCATTGCAGGCGCGCGGCCATCATTCGAGTCCATAGTGATGGTGGCAGGCCGCGCAAATCCCGTCGAGCTGGTCGCTGACCTCCGAGACGGATTTCAGGTCACGGGCTTCGGCGGCGCGGTAGGCCTTGTCCGCCGCCTCCGCAAGCTTTTGCACGTAACGGTTCCAGTCCGGATCGCGCGCCCGCTGCGGGATCATCAGCGCGTTCGTGGCCTCCGCCAGCGTCGCCGCGCCGCTGACGACCTGCTCCCAGTCGTCGTCGGATTTGGGCGACAGATCGTGCTCGCCCTGGGCGTCGATCACAACCGCGTTGACCTTCCAGATGATCGCCGCCGCCGGGCTGAGCACATGCTCCATGAAGGTCTTCATGTCGACATGGGGTTGAAACGGCGCTGTCGGGACTGCGTCATCTGAGCTCGATGGTGATGCGGATACACAGCCGATGACGAGCGCGATTATGGTGCCGCGAAAGCGACGGATGCCGATCATGCTAATAAACCTGCATGCCAATGAACCTGCCTGCTAGTGAACCTGCATGGTAAATCCGATCCAGCGTCCGCATGTGACCACCGAAACCCACAACAGAATGGACAATCCTCCGGCAAGCCGCGCCGGAAGCGGCAGCGCCGCCTCGTTCTCCCACCGCGGCAAATCCTTGGCGCTGATGGCATGAAATATCGCCATGTTCAGGCCAGCCGCGCAGATCAGGAAGATCTTGGCGACGAAATAGCCATTCGCCAGGTACTTGGTGGCGTTGGAAATGAACAAGAGGAAGCCCGACGCCACGGCAACCGCAAACCCGCTCCAGGTCAGCGGCAAAATTCCGCTGGTGATGCGGCTGACCGGACGGTTGATCGAGGCGAGCCCAAGCAATCTCAGATCAACCACGAGAATGGAGCCGACCACCAGGCAAATCGAAAGCACGTGCACCGATTCAATCAAGGGGAACAGCACATCGTTCTCGCGAATATTGTCCGCCAGTCCGCTGTCCTCGAAATAGGAAATGAGCTCCCAAAACCGCTGCATCATCCCGCCTGGGTGTAAGCGATCCAGCGTCCGGCGAACAGGATGCCGCACCAGACCAGGATCGAGACAGTCGCTGCGAGCCGTCCTGCTATTTGCCGTGCCAGATCCCTGTCCCAAAAGTTCGGAGATGACGATATCGACCGTTGCAGCCACCCTGTCAGCAGGATCGCGACCAGGAGCAGCGCCATCTTGAGATAGAAGGTGGAATTGAGCAGCGAACGGCGCGGCTCGCCGATGATCAGCAGGCTTCCCGTGACCAGCAGGACGAGCAGCACCGGCCAGATCGTCGGCAGGAATCGCCGCGCCAGCTCGGGCAGCGGCGCGTCGCGGTCGAGCAGCCGCCAGATCCGGAGGTCGACCAGGATCGCCGCGGAAAAGACCACGGCAACGCTAAGAATATGAATGGTCTGAAGCGAAGGAATGATCCAGCTGGTCGTCTGGATGGTGTGGCTGAGCCACGTCCCCGCCAGCCATGTGCAAAATGCGCTCAAGGCGTCGTCGACCGTCACGTCATTGTTCGGCTGGGGTCAGGCTGTAGGTCAGCTCCTGACCGTTTGGCAGGGTGACTTTCTGCAAGAACCCGCCGGGACTGCCGTCGCGCAGCGGCGCATAACGGAAAACCGCATGATCTCCGGGCTGCAGCGAACGCTTGGTCCAGCCCGAGCGCGTCAACACGCCGGGGCTCGAGACCTCGAAAACCCAGGTAACTGCTGGCTCGCCGTTCTTGGCATCCTTCTCGATCACGAAGCTGATGTGAGGGTTGGTCCAGTTGACGGCCTTGACGGTGCCTTCCATGGTTTGGGGGTGTTCGAGATCGTAGGCCGCGTTCGAATGGTGCGCCGCTGCGATGCCGCCAAAGCCCAAGACCAGGCTAGCGACCAGGCTCACTGCCAGAGGAACGATTTTCGGCGACATTCCTGATTACCCTTATTTCACGGTATGGACCGAGCCGTACTGGCCTTGCGGGTTTGAAACGAAGATGTCGTTACCGAACTGATCCTTCCCCGGGATCAGATCTTCCTGTTCGCACTCCCCCTCGGTGACCTCATAGTGACGCTCCGGATAGCGGCGGAAAATCCGCGTCGTTTTCCAGGTGGCGTCGAGAACTTTCGGCGCCGTTATTTCGAGGTCGTCGTGGAGGACGTTCGGCTCTGCCAGATGCAACCGCTCGACAATGTGCATGTCGCCATTATTGGGGATGCCGATCGCCTCGCTGATCGCGATATAGGCTTGGGGCACGATCGCAGTGGTGTCGATGACAAGCACATCGCCATCCCAGTGCCCGATCGAGTGACCGTGAAGGCTCGGGTCGGGATCTTCGGGATGCGGACGGCCATCCATGTAAATTCGCCGCATCCGGTTGCCGTCGACTTCGCCGAGCATGGTGATGCGGCCCGGAGTGACCAGAAGTTCAAAGGCATTGTGGGTCATCAGCATCCAGCTCGGCATGCCATGCGGCAGGCAATGGCTGAGAACGAGGAACGGCCGGCCCGCCTTTTCCTCGGCAGCCAAGTGCTGGACCTGCGGCAGGATATTCGGCTTCCAGGGCGGCATATTCGCCGTTTCCTGACGCTTTTGGTCTCTGACGTCGGGAATCCATACGCCGCTGAAATCAGGCGGCTCGGCCCGCGCCCCGGAAATCGCAAAGGCCTCGATCAGCGCTGCGGCACAGCAAACGATCGCGAGCTTGTTCGCAATTGCATTCACGCTGACCAACCGTTCTTTCGACGGGGTGTCATTGGATGTACCCCGCCTTCGAAGACGCGATACTAATGGCCGCAATTGCAAAGGAAAGGCGCCGCGGCAGGGCGCGCCTTCACCATTTCGGGAGATGCTTTTTTATAGCAAGTGAAATGATCGGAATATGGCCAAACGCCCGGAATCAGGTCGTCCTGAATCGTAACACGCCGTCGGTCTCCGCAGCCGTCAGCCGTCCCTCGACCAGCATGTAATTGACGTGGGCGATCAGTTCGCCGGCGGCAAAGCCCATCTGGTGGGCGTCCAGCACATGCTTGTGGAACACCACCGGCACCAGTTCCTTGGAGGTTTGCGGAACATCGCGGCAGGCATCCGCGATCAGCCGGCAGCGTTCCTCGTGGTGGTCGGCCAGCTGCTTGATGCGGGTCTTTAAGCCATAGAACGGTACGCCATGGCCGGGCAGCACGATGACGTCATAGGGCAGCGTGGTGGTGAGGCTTGCGAGCGAGGCCAGATATTCGCCGAGCGAATTCTGGTCGGGCTCGACCGCCCAGACGCTGACATTGGGCGAGATCTTGCTCAGGACCTGATCGGCCGACAGGAACAGCTTGTCGGCCGCGCAATACAGCATCACCTGATCGAGCGCATGGCCGCCGCCTGTGATCACCTTGAAGCGGCGCGCGCCGATGGTGATCTCCTCGCCATGCGAGATGCGGCGATAGGACGGCGGCAGGATCGAAACCCGCTTCAGATAGTCCTGGCCGCGGCCGAGCAATTTGTCGGTCAGGTTTTCGTCCATGCCGTGAAGGCGGAAGAACAGGCGCTGGGCGTTTCGGCGCTCTTCGGTGCCGCGGGTCTGGTGATAGACCGACTGCAAATATTCGACCTGCGACATGTGCAGTGTGCACTTGAAGCGCTCGACGATCCAGCCCGCGAGCCCGACATGGTCGGGATGCGAATGGGTCACGATCAACCGCGTGATCTTCACATGCTTGAGCGGGCCTTCGAACAAGGTGGTCCAGGCGGCGATCGATTCCTCGTTGCCGAATCCGGAATCCACCATCGCAAAGCCGTCGCCATCGGCCAGCAGATAGACGTTCACATGGTTGAGGCGGAACGGCAATTTCAGCCGCACCCACAACACGCCCGGCATCACCTCGACGACCTGGTCGGGGCCGGGGTGATTTTCCCAGGGGTAACGCAGTGCCTCTGCCGAGGACTGCACGCTGTCGGTCTTCGAATGCATCGTTTCAGAGTCGCAGTTGTCTCTCACCGGCTTAGCTGCACAATCGCCGCCGCGCCAGCCGAAAAAACAGATGCGGCTTTGGGCAAATCACATGGGTGGCCGTCATTCCGGGGCGATGCGAATGCATCGAACCCGGAATCTCGAGATTTCGGGCCTGGTGCTAACGCACCATCCCGGAATGACGGCGTTTTCACGCCGCCCGGATGTTGGACAGGAAGGCGTCGATTTCCGAACGCAGCATGTCGGCTTCGCGGCGAAGCTCGTCGGAGGCGCTCAGCACTTCCGAGGCGGCCCGGCCGGCTTCGGCGGAAGCGGTGGAGACGCCGATGATGTTGCTGGAAACCTCGGCGGTGCCGCCGGCGGCGTGCTGGATATTGCGGGCGATCTCGCGGGTTGCCGCGCCCTGTTCCTCGACCGCGGCCGCGATCGCGGTGGTCACGTCGTTGATCTCGCCGATGGTTTGACCAATGTTCCGGATCGCGCTGACGGCGGACGTCGTCACCTGCTGCATGCTGGCGATCTGCGAGCGGATTTCATCGGTGGCCTTGGCGGTCTGGTTGGCGAGGCTCTTCACCTCGGAGGCGACCACGGCAAAGCCGCGGCCCGCTTCGCCGGCGCGCGCGGCCTCGATGGTGGCGTTGAGCGCGAGCAGGTTGGTCTGCGAGGCAATCACCTGGATCAGGTCGACCACGACGCTGATGCGGCTCGCATTGTCGGCAAGCCCGTGCATGGTGGCGTCGGTCGCGCCCGCCTCGTCGACGGCCTTGCCGGCGATTTGCGCGGAGGTGACCACCTGGCGGCCGATCTCTGCGATCGACGACGACAATTCCTCGGTTCCCGACGATACCGTCTGCACATTCACCGAAGTTTCCTCGGCGGCTGACGCCACCGCGCTCACCAGCGCGCTGGACTGGTCGGCGGTGGACGACATGCTTTGCGCGGTCGTCTGCATCGAATTGGCCGAGCGTTGCAGATTGTCGAGCGCCGCGCGGACCGCGGTTTCGAATTCGACGATGCGGGCCTCCATGCGGGTGGCGCGTTCGGCCTTGGCGCTGCGGTCCTTGTCCTGTTCGGTGGAGAGCGCGCGGCCCTCGATCATGCTTTCGCGGAACACATGCAGCGCGTGCGACATCTCTGCGATCTCGTCGTGCTGGCTGGATCGGTAGATCTCGCTCTCGAGATCGCCTTTGGACAACAGCTGCATCGAGCGCTGCAGGCTGCCGATCCGGCGCAGGATGTTGCCGCCGACATAGAGCCAGACGAACAGGATCGAGCCGATCAGGGTTGCCGCGCCGAGCGCCAGCATGATCACGGTCGCATAGGAGATTTGCTGGCGCGCCCGCCAGGTCGAGGCATTGGTCTCCGACTGCACGCCATCGACCAGCTGCTGCACGCTGATGCCGAGACCGACATTGAGCTTGCGGGTTTCATCCAGCACGGTCTGGCCGTAGTCGACGGCGTCGAACTCCTTCTGGCGCGCCTTGAAGACGCGGGTCTTGCCCTCGCCGAGCGCCATCAGCTTCATCGCCGCGTCGTTGAGCGTCTTGGTCGAGGAATTCTTGGGCAAGAGGTCGAGGTTCAGCTTGACGCGCTCTTCCGTCGCCTTGAACTGCTTCTCGATCGCCTCCAGCGTGTCGCTGGTGTTGGCCGACAGCGCAGCCGTCATGTCGGCGGCCGCGAGGTTGCCATTGGCAATGACATTGCCGAGCTGCTCGACCGTCCGCGCAGCTCGTGTCGCGTCGTCGGCGGAGAGTTCGGCGGCGGTCAGAATGGCGTTGAGCTCGACTTGCGCTTCCATCATGGCGGGGCCGGTGACGGCGAGGAAAGCCGCCTGCGCGGTGCGCAGCGCCTCGTATTGCTTGTCGTGCTGGGCGGCGGCTTCGAGACGCTCGCGCGATGCCGAGACCAGGCTCTTGGTCGCCTCGTCGATGTTCTTGACGGTTTCGCCGAGCGCCGCGACGATCGTCTTGTCGGCGCCGAGCTCGATGATCTCGCCGAGCTTGTCCTGCGTGCCCTTCGCAATCTCGTTCATCTTCTTGATGCGCTCGTTCAGCGCCTCATCGTTCTGCGAGACCAACAGCGCCGGCCCCTGGCTCGCGAGGCTCGCGCTCTGCGCCGCCAATTGCAGGCTCGCGGCAAGCCGCGGGATGTCCCGTCCGCTCAGATCGACCATGGTGCCACCGAGCTGGTGCAACACCAGGCCGGCGCCGGCGCTGATGATGATGGCCATGCCGGCGATCACGGCAAAGGCGGCGAACAGACTGCCCCGGATGCCCCAACGGGGCCGCAAAAAACCGAACAAACCGGAAATGCCAAAGCTCAATCGTAACGCCATGCCTTCTGCCCCAATTCCGCTGAAACAACCTCAAGGATTGGCCGGCCGGCAGTATCGCGTTACCCGGTTAACAAAATCAGGAAAATCGGAAGGATCTTGGCAACTTCTGCAACAAAAAGGCCGGCATTGCGCCGGCCTTTCCGCAGATGATCGCGAGTTGCGATCGATATTGGACCAGTACTTGGATCAGTACTTGGCGACCACCGGGCCGCCCCAGTTGAAGCGGTAGTTGATACCGGCCTTCACGGTGTGGTCGTCGGTGGTGAAGTTGCCGAGCGGCACCAGCGCCGCCGGAGCGATGAAGTTGGCGCTGCCGAAGTTGTAATACTGATACTCGACCTTGGCCGACCAGTTCTGCGCGAACATGTACTCCAGGCCGGCGCCGACGGTGTAGCCGTTACGGTGGTCGCCGTTGATCGCGAATGCGACCGGGACGCCGCCGAACGTCACGCTTTCGTTGTTGTCGGAGAAGGCATAGCCGCCCTTGACGTAGAGCAGCCCCGGGCCCCAGGTGTAGCCGAAGCGGCCGGTGACCGAGCCGAGCCCACGCTGATTGTTGTTGTAGGCGAAGCCGCCGGGGAACACGGCGCCGACATTGCCGCTTAGCCAGCTATACTGGGCTTCGGCGCCGACCACCCAGTTCGGAGCGAACTGCCAATCCGCGCCACCCTGCACACCGCCGAGGAAACGGCCGTTGCCGTTGTTGCCGGTGGAGAGGCCGTTGAAATTATTGTCGCTCGAGAACGCACCGCCGATATGGCCGCCGATATAGAAACCGGTCCAGTTATAGATCGGCGCCGCATAGACCGGAGCTTTGGTGTAAGGGGCGCGTGCGCCGAGATCGGCGGCAAGTGCTGGCACGGCCGCGCCGAGAGCGACGAGCGCCACAGTAGCGAGTAGAAACTTCTTCATTAGTCTTGTCTCCAAAAGATCATTCCAGACACGCCGCGTGTGGGCGTCATCCATGGCGCGCAATTAGACAGGTTTTGGATAAAATGCTGTCACCCATGGGCCACACCGAGACAGAACCCAACCTGTTGGAGAACAACAATTTTCTGTGATTAATGCGGCCTTAATGAAAGCTAAAAGATGCCTTAATTTTTGGCTCGCCGTGCCGCCCTGTTAGCTAGGGCTTAACCAAGGCGGCGGCGCACTTCGTCGCACATCTTTTCGCGGAATTCCGCCCGGCGTGCCGGCCGGTCCTGTTCGCGGATGTCAAAGCGGTCGAACACGTTGAAGTTTGCCAGGATCGGATGGCGGTCGCTCGCCATCGCCAGAATACGAAGCAGTTCGCCAGCCGGCCCGCTTGGCCCCGAGATCTCCCATCGCCGGATCGTATCGGCGCCGTCGCGTGCGGAAAGACCGCACAACTTCGCCATCTCGGCCGCCGTCAGCTTCTTGGCGATCGCCTCGGAGAGATCCGCGCGGAGCTGCTTCAGTTCAGGGCCGGTCATTTAAATTGATTTCCCGGAAAATCGATTCGCGCAAAATGCGCTAAGCGCTTGCGCCCGCGAACCGGTTCATCGGCGATGGATACGGCTGAAAGATGGTGCTGCCAGACAGGATTGAACTGTCGACCTCTCCATTACCAATGGAGTGCTCTACCACTGAGCTACGGCAGCATGCCCGGGACTTCAGAGAATCGGCCAAAAAGGCCCCACACGGCGGCCGATCCTTGCCACAAGGCCCCCGCCTGCGCAAGCGCGCGGCACCATCAAAACCGGCCATGAATCAGCGTTGGCCCGCTGCTTCCTGCTGCAACTGGGGCGGTTGCGGGCCGCGCCGGTTCCCTTCGGGGCGGTGAGAGGGAGAGCAGTGCCAGTGCTTCGGACAATCGTCTATTCTGCCGGGACATGAAACAAGCGGCGTTCGAACGGGTCGACCATGGCGGATGCAAGGGACAAACACCGGGGGCAACGTCCGCCGTCTGCAACAGATTCACGACAGGACCGGCTGAAACTGGCATTGCGCGAAAATCTCAAGCGGCGAAAATCGCAAGCCAGGGGCCGCAGCGATGCCACGATAGGGCCTTCCAGCGGTGATGACGTCCCGCCATATGACGCGGGCGGAAAGGAACCGGGCAAATAGCCGGGTTCGGCCCGCGGCAGGTTTTGTTAGCTTCCGATGCTTCTGACACGATGAGACACGAAATGGCCGGCGACGGCGCGACTGAAAGCAAGATCAACGGCGACGCTGCGCAGCCAAGGACGTTTGTCCGTCCCGAGCAGACCTTTCCGGAACTGACGGCGGACGAAATCGCGCGCATGCGCCGGTTCGGCGAGATCAGGAAATACAAGAACGGCGAGCGGCTGTTTGAAACCGGCAAACCCGGACCCGGCATGTTCGTCGTGCTTTCCGGTCATGTCGCGATCACCCAGCGCGACGGCCTTGGCCATGTCACGCCGGTGATCGATCAGGGGCCCGGGCAGTTTCTGGCCGAGATCGGCCAGCTCTCCGGCCGCGTCGCGCTGGTCGACGGCCATGCCGAGGGCGAGGTCGAAACGCTTCTGATCCCGCCGGACCGGCTGCGCGCGCTGTTGGTGGCCGAGGCCGACCTCGGCGAACGTATCATGCGCGCGCTGATCCTGCGCCGTGTCAACATGATCCAGAGTGGCGTCGGCGGCCCCGTGCTGATCGGGCCTTCGAACTCGACCGGTGTGGTTCGCCTGCAGGGATTTCTCACCCGCAACGGCATTCCAAATCACCTGCTCGACCCGGAACGCGACCATGATGCCGCCGAGCTGATCGCCCGCTACTCGCCGTCGCCGTCGGATTGGCCGCTGGTGGTGACCGCCGACGGCACCGTGCTGCGCAACCCCGGCGAAACCGAGCTCGCCCGCGCGATCGGCATGATCGGCGGGCCGCGGGGCGAGAGGATCTATGACACCGCGATCGTTGGCTGCGGCCCCGCGGGCCTCGCAACCGCTGTCTATGCGGCATCCGAAGGCCTTACGGTAGCGGTGCTGGACTCGCGGTCGTTCGGCGGACAGGCCGGCGCCAGCGCCCGCATCGAAAACTATCTCGGATTTCCGACCGGCATTTCCGGTCAGGCGCTGGCGGGACGGGCTTTCTCCCAGGCGCAAAAGTTCGGCGCCGAAATCATGATTCCGATGAGCGCGAGGTCGCTCGATTGCTCGCGCACCGATGGTGCCTTTGCGCTCAAGCTCGATTGTGGCGACGCATTGCGCGCCCGCTCGGTCGTGGTCGCGAGCGGCGCGCGTTACCGGCGGCCCGAGATCGAAAACCTCGATAGCTTCGAAGGCCGCGGCGTCTGGTATTGGGCTTCCCCGATCGAGGCGCGGCTCTGCGCCGAACAGGACATCGTGCTGGTCGGCGGCGGCAATTCCGCTGGCCAGGCCGCGGTGTTCTTGTCGGGCCACGCCCGCAAGGTCCTCATGATCATCCGCGGCGGCGGCCTGGGCGCCAGCATGTCGCGCTACCTGATCGAGCGCATCGAGGCGACGCCGAACATCGAACTGATGTTCAATACCGAGGTGGTCGCGCTCGAGGGCAGGCCGGATGCTTCGCTCGAGCGGGTGCGCTGGCGGAGCCGCCTGTCGGGTGAAGGCACCACGGCCGAGATCCGCAATCTGTTCCTGTTCGTCGGCGCCGATCCCGCGACCGGCTGGCTCGCCGGCTGCGGCGTCACGCTCGATCGCG
>Ga0209526_10003258_pt1 | contig 11059 bp, 9 predicted proteins | sample JacPinW_OM2H0_M1_FD_188566 | JGI IMG/M metagenome (GOLD analysis project Ga0209526, IMG submission 188566) | Forest soil microbial communities from Algoma, Ontario, Canada - Jack Pine, Ontario site 1_JW_OM2H0_M1 (SPAdes) (version 2) | ecosystem: Environmental > Terrestrial > Soil > Boreal...
CTGTCAGTTTCTTCCGCGACAATTGGAATTGGATCAAAGATCGCGTTCAAGATCGGATAGACGACGGCCAGTTCATCGACGGCGAAGTCGCGATCTAAACCAAAGCGCGAGCGGCGACATGGTTAGCGCAGTGAAAGGTCTTCTGCTCGTCAACGAGAAACCTGAGTCCGAACTTCAACAGCTTTACGCGGCGGCAGATTGCCGCTCGCCGACCAGACGTCAGGCGAAAAGTTCGTTTCATTGATGTTTGTCGCAACAAGCGCACTCCAAGCGTTTTCTCTTAATGTTGCCGTTGGTCTTAGGTCCCTTGTGCTGGGGTGGCCCGATGCGCGGCTGACCATGCCGCTGCATTTCCTTGATGATCTGGGCCGCTCGTTCTGCATTCGCTCGGCGAGCAGCATTGCCTTTAGCGTATCGGGATCGTCAGGCAAAATGTCGCTTGCCATGATCAAATCAGATCATATTTTGCGACGCATCTCGATGCGGCTGATTCAGTTCGCCGCCGGATAAATCGTCAGCCCGGCTGCGTCGACGCCACCGTCTCGCGTGTCTCATGAACCCGTCGCCAATCCGGCCCTTCCAGCGAGGGCATCGGGAGATATCCATAAGAGTCACGATGACGTGGCGCATTGCGATGAGATCGAGGTCGTTGATCCGCGTCATCCGCTTTACGGCCGACGCTATCGATTGATCTCAATCGGCAAAGAAACGACAGCACGCGGAGCGTGCAAGGAGTCATTTGCACGTGTACATTATCGATTCGGTCTCACGCTTCTTCTGCCGCTCGGGGTGACAAATCTCGAGCGGAACGGTTTGCCGCGCGCCGCGCCGACCAAGCTGAGCCTGGACGCGCTGCAGGAATTAATCGCGTTGGCCGAAGAGAGCGGGGGCACATGCCCATCGAACCTCGAGGGGTCTGGCGCAGTTTGCCGGAAACGCTCCGGCAAGCGATCGCAGAAGATCTCGGCCAAGTCATGCGGGAGATGAGCGATGGGCTCGGAACTCGTCAAGCCGGATCATCTGGATCGCAAAGCAGTGGTGTATGTGCGGCAATCGACGCCACACCAAGTGATCACCAATCAAGAAAGCCTGAAGCTTCAGTACGGGCTGTCACAGCGCGCTCGCGAGCTCGGATGGCGCGAAGCCGACATCGATGTGATTGATAGCGATCTTGGGCAGAGCGGTGCTGGCGCAGCCCACAGGAAAGGATTTAAGGACCTGGTCGCGCGCGTCACTCTTGGTGAGATCGGTCTTGTTCTATCGATGGACGTGACGCGCCTGGCTCGCAATTGTTCGGATTGGTACCCGCTGCTTGACGTCTGCGGACACCGCCGTTGTTTGATCGCCGACCGTGACGGCATCTACGATCCCGGAACACCCAATGGCCGCCTGCTGCTCGGCCTGAAGGGGACGATCTCAGAGTTGGAATTGCACACGATCCGGAGCCGAATGACGGCAGGGCTTTTGGCAAAAGCCGAACGCGGTGACTTGGCCTTGCAACTGCCAGCGGGCCTTGTCCGCGATCCTTCCGGGGTGGTCACCAAGGACCCCAATATCGAGGTGCAGGAACGCCTGTTGCTGCTCTTCGAGACTTTCCTGAAAGTACGGACGGCCGCGCAGGTGATGCGGGTCTTCGTTGGCCGCGGCTTGGCACTCCCTCGCCGCGATCGCCATGGCGATCTGCGCTGGCAGCCTGCGACGGTATCGGCCGTGACGGCGATCCTCAAGAATCCGGCCTATGCAGGCGCCTTCGTCTATGGAAGGACTTGGCAGAAACCATCCCAAATACCGGGAGAGCGTCCACAGAAATCTCCGCGCCGTGGGACGGACTGGAGGATCGTGGTGAGGGACAAATACCCGACCTATATCGATTGGGAGACCTTCGAGAAGATCCAAGCGATGCTGCGCGACAATCGTGCGGAATACCAGCACATCAAGAGCCGTGGAATCCCACGCGATGGCGCAGCGCTGCTCCACGGCATCACCTATTGCGGCGAATGCGGACACAAGATGGCTGTGCGCTACAAGGGCGGCAGCCAATACGTGTGCAATCATCTTAAAATCCAGCGCGGTGCACCGGAGTGTCAAAACCTGCGTGCTGCACCGATCGACGCACAGGTTGCAGCGGCATTCTTGGAGGCGGTGGCGCCGGCGGAAGTCGATGCGTTATCCAAAGCGCGCAAGACCCATCTGCAGTCCGAAAGAGCGCTGCGCTGCGCCGAGGAGCAGCAGATCGAAAGGCTTCGCTATCAAGCAGCCCTCGCCGAGCGCCAGTTCAATCGCGCCGATCCCGACAATCGGCTGGTGACTGGCGAACTGGAACGGCGGTGGGAAGCCGCTTTGCTGGAGTTGCGACGAGCCGAAGAGGCGTTGGCCCAGCGCAAGATACACAAGGTCAGCGAACCCTTAGGCGTTCCTCACGATCTGCGTGCTAAGGTGATTGCTCTCGGAAATCGTCTTCCGACGCTGTGGGATAATCCGGCGACCCGCAGGGACCATCGCAAGGCACTCTTGCGTTGTCTGATCGATAAAGTCGTTATGCGCCGATGCACCCGCGACAAGGCCGAGGTGCGCATCGTGTGGCGCGGAGGCGCGACCACCGAGCTTCTGGTCACACTACCGGTTAATGCCGTGACCGCCTTGCCGCGACACCGGGAAATGATCGCGCGTATATGCGCGCTGGCCCAAGAGGGCCTGCATGACGAGGAGATCGCGCGCATTCTGACGCAGGAAGGGCATCACTCGCCATGGGAGGCAGACAAGGTTCTGCCGGTCACGGTCCAGCGCATTCGTCTTAAACACCGGCTCAAAAGCCGGCCTCGGCAAACTCGGTGGCCTGTCGTCGCAGGCAATTTGACAGTCACTCAACTGGCAACTCGCCTCGGGATTCCCATCAAGTGGGTCTATACCCAGCTCCGGAGAGGAAGCATCTTGACCACACGAGAGCCTTCTGGCCGCTTCCTCTTCCCGGATAAAAAATCTGCGTTGGAAGCGATTTGCAGCTTGAGAAATCACCGCGTTGCGAAGATCAATCTGAGGGAGGATCATCATGAAAAGTAGGGGTATCAACAAGAGTCGTCGAGCAACGCCGACAATTGCGCCGCCGATAATCTCATCAGCTCGTCCTCGATCTTCGGCCAGCGGAGATGCCGTCCTTCAGCCGTTTGGCGAACGGGCACCGGCCCGTGCCATCCCAGTAGATCGGCTTGATCCGCCGCTTGGCCCGGAATACATAGACCGCCCCCGAGAATGGGTCGACCGTGATGGTCTCGCGAACCAGGGCTGCCAGCTTCTCGGCACCTTTGCGGAAGTCGACCGGCTTGGTCGCTACCATCACCCGGACCGCGCCCGTCGGGCCAATCACGTGCCGGCTTTCAATGCACGCAGCACCGCCATCAAAGTCTTTGCGTCCGCGCCACGGCCGACTCGGACTGTCACGCCGTCGATCTCGACCTCGATCGTTCCGGCACTGGCTTCGGCTTTGCTATCCGGCGCCCTCCGTTGCTCAACAGGAGACGATCCCGCATCCACAACTGCCGGCACGAACTGCAACCCGTCAGCCTCGGAACGTCCAGCCTCAGATACTCGCAATTGACGTCGCCAGCCAAACAACTGCTGCGGCGATAACCATGGCGTCGAGCTACCGCACAGACCGAGTCTCCGCTCGTCGCGACCCCGGCGACAATCCCGGCCTTGTCTTCATCGCGCCATGTCCGCCGCCCGGCGCTTACGGAACACTTCGGGTACATGGGGATTGTGAGTCTAAAGGGAGACTGGCTATGAGTTGGCGTCAGGTGTTTGGAATTGGCATTTGCATCTGTCTTTTTGGGAGCGGTGTCTGGGCGAATGTGAACGGCGGCTCACTCTCTCAAAACACTGGCTCGTGGGTGTCGCATTCTCGGTGAACCAAACAGGAATGGCCTACGCGCTTATCCAGATCGCGGACGTGCAGGAACGCGAACGCGATCGTGGAGTGGGTCTTAATGACTTCTTCAGCACCCTGCTGGCGAAGTCCCACAAGGATTGCGAGGAATGGAGAGACACCGGCGATCTTTTGAACGCGGCGAAGCTGCTACAACGTGCCGAAGAGTTTATCTCTCTAAGTTAACCTATGTTAACCCAAAAGGAGCCCCGCATTCGCGCGGGCCGTTTTCTATTTCGTAGCGGCTGGAAGCTTAGTCGAGCACGACCTGGCCGTATGGCCTTCTGTTTCGGAGGTTGAACATTTTACTGTTCCCTTCCGCATCTTGCCTTCGTTCATCGTCGCTTCGCACGCCCGCAACCCAAGTAAGGCCACATCAAAACGGATTAGCAACAGTGGCAACAATGCTGCTGATACTTCAAATAGCGCAAAAGAGCCTGTTCGTCACCAATGACCTCGACTGCGACCCCAGTATCCGCCACCACCGAACAAGAGCACTAGCACAACGATAATCAGGAGCAATTCCATGGGATTTCTCCGCTGATGGCGACGGCATCACTTGCCGCGTACATTCGAGGGCCTCTTCAATGTATAGTTCCCGATAAGTTTGCAACCTGCCAACTTGCATTGCGGAGGTGTGAGCAATTTCGCTCAGTCTTCACCTGAGTTCAAGCGCGAGATACGTCGTCCCTGGCTTGAGCAGCAACTCGACGACGCTGCCCCGACCAGGCCGTGCAGTCGATCGATTCTCCGATGATCGTGGTGGGTGGAAACTTACTAAGCTTATGCGCCGTTCTCAGCCGCGCGCGTCGATGCCACGTTCAACGCAAAGGCATGGAAGCCGCTGAATTCTCAATGAGATAGTTTGCGTCGACATGCCCCTTAACAACTAGAACGGTCGTCGACATGACCGCGATGGTCACGGTGGCAAACAGAAAGCCTATGAGCCTTAATCCATTGCGATCTGCCATTGCCATGCTCCGGTTAACTCCAAAATCAATGTCGGAGTTGAAAAATTGTTCCTCGAGAACTGCGGGTGTGAGTACCGCGTAAAATGCGACCTACAACCTCTATCGCTGATCCTCGCCGAATTGCGCAGGCAGCTTGGTGCCGTTTGTCTAACTCTAGCCGCTGCGCTTGATTGGGCGGCAGTGAACCGTCAGTGCCCCAACGTAAAATACGGCCACGTTCGTCAATCGGCGGCTCTGCCTCCAACAATTCGAACTCGCGCGTGTCCGCAAAGTCAGTCCGATCGGAACCTCTAGACCAAAAAGTTCTCGACTGGACGAGCGTGAAAATGGGGGAACTCTAAATCTGTTTGAAACCATCGCCGTTTAATGACGGAACGTCTCATCGTACAGGTTGTTGGTTTCTCACAACTCTAGAGGAGAATCTAATGACCAAACTAAAACTTCTTGCCGCAGCCGCAGTGCTTTCGACTGCAATAGCCGCGCCGGCAATGGCGCAGCAGGTATACCACCGCGACTATGACGGCTATCGCGACCGAGGACCGGTTGATGCCGCCGTCGGTATAGCCGGAGCCGCAGTCGGAACAGCCGCCGCTATTGCGACTTCACCGTTCCGCGGTGCGTACGCCTACGATAACGGCTACAATGGCCGCTACGATCGCGGGTATGCCGCCCGCAACGGCTTCGTCTGTCAGCCTGGAACCTGGTTCCGTGGCGAAGACGGCCGCCGGCACCTTTGTCAATAAGCGTTATTCCAATAAGGCGGCTCGAAAGGGCCGCCTTCTGCGCGATCTACGCGCGGTGTGCCTGAAATCAAACCAACGCCCACCGGCCCAATGAGAACGCAACCTGTCGAGGACGTCTCGACAATGCCGATACAAGTGCCACCTAGGATGCCAATGGTCGGAGAGCAAAAGAGGACGCCGCAGCCGAAAAAAACCAACAAGGACGGAAGTAGTCCGCGCTACGAAAGCGAAAATAACGCGACAGGATTCCCTGCGCAAGCAGCGGGATGCCCACAGGGGCTAAAGCTCCGATACTGCTCCAACCAATCGACGTTAGTTTCGGGAATCGATTTCCCGATCAAGATTGCGAAGGTTCGTCAGTCCGTGCACCGTCAAGCGGTGTTCGTCTTTTTCGCCGTCGATGTGCATTTTCATCAAATGCCTGGAAAGCCGTTCGCGGGCTCCCTTTGTCTCAGAACGGTTTGCAAGAGCGCCGTAGATGCTGAGCGCGCGGTCAACGGGTAAAATCATTGGACTATTCTCACGGTTCGAGCCTTTGAATAGGCAACGCTCTTGTTCCCAAATCGCTCCGAGAAAAAATGTGCGCTATTTCGCAAGGATGAAGGTCGAGGCGAAGGTGAGCAGCCTAGTCGATTGTCCCGGTCCGAATTGCATCCAAAAGCTACGGAGGAGCAAATGACTCGGCGCCCTATATTTGTCGAAGAGAACAAGAAGCGCCTCAGCCCGAGGCTGACGATCAATCGCACGAACCCGCCAAGCACGATGGGACGTAGCCGCACACCTGCGGGCTCTCGAAGGTCTGCCTGCAAACCATCTTCATATTGCCGACATATGATTGTAGCGACGAGCAAGGCGCCCTATCGACATAAGTTATGCAGCGGTTTCCTCGTGGCAGGGAGGAATTCTCTATCAAAGTTATTCAAGGTCGTTACAAAAGCTCGCCGGATTCGCAACATCGCAATTGGTACGGCGTCGCGACACCAAGGGTGTCCAGCGCATGTCCGATGATGAGAGCTAGACGGACCTCGCTTCTGGTCAGTTCACGACACATAGATGTTGTGAAACCCGTTAGCTGGCCGCTCCTGCCGCGAGACTGCGGCTGATCGCCGGGTTATATCCAAGCAAGAGCACGATCAACATGCCGATGAACCCGCATCCGGCAAGGAAGATCAAACCTGCGACGTCGCTGCCGGTATGATCCCGCAGGAGGCCGAAAGCCTGCGGGCCGAAATAACCGCCAAGATTACCGATCGAATTGACGGCTGCAATGCCGGCCGCCGCACCGGCACCGCTTAGAAAAGCTGTCGGTAGCGTCCAGAAGATCGGCAGGACTGCGAAGAAGCCAAATCCGGCAACACACAGGAACAGCATCTTGATCGTCGGATCATTGGCCGTGGAGGCAAGGCCAAGGCCAACGATGATAAACAAGAAGGCGATCACCGCATGCCATTTGCGCTCGCCGGTGCGGTCCGAGTGCAATCCCCAGACGATCATGCCGACGGCGCCGACGAGATAGGGCACTGCTGTGATGAAACCGGCCGCCACATTCGACACCCCGAAGGCCTTGACGATTTGAGGCAGGAAGAAGCTCAACCCGTATTGGGGAATATTGCAGCCCATATAGACAAGGCCAAGCGCGATCACGCGCCAATCCATCATCGAACGAAACCAGGAGAGATCCAGAATGCGCAGGCGCGCTAAGCGCTCACGATCAAGCCGGTCCTGCAGCCACTCGCGCTCCTGCGGTTCGAGCCAATTTGCGTCAATCGGCCGGTCAGTGAGGTAGTAAAGAACCGCGAAGGTCATAATCAGCGCCGGAAAACCCTCGATCAGGAACATCCATTGCCAGCCGTGTAGGCCAGCGACACCTTCGAGGTTGAGGATGAGGCCGGAAATCGGTGCTCCGATGACCGTCGATACGGGAATGGCAAACATGAACCAGCCGACAATTCGGGCGCGATAGGCGGTCGGAAACCAAAGTGTCAGGAAGAAGATGATGCCGGGGAAGAAGCCGGCTTCGGCGACTCCGAGCAGCAGGCGGACAATGTTGAAGCTCAGTTCTCCCGAAACGAATGCCTGTGCGCCGGAAATGATCCCCCAAGTGAACATTATTCGGGCGATCCAGCGGCGCGCGCCAAAGGCATTCAATGCAAGGTTGCTCGGCACCTCGAAGAAGAAGTAGGCGAGAAAGAAAATCCCGGCAGCTCCGCCGAAGGCAGTTGCGGAGAGATTGAGGTCGGCGCGCATTGTCGCTCCGGCGAAGCCGATATTGACCCGGTCCAGATAGGCAATGAAATAGCAAAGCATGAGAAACGGTACCAGCCGCCAGGTTACCTTGCTCATCGTCGTGGATTCGATATCGCTGGGCTTCGCCACCTGGATGCCAACCATCTGCATTTCCTCGATGTTGGTCTTTGGGCCCCAGAATTCCGATTCGCTGGTTATCCGTTCGTAACGTAGAAGTTAAATGTCAGCTGCCGAATGCTTCGTCGCGCAAAACGCGCATTTGCGTCGAGTGCAGAAAAGTTATCGGCATTCACGCGGCCTACGCCGCTGCCAAGGCTGACATGGAGCGCATCACATTTGTCTCTGTGCTTTGACCTTCTCGGTGCAATTACATAGGGCGCATTCAAAGATGCGTATGTCGAAACCGTTTGGACCCGATACGATACCTGTAAATGCCATGGGTCCGTGGCATTTCGGGCATGGCGGCCGCTCAATATCAGTGAGGCCGGGATCGTTGTTGAACGTCTGTGGCATGGGAAGCTCGTCTAAGATCAGATGGCAGCACGACGCTCTCGGTCACCGGCTAGATGCCTGCCGAAGTGATGTGCGGCGATCGGCCCACCATGCTCTTCCGCGTTCTGAAGTTGTGGTCAATACTGCTCACACCTGCGAATTATGAACGCGGTACGTCCGATCAGTTCGAGGTTCAGATGCCCGATCAGGAGGGTCGCTGTGGCCGAAATTACGTTCTTCGTGGCAATGCCTTTTGATCTTGTTGATAACAGCATTGCTGCTGGTGATGGCGCAAATACCGACCCCAGGAGGAGGTTTGCGCCTGCGCTGGCGGGGTGTCAGACCACTCGCGTTCCCGCGCCTTGTCTTGCGAAGGTCGCGCCTCGCCGTCTGTCTTGAGAAGAGGTGGGCTTGTGCCCTTCGTTTCCTCCAGTGCGGGAGCCAAAACGTCCATGAGCCAATATCCTTGATCGCGCGGCCCATAACGCCAGGCAACCCACTGAACGCGCCGCCATCGGCAGCGTTCGGCATAACTGCCGTCAACGCTCGCAAGTACCTATCGAACGGGTGAGCAATATTGATCATTAAATAGCTGAGATGCAGCTCGCTAAGCTCCCTGGAGACTTAATACACACGGAAACATATCGAACCATTCGTCTCACGGCGACTTCACTTAAGCGCGCGGGGAAAACCATGGTTGGGCGAAAGTAGGACAAGAAGCGAGATGCCAACCTTGAGATTACCGGATCTTCCCTCGAAGACCGACATTCTGATCGTCGGCGCGGGTCCTACCGGTCTGGCGCTCGCCGCCGAATTGCGGCGCCGGGGTATCGAAACCGTGACAGTCGACAAGATTGCCGAAGGCGCCAACACCTCGCGCGCAGCAGTCGTGCACGCACGGACGCTGGAGGTGCTTGAGCCGCTGGGCGTCGTGCCGCGGATGCTGGAGGAGGGGTTCAAGGTTCCGGTGTTCCGCGTCCGCGACCGCGACAAGGCTTTGATCACCATCGACTTCCAGGAGATCCCGAGCGCCTACGCCTTCACGCTGATGTGCCCACAGAACCGCACCGAGGCGATTCTTCTTGCGCGCCTGAAGGCGCTGGGTGGCGAGGTGATCCGACCGGTGGAGGTGACTGGCGCCGAGTTCTGCGTAGGCGACGCGCGGGTCCAGATCGCCGTTGGTGACGCGACCCAAACTGTTGCGGCCCGATGGGTGATCGGCTGCGATGGAATGCACAGTCGGATCCGCGAGGCAGCCAGCATTGCCTTCAACGGCGCCGCCTACGAACAGGGCTTCATCCTTGCCGACGTGTACATGGACTGGCCGCTCGGCCGCGGAGAGGTCAGCCTGTTCTTTTCACCTGCTGGCCTGGTAGTGGTCGCGCCGCTGCCGAAAGATCGTTTTCGCATCGTGGCGACGGTCGACGACCCGCCCGAGGTGCCATCCGTGCCCTATGTCCAGGCGTTGCTTGACGCGCGAGGGCCGAAGGCGTCGCAGGCTTACATCCGCGACAGCCTCTGGAGCGCCCGCTTCAAGGTTCACCATCGAGTGGCGGAGAGCCCGCGCAAGGGCCGCGCTCTGCTGTGCGGCGACGCCGCCCATGTGCACAGTCCGGCCGGCGGCCAAGGCATGAATACAGGCATCCAGGACGCTGTCTCACTTGCCCAGACGCTCGCGGGCGTGCTTGGCGGCGCCGACGAAGCGCTGCTCGATACGTGGGCGGCAGATCGGCACAAGATTGCCGAGAGTGTCGTCGCCTTGACCGATCGCATGACGCGGATGGCGACCTTGCGCTCGCCGGCGGCTCGGGCGCTGCGCAACGTCGCGATCGGTTTCGCAGGGCACATCCCATCGATCGGTCGAGGTCTTGCTCGCACTGTCGCCGAACTCAGCATTAGCGCATGACTGCTGCGAGCCACGGCCATGATTCCTCTTTCACAGCGCGGACGGTGAAGCGTGATCAAGCGATATTACGAAGCATTGCCGGAGCGTCTTGACATTGCGATCGACCTCCGATCCTAAGGTCACGCGGGAATCTATCGAACTCGTTATCAATTCCCTCAAGCATGCATTCGACGAAACCACAAAGGACGGCGCGATCACCGTTGCCTGCGATGTGTCAGCAACAGATTGGCAGCTTGTGGTCTCCGACAATGGCTTCGGTAAGCCTGATTGCGTGTTCGCTCAGCCGAAAGCCGGGCTTGGTGCCGGCGTGGTTAAAGCGCTCGCAAGACAGCTTGATGCTCAAGTGGTGACAGTGAGCGGCGCTATGGGAACAAAGGTTTTCGGTTACTCACGCGACGTTTGCGGGCCGCTTAATTTAAGGCGGCCCAATAACCCTCGCCCGCGTTTCAAACTAAATAGCGAAGAAAAGTTCCTGCATTTCCGGAACTGCCGCGGCCTGAAATCACAACGACTCGCGGGTTGGCGTGGCGGATGCGATGTGCGACAGTTGCGACCGGATCCTGTTCTGCCAGAAGGCGCTTAGTTGTAAGCGGGATCTCCCGGATTCTCGAGCCATGGCTGTCTGGACTCGGTCATGTTGGATCATGGGCCACCTCGTCGATAACGGCTCTCAGGTTGCCCTCGTGTTTGAGCAATGCCTCAATGCCGTCGGTTTGTTCCCATCCTAGACCGAGTAGTACGGCAATTTTGACGTCGCCCTCCGCGCGTTGAACGAATT
>Ga0209526_10003259_pt1 | contig 11058 bp, 10 predicted proteins | sample JacPinW_OM2H0_M1_FD_188566 | JGI IMG/M metagenome (GOLD analysis project Ga0209526, IMG submission 188566) | Forest soil microbial communities from Algoma, Ontario, Canada - Jack Pine, Ontario site 1_JW_OM2H0_M1 (SPAdes) (version 2) | ecosystem: Environmental > Terrestrial > Soil > Boreal...
TTCCGGCGTGCTGAGACCGGTGTAACTCCAGATCACCGAGACCACCGGAATCCTGATTTCCGGAAAGATATCGCTCGGCATCGTGCGAATGGCGGCAGCACCGAGAAAGAGAATCAGGGCCGCCAGCACATAGAATGTGTGCGGAAATCTCAGCGCGAATCGAACGATACCCATGTTCCACCCGATATTCACCAGCGCGAGGGCCGTGTGTCAGTATTTCGGCGTGGTTTGACAACGCCGTACGTCGCATCAGCCGTAGTCGTCGCCGCAATAGAACTTGGGCGCCTCCCAATCCTCCTGCGGCGGTGCGCAGAATTGGGTCAGGTGGTTGGCCGATTGTGCCTTCGTTTCGAGTTGCTCAAGCGCCGCGGTCACAGCGGCAAGCACCAGCATGCCGCCGGCCGCGGCTCTCACCATATTTTTCAGCATTATCGTTCTCATGCTCCACCTGATGCCTCAATAGATTTCGTCGAGCACGTGAATCGGCAGATACAAATTGGAGATGACGACATACGTTGAAGCCCCGACCGGCGGCCGGGTGACACCGGCCTGGGTGGCGACCACGGCCGACGTAGCCCAGACCATCATTCCGAGGCCAAAGATCGTTGCGGCAACCGTGAAGCTGATATTCTTGCGCATGCGTGCTCCGACTTTGCGTTGGGTCGGTCCGCTAGCGGGTCGCGCAGCTCGCAGTCCCGCTGCAGGCAACGCGTCGGATCGCTGCCCATGATCGATCATGCAGTTTGAGTACGCATGGAATTGGCTGGCCTGCCACATCGTGTTTGAGCACTTTGACGCCTCTACGCTGCAGCCGTGAATGGCTGCCTCTCTTGCGCTGTTGGTGTTCCGATTGTCCGCGGAGCGGCCGAAGCTTGGCGATGCCGACGCCGCGATTGCCAGCCCGGCGAGAGACCCTTTCATCGTAGGCATGACAGTCTCCGTTTTTGATCTTCCCACCGCCAAGGTTCTTGTCATGGTACAGACCGTTGTGCCGTAGGTACTTACCGGTAACACCCCATGCAAGGGGTGTTAGCCCCGCAGAGGAATCGGAGCTGTTATGCCGTGAGGAAAGAGCTGCTCGGCCAGTCCGTGGCGTGGTGCAGGGGGAGGGCGGAGCGAGGTCGGGATGGAGCGGACTATGGATAGCGTGATCTCATCCTGCAGGGTGAAAACGTATCGGATTTCAGGTCATAGCGAGGCGACTAACGGCGCGCGCACGCCAGCCGATCGCGCAGTGACGTGCTCTTTCCGAGATCTCGTGCACCCCTGTTCAAACACCTGACAAATTCTCGATTCTTGTGGCCGCGCGAGTTTTATCCGTCACCGCGCATCGTTCGGGAGGTGACCAACGCGGCGGCGCGTCTTCGCTTCTGCCATGCAGCCGACAGAGGGGCGCGAGCAATTATCCCTGTTCACCACGTTCCGAGTCGCGGTTGATCTCATCGAGTAGCCATCCAACGAACTCATCAACGTGCGGCTTCCCGATCGCGGCAGCCGACTTGACGAGGAAATACGCTCTCGATCCCACAACGGTGTTCTTGAAGGGAGCAGCCAGCGCACCAGACTGGAGCAGGTCGTTTACGAGGGGCTGCCGGCCGAGCGCTACGCCCTGTCCGTTGATCGCCGCTTGAATCATCTGTTCGTACTGGCTGAACTGCAATGCTCTCACTGGATTGAGGCCGCCGAGGCCCAACGCACTGAGCCACGTCCCCCAATCCATGAACGATTTCACGGCGCCAGGATAATCGAAGTGCAACAGCGTATGGTCCTTTAACTGCTGCGGTCGCTTGAGCGGCCGAGAACGGTCGCGAAGCAAAGCTGGACTGCACACTGGGAGTATTTCTTCGCCAAAGAGGCGGATCGTTCCGTCGGGTACCGTCTCGGGCGGGCAGTATCGGATTGCAAGATCGACCAAGCTTCGCTCCAGGTTGAGCATATCAGTGGTAGCGGATATGCGTACGTCAATGGCGGGATGGAGACTTGTAAAGCGGGGCAAACGCGGAATCAGCCACAACGAGGCAAAGCCCGTGGTTGTCGTGATTGAGAGCTGACGAGTTCGGTTCACTGAGCCAATCTGATCAACGGCGTTTTGCAAGCGCTCGAGCACGTCTGTGGTCACACGATAAAGCGCCTGCCCGGCGTCAGTCAGGATCAAGGATCGCGGCCGTCGCTCGAATAACGCTACTCCGAGGTGATTTTCGAGCGCCTTTATCTGCCGGCTTACGGCGGATTGGGTAAGGAAAAGTTCCTCGGCGGCCTTGGTGAAGCTCAAATTGCGCGCTGCCGCCTCGAATCCCTGAAAGAACCCGACTTGCGGAAGCCTATAGCGCTTGCTTGGCATTCCTGGAACTCATGTGTGGCGTGAGATTTGATCGTTTGCCCCTCGCCGAATTGCGCAGCATTTAAGCAGAAGAGACAAAGGGAATCCATGCGGCGCATGCGCAGAGCTCATGTAAACGCGGTAGCATGAAATGGGAGATGCTCATGACCCAAGTCGTCGAACAGGATACGATGCCCGACGCGGTCGAGGCGACGCTCAATTACATCATCGAGACCGGCGAGCAGATCTTCACGCAGACCACCACGCCGGGCTCGGTCGATGTGCGCAGTGGCGGCCAGCAGGACCCTCGCCACGTTACAATCCAGAACGGGCGCCCATACACAGACCGTTTCATGCTCGAGCAAGACGGGTTTCGATTCGTCCGTCATGACACCAAGGTCGCAAATTTCTTCAATGAGAAGGAAGTGCGGCAAATCTATTATCCGGAGGTGCAAGCTCTAGTGAAGGCCGAGAGCGGCGCCTCGCGGGTGGTCGTATTCGATCATACGCTACGCACGGCCGATGACGACTTGCGTGAGGCTCGTAAGATTCGTGAGGTCGTGCCCCGTGTGCACAACGACTACACGGAATGGTCCGGCCCGCAGCGCGTGCGCGATCTCCTGCCAAACGAGGCCGACGAGCTTCTCCACCGCCGCTTCGCCATTGTGCAAGTGTGGCGTCCGATTCGCCATCCGGTCGAGACGTTTCCGCTGGCAATTTGCGATGCGCGCAGCGTCTCGTCCGATGATCTCGTCGTCTCCGAACGCCGCTATCCGAACCGGGTCGGGCAGACTTACGCCATAAAGTACAATCGAAACCACCGCTGGTACTGGTTCCCGCGCATGCGACGCGACGAGGCACTAGTCTTCAAGGTTTATGATTCGCTTAAGGATGGCCGTGCCCGCTGGACCGCCCATACTGCTTTTGACGACCCGAGTTCGCCGCCCAATGCACGGCCGCGCGAGAGCATCGAAATTCGCACGCTCGCGTTTTTCTGACGGGGATTGATGTCCCGGGTCGCTGCAGAAGCTCCTCGGACCCAGAGAACAACTTCGAAGGCCTCACGAGTAATTGGGGACAGCTCCTCGGCGTTTTGGTGAAGCTCAAATTGCGCGCTGCCGCCTCAAATCCCTGAAAGAACCGACCTGCGGCAGCCTATAGCAGCGTGCTTAGGCATTCCTAGAACTCATGTAAGGCGTGAGATTTGATCGTTTGCTAATGGCTGAATTCCATAACAACTAAGCGTTAGAGGCAGTGCAAAGTCCATGCGCATAACTCATGCAAAAGGAGTTGGTCATGTCCGAGCAGTTTAGCAAGACGCACCATCTCAATGCCCGCGACGTCCTCGATATTCGGGATGGTGAGGGCGTGCAGGTAAGATGCTTGCGCGGCGTTCTATGGATCACGCAATCGAACGATACCGAGGACATTGTCATCAGCGATGGCCAGTCGTTCGTGCTCGACCGGCCCGGGCTCGCGCTGGTAAGCGCCCCAACCGGCCCGGCAGATATCATCATTAGAGCCGCAGTCGACCGTAGGCGGTCCGGTAGCCTGCCCGAGCGGAATCCACAAACTTGACGATCGGTGCTTTGCCTGACGAGCCTGACCAGGTTCAAGTCGTCGAGGACATCCTCACTGGCCTTGCGCGATGACCTCTCTTAGGCTATTACCGGTGATATAACCGGTAATCATCGTGACACGGAAGGCGCAGAGAAGGGCAACCAGAAGACATCGCCGGCGCGCCGCGGCACGCGGTCTCACGCGGGTCGAGGTTGTGGTGTCGCAACAGGACGCCGGCCTCATCCGCAGCCTGGCGGAGACGCTGCGCGGTGATCGCGAAAAGGCCGAGACGCTGCGGGCGACGTTGACGACAGCGCTGGGCGATCCGGATGTGCAGACCGCCTTCGACATCTTTGGCTCCGAGCTGGCGGAAGAGGCCTTCGCCGGCATTTTCGATCAGCCGCGCCAACGGGATTGGCGCGAGGCCAACCTGTGAGATTTTTGCTCGACACGAGCGTCATTTCCGAGATCCGCAAGCGCGACCGGGCGCACCCGAACGTCGGGCGCTGGGTCGCCCGCACCCCGGTCGAGGAGATCGGCACGAGCGTGCTCGTCCTCGCCGAAATCCGCCGCGGCATCGAGTTGAAGCGCCGCACCCATCCGGATCAGGCCAAAGCGCTCGACCGATGGTTCGCGCAGATGCGAAAGATGTTGGGGGACCGCGTCCTCCCGCTCGACGAGCCGATCATGGAGGCCTGGGCGATGTTGGGTATTTCCATTTCGTTGCCGCTGGTGGATGGCCTTTTGGCGGCCACCGCGAAGGTGCGCGGCCTCATGCTCGTGACCCGCAACATCGAAGATATTGCCGAGAGCGGCGTGGCGGTCTTCGATCCGTTTTCGGAATGATATGCGTTATCAGAGCATGTCGCGATGAAATGGAATCAGCTGGTAGGGTGGGCAAAGGCGCGCAAGATGATTTTTCATAGTGGATAAAAGCTCGACCGCGCGCAACGCAGTCAAGCTTGCGCAGACTGCGTACACTTGTCTGCTTTTGCCCACGCGGTCGTTCGGTGATGGTGGGCACGGCGCGGACGCAGTCAAGCTTGCGCAGACTGCGTAAACTTGTCTGCGATGCGCGCCTTTGCCCACCCTACCGGTTCTATTCGGGCCGTGGCGATCGGCCCACAGCGCCAATCGCCTCATCCCCGCACCAAATCCCCCAGCAAGCTCGCCGCGACGGCGAGCTTCGAGAGCGTGAGGCCGGAATTGGCGATCTCTTGCACCGACATGCGCACGCGCTCGACCTGCTCGCGGCGAGGCGCCGCCCAGGCTTCGACCGCGGCGGCGCCGGCAATGCCATTTTCGGCCATGGCGGCGGCAAGCCGCCGCTCAGCCTCGCCGATGGAATCGAGCGCACGGTCGAGCGCGAGGCGATCGAAATAATCCGAGACCACGATGCCGCGCGCTGCCGCCGTGACGCGGTCGAGGCGGAAGAAAGCCTCGGCGGCGAAATAGGTCGCGGTGAGCGCGCCGATGTCGCGGCCGGTGCGGTCCGCCGCCATCACGATGTCGGGCGCCGCCACGAGCGCCGGGAGGCGGGCGAGCCGGCGCGCGAGCTCTTCCGGCACGGCCTGCCTAACCAGCTCCGCTTGTTTGTCGCTGCATTGCCGCGCGGCAGTGTCGGGCAGCGCGGCATCGAGCGCGGCCTCGACCGCCGCGATGCCCGCGCGGTAGTGCGAGACGACGGCCAGCAAGCCTTCCCTGAAATCGACGTTGCGCAAAAACCAGACCACGCGATCAAGCAGCAGATCCTGCACCGCACCATAGAGATCGAGCTGGAGTGTGCCCGCCACCTTATTGTCGAGCGCATCGATTGCCGTATTGAGCGAGGTCATCCCGTAGCTGTCGCGCACGGCGGCAAAACCGGCCGCAATCGCGGCAGGGCGCGCGCCGGTCTGGTCGCCGATGCGCACCAGGAACGACGGCCCGCCGCGGTTGATCATGGAATTGGCGAGCTGGGTCACGATGATCTCGCGGCGCAGGCGGTGATGCTCGACGGCATCGGGGAAGCGCTCCGCCACCGCACTCGGGAAATAGCGGTCGAGCTCGCGCGCGAGATAGGGATCGTCGGGGACGTCGGAGAGCAGAAGCTCGTGGTTGAGCGAAAGCTTGGCGTAGGCGAGCAGCACCGCGAGCTCGGGCCTTGTGAGCGCTTCCGAGCGCCTGCGCCGCTCCGACATTTCCATGTCGTCGGGCAGAAACTCAACCGCGCGGTCGAGCTCGCCCGCAATTTCCAGCACCTGCATCAGGCGCTGCTCGAAACCGAGATCTTCAAGCCTGCGCCGCTGTGCGAGCGAAAGCGCAAGTGTCTGCAGATAGTTGTTGCGCAGAACGAGCGCCGCGACCTCGTCCGTGAGCTCCGCCAAGAGATGATTGCGTGCCTCGCGCGTCAGACGCCCGTCGCGCATGGGGATGGCGAGCGCGACCTTGAGGTTGACCTCGACGTCGGAGGTATTGACGCCGGCCGAATTGTCGATGGCATCGGTATTGAGCCGCACGCCCCTGCGCGCGGCCTCGATGCGGCCGCGCTGAGTCATGCCGAGATTGGCGCCCTCGCCGATCACTTTCGCGCGCAGCTCGGCGCCGGTGACGCGGATCGCGTCATTGGCGCGGTCGCCGACCGCGTCGTCGGTCTCGCCGGAGTCGCGCACAAAGGTGCCGACGCCGCCGAAATAGAGGAGGTCGACCGGTACCTTGAGGATCGCGTGCATGATCTCCTGCGCCGTGGCGGCGGCGGGCAGGCCAAGCAGCGCCTGTGCCTCTTGCGAAAGCGTGATCTCCTTGAGCGCGCGCGAGAACACGCCGCCACCGGGCGAGATGAGCGAGCGGTCGTAGTCCTGCCAGCTCGAGCGCGGCAGATCGAACAACCGCCGGCGTTCGGCGAAACTCCGCTCGGAATCGGGCGATGGATCGATAAAGATGTCGCGGTGATCGAACGCGGCGACAAGCTTCAGAGTCTTTTCCCGTAGCATGCCGTTGCCGAAGACGTCGCCCGACATGTCGCCCACGCCGGCGACCGTTATCGGGGTGACGCCGATATCGACGCCCATCTCGCGGAAGTGGCGCTTGACCGATTCCCAGGCGCCGCGCGCGGTGATCCCCATCTTCTTGTGGTCGTAGCCGGCCGAGCCGCCCGACGCGAAGGCATCGTCGAGCCAGAAGCCGTGCTCGGCCGCGATGGTGTTGGCGAGGTCGGAAAAGGTCGCGGTGCCCTTGTCGGCGGCAACGACGAGATAGGGATCGTCATCGTCGTGGCGCACGACGTTAGCGGGCGCAACGATATCCTTTCCCGCGAGATTGTCGGTGATGTCGAGCAACGTAGTGATGAACAGCCGGTAGGTCGCGGTGCCTTCCGCCTGCACCATCTCGCGGGTTGCGCCCTGCGCGATGATGCCGGCCAACAATTTCGGCACGTAACCGCCCTTGGCTCCGACCGGAACGATCACCGCGTTCTTCACCTGCTGCGCCTTGACCAGGCCGAGCACTTCGGTGCGAAAGTCCTGCGGGCGATCGGACCAGCGGATGCCGCCGCGCGCGACCTTGCCGAAGCGCAGGTGCACGCCCTCGAGGCGCGGCGAATAGATGGAAACCTCATAAAGCGGCTTGGGCAACGGCAGACCGTCGAGCTTTCGGCTCGCAAACTTGATCGCGATGAGCGCGCTCGGCTGTCCCGCGGAATCGATCTGATAGAAATTGGTGCGGATTGCGGCGTGCACTGCGTTGACGAAATGGCGCAGAATGCGATCCTCGTCGAGGCTTTGCACCTCCTTGAGCGCGCTTTCGATTCGCCCCGCGATGTCGCGCTCGCGCGCGCTGCGCTCTGCAAGCGTGATCGCGGGGCGCGGATCAAAGCGCGCGTGGAACAATTCGACAATAGCGGCGCTGATCGATGCGTGCTTGACCAGCGTCGCCCACATGTAGTCCTGGGAATAGGGCACGCGGATCTGGCGCAGAAACCGGGAGATGCTGCGGATGAGCGCGACCTCGCGCCACGCCAATCCTGCCGCGAGCACCAGCGCGTTGTAACCGTCGTTCTCGGCAGCGCCGCCCATCACCACCAGGAAGGCCGCCTCGAGCGCGCGCTTGTTGGCGTCGAGGTCGATCGCGCGGGCGTCGCGCGTCTCCAGCATCATGTGGTGGAACCAGACCGGTGGCTTGGCGGGCGAGCTCGCTGCGGCCTTGCGCGCGATCTCATGGGTGCGCTCGTCCACCACCTTGAAGCCCATGTTTTCCAGCACGGGGACGCGCTCGGAGAGCGGGATCGGCTGCCCGCAGCTCCATACCTTGAGCTCGACTTGCGCACTTGCCGCCTGATCTGCCTTCTGCTTGCGCCGGTCAATGTCGACCCCGAGCGGGCGGTTCGGGGTGAGCGTCTCGATCAGCCTGACGTCCTCGAGTGCGGTGGCGGGCGAATAGGATTCCCGATAGCCCTGATCGAAGGCATCGCGGTATTGCGCCAGCAACGCGCGCGCGCGCGCCGCGTCATAGCTGCGCGCAAGCTCCTCGCCGAGCGCGTCGATCCAGGTGCGCACAATCGCCTCGACGCCGTGCTCGAGCGTGCTGCGATCGGGATTGGGTGTGTCGTGGTCGTAGCGCGCGATAATGAAATGCACACGCACGAGCGGCCCTTCCGGGAAGAACGGATAGAAGGCACTGACGCGGCCCTTGTACATCTCGGCGAGATATTCGCCGATTCTCGCACGCACGGTGCTGCTGTAGCGCTCGCGCGGCGCATAGACGAGGATTGAAACGAAGCGGTTGAAACGGTCGCGCCGCGGCAGCACCCGGATGCGGGGCCGCTCGTCGAGCTGCAAGACCGCGAGCGCAAACTGATAGAGCATGTGCTCGTCGATCTGAAAGAGCTCATCGCGGGGATAGCTTTCGAGCACATTGACCAGCGCCTTGCCGGAATGGCTGTCGGCATCGAAGCCGGCGCGCGCGAGCACGGCCTCGACCTTGCGCCGGAGATAGGGAGTGGTGCGCGCCGAACGATTATACGCAGCCGAGGTGAACAGACCGACGATGCGCATTTCGCCGACCAGCCGGCCCTCCCGATCGAACTCCTTGACGCCGATGTAATCCATGTGCACGCGCCGGTGCACGCGCGAGCGCAGCGCCGCCTTGGTCACGATGAGGAGCCTCGGCTCGCGCAGAAAGGCCATGATCTCCGGCGTGAATTCGAGCGGACGGCGCGCGCCGCGCAGCACCTTGAGCTCGCGCGAGCGCATGATGCCGAGCCCGGTCTCGAACAGGGGATCGAGCGCGGATTTCTCCGTGAGCACGTAATCACGCACGCCGAGAAAGGTGAAATGGTTCGCGAGCAGCCATTGCAGGAATTCCACCGCCTCGGCGACTTCCGCAGGTGGGAGCGGCGGCGGATTGGCCTTGATCCGCTCGATCATCTCGACGACGCGCGCGGTCATGGCGCGCCAGTCGGTAACCGCGGCGCGCACATCCGCCAGCATGCGCTCGATGCCGGCAACGATCTCGGCGCGGCGCTCTTCCTCGTCGATGCTCTCGACGTGCATGTGGATGAAGCTTTCCCGCAGCGCGCCGGCCAGCGGCCGCGTGCCGTTGAATTCGAGGAGGCGGCCGGCATCGTCGCGGATGACGCACATGACGGGATGTACGACAAAGCGGACTTCCACGCCGCGCTCGCTCAGCTCTCCCAACACCGAATCGAGGAGGAACGGCATGTCGTCATTGACGATCTGGAGGACCGAGTCGTCGCGCCGCCCACGCGGTCCGACCGCGGGCGAGGGCGGATCGAGACGGATGCGGGGAGTGCCGGCCGTGCGCACGGCGAAGAGCGCCCACGCCTGCCCCGCGAGCGAGGCGAGCGCACGCGGATCGAAATGCATGAGGTCTTCGGGCTCGGCGCGCGAGAACAGCGCCGCGACGAAATCATGCGGGACATCGGGGTTAAGGCCGCGAAGGATTGCAGCCGCAGCCGCAATGAGCGCCTCCGCCGCGCGCTGCTCGTTCTCGGTGTCGTTTTCGTCGCGCGTGCCGGAGCGCTGTGTCATGGGTGTGATAGCGACATGATGTATCGAAGCGGCCGATCAAGAGTAGTTCGAAACGCGTCTGTATCGCTAGCCCGGCACTCCTGCCGAATGAGCGTATAATTGGGCTGCAAACATGGTTCTTGTAGGGGCGGGTTTCAAACCCGCCCTCGTTCGGCATTCACGGTGTGTGAGGTGATCCGAGCTTAGCCGTATGAACTTCGATTCGACAGCCGATGACGGCAATTCTCTCGCAGCGAGCCTGTGGCACAAGGGCGGGTTTAAAACCCGCCCCTACAAGCTTCGCGACTGCGATGTGCTTCCCGTCCGGGTTTGCGGGACCCTTGTCATATGCGATTGCCCTGACCACAAAGGGGAGAGAGGGGAGCAGACCGAGTTTGCCCCACCATTAGCGAACCACGCGAGACCCAAGCCACGCCTGTAACCTCGAAGGAGAACGCCTGTGAGCAGAAAGACGAAGATTGCGGAGAAGAAGCGGCCGGATGCAACCAAGCGATCAACCGTGGTTGCGAAGGCGCCGGCCGCAAACCATGCCGGCGCGGAAGATGACGTGAAGATCACGGCGCTCAAGCTTGCAGGCGGCAAGCTCTCGCCCGAGATGGAAGCCTATTTCAGAAAGTGCGAGGAAAAGCTCGGCTTCGTGCCGAACGTGCTCAAGGCGTTTGCGCTCGACGACGCCAAGCTGGCGGCCTTCGTGGACTACCGGCAGGAGGTCGTGCAGAACGCGGAAAATCTTTCCAAGCTCGAGATCGAGATGATTGCGACGGTGGTGTCCTCGCAGAATCGCTGCTTCTACTGCATTACGGCGCACGGCAATTCGGTGCGCCAGCTCGGCGATCCCGTGCTGGGCGAGATGATGGTGATGAACTACCGCGCGGCGCGCCTCTCCAAGCGTCAACGCGCCATGCTCGATTTCGCGGTGAAGCTCACGACGGCGCCGTGGGAAGTCGAGGAGGAGGACCGCGAGCGGTTGCGGCACGCAGGCTTTACCGATCGCGACATCTGGGACATCGCCTCGGTTGCAGCCTTCTACAACATGACCAACCGGATCGCGTCGGCGATCGATATGCGGCCCAACAGCATTTATCACGGCCAGGCGAGGTAGCGCACCGCGGGTCACCCGCAGGCTTGACCCCATAGGCGCTAACTTAAGAC
>Ga0209526_10003260_pt1 | contig 11056 bp, 15 predicted proteins | sample JacPinW_OM2H0_M1_FD_188566 | JGI IMG/M metagenome (GOLD analysis project Ga0209526, IMG submission 188566) | Forest soil microbial communities from Algoma, Ontario, Canada - Jack Pine, Ontario site 1_JW_OM2H0_M1 (SPAdes) (version 2) | ecosystem: Environmental > Terrestrial > Soil > Boreal...
GTCGGCGAAGTCGCTGCCGTCCGGCTCGACGAGCGCGACCCGAGGCAGGTGGTAGCCACAGTGTCGATCGATGCGGGCGTTCCGATCGGCAACGATACTTTCGTTGGTCTCGAATTCGGCACCATCACCGGCGTGGCCTGGATCGAGCTGCGCGGCAGCGATCCCATGCCCGCGCCATTGCCCAAAGCCGCCGATGGAGTTCCAACGATGACGGCGGACGAAGACGCCATGCTCAGTCTGTCCGGGAAGGCGCGTGCGCTCATTCCCAAGCTCGACAAGATGCTGGCCGAGAATTCCGAGTTGCACCAGTCGCTCGGCAAGTTCGAGGCGTTTACGGCGGCCATGAAAAGCAATGCGGATCGCATCGACCACGTGATCACCGGGATGGAGAATTGGATCGGCAGCACCGACAAGCCGGGCCAGCTTGCTGACGCGCTCAAGTCCGTTCGTCTATGCGCCGACAACTTCAGCCATCAGGTGGACGGTATGTCGCGGGGGCTCGAACAGTTTGCTGGCCCCGGCCTGAAGAATCTCGATGACATGATCGAGAATGCGCGGCGCGCTGTGGCGACGACCGAAATAACGTTCAAGAGTCTTGGCCAGAGTTCGTCACGCTCGCGCTTGCAGGCCCCGCAACAAGCGGCTCCGCCTCGAAATCCGGATCAGCGTTGAGGCTTCGGGCGGGCCTTCGGGCACTGAAAAGTGAGACCCTCGCGCCCCACCACGCCAGTCCATGACCGCCGACGACACCAGCAACGCTTTCAGCGCGTCCGCGATCAGCGGTACGCGATCGGTTCAGTCGTGGCCGCGCCGACTGAACACGCGCACGCGCTCGCCTTCGCGCCGGCAGATGAATCTGAAACGGTCGTGTTTGATTTCATAGGCCACGCGCAATCTTGGCACCGAAGTATAGGCTGGCGCTCGGCGCGCGCTGGCAGACGTTCGAGCTGCCGCACTATTTGAGAGCGAGACGGTCCAGCTGCGTAGGCTGCCTACCGTGCAAAATGAAAACCCCCGCGTGGGGGCGGGGTAGATCAAATTGACGCCTCATGGAGGGGTGAGGAGATCAGGCGATTACCCGTTCCATGCCGTTTGGGGGATCAGGTGGCGAAAACCAACACCTGGTGGGCGATGTTACTTCGGACCGGAGTTCCTCAGCCGCGGAGGCCCTGATAACCAATCAGGGAGCGCTGTCTCCCGATTTGTTCTTCTCACTACGACGCGTCGGTAGACAGTCGGACGACCATGTGATCGCGATCACATGGCGGTGTGCGCTTCCGCGGTTACATACAGCCCGATGGGGGGAGATCCATTAAAGAACTACGTGTTTATAATGAGCGTGCTGCTCGTGTTTGCGCTCGGCCTTTTGGCTTATTTGATCTGGTCCTCTTAGGGAGAGGCGACAGTGTCATTGATCCTCGGCGCCCAATACTTTGCCGGTAAATCGATTTATGAGGTGCAGTTGGCCACAGGCCAGACACATTAGGCGACCGCAGTTCTCTATCAGAGCACGCACACACGGTTTCGACCGGAGTTTTTTGCTGTGTAAAGGCGTTGGTCCGCTACCTTGATGAGGTCGAAGATCGTATCCATGCTCGATGTTGCTTGCGCGACCCCGACGCTGACCGTCGCCGTGATGGCTTGCGACGCAACCGACAAGTCGCGCGCTTCAATCTGCCGTCGAAGCCGCTCCGCAAGCTCGTGGGCTTCCGACAATTGCGTTTCCGGCAGCAACAGCAGGAACTCCTCGCCGCCGAAGCGAGCCACCACGTCGGATTTGCGTCTCTCGTGCCGGCACATCTCGGCGATCTGCACAATAACGTGGTCACCGGCGGCGTGACCGAATCGATCGTTGATAGATTTGAACCGATCGATGTCGAGCATTAACAGTGACATCGGCCGCCGATAGCGTTGATATCGGCCCCACTCTATTTCGGCGAGCGATAGGAAGTGTCGCCGGTTGAAGACCCCGGTCATGCCGTCGACCGCCGCCATTTCCTTGAGCCTGTCGGCCTGTTGCACCAGATCGGTCACATCAGCGTAGACGAGCATGCGGCCGCCGGCGGGTAATGTTTTGCAATTCACTCGAATGACCTGGCCGTCGTCCATCCGGATATCGCGCGGGTCCTCGATTCCGGCCCGGACTTCGTTCGCCCGCTTTTTGACATAGGCATTGAAGCGCGCGGGACTTAAGAAACGCCTCTGTCTGACGACAAATCGCATGAGGCCTTCGAAATCGAGGCCAGAGACCGATGATTTGTCCGCCAGATGATAGATGCGCAAGAATGCGCGATTGACGAACGTTAGGCGCAGATCGCTGTCGAGGAGAACAATGCCGAGTTCGATCTCGTCGAGAGCCGAGCGCAATCTGTCGGCAACCAGCTGGGGATATTCGCGGTCGGCAGACATGAGCAGGATGGTGGGGACAGCCCTCCAACATCTTAGGCGACGGCCACTTCAATTCGCAAGGTGGTCGAAGTCATTGACGGATTATGGGACAAATCCAACTTGGCGAAGCGACGGGCCAACTACCGGTTCCTAATTAGGACAGACGAAAATTCAAATTAGGACAAAAGCTTCGGAATTGGGGTACTGGTTCCTTTCCGACGTCATTGGTCCCTTTTGATATCCGGGGCGGCCCTTTTTGAGCCGTAGTACAGCGTCGCTATAACGAACCTGGCCGGCCGCGACGGCCAGGGTGATTCGAAGAAGCGCACCGCTGATCACCTTGTCGTTGCTGTTGGATGGTGCAAGATTCGCTACTTTCCAATTGAGGCAAAGAAAATTGCGAACGCGCCGTCGAGCACGATTACCAAAAAGATGGCTTTGACCACGGATACGGTCGTCTGTAGGCCGAGCGATTCAGCGCTGCCTTTGACCTGGAGGCCTTCGACGCATGCCACAATGCCGATCATCAGCCCCATGAACGGCGCTTTGGTCATCCCGACTACGAAATGATTGAACGAAAGGTCGCGCAGCTCAGCCATAAATATGTCTGGGTTAATTCTGGCGTATAGCCAGCAAACCAAGCCGCCGCCATAGAGCGCCGACATCATTCCCAGGAACACGAGGATCGGCAGCGCGATGACCAGCGCGACGATACGAGGCAGAACGAGAACGTCGATCGGGTCGAGCCCCATGGTTTGCAGAGCATCGATCTCTTCGCGCATTTTCATGGCGCCGAGTTCGGCGGTATACGACGACCCGGAGCGGCCCGCGATCATGATCGCCACGATTAGCACGCCGATTTCGCGCATCACCAGAACGCCGAGCATATCGACCACGTAGAGGTCAGCGCCCAATCGGCGGAAACGGAAGATGCCCTGCTGCGCGATGATCGCTCCGATCAGGAACGTGATCAGCAGGATGATCGGAACGGCGCGCCAGCACACGCGGTCAAGGTGATGCACCACGGAGGTCAGACGGAAGCTGCGGGGCCGGATCAGGACGCGCAAGGTCGCGAGTACGAGCGCGCCGAACATCTCGACATAGCTCAGAAGATCGCGCGTCACGACGCCGAACGCGCCCCACACTAGCGCAACCGCGGAGGCCAGCACATCCCCGTCGGGAGGCTTCGGCAATTTGCGGTTCGACTGATGAGCTTCGTTGATCAATCCGCGGAAGCGCTCGGGCAAGCCGACGACAGTGATCCTGCGATCCCCCTCGGCGAAGCCGCGCAACAGTCGCTCCAGGAGCCAAGCCCCGAATGTGTCGATATTCTCGACACCCGCCATGTCGAGGTCGACGCGCGCGACCGATGCGCCTTGCGCCACGGCGCTGTCGACGAGATGTTCCAGTTCAGCGGCGTGTTGCGCCGTCCACGAACCGACCGCCGTCAGCCACAGGCTGTCGCCTTGGGCCAAGCTCCGAAGCAAGGGTTCGCCAGTCAAGTTATGCGACATGCCCGGCACTTATATGGGGGTGCCACAGCGCCCGCCCGCTCCTGTGGCGCGCGACCGATGGGCGCCGTTTCCCAACCACTATACTGAGCAGCGTCCGCGTCATTGTCCATAATAACTGAGCAAGCCGCTGAGACCTCACCCGGATGTCTGCTTATCGCGGCAAAGCGGACAATATCTGCTCGGTGTGAGCCTTTCCGCTTTTGACCCAAATCGGCCATCTCGTCAGCACGCCGCCGATCAAAAAAGGCCCCGCCACGGACGGGGACCGCGAGGTCGAGTCATCCAATCACCGTGGGCCTGCGCCTCGGCGAATCCGATCAATTGAAATTGTTGTGCCATCGCCGGCATCCCGGCCACTGTCATAACGATCAGCGGTGAAATGATGCCAAAAAAGGCATGCCTGCAATGCGTGGTGATTTTATCGAATGGTGGAAGCGTCCTTTGATTGCGACTTTGGTGCGACATCGTTCTGCCCCCGGTTCACGTATTGGTTTCAACTCTCCCAATGCGAACTGTCGTGACAATATCATTCTCTAAATTGCGAAACAGCCCCCAAACGGGAGCGGCATGCCCTTTGCACAAATGTCCAAAGGAGCCATGACCTCAGTCGTCGGTCTTGTTGCTGATCTTGCTGACCGCGATGCGGTTCTGGCGCGCAGGCTCAATCTCGAACCGCTTGATCGCGGCCGCAATCGCCTCTTTCTCAGAGTTGGCAGTGACGGTGCCGAGATGTTCGGCGCGAGCACGGATCAAATCGACGCGCCAGCGGGGCATGTCACATCAACGCAAGTAGGAGCCGCGCGCACATCACCGCCACGACGGAAAAGCCGATAGCAAAGAGTGCATCCAAAAGAATGGCTCGGCTCATCGCTACACCTTGCCGGTCAGGCTTGTCTGCGGGGTTTGCTCTTTCCAATTCGGCCGCACATCGATGCGCTTGCCAGCACACCGGCTGCAACGCATACGCGGCGTGAACGACGGCACCGCGAGGTCGGCGTCGTAATGAGATACGTCGAACACTATTGAATGCAGACAGTCGGGGTTGAGGCATGAAACTAGCAATCGCTGCACGCCGAGAGCGCGCATATTTGCGAGCGTCATTGCCGGACCGGCCGGCTGTTTGGGTTTCATTCGATGACTTCGTCGGCGCGGACGAGCAACATCTGCGGCACGTCTAGGCCCAACGCCTTCGCCGCGTGGAGGTTGATAACCAATTCGTATTTGGTTGGAGCCTGCACTGGCAGGTCGGCGGGGCTGGTGCCCTTGAGGATGCGATCAACATATGAAGCCGAACGCCGAACAACATCGAAGGAGTCAGGCCCATAAGATATTAACCCGCCCTCTATCACGAATTGCCGAAAGTTATAAATCGCAGGCAGTCGATGCTGCTCTGCTACTTTCATAATTAACCTGCGATGGGCGTTTGTGAATGGGTCCCCTGCGACGATCAAGCCACCACCCGGCTCGCGTGCAAACGCCTTGGTGGCAGCCTCGATTTCCACTTCGTCGTGCACAGGCATTTCGGAAGGTTTGGCTGTTGCCGGAACGGCGAGTTCGTGCAGCCATTTGGGATAGTAGGGCACGGTATATGGATTAAACATCAGCGTCGTCCGCCTGATGCTGGGCGCAATCTCCTTGAGCATCTCCTGCCATTTCCCAACTATTGGAGGGTCCATGAATGTGAAGCCGGTAATGTTCCCGCCCGGATGGGCTAAACCGGCGACAAAGCCCTGCCCGACAGGATCGTTGACAAGATTGAATACGATAGGAATGTTAGCCGTCGCCTGTCTAATTGCTCGGATTACCGATGAGCTGCTCGCGACCGCGACATCTGGCGCCAAGGCCACAAGTTCAGCGCTGTGAGCGCGCATCAAATCGAAATTGCCAGCGGCGAATCGATGTTCGATTTGAATATTGCGGTTTTCTATCCAAGCGAGCGCCTCAAGCGCTTGCTGAAATGCCAAGATGCGACCCTGCGTTTCCGGATCGTTTGCGGCGAGTGCATGCAAAAAAAAGACACGTCGCATGCGCTCGGGTTGCTGCGCACGTGCCACCAGCGGCCACGCCGCCGCTCCGCCAAGTCCCGCGATGAACTCGCGCCGTTTCATGCGGGGCTAGGCTAACACAGGAACGGCGGCGGTTATGGCTCAATCAACCTGGTCGCGGCCGGCGCACTCGGATTCTTCACCTTGATCCAATCGGGCAAACGTCCTGACCGATACGGTCGGTCCCGGCGCTTGGCGATGATGCTTTCCGATGACCTCACCCGAACTAGGGTCACGGGGCGATCACGGGGTTATCACGGCACCATCACGTCCGCGCGGCCGCCAGCATTCAAGTTTGGCGCACGGCGCGTTTGGCAAACAAGAGACCGCGCGGCTTGGTCGATTTATGTCTGTTATGTGACGCATTTCGAACTACCCTTGGCTCTGGTCTCGCTGATAGGATGGCACCTTGTTTGGTCAATGAACGGGGGGATCTATCAATGGCAAATGCGACAGTGCGTTTGGTGATAGTTGGTCGCAAAAAAGAAATTCACAGGAGCATTGTCGCGTTTCAGGACGAGCTCCTCAACAATCTTGGATGGTTCGGTTCAATCGATTTCTTTGTCCATGCAGCTAACAACGATCCGGCAAATCTACAAAGTGCGGCGAATAAAGCGGTGGCCGATGCTCAAGCTGCGCTGACCGCGCCCCAAGCCGCCCCCGCCGCGGTCGTCGCAGGTGGGGTGCAAGCTACGTCATGCCTCCAGATTGCGGTCCAGAATTCGGCGGGGCCGACAGTTCCAATCATCCAAGCAGTGGGCGGCGCCGTACCTCCTAACCTCCAGAACTACGTCACCGGCTTCATAATTAATGCCTTAGCCACGGCCGAATACCATCTGGACCACGTGCCTTCTCAGTCAGTAACGGTTCTGTACGACGACACTCCAGGTACGCCGTCGCTCGACGTGTATAACAACCTATTCGCTTACAATCAGGCAAAGCCTGCGCCCCAACGCAAAGCGATAACTCCCCTTCCAGCTCGTACGCCGCGCGCCTTGAGAACACTCGACCCTACAAAGTTGACGACCGGTTTCATGCTGATCCCGAATGCGATGTTTTACAATCATTGCGACGATATTGCTGCCTATGTGGATGGGCAATCAGTAGGCGGAACTCCTGTATCGGTTTTCTATCCAGAGCGAGAGTATAAGAAGGCGCAGACGCACACGGCCACCGTCAAAGTGTATGGTTACAACATTCCGCTTACCTACCGCTTGGCAGCACAGTACGTCGATAAGATTTTAGACGGTGCGACGGTCGCTCAGCTGGGTGGATTTCTAGATGCAGTGCCGGACCGAGACCCCGGATTACCGGCTGCCCACGCGCACCGACGGGATAAGGCCGGAGGTTGAGGCGCCGGGGTGTCGATCGAGCCTGAGCCCGCCGCTATGGCCGCGCCAATCGCTCACCGGGCCGCTAACCGCCGAACGCCCAAATCAACAGGACAAACAACACGGCGACCACCACGCACACCAGCACGAACTTCCGCACCGTGTGCTTGCTCTCCAACCACCCTAGCCACTGGTCGGGCTTGTCTGCCATTGCGGGAGCATACATCAAAACTGGCTTAGACGTACGCCACCCCGCCTTGCGCGGGGTCTCTGCTTTTGGGCCGCCTCAGGTATGCTCGAGCGCATAGACGGTCGCATCGCTGACGACTCCCCGGCGCGCGAGTTCATGCCTTGCCCAACCGAGCAAACCTCGGGCGGCTCGGATCTGTGCCCCTGAAATCATTGTAGTGAGCCTAGACGCCCCCGCTGGCTCGAAGAGCGTAAACAATCGCGACCGATGGAAATGAGCAATATTGAGCAGCTTCATTGCGCCCTTCGGGGCAGTGTTTTGCCGTTGTATCGGGGAGTGGCCTCCCCGAGTGGTACGGTGGCCCCCGTTCGCTCCCCGCGGATTGGGGCCGCCACCGTTCTCCCAGTGTAGCCGTCACGAGGCGGCAATCAGGGATCTAAGCAATGCCCCACAGGTTCTCGATCGGTGACAACGTGCAATTTCATCCCGCCGCAGGTCGAACAATCGATCCAGCTTCTGGAACTTACGTGGTGACGAAGCGACTTCCAGGACCCCGCGGCAAGTTTCATTACCGGATCAAACATCCGGCCGAGTCGCACGAGCGCATCGTTTGGGAAAGCGAACTGAGCGTGGCGTAAGAGGCGAGGACCTCGGTCGATTTTGAGGTGAGCACTATTGGACAGCTTTATTGCGATTGCGGCGCAATATTTCTCAGGGGGCGATTCGGAAAAAGGGGATTTCCGTGTACGCATCGCAACCAACTACCCAAATCAAATATCCAATCCCGCGACGTCTTTGTCCAAGCTGCGGTAGGGGCATGATGATCACACGTATCATGCGTGACAGACCGGGCTTTGAGCAGCGCACTTTCGAATGCAGTAGGTGCGGAGAAGAGACGGTCCTGATGCCGAGTTCTTCACAATTAGGACGCCTTAGTTGGGTTGACCTCGATTAGGACGCCTGTGCATCTAATCAACCGGTCAACGGGCAGGGTGTTGGGCGGTGGCATTAACGAGGCCATGCAATGGCGATATCACCCCGACGGCTACAGAAATCAGTCTATTTGATAATGCAGTGGGGGTGGCGTGGACCGGCCGTCGTTGCCGTCGCAGTGTTTGGCCTTTGGCTTTACTACCTATGGACAAATTGAGGATTTGAAGCTTGCAAATGTCCAGCAGCAGCTGGCGGAAATCGACCGGTGCTTGCTCGAGATCAACAAGGCACGCTTCCGACCCGCCTAGGCGTGTACTCATAAATCGCGCATCTTGGATGCGGCTTGCTCAATGTCCGTTAAGCCCCCGAAACGCCGATTAAGACTATGATGCCTAATTCTCTCAGGGCGCTTTAGCCACCGAGCAGGCCGCCTCGGTTGGCGGCCTCGTTACGGATTTCAACGATGATTAGGGCTCAAAAGATTCTACTCTGGATAGTCTTACTGGCGTTCCTTGTGCTGATGCTACCGGCACCATTCCTAACCCTAGCAGTCATTGGCGATTACACTGGCTGGTACAGATTAGAAAAATACATGAGCCACGGTCAGTGAGGGGTGCGGCGCAAATTAGGACAGCCGAAAATTCAAATTAGGACAAACACGTCGGTGTTGGGACACTACCTCGCCGGACGGTTCGCGCGCCGGAAGGGCTGAAAATGACGAGGCCGCCAACTGAGGCGGTATCGGACACAATGAATACTGCAATCACTATCGCGTTTGCTGGAGCCTGGATTGCAAGTGGCGTAGCCATTGTGGCCTGGGTAATCGCCGCCTACTCGCTACTTCGCTTTTTGCCTCAGCGCGATCCCGAATACGGCAGTCGTGCTCTCAAAGCCGGGGCCGTCTTTTGTGTCTGCGTTCTGTACGCCGCTTTAGTCACCCTGATCGGTTTCTGGCTTAGCCATTGGCTCTCGAAGTGAAACCCGGCCACCTACAAATCCAAATCCGGCCACAAGGGCTTAAACCCGCCCAGCACCCCCCGCCGGCTAGTGTCCTAGATGGGGGGCGAGACGTGAATAATAGGAAGCAAGCGGGGCGAAATTGAACTTGCGTCGTAATTGGCTCGAAATTTTTGTCGCGGCCTGTGCCGTATCCATGGTGGCTTTCTTTTTCGGTTTCTTAGGAAACAGACCGTATATCGCCTTCGCAGCCGCGTGGCTTGCATGTGCGGCGGTTCTTTCTCAAGCTAGAGCTCGTTTTCCAGAAGCTACTGAGACAATGGTTATTTTCGGCTGGCTAATTCTCGGTTTTATGGGGGTTGGTTTCATTCTGATGTTCACTCTCGGAATCCCGTATGTGCGATAAAAATTCAAACTGAGACACTACCCCCGCCGATAGGAACGTTCCAGGAAACGAGAAAGCTGGATGATCGCTCGGGAGCACCGCCGTTCATGTACTCGTTTGGACCCCGAGAGCACGCCTGAACTGACACTCGCTTGGGGTAGGTTCGGTTTTGCGCACTAACTGGTTACTGTGTAAGCGCGGGTCTTGTTCGGTGGCGTCACCGGCGCGCGTTTTGGGCGTTCCATAGCGCCTTCGACCGCCTCCAGTGCTCTGTGCGTCCTGACGTGCACCCTTTACTCGATTCAGCGCCCGGGCGTCTCCCCGAACTCTACCTATATCCTTGATTCTGTTGGCGACCCCGGGAGGAATCGAACCTCCGACCAACAGCTTAGAAGGCTGCTGCTCTAATCCGCTGAGCTACGGGGCCGTCGCAACGCGCGGCTCGCCGGCGCTAGATAGCACGAATCGCCGGGGACGTGCCGCGATAGCACAAATGCCAAGGGCCCCGGTCCTCCCGGGGCCCCCGGCAGGTTTCATGCCGAGGCCGCTTATCCGCGGGTTGCGACCGGTGGCGGAGGTTCGTCGAGCTTATACTTCACGCCGATTGAAAAGATGCTGACGCTTGCGTGCGAGGTGCCGACGTAGCTTACCGCCCCGTTGAACCACGGATTGCCGGGAACCACATTGAGCGGTGCGGTCTTCACGTCGACAAACGAATAGGCGAGGTCGACACTGATACTGGGGGTGATCCTGTTGGTCGCGCCGATCGAATACCAGGTTCTGTCGTTGTCCGGCAGCAGCGGAATGCGGACCTGATCGGTGATCGGGCTCTTTTCGAAGCCGACGCCACCGCGGAAAGTCCAATTCGAGGCAAAGATATACTCCATACCAACCGAATAGAACCAGCCGTCGTTGAATTGGAACGGCAGCACGACGGGGGCGCCGTTTGGCGCCAGCGTGGGCGAGCCGTTCGACTGGTTGACCACCGACGTGCCGATGCGCTTCCACCCCGTCCATTCGACCGTGCCCAGCAAGGTCAGATTCGATGTGATGCCCTGGCGCACGCCCAAGCTTGCGCTGTCGGGCCACCTGACCGTTGTGATTGCAGTCGAACCCGCGCTGCCGGCAACGAAGCTTCCGTCGATCTCCTGATTGAGTGCCGAGCGATACCCCAGGCCGATCTGCGTCCACGGCGTCGGCGTCAGCGTCACGCCTGCGGTCCAGCCGACCGTCCAACCATGGCCGGTGAGCAGGCCCAGAGTCGGAGTTCCTGGGGCCGTGGCGCCAGTCGCAGACAGCAAGTACGGCTCGGC
>Ga0209526_10003262_pt1 | contig 11053 bp, 13 predicted proteins | sample JacPinW_OM2H0_M1_FD_188566 | JGI IMG/M metagenome (GOLD analysis project Ga0209526, IMG submission 188566) | Forest soil microbial communities from Algoma, Ontario, Canada - Jack Pine, Ontario site 1_JW_OM2H0_M1 (SPAdes) (version 2) | ecosystem: Environmental > Terrestrial > Soil > Boreal...
CTCTTCCAATGGCTCGAGTCTCTTTCGGGCCGTGAGCCAATCGCTTCATTTCTTCTCCGTCACGCGGAAATGGTCGTACCCGGAATCGGTCAGTTGATCAAATCCAGGCGCGTGCGGTTTCTGCGCGCTCGGCTCTGTCAGCCGTCCAATATGGGTCAGTGCCAGCGTCGGGAATCTCTTGTTCCAGCGTTCTTCCAGGGTCGGCGCGGCTCCTGGAGAAACGGCGAACAGAAGTTCGTAATCTTCTCCGTCTGATATCGCCCGCTCAATCGAGCATCCTTTGTTCAAGGGCAGATGCTCTCGATCGACTTCGAAGCCGGTGCTACTCGCCTTCGCCAGTCTTGGCAAATCGCTACTCAGTCCGTCGCTGAGATCTATCATCGCGTTAATTACAAAATGATCGGCTAGCCAAAGTGCCTCGGCTAACCGTGGCTCGAAGCGAAGATGCTTTCCGCGAATCGATCCACCCAGTTGCCCCGTCACATACAGAAAATCGCCGGGCCTCCCGCCTGAGCGCAATAGCGCACGTCGCTTTTCGACGATCCCGGTCAGCGCCACTGAAATAAATGCTGGTCCCGGCGAACGCGAGGTTTCACCGCCTACCAGGTTCACTTCATACCGCTGAGCTGCTTTCCGGAGTCCCGAATAGACGCCGCGAACCCAGCGTAATCGGACTTGCGGAGCGACCGCAATTGTTACCAACGCATCCATTGGTTTGCCACCCATCGCAGCAACATCACTAATTGCCCGGCAGAGTGCTTTCCAGCCAACCCAGGTTGCCGGTGATTCTTTCAAGAAGTGAATGCTTTCTACGATGCATTCGGTTTTCAGGAGCTGCCAGCGTTTCCCGAATTTCACCACGGCGCAATCATCTCCCGGACCGATCTTCACTCGCGAGTCGTGTCTAAAGTTCCTCGTCAATTCGGCAATCAGACGATCCTCGCCCACATCAGCCAGCTCGACGTCCCGTATTCCACCTCGTTTTCCGCTTGCCTCCTTCATCTTGGTTGGAAGGCGATTGCTACCAGATTGACGGTGTTAAATAGCGCATGCATTGTCATCGGTACCAGAAGACTGCCGGTTGCCTCGTACGATACGGTGAACAAGCAACTGAGTATGAAGAGCGGGAACAAGGTCGGTACATTTAAATGGATAATTGCGAAAAGAACCCCGGTAAAGACCAGCGCGGGCAACGCCCCGAAGTAACGGCGCATCACTCCATAAAGATAACCTCGAAATGCTAGTTCTTCGGCAACCGGAGCGATCACGATCGCCAACAGTATGATCGGCAAACGCTCGCCAATGCTCTTTGCGTGTTCGAATACCTGTATGATCTCCTGTGAATCGGTCGTTGGATCACTATGCAAAAAATACGACGCTAGATAACTTGCAGCAAAAATCAGCGGAAGCGCGCAAACCAACAAGGAGACACCCCACAGGATTGATTTTCGCAAAGGCAACTGATCCATTCCGAAGACGGTAGATAGGCGAAACCCCCTGAGCCGAAGTGAGAGTAAAATTGTTCCGAGGACTAACCCCCAGAAGTAGAGTGCGCTCAGGAGCAGGCCCCGAGTGTCAATGTTTGCTGGCAGCGATACCCGAGTCGAGTCGACGTTCGCAAACAGCTGAGTTACGACAATAAGAATGAGTCCGCCAGCAAACAACCCGTCAAGTAATGAATATGCTCCGACGAAGACTTTGCCCGTGTGCTTTGCATAAACGAGCCAGAACATTCGCCCATACACCCCCAGCGCAACTGGGATCAGCAAAAGTATGAGTATAGATAAGACAAGATCCATTCCTAAAAATGAGAAGCTCACACTACACTGGTTTGGCCTTCGGTCTACCCGTCGCCCGTTCGGCTTAAATAACAATTCGCGTTCATCCTACCTTTTTTGTGAGGATTTGTAGGCGGCTACAGGCTGAGTCGGTATTCCGTGTTCGGTTCTCCAACGAGTTTGCGGCTCGCCGCGTGGTTCCTTCTGTGCAGAACAATCGGATGCGGGTATTACTACAGCGGGTTCTGAACGCGTCGGTCGAAGTCGATGGCCGGTCTGTCAGTCAAATCGGTCCCGGCCTGCTTTTGTTTGTCGGATTCGAAACAAGTGACAATACCGAAGATCTTGATTGGCTAGCCGGCAAAGTTCTCCATCTGCGGATATTCGCGGACGAAAACGGCGCAATGAATCGCTCGGTCCAGGATAGTCGCGGAGCTTTGCTGGTCGTTAGCCAATTTACTTTGTATGCCAGCACCAAAAAAGGAAATCGCCCCTCCTTCAGCAAAGCCGCACCGCCCGATGCTGCGGAACGGATGTTTAACGAATTTTGCGCACAGCTCTCGCTGCACATGGATCGACCGGTCGAGCGCGGTGTTTTCGGAGCGCACATGACGATCAACCTGGTCAACGATGGTCCCGTCACCATCTGGATTGACTCGAAACAACGAGAGTGAGATTTACGGTGGGGACGCGCTCCGCCCGTCCGTTCTCTCGATGACGCCTCCTTTCGCAGCGCCGCGCTCGATCAGGAAATTGCACTCATTGAAATCGGTAAGCGATTATCAGCCGAACGGCGCGCCGCCTCAGCCAGAGCTAAAGAGCGCAGCCCATCATGAATGGTTACCGAGAAGGGCTCGTCTGATCGGGCCTTAGAAACAAAATCGTCAAGCAAGCGCTCATAAGAGGAAGCGTAGCGCTGCGGAAAGAACTCGTACAGCGGCCCTCTTTTCTCCCCTTCTTTGGTAAACCATCTGACATTAGTAGGCCGCGGATTCTCCAAGGCGATGGTACCAGCCGAACCAAAGATTTCGATCCGCTGCTCGAAACCGTAAGAACAGCGTCTAGAATTTAGAATGGTGCAGGTTTCACCACCGGGACCAATCAATTGAATGGACACCGTGTCGTAGTCATTGAACGCCCGGATATCATCGGAAAACAGGCAGCTGCCGTGCGCAAAAACCGTCACAAACTCAAAAGGGACGAGGGAGCGTACAGTGTCAAAATCATGAATGGTCATGTCGCGAAAGATTCCTCCCGACTGACTCACATAGAGCTGAGGCGGAGGAGCTGGATCTCGTGATATGACCACAATTTGTTCCACGGCACCAATATCTCCTCCCTGTACCGCCCGACGAATAGCAGCCAAAGAAGGATCAAATCTGCGATTGAATCCCATCATCACTCGGGTTGCATGATCACCGAGGTGCTGAACGCAAGCCTTGGCACGCTCGAGATCGAGATCGACCGGCTTCTCACAAAAGACATACTTGCCGACCTCCACAGAGCGGAGGACATAATCGACATGGGTGTCGGTCGGAGAACAGACATACACTGCTTCAACGCCGGGAAAGTTGATAGCTTCCTCGAACTCCGAGACCTCCTGGCATCCCGCCATTTCAGCGACGCTTTTTGCCCGTTCTTTGTCTTGCTCGAGTACGCAGAGAAGGCGGGCACGGGGATTTCTTACAATATTTCTCGCATGGAGCTGTCCAATTCGTCCAGCTCCGATCAAGGCGAGTCCTAAAGGCGCTATACTCATCAAACAATCTCGTTAAAAGGTTTGTCCTAGTTGAGACGAACTTCTTGTCCTCCTTGAGCTGACGACTTATAACAGGCGGCGATTAATTTAAGAATGTCGCGGGCGTGAGCCGCGGAGATTTCGACCGGCCGTTCGCCACGGACGGCAGCGACGAAGCACTCCACTTCTCGCCGGAAGTACTGCAAATTACCGATCTCAGCCAATTCAGGAGTGTACTCCGTCTTCTCCGAAGCCCAGGCAATTGGAAACGAGGTTTCGTTCCAAAGAGTCCAACCCGCGTTGAAGCGGCCCTTCGCCCCTTTGAGGAACAGTTTATAGGTCGCTGGAAGTGGCCTCGAATGCAGCACGCCCTCGTTTCCATAAAAAGAGATGGCCCAACTTTCCACCCAGGGCAGAGGGTCCCAGGTGCTAAAGTCGAAACCCACAATTTTATCCGGATACTCGAACAGAGCGATTCCGGCATCCTCCCGCGATCTTGCGTCGAACAAGCCAGCAAACTTCGGAATCTTAGCATTGACCGAAGCAGGCATCCCGAGGTGGTGGACGAGCAAATCGATCAGGTGACAGCCGATGACAAAAAATGCCCCGCCCATATCATCTGGCTGGTTAAGATGCGATGTCGCCGCTTCGTCAAGGGAACAGCCGCCGTGCAATCTCACTTGAAGAACCCGTCCTAGCATACCCGTCTCGAGCACTTCGTCCGTGATCCTGACTGCCGGTGAGAACCGATAGGAATAACCCACCTGGCAGATACCGTTCGTTTCTTCGACAACCCGAACGAGTGTCTCTAGGTCCTCCAAGCTTTTGCCTCCAGGTTTTTCTACCAGCACTGCTTTGCCAGCACGCAGTGCTGCCGACGCCAGCGACACCATTGCGTGGCTCTTGCTGTGTATCAGGACGATATTGATATCGCGGTCGTCCAGAATCGCGTTCAAGGGCCGATTGGGAATCTCAAACTTCTTGGTGAACGGTTCTATGACCGGATCATCATCCCAAGCCCCCAGGATCGGAATCGATCTCTCGATGAGAGCACGGGTTCGACCCGAGGTATGCGGATGACTTACTCCGAGTAGGGCGGCTCCGGCTTTAGCAGCTGCATGGGTCATAGATTTCCTGGTCAGGTAAGCGACACCTTTCGATTCAGTCCGAGGTCATCGACAATTGATGCTATCCTGCCGGCCGAATCTCGAATGGGCCGTTACTCCTTGGGGGTGAAGAGCGAGACGAGCAACAGCTCCAATTGTTGATTGGCACGAAAAGTCACTGCGCTATCTTTTAGTAGCAAAGCTGCCGACCCAGGCTCGAGGCGAAAGCCTCTGCCATTGACCTCCAACTCACCAGTTCCGGTAATGACATACGCAGCAACTTCCTTGTCTTGCTGGCTTAAGGTAGCTGGCGCGTTCGTTTGAACAATCCGCCTTTCAATGGAGTCCCACGGCCCTTCGAGATAGCTCATTAGGGACTGAATCTGGCCACGTTCCAAGTGGAGGAATTCACCCGGCATGCTGGACCTCCAGTTCATCAGTTGGGCGCCGGCGCGGCAATTTCTCAGAGATCGCCGGCGGAAATACTTCGATCACGATGTATTCTAACTGTTCGGCACCATCATTGATTACGCTTTGCCAGGAGTTCAAAGGGGTCACCACCAAATCGCCCGGACCGACTCTGCGTTCATCTCCGTCCATCGTCACTAAGCCAGTGCCGCTCAGAAAATAGAAAATTTCTTCGGTGTGAGTATGGGTATGCTTTCCCACCCGATCGCCCGGCCCAAGCGCGACCCACTCAAAACCGTCCCAATCGGCCTGCAAATGCGACCCGGTAGCTAAACGTTTCCAAAGTAATGTTCCCGTTCCACCGTGTACCCCAAACACCGTCGAAGGGTTCTTGCTATCCGAAAGGATGACTGTGCTGTGTTTCATTTATTTCATTGTTGGCTAAAGGAGAACGCACAAACAATCATTGGAGAACATCGTAAGTGTATACACTTATTGTCGCTTAGCAACTGCTCTTTTCCGGTTGTTCCTCCGTCCCTCGACCTGCGGTTGATCGCTGCTACTGCGCGGTCCAACCGCCGTCCACTTTCACGCTCGAACCGGTAATGAGAGCCGCAGCATCAGAGCAAAGAAAGACCACTGCCGGCGCAATGTCTTCCGGCCGCCCTAAACGGCCAATTGGAATCTTCGAGAGCACGGATTCCCGAAAGCTTTCGTCAGCAAACATCCGCTTGGTAAACTCGGTTTCAACGAATGTTGGCGCGACGGAATTGACTCGAATGCCATGGGGAGCAACCTCAATGGCCAAAGCCTTGGTGAATCCTTCCACCGCGTGCTTTGCCGCACAATAAACTGTCCGGTTGGCTGCCCCCACATGTCCCATCTGAGAGGTAATATTCACGATCACGCCCTTCACCTTCTCTCCTATCATCGTGTTGACTACGGATTGGGTCAGAAAAAACAAGGCTCGCATGTTGAGCCCAAAAATCTGATCGTAATGAGTGTCCGTCACCGTCACAAACGGCTCGGGAATATTCATCCCAGAATTGTTGACTAGAATATCTATCCGGCCCAAACGGCCGATCAACTCGCTCAGATCAGGCGGATGCAGCAAGTCACAAATGAGTACTTCCGCTCCTCGGCCAAATCCGCGTATCATGACGGCTACTTCCGTCAGATCTGATTCTGAGCGCCCGAGAAGCACGACATCCGCTCCTTCCCGCGCTAAGGCGAGAGCAATCGCCTTGCCGATACCCCGACTAGCACCGGTGACAAGCGCACGTCTGCCGTTTAAAGCCAATTCTGACGCACTCCGATAGCTTCCATCCATCAGAATAGGCGCTCGGCCGCAGTTGGAAATGAAACCATCTTCACTGCCGTACGGACGGCGGTTGGGTCATGGTCAGGAGCCAGCACACCGAGTAGTCCCAAGACTACCGATGAATAGTGTCGGGCCAATCGCTCAGCCGCCAGCGAAGGTTCCCGCTTGGTACATGCATCCAGGATGTCTCGATGCTCCTTTATCCCCTTCGACCAGGCTCGCGGAGTTTCAGTGGTGTAGGCGTGGCGGTACCGTTCCGCATGTTCCGACAATTCTACGATTTCTCGCAATTGCCGTTCGCCGATATGCCGAACCAGGCCGAAGTGAAACTGACGATGCGGTTGCTCCCATCCAAGATAATCTTCACCCGCCGCGTATCGTTCCATTTCTCCAAGATATCTTTTGATTTCTTTGAGTTCGCTCTCCAAGAGGTGAGGAACACTGAGACGAATAGCCAATCCTTCCAGTAAAATGCGCATTGCGTACAGGTCTTCCAGTCCTCTCAGAGACAATGGAGATACACGCAAACGTTTGTACGATTCGCCTTCGATCAACCCCTCGCGCTGCAGCATGCGCATCGCCTCCCGCAGTGGCGTCCGGCTCACGCCCAACCGCTTGGCTAGATGAACCTGATTCAAAATCATCCCGGCGGGAAGTTCGTTCTTTAGAATCGCTCTCCGCAACCCGTCATGGATCTCTTCCGCATTCTCCCACTCGATCTTGCGGGGAAGCGCGTTTAACTCAGGAGAAACAGCCTTGACCATGCGTACCGGCGCTTTCGCCGAATCGAAAATTCTTTCTGTATACAGAATGGGCTACTGCCGATCGCTTTGATAACCCGAACCGTACCATTTTCCAACCTATTTTATTCCCTCTTCCGCCCTGATCTGATTCACGTCTGATCTCTGCAACCCAACCCGATTCCGATCGTGCACGGGATTGGCCAGACGCCCGATCCTTTCGATCTCAACCTCCACTACATCGCCATCTTTCAGCAGCACTGGTGGCTGGCGTTTGAAGCCGACTCCCGCCGGCGTGCCCGTCGCGATAATGTCGCCGGGTTCCAGCGTCATTAATTGGCTCAGATAGGATACAATATAACTCACACCGAAAATCATGTTCTTGGTGTTGCCGTTTTGAACCAACTTTCCGTTTACTCGCGTTTGGATGGCGAGATTTTGGATATCGCCGAGCTCATCGCGGGAGACAACCGCCGGGCCGCAAGGCGCGAAAGTATCGATCGCTTTTCCCGCCATCCACTGACTGGTCGCCAACTGAACATCCCTGGCGCTGACGTCATTCATCGCCATTGCACCAAACACGTACTCGAGCGCCTCCTCTTCTGCGACGCGTTTGGCCCGCCGCCCGATCACGACCGCGAGCTCGGCTTCGTAGTCGACCTTTTCATTCGCGTACGGCAGTTCAATGCGGTCAAACGCCCCGATCAGTGAATTCCGAAATTTGGCAAACAACATCGGTACCTTCGGCAGTGCCAAACTCGCCTCTTCCGCATGATCGCGATAGTTCAAACCCAAGCAAATAATCTTATCCGGATCCGCTATCGGAGGTCCCAGCCGGACATTATTCAGTGCTAACGCGATTCCATCGTTGATCCGGGATTCTTTGCTGCCGTTTGCGGTAGTCTCCAGCAACCGCAGAGCACGATCATCACTGGCGATGACTTCTTTGGTTTTCGACCAATCGGTCGATTGATAGTACAACGACAATCCAGCCGCCTGAGCTACTGCCGAGGCGTCATAAATCGTGTTTCCGAGTTGGATACCGCACCGCGTGCTCCCATCGGTGGCGTAGGAAACAATTCGCATAGACTTTCAGAAAAAACCCCAAGGTCGATCGCAAGTGTATACACCTGCCAGCGGCCGTCAATTGCCAATTCGTTTACCGATTGATCCCCAGGCTGCTCAAGTAGCGCAAACTTTCCATCATCGCAGCGGTCGCCGATTCGCAGCTACCCGGCTTACGGTCCTGCTCGATGACCGCCGGTCCGCTGAATCCGCTCCTACTCAGCGCTTCACCAAAGGATCGAAAATCGACATCCCCTTTTCCCAAAGGTTGAAATACACCTAGGTCAACCGCGTCCAGGAAGGCTAGTCCCTCGGCCCTGACCAGATCGAGTAGCTTAGCCGAAATATCTTTGAAGTTAACATAGGGTGTGCGATCAGCGTGACGGCGGTACAGCGCCGTCGGATCGATTTGACCGTATAGGCAATGCCCAGTATCGATCGCCAACTTGATTAGCTCCGGGTCAGTATGAGCGAGCAGTTCCTCTACTTCGTCCTCAAACTCGAGGTTGGATCCGGCGTGGGGATGTGCCACCGCCTGGACTCCGAACTCGCGGCTAATTTCACCGACTTTCTCAATTCTTGCCCAGAACTCGCGCTTAGCTCGACCTTCTAGCCGGCGTGCTCGTTCAGAACGCCCGGCCGTCGCGTGCCTCTTCTCGCTCCAATCGACAATCACCAGAAAGCTGCCACCAGTGTCGGAAATCAAGCGAGCCAGCCGGCGCGCCTCATCAAGAGCATGGCCAGTCAGGTCTTCCTCTTCAAACGACGCCAGTAATGCGGCTCCCACACAGGCCAGCTGCCGCGCCGCCAGCTCTGCTTTGACCAGCTTCCCATCCTCCGGCCAAAAACCGAGCGGTCCGAGTTCTGTATACCTAAAGCCAACTTTGGCAATTTCGTCGAAGACCTCCTGCCAGGACGGCAGATTGGCCCGACCCATGTGGTCCACTCCCCAGGAAACCGGCGCAGTGGCTAGCTTAATCTCTTTCAACATAAATCTCGATTACTGAATCCCAAGGCAGGACCACCCCATCTGTCGTCCGCTATCGCGTTCCGTTCTGGGTAAACCCTATTTGAGATTTGCTTCTATCTCCTCCGCGTTCGGACAAATATCCAAATAGAACGTGTCCGGCTTGCCGGTATTCTTAGTTAAAATCTCTTGCAGATTATTGTCGTCGATATCGATCGGAAAGTGCACGTAGATCCGACTAGCCTCACCTTGCTTGCTCACCTTCGTTGGCTGCTTGCCTTCGAGAATGTTCACCAGGGCCACGATTTCGGCCGACCGGATTTCCAATTCCACATTGGCCAAGGCGACTGTCGATCCATATCGTTTGGTAATCCCGCACGCCCGCAACCAGGGCTGCTCTACTCTGCGTTCCGCAAAATGCAAATCAGCTCCATCTGGCGCTATACCCGATTCATTCCCGACGCGGTCGAGGAAAAGCTTCGATCTGACCATGTTATCCGCGGATGTAGCTGCGGTTGATTGCATCGAGTTAGTCAAACTTACAATCTTTACGACCGCTCGATCAGCGGCATACCATAATCGCGGAAATTGGCTGGAGGCATCGGGCCCCAGATGTTGTTCCACTCGGGAATGTCGCTCCAATCTTTCCATTGGTAGCTCTCTTCTCTTTCCACCCTTAAAATATCCGCGAAGTACTCAACCAAAGTGCCGTTCAAATCCGCGTGATAAGTAAAGAGGTTGCCACCAGGACCATGCCTGCCCGGTCCCCAGACCAACTGGCGGCCGTGGCCGCGCAGGGTGTCACCCAACTGTTTGAAGACCGCCCAATCGTCCACTTCCCAGGCATAGTGATGTAGGCCGGGAGCACCCTTTATCAGATTGATCGAGTGATGAATCTCACTGCAGCGAAGCCAAACGATCTCGCCGTTGAGCGCGCGGTCCGAGATTCGGAAATTCAGATATTGAACGAGAAAATCTTCGACCGGGTGAAGGTCTGCAACCTTGAGCAGCGCGTGTCCGAGCCGCCGAGGTCGAACCCCTGGCGTGCCGTAGGACAAACGTTCCGACCGGTTGGAATTCGTGGCCAATTCAAAGGCATGCCCGGAAGGACCAACAAATCGAAGCGCCTTGGTTATTCCAGGATATGGATCCGACAATTCGCTGAAGAAAATGTTTCCATCTTTCAACCTGCTTTTAAGCAAGCGGAATGAGTCTTCGTTCGTCGCCTCCAGTCCTATTCGCTGCACCCCGGCGGTAGACCCAGATCGCAACAACAGTTCAAATGCTCGTTCTCCCGACGTGAGATAAGCGGTATCGATGCTGCGTCCGACCAGGTGTAAGCCGTTGATTTCCTGGGCTTCGTCGATCGCGGCCGGGAGATCGGGCACAACCAGGGTTAGATAGGCGAGAGATCGAGTAACCGGATAGTAGTCGGATTTGTTCATTAGGGGACCTCTGGTGGTTGGTGCCTGGAGGACCGGAATCTCGTCAATAGTGTGTACACTTTTAACTAGAGGTCAACCGGAATTCTTAGCCTTCCGCCGATTCCGATCAGATGAAATGAATCGATCCACCGGATAGCCACCTCAAATCAACTTGAAGTGTATACAGTTCTGGTTAGAATGGATCCACCCTTCCGCTGGAGTGACTGTTCCCCAGCCAAAAGAAGCTGCATTTCTGTCCCCTACGAACGAAAGTCAAAGCAGCAATACCGAATTTCACTATGATTACTACCCTTAAACCTGGCCGTAACCTCGATGACCGACAGCAGGCGGAACGCAACGTCCGTGCTACGGTCGAAGAAATTATCGAAAAAATCCGTAACCGTGGTGACGCTGCCATTCGGGAGCTGTCGGTGGGATTCGATAAGTGGGACCGCGAAAGTTATCGACTGAGGACATCAGAAATCGAGCAGCTGCTCGATTCCGTT
>Ga0209526_10003263_pt1 | contig 11053 bp, 10 predicted proteins | sample JacPinW_OM2H0_M1_FD_188566 | JGI IMG/M metagenome (GOLD analysis project Ga0209526, IMG submission 188566) | Forest soil microbial communities from Algoma, Ontario, Canada - Jack Pine, Ontario site 1_JW_OM2H0_M1 (SPAdes) (version 2) | ecosystem: Environmental > Terrestrial > Soil > Boreal...
CCGATAGGGCTTTGCAGAGATCGGCATCAAGGCTCCCGACTCCGGTGCTGTTCAGGTCGATCGTCTTTACCCGGAATTAGCGGTGTGACCGCCGTCGACGTTGAGGCGACCGCAACAATCCGAGCCCGAGTTGAGGCGGAGCTTTAAGCGCGGCGCGGAGGCTGTGCTCAAGAGAATGGGTCTCACCTAAGGGATCACAACGGAAATCTTTCCAACTGTCCTGCCTGTCTCGCTTGCACGATGGGCGCCCGCAAGTTGGTCAAGCGAGTACGTGGCCGCAAGTTTTGCTGCCATCTTTTCTTCGGCGATCCATTGCACCAACGACGCAAAGCTCCGCTTGCAAAAAACATCACCCATAAACCCATAGATAAACCGGTATCGTCCGCCCATCCGGCGAAGCGTCAAACGAACGACGGTCGCCAGACCCCCGACGACGCCTATGTCTTCGCCGGCTCGTCCATCGGCCAATTGCGGAAGCGCAGCGGCGACAAACCGGCCGTTCCTTTCCAGCAGCCGCGGTGCGAGGACGGTCCATGTCTTGTCGATGCCAACGGTGTCAAATATCAGGTCAAAAACTTCCCTGCCACTCCGGATGATGACTCGCAATGCTTTCGATCGAAGTTTGGTCGTATGCGAGCACGTAATCCGCGCCACACTTGCGTACAAACTCCTCGTTCTTGCTGCTGCACACGCCGACAACGAACGCAGCGCCCATGCCGCGCTTTGCGATCTGAACTGCGAGATGTCCGACCCCGCCTGACGCTCCTATGACGAGAACGCGGGAGTTCGCCTTGGTTGCCAACCCACCATGTGTCCTCATGCCAGCAAGCGCGACAAGGCCAGCGAAACATACCGCCGCCGCTTCAGCGTATGAGATTGAAGAAGGCTTGATTGCAATCACCGTATGCCGACCTGCTGGTCGCACCACAACGTATTCCGCGTCGGCGCCCCAGAGCCGAAACGCACCCATCACGTCATCGCCAATTCGATAGGCTTCGACCTCAGGCCCCGCCGCCACGACGGTTCCCGAGAAGTCGATGCCGAGGATCATTGGCCGTCCAAGCAACAGCCGCCAGATCGCCTTGGGCAGCCCGAGGCCGCGCCGCATCTTCCATTCAATTGGATTGACGCTTGTCGCCTTCACTCTCACCAACATTTCGTCGGATCGAGGTGCGGGCGTCGGGACCTCGCGAACCGAAAAATTGTGTGCTTCGCCAAAGCCGCTCAGCACGGCTGCGCGCCGGCTTGCTGGATAGGGCGATTGTGTCACCGCGACCTCCATGTCACCTCATAGAGGCATAGCCGGCGCCATATAAGGCGGGTCGTACAACCGCAATTAGCCAAATGCATCACGACGTACCGGAGCGCTCGATTGCGTGGCGGTGCAATTGGCTGCGGTACTGACCGGGGGAAACGTCGAACCAGCGCCGGCAGGCACGAAAGAAACTGCTCTGATCGGCGAAGCCGAGCAGATAGGCCGCCTGCGCCAGCGACAGATTGAGCCGGCCGAGATACTGCTCGGCCAGCTCGCGGCGGGTACCGTCCAGGAGTTGGACGAACGACGTGTCTTCTTCTTCGAGGCGCCGCTGCAGCGTGCGCTCGCTCATGCAGAGCTTGCAGGCGACCTCGTCGCGCCGCGGCTCCCCGTCCGGGAGATGACGGATGATTATTTCCCGCGCTCGGTAGCTGGTGTGGACATGGTCGAATTGCCGCAGGTATTCGCCGGCGAATCGCTCGTGCAGCTCTGCAAGCACCGGGTTTGATGTCGGCAGCGGTAGGACCATGTCGGCGCCGGCGAACAGCAGGCTGCTGCGCGGCGCGTCGAACAACACCGGGCAACGGAAGCCTGCGCGGTAGGGGGCAGCATCCGCGGGCGCGGGATAGGGCAGCTCGACCGCCAGCGGATGGATCTCGCGCCCGGTGATCCAGCGGCAGAAGCCGATCACGGTGACGAAAATGAACTCGATGCGTTGCCGCGGCACCGGGCGATCGCCGCCAAAGAGAACGAAGGTTACCCGATAGCCGGCGTGTTCTTCGGTCGTGGTCATCGTCAGCGCGTCGCTGAGGATGAGCAGGTATCGGATCAGGCGCTCGAAAGCGCTGCGGAGGTCCGCGCACGACATCATGGCGTAGCCGACCACGTCGAAGCTCGCGGGCCGCGCGACGTGGTGCTGCGCGAGGCCGATCGCCGGATTGCCGGATCGCTCGGCGGCAAGCTCCCACAAGCGACTGATCTTTTCGGTGGGCAGGCGCGCTCCCGGCGCGTCCAGCGACGCAGGGTCGATTCCGGCGGCGACGAGCAATGCGCGCGCGTCCAGGCCCTCGGCGGCAAGCAGCTCGGCAATGCCCTTCACCCAGGTGGCGGCTGTAGTCCGTTTAGTCACCTTCGCCCCTCCCGCGGCGCCGGTTGGCATTGTCTGGCCAATAGATTGGCCGCGTGGGTCACTGACTCGCAGCGGCGCAGAGTCTAGCGTTCTTGCTCGTAGAGGCTGCTGCAACCCTGAAAACAGGTCCGCGGCCTTCTGCCCAGACTTGAGGGAGGAACATGCCATGGAAGCGCAGCCCTCGCCAGCGGGCTCTCCAGGAGCCATCACCAGCGCGCTCGGCGAGCGCAAGCAGGACAAGGCGCGACGCACCAGGTCAAAGGGCTCGACCACCGATGCGCTGCGTCGCTCCGTGGACGGGGATTTCTACAAGATCGCGGAGCTGGTCGGCCCGGCGGACCAGGATCTCCTGCGCCAGGTGCGCGCGTTCGCGGAAGAGAAGATAGCGCCTATCATCAATCAGTACGGGTTTGGGGCGTTCGTGTAGAGCACCGGAGGGAGATGAGATGTCGAGCAAGCACTGGCTCGCCGCCTATGGCGCACGCATTCCGGCCGAGATCAATCCGCATGCCCATCGCTCCGTGCTGGACATGCTGGAGGGCGCCATGCAGCGCTTCGCTGACAGGCCTGCGTTTCGCTGTTTCGGCCGAACGCTGACCTATGCCGACACCGATCGGCTCTCGCGCGAGTTCGCGGCCTATCTGCAAGGCAGGCTCGGCGTGAAGAAGGGCGATCGCATCGCCGTGATGCTTCCCAACATCCCGGCCTTCGCGCTCGCCATGCTGGGCGTCGTCCGCGCGGGTGCTGTCCAGGTGAATGTGAACCCGCTCTACACGCCGCGCGAGCTCGAGTATCAGCTCAATGACGCCGGCGTCGAGATCATCATCATCTTCAGCGGCGTCTCCCCAGCCCTCGCTGAGATCATCGGCAAGACTGCGGTCAAGCAGGTCATCAGTGTCGGCCTGGGCGACGGGACCGGTGCGACGCTTGCGAGCCCACCGGTGGACGCACGCCTGGCCAACGTCGTCGCGTTCTCCGACGCTCTCATTCAGGGCGCGGATCTCGCCCTCACGCCAGTGGCGTTGTGCGCCGACGACCTGCTCTTCCTGCAATACACAGGCGGGACCACCGGGGTTTCGAAAGGTGCCGCGCTGTCGCACGGCAACCTTGTGGCCAATACCGAGCAGTGCAAGGCGTTTATTCCGGATGCATTGCGCCCCGGGCAGGAAGTCGTGGTCACGGCGCTGCCGCTCTATCACATCTTTGCGCTGATGGTGAATTTCATCACCTTTTTCTCCATCGGCGCCGAGAACTGGTTGGTTCCCAATCCGCGCGATATCGAGAGCTTCTGCGACACTCTTAAGAAGTCGCGCCTCACCGTTTTCACGGGCGTCAATACGCTGTTTGGCGCGATGGCAATGCACCCCAGCATCAAGGAAGTAGACTTCACCAGTCTGCGTGTGACCATCGGCGGGGGCGCCACAGTCTTGCCCACGACCTCGCAGAAGTGGAAAGCGCTGACCGGAAAACACATCCTGGAAGGCTACGGACTCTCGGAAACGTCCCCGATCCTCACCCTCAATCCAATGACGGCGACCTCCTTCTCGGGGACGGTGGGTCTGCCTTTCCCATCGACGGATATCAAGCTGCTCGATGTCGATGACATGGAAGTACCGCTCGGCCAGCCGGGCGAGATCTGCGCCAAGGGCCCACAAGTGATGAAGGGCTACTGGCAGAAGCCGGAGGCCAATGCGGCGGCATTCACTGCCGACGGCTATTTCCGCACCGGCGACATCGGCGTCTTCGATGATAACGGATTCCTCAAGATCGTCGATCGCAAGAAGGACATGATCATCGTCTCCGGCTTCAACGTCTACCCGAACGAAGTCGAGGCAGTCGCCGCGGCCTGCGCCGGCGTTGCCGAATGCGCCTGCGTCGGCAAGCCGGACGAGAAGACCGGCGAGGCCGTGAGGCTGTTCGTGGCCAAGGCGGCGGGCGCCACGCTCACCGAAGATGACGTGATCGCGCATTGCCGGCGGAAGCTCACTGCCTACAAGGTGCCGAAGGAGGTGCGCTTCCTCGACGCGTTGTCCAAGTCGAACGTGGGCAAGATCCTGCGCAAGGATCTCCGCGCTCTCCCGTGAGATGCGAGACGAGCACCATGCCAATCCCCAACTACACCATGACGACCGCTCCGCAGTTCGTTGGCCGCGAGCTGGGGGTGTCGAATTGGGTGAGCGTAGACCAGGACCGCATCGATCAGTTTGCGGCGTGCACCGGCGATCGGCAGTGGATCCACGTCGATGTCGAGCGCGCCAAACGGGAAAGCCCGTTTGGCGGACCGGTCGCGCATGGCTACCTCACCCTGTCGCTTGTCGCTGCCATGGTGACGGAGCTCGGCGCGATTCCTCCGGATGCCGCGACCGGGCTCAACTACGGCCTGAACAAGGTCCGATTCATTGCACCCGTGAGGGCGGGCGCACGCGTGCGCATGCGCGCGTGCCTCGCCTCGGCCGAGCCGCAGAGCGGCGGACGGATGCTCCTCACGCTGCAAGGCACGCTGGAGATCGAAGGCGAGGCAAAGCCCGCCCTGGTCGCCGAGCTGTTGTGCATGCTCATTGGCAAAAGCGACGCTTCGTCATGAGGGCTTCCCCTGCCATGGCAGATGAAATCGGTGACGCCGGGGCTTCGAGTGATGAGGTGTTGGAACAGGCGGCGCAGCCCACGCTCGCGGCCAATCCGCTGGTCGGGGTGCGCGGCCGTGACATTCTCGATTCCGCACGCGCACTGCTCGACCACATGATGAGTAAGCCCGGCATAGCGGCACAACAATATCTGTCGTTCCTTGGTGAGCTCGGCCGCATCGTGACCGGAGCCTCCGAGCTTGCGCCGGACGCGAAGGACAAGCGTTTTGCCGATCCCGCTTGGAAGGAGAGCGGTGCCTACCGCGCGCTCGCGCAGTGCTATCTTGCCTGGGGGCGCTCGCTCAATCGCTTCGTGGAAGAGGCGTCGATGGACAAGCGGGACGCAGCGCGCGCGCGGTTCATTGCTTCGCTCTTCATCGACGCGATGTCGCCGACCAACTCGTTCGCGGGCAATCCCGCGGCCATGAAGAAGCTCATCAAGACCTCTGGCGCAAGCCTTGTGCACGGCCTGCAAAACTTTCTTGGCGATCTCGCGCGAAACGGTGGCCTGCCGGCACAGGTCGACGCGCGCAAGTTCGACGTGGGCAAGAACCTGGCGACAACTCCGGGCTCAGTGATCTATCGCGATGCGGTCATGGAGCTGATCCAGTACCGGCCTCTGGGACCTGAGGTGCACAAGCGGCCGCTCCTGATCGCTCCGCCGCAGATCAACAAATTTTACGTCTTCGATCTGGTGCCTGAAAAAAGCATTATTCGATTCGCCCTGGACGGCGATCTGCAGACCTTCGCCATCAGCTGGAAGAACCCGACTGCCGCCGAGAGCCAGTTCGGGCTCGACACCTATGTCGGGGCGATGGAGCAAGCCGTGGACGTCATCCGTGATGTGACGCGCAGCGCAGACGTCAACATCTGGGGCTCGTGCTCCGGCGGCATCGTCACCTCGGCCTTCCTCGCAAACCTTGCTGCGCGCGGCGAAGCCAAGGTTCACAGCGCCACCGTGGCGGTGTGCGTGCTCGACATGGCCGTAGCGCAAAATACGACGGCCGGCATGTTCGTTACGCCGGAATCGATCGTAGCCGCCAAGAGTGCCTCGCGCCTCGCGGGCGTTGTCGAAGGGCAGGAACTGGCACGCATGTTCGCCTGGATGCGGCCGAACGACTTGATCTGGAATTATTGGGTGAACAACTACCTGCTCGGAAACGCGCCGCCCGCGTTTGATGTGCTCTACTGGAACAACGACACGACGCGGCTCCCGGCGCAGCTGCATGCCGACTTCCTCGATCTCATCGGTTCCAATCCGTACGTCAATGCCGGGCGCCTGAAGGTGCGCGGCATCCCGCTCGATATGCGCGGTATCGAGCTGGACACTTATGTCATTGCCGGCGTGACCGATCACATCACGCCATGGCAAGGCTGCTACAGCACGGCGAAGCTCTACGGAGAGCGCAGCACCTTCGTGCTCGCCAATAGCGGCCATATCCAGAGTCTGCTCAATCCGCCCGGCAATCCCAAGGCGTTCTTTTGGAGCGGCGCGACGCGCCAGCCCGGGCCGGAGGCGTGGCTGGAGCGGGCGGCAAAGCACAGCGGAAGCTGGTGGCCGCACTGGCTGGACTGGATCAAGGCGCGCTCGGCCGAGATCACCCCGGCGCCGGCCGGGCTTGGCGGCGAGGAATACCCGCTGCTTGATGCGGCGCCCGGCCGATACGTGATGGAGAAATAGGTGGAAATCAGCCTGCTCGAGGTGGGCGGGCAGGTGCTGCGCGTCGGAATTCGGCGCGGCGAGAGGGCGCGCCCGCCGCTGCTTCTCTTTAATGGCATCGGCGCGAGCATCGAATCGATCGCACCCTTTCTCGACGCGCTGGACGGTCCCGAGACGATCAGTTTCGATGTGCCGGGCGTCGGCGGCTCGCCCGCGCCGTGGCTCCCTTACCGTCCATGGGTGCTGGTCCGGCTCAGCGCCCGGTTGCTCGAGCAGTTGGGATACGAGCAGGTGGATGTGCTGGGCGTCTCCTGGGGCGGGGCACTCGCGCAGCAATTCGCGTTTCAGCAGGCGAAGCGCTGCCGGCGGCTCGTCCTTGCGGCCACTTCGCCGGGACACCTGATGGTCCCCGGCAAGCTTACGGCGCTGTTAAAGATGGCGACGCCACGGCGCTACAAGGACCCCTCCTACATGAACAAGGTCGCCGGGGAAATTTATGGAGGAGCCTTGCGCAAGTCGCCCGAGCTGGTGCGCGATCATCTTCGTCATGTCAGCTGGTCGAGCGACTACGGCTACTATCTGCAGCTCATCGCCGGGGTCGGCTGGAGCAGCCTGCCCTGGCTCACCTTACTTTCGCAGCCGACGCTCGTGATCGCAGGAACCGACGATCCGATCGTGCCGGTTGCGAACGGCCGTATCCTGGCCACGCTCATTCCGGATGCGCGGCTCGTAACCATCGACGACGGCCATCTGTTTCTCGTGACCAGCGCTGACAAGTCCGCAGAAATCATTTCGGAATTCCTGAGATAGAGCAAAGCGATGCGTATCATCATGCTTGGAACCGGGGCGGCGCTGCCCGATCCTGACCGCTGCCACACCGCGATCCTGCTCACGCTTGGTAACGGCCGGCACTTCCTGCTCGATTGCGGGCATGGCGCGACACGGCAGATGGTGCGCGTCAACGTGAACCCGGCCGATGTCGCGCATCTGTTCCTCACCCATTTGCACCATGATCACGTCTGCGAGCTTCCGTTCTTCGTGATCTCGAGCTGGATCCTCGGCCGGGTCGGCGCGCTTGATATCCGCGGCCCCAGGGGTACGTGCGCGCTCTCGCGCCACCTGTTCGAAGGAGGCGCCTTCGATGCCGACATTCGCGCGCGCTCCCGTTATCCGGTGCGGCAAGCCAACATCGAAGCCGTGCGTCCCAAGGTCACGGAATATGAGGCCGGCGTCATCTTCCACGACAGCGACATCAGAGTGGTTGCGGACCAGGTCGATCACATACCGCCCGAAGTTTCGCCATGCTTCGGTCTGCGCATCGAGGCCGAAGGCAAGATCGTGACCTTCAGCGGCGATACGGCGCCGTGTGAGGGCATCATGCGGCTCGCGCGGGACGCGGACCTGCTCATCCACGAATGCACATTCACGGAAGCCTTTATCGAGCATCGCCGGCAATCCAAGGTTGGCACCTTCGCGCACACCAGTCCGAGCGACCTCGGCCGGCTCGCAGTGGAATGCCGCGTCAAGCACCTGATCGCCACCCACATCGGCCATGTCGATTCGCTTAGTCCCGTGCTCAAGCGCGCTGCGGAAAAACATCTCCCCGTCGAGCTGATGGGCCCGCATCAGATCGATGCGTTCGTGCAGGACATTCGCCACAGCTATCAGGGGCCGTTGCAAATCGCTCATGACCTGATGAGAATCGACCTGTAACGCAAGATCCTCGTGGTCGGGAGCGTCATGTCCGCGATAAATCGCCGAACCTTCGTGCTCACGAGCGCGGCGCTCGTTGCCGGTGCGCAGTACCCGATGGCTGCGGAGTTTCCGCAACGCCCGATTAGCATCGTGGTGCCTTACGCGGCAGGCGGGGCAGGCGACACCATCATGCGGCTGCTCTCCCCGACGATGGAGCACCACCTCGGTCAGCCGCTGGTGATCGACGCACGTCCCGGCGGCGGCGGCACCATCGGAGCGCAAGCGGTGGCCAAGGCCGCGCCGGACGGGTACACGCTCTTGCTCGGCGCAACCAACAACTTCGTTTTGAATCAGTTCATGTTTCCCAAGGTCCATTTCAACCCGTTCGCCGCGTTCACGCTGATCACGAAGGTGGCCGACATTCCGTCCGTGCTCTACGCCAATCCCGCCGTGCCGGCGAAGACGCTCGGCGAATTCGTCGCCTACGCCAAAGTCAACCCGGGCAAGCTCAGCTACGCATCGCCGAGCGTGGGCACGACCCCGCACCTTGCGGTCGAGCGGCTCAAGCAGCTGACGGGGATCGAGCTCATCCATGTTCCTTATCGCGGCGCACCGCCGGCAATGCAGGCGGTACTCGCGAACGAAGTGCAACTCTATCTTGCCGGCTGGGGCGTCGGCAGAAGCTACGTCGAGGCTGGACGTGTCCGTGCCCTGGCGGTCGCCAGCAAGGAGCGCGTGGCAAACGTGCCGCTTCCAACCGCGAGCGAAAGCGGCGTGCCAGGCTATGTGGCCTCCAATTGGTGGGGACTTGCCGCCCCGCAAGGCACGCCGCAGCCCGCGCTGGACAAGATCTACCAGGCCGTATCGGCAGCGCTAGCGGACAAGGACGTGCAGCAGCGGCTCGAGGAACTTGGATTCACGGCGAGCGGAGAACCGCCGGAGCAATTTTTGCAGTACGCAAAAGCTGAAGCCCAGGTGTGGGAGGAAACAATCAGCCGCGGCCAGCTTGCGGTGGAGTAAACCCACACCCCGAGCGCGTTAGTCCAGCTTGATCTTCGCCGCTCGGATCACCTTCGCCCACTGTTCGGTTTGCTCGACAACAAACCTGTCGAGATCGGCAGGCGAGCTCGCAAACACCGTGGCCGCCAGCTCGGCGATCCGCGCAGCGATCTTGCGATCCGCAAGCCCTGCATTAATCTCCTTGTTGAGCTTATCGATGATCTCGACCGGCGTAATCCTGGGAGCTGCGATCCCAATCCACGCGCTGGCCTCGAAGCCCGGCTGAAACTCGCTGAGCGCGGGAATGTGCGGGAGCGCCGGCGCGCGCGCTGCCCCGGTGACCGCAAGCGCCCGCAGTTGCCCCGCCCTGATGTACTCGATTGACGAGGGCAGGTTGTCCATTGCGGCGTTGACTTGGCCCCCGAGCAGATCGGTGACCATGGGCGCGGAGCCGCGATACGGCACGTGCAGCATTTGGATCCCGGCCTTCGCCTTGAACAGTTCGCCGGCCACGTGCGAGACGGTGCCGGATCCGAAAGAGGCCAGGCTGATTTTGCCGGCATTGGCCTTGGCGTAGGCAATCAGCTCCGGGACGGAAGTGACGGGGACGGAAGGGTTCACCTCCAGGACGAGAGGCGAGCGGTGAATGCCGGCGACCATCGCGATATCGCGAATAAAGTTGAAACTGAGCTTGGTATAGAGCGCCGGATTGATCGTGTTGGTCGACACGGCGGCAAGTAGCGTATAGCCGTCGGGCGCTGCATGGGCGACCGCCTCTGTCGCGATGTTGGTCGCGGCGCCAGGCCGGTTCTCCACGATGAAAGGTTGACCGAGCCGGTCCGACAGCCATTGCCCGATCAGGCGAGCAGCAATGTCGGTGGGTCCGCCGGGAGCAAACCCGACAAGGATGGACACCTGATGTGCGGGATAGGCCTGCGCCCACGCTCTGCGCGACCTGCCGGGCAGGGCGGCAGCCATAGCTGAGAGCTGCAGGAATTTGCGGCGGGGAAGCTTCATCTGAGGCTCCCTATCAAATCGCTACATTATCGCTTGAGCAGATCCAGGATCGCCGCGGCGAACCGGCCGGGAGCTTCTTGCGGCGGGTTGTGCCCCACGTTCTCGAAGACTCGTCGTTCATAATAGCCGGTAAAGAACCGCTGATGTCCTTCTGATTTGTCCGCGGGGTTGACGTCGTTGACGGCACCGTGAATGACCATGCTCGGAACGGTGATCTTGGGCAGGGCTGCCAGTCGCGCCTCGATCGCGGCGTAGCGCGGATCGCCGGGCGCATTACGCATCCGGTGGCGATAAGAGTGGATCACCACGTCCACGAAATCGTCGTTCTCGAACGATGCAGCAGTCCGGCGATAGGTCTCCTCGTCGAACTCCCACGTCGGCGACCAGAGCTTCCATAAGAGCCGCCCAAGCTCGGCCCGATTTTGCGCGAGGCCTCTGCGCCCGCGCTCGGTCTGAAAATAATATTGATACCAGAACCGTCGCTCTTGCTCCGGCTCGACGGGTTTTTTGGAGCCGGCAATATCCTGGATCTGATAGCCGGCGCAGGTGACGAGCGCGCGCACGCGCTCGGGCCACAAGGCGGAAACGACGCAGGCCGCGCGCGCGCCCCAGTCGAAACCCGCCAACACCGCCTGTCGAATGTTGAGCGCGTCAAGGAGCTCCAGGAGATCCTG
>Ga0209526_10003264_pt1 | contig 11052 bp, 15 predicted proteins | sample JacPinW_OM2H0_M1_FD_188566 | JGI IMG/M metagenome (GOLD analysis project Ga0209526, IMG submission 188566) | Forest soil microbial communities from Algoma, Ontario, Canada - Jack Pine, Ontario site 1_JW_OM2H0_M1 (SPAdes) (version 2) | ecosystem: Environmental > Terrestrial > Soil > Boreal...
ACCTTGTCTGGCACTAACACCTATACGGGAGGCACCATTATAAACGGTGGAACGCTAGTCGTAGACGGACCTCAGTCGCTTGGGTTTGGTAATGTGATTTTGAACAACGGAGTTCTGACAGCGGATCCGCAGACGATTAACGTGTACGGCAATTACACTCAGAATGCGGGCGGAACCCTCCTGCTCACTATCGGTGGCACCGGACCCGGCCAACACGATTCTCTGAATGTAAGCGGCCTCGCAACCCTGGGAGGCACATTGCAGTTAGTTCCGACCGGCGGTTTCGTGCCAAAGCCAGGCGACAAACTCAGCATCGTCAGGGCTGCGGGAGGAATTTCAGGTGAGTTTGCTAACGTCCTCAATGGGTTCAGTGTATTTCGGACCGAGCTTCTCTACGGCAGCAATTCGGTCATCTTAGATTTCTTGAGCGCACTGTTCACTCCATTTGCGAAGACACCTAATCAGATCGCGGTAGCAAATGCTCTGGACCGCGTGTCCACTGACCCGCGAGAGTCCAGCTTGCTGAGTTTTTTATACCGAGAACCTACGATTAATCTCTCGGCTGATTTTGATAAAATTGCACCGGACGAACTAAGCTCGCTTTACGAGATTAGCTTCTCATTTGCCAATGTGCAGGAAGCTAACATCGAGAACCGCCTTGGTGATATTCGGTCGGGTCTTAGCGGATTCAGTTCTTCGCTCAGCCTCGCTGGTTCGCCGGCACCGATCGTCGATGGAAAGAGTGGTAAGACAATAGAGAAGAACCCGGTCCTAACGCCAGCGGCAGAGAATCGCTGGGGTGTATTCGTGACCGGTAACGGTGACTTTGTGAATGTGCAGGGCGACAGCAACAGTCCCGGCTACAATTTCACTACCGCGGGAGTGACCATCGGGATCGATTACCGCGTGACCGACCACTTTGCAGTCGGTCTAGCGGGTGGATACGCTTACACTGACAACAACCTAATCGATAGCGGTCGGGCGACGGTCAACAGCGGGCGTGGCGGAGTCTATGCTACCTATTTCACCGACGGTTTTTACCTCAATGCTTACGCCGGCGGCGGCTACAACAACTACGATGTTCGGCGCGCGAGCTTGCAAGGCTTCGCGACCGGAAGCACCGATGGAGCCGAGTTCAATGGCTTTTTTGGAGCCGGGTACGATTTTCACTTGGGTAGCCACATTACCCTCGGCCCGATCGCTTCGTTGCAGTACACGGCCGTGCATGTGTCCGGTTACCAGGAAAATGGCTCGTTGGCGCCGCTGGATATTCACAGTGACACCCAAGAATCATTACGCAGCAATCTGGGACTACGCCTTATCTCACTGTGGCGCGTAGGCCCCTTCCAGGTGATCCCCGAATTGCGGGCTAGTTGGCAACACGAATTTAAGTACAGCGCACTACCGATTACTGCCCAATTAGCGAGCGGTGCGGATGGCGCTTTCACAGTGCACGGTCCTGGGATCGGACATGACAGTGCTTTGATCCATTCCGCGATCGAAGTTCGCTGGAACGATCGGTGGAGCAGCTTTGTCGGTTACGATGGGAATGTCGGGCGCGGCGGTTATGATTCCAATGCGGTGAGCGGTGGCCTGACTTATCGGTTCTAATATAATTGTTCTGGCCAGTCTTCAAAAGTTCAGACCGATAGCAACAACGCAAAATGGCAACGCTAACAGGATCAGCAAGATGGCGGAGCTACGGCCGCTGGGCGCTTGCTTCACCTCGGCGAGTGTGAGCGGCTTATCTTCTAATGTTGAGAATGTTGGCATAGAACTCTTGAAACAGAAGCACCGCAACCGGGATTGATCAAACTAGACTGGCATCGAGATCTCCAGGATTAGCGAGTTTTTAACTTGGTCTTCATTCAGCCCGCCGGGTGGACTGTGCGTTTAGTTCCACGAAGTATTCACGAAGCGATCGCGGTTTCCGCCCCAGAATGGCCCGAAGCGTCACGGCGCTTCCGAGCAAGCTGTGAGCGTCGTACCAATCATACATCTTCTTTAGTTCTGCCATTTGATCATCGTCGTGCGGCACGTTGGTTTTCTTCACCCATTCTCGAACGACAGTGTCTCGACGTCGATCTTTCGTCCGAGCGTTTTAATTTCGGAGTCTTCCGAGGACTGGTCTCGCCAGGCGGACTGAGCAATCATAGTGCGAGATCGGAGCAGCGAAACGCGGCATGTCGGCTTGCACTTCAAGTCGTCATCAGCAGAGCTGCGGCGATGACGCAATTGAGATAGCGAGGCATGCATAGACGTTCGCTTGGGCCTGACTTTTCTCGCGCTTCTGCTGGACCATAACTTTCGATGGAGGACGTAAATGGTCGCACGCACTAAAGTCGCGGCTTTGGACAAGGCCGCACGAACCGCCATCATTCTTTCCGGGCTCTTTGGCTTCCTAATATTCTTCGTCAAAGATGTGCAGCCGGCGGTATTTGGGACTTTCGCTGACCTAGTCATGGCGAACTACGATCCGGAGCGGAACAAACGTGTCGTCCAGGTTATCACTCTGACCATTTGCGGCGTCGTCATGATCGCTTGGGGAAACGGCAGTGTCGATGCGGCTCCGTGTAGGAATCGAAGCTAGAACCAAGCAAATCGATCTGAAAATCGCAGGGGCTGCTGTTTATGTGCTTGACCCAAATCGCTACCTGCGAAGTAATTGGAAGAGCGGCGACTAACGACTATCCTCTTGCACGCGCGGTCGTAGTTGAACGGAACTAGGTTCGAAGGTCACACTGCCTGGAAGAGATGTAGTTGTCCGCTAGGATTGGGTAAAAAACAGAACCGAATCGCTAAAGGCACTCGACTGACTGGCATCTGAGGAAGAAACACAGCTAGCAAGGCGAATGGAATGGGCATTGAAGAGGACCGACTTTCTTTGGGTTTACCGAAGAATGCCCACTCAGATAGGAGCAGATCCGCGCATCGAAGATCATGCGAACTCTTCTGCAACAGCAAAAAGAAAAAGGAGGGTTCTTATTCGTAGGAAACCTCACATTACGTTAGGATATTCCACCCTTACCGGAAGACTTTATGCTTTGGACTATTTTCGTGATTCTCATCGTACTCTGGCTGCTCGGCTTTATAGGCCACGTCGCCGGGGGCTTTATCCATCTGCTTCTCGTAATCGCAGTGATTGTTTTAATCATCAGGCTAGTGCAGGGCAGAGCGCCGTAATGTCGAGAATGCCCACAATTGCCATTTTCAGGAATGAATCATCATGAAAAAGAAGTGGCATTGCAGAATATCGAAGAGGCTCTAAATCTTCTTCGCGAAGTGCAAAAGGCGGTTCGCAACGGCAAAGTTGAGGCGGGGCTTGAGTTCGAACGCGATTTTGAAGAGGCCCTTAACGAAATCGAGCGATTGTACGCCGACCTGACTGAATACGACATTTAATGATAGCGGTCGTGCCGTAAAAACCAACCACGCGAGTTCTCCTGCTCCTGTTTGGAGATTGGCATTTCTAGATTAAAGATCCCATCTAGGAGATGCGATGATCCATCACGGTTTGTCGACTGAGTCAAAGTATGGTGAAGCGTAATTAGCCGGAGTATTTTGCGGCCCCTCATCTGACGATATCACATCGCTGATTCTCGCAGTTCCTTCGTGTTTCCTTGCCCGACACTCCCTGGATTGACAGTATTTCGCTCGCGTTGATGGCTTGTATCTCTTCTTCGGAAATACACAGCGCATTTAGGAACCGCGAGTTCCAAGCAACAAACCTGTCGAGCTAGAGCTTCTCGATCATCTGACGCACTTCGTCCTTGGTCTTGCCGAGTTTCTTTTGAAGTCGTCCCAATAGTTCATCTTCTTTGCCTTCCGCAAAAGCAAGGTCGTCATCGGTGAGGTTAGCGAATTGCTGTTTAAGCTTTCCCTTCAGCTCATTCCAAGAACCTTTCAATTGAAGCGTGCTCATATGAGTCATAGCTTAGGCTGCGGCTCTAGGAATCGCTTCATCGATTTTGACCAAAGCTGGTCTCAAATTGCTCCAATGCCCTCCCTCGTATTTTCGCGATTTAACTAACGCTACTGCCGAATAGCGCCACCTCTCGATTTCGCCATACCAGGTCCTGCCGGAAAAATCCCCGTTCGTTTGTAGGTTCCGCACACGGAAGATCCTCTGCCAATCACCACGCCAGTTCTCGTTTATTACTACGGGGGAGGATTTGTCGCAGGGGATCTTGAAAGCCAGGAATGAATGCTTCGAAACGATAGTCTTTCAGGTCGAATGATGGTGAGCGTATTTGCTCCGAATCCGAGGAAGCTGTTGCCGAAGCAAGTCGAGAAAAGCTGCAACCGTCGGCGGCGGTTCACCGGCAGGACGGGCGCCGACAAGGTCAAGCGGAGGCGGGTCGGGCTGAATGGGGATAAGCGTGACGCCGGGTTGGTAAAAGCTGCGAACGGAACTAGGCGCAAAGGAAACACCAATTCCGGCGGCCACCATCGTCAACGCGGCCTGCATCCTTGCGGGCTCATTGATAACTCGTGGCGAAAAGCCGGCATTTGTGCAGAGCAGCATAAATCCGTCCACTAATTCCGGGGCTGTGCTACGACTTATGAGTACCCAATTCTCATTGGCCAATTTCTCGAGGCTGATTTTTCGCGAGCAGGCAAGTGCGTGGCGATCCGGCAACACGGCCACAACGCGATCGCGATAAACCCGCTCCTGCACGAAGCGTGCCGCTTGCGCTTTCGGCACAGGCGTTCACAGAATTCGCCCCGAGTTTGCCCGAACCGTCAGTGTGAGCGAGTTATTGCCCACTAACCTACAGATAGAGCACCGGATTCATTATAACTCGGCATCCTTGCCCATCCGAACGTGCTCAATACCAAGAAAAATCCTTGGCCCAGAGGGAATAAATTAGAGATGTGCAGGTCGTATGTTATTACAACGGAGTAGAGCTGTTGTACCAATCTCATGGAACGAGAAGCACCCCCGGAAATTTTTGCGGCGGACCACAAAAAAAACCGAAACAACGGCCGTACGGCATCGGAGTGCATCCCTGCAAAAGTTCCATTAGTGCCATCTAATTGCCGAAAGCGCAGTCAGCAAACAATGAGCTTGGGCAAAAAAACTTCAGCCCATGACGGGTCCGCTCCGGCACGCTCAACCCTATAAACGAAAGCACAAAAGATTATGTCAGACTTTGTCGGAACCAACACGAACGACGACGGCATTGTTGAAATCGAAAATTCCGGGTCACAGAAAAACAGAAAATTTATGAGTCACTCGTTAGCACGCAACAGTTCTCCGGGCGTGCCGCACTGACACCAATCTCACTGCAAGAAACTTCAACCCCATATGAAAATTTCCCCCTGGAAAATTCTCTATTATTTTTTCTTTGTTGAACCGCTCGGTCTGGTTCACGCGATGCAGCCCGACTTCGGACCGAACGTGACCGTATTCGACCCGAGCATGCCCGCCAGCACGATTCAAAGCGCGGTGGATGCGGTCTCCCAAGTGCAGGCATTGCCCTCGAGCCAGTTCACTGCCGCGCGCCATGCGTTCCTTTTCAAGCCTGGCACTTATAATGTTAATGTCGCGGTCGGCTACTACACCTCGGTCGCCGGGCTGGGCCTCTCCCCTGACAACGTGACCATCAACGGCCTCATGCACGTCGAGGGCACCGGTGGGCAAGGCGAGCCGGGGGGCCAAAACGGCGTGTTCACCGACAGCGCCCTCGTTAACTTCTGGCGCTCGGCAGAGAACATGCACATCATTCCCCAGAGCGGTCAGACGGAGCGCTGGGCCGTTTCTCAGGCATCCCCTTTCCGTCGGATGCACGTGAGCGGCGCCACGCAGCCGAGCGGCGCCACGCCGCTTTTTTGGATCATGCCGCTGTTTGGGGGCTTCTCGAGTGGCGGCTTCATCGCGGATTCTCTCATCGAAGACGAGGTGCTCAGCGGCTCTCAACAGCAGTGGCTGACGAGGAACAGCGTCCTCGGGAGTGGGTGGACCAACGGGGTCTGGAACCAAGTCTTCTCCGGCGTTGTGGGCGCCCCTGCCCAGTCGTTCCCCAAGCCCCAACCGTACACCACACTGCCGCAGAGTCCGGCGACCCGGGAGAAGCCCTTCCTTTACGTCGACCCGGCCGGCAACTTCAACGTCTTCGTCCCGGCGGCGCAAAGGAATTCCTCGGGAATTACTTGGGGGAATGGACCGGCCCTCGGTTTGTCGATCCCGATCACCAACTTCTTCATTGCCAAACCGACGGACTCTGCAAAGGCGATCAACGTAGCTCTCGCCAGCGGCCAGAACCTGATCTTTACCCCCGGCATCTACCACCTGGACCGTACGATCGAGGTCAACCGCCCTGATACGGTCGTGCTGGGACTGGGCTTCCCCACGCTGGTACCAGACACCGGGGCCGTGGCGATGTCGGTCGCCGATGTGAAGGGGGTCAAGCTTGCCGGACTACTGTTCGACGCCGGCCCTGTGAGCTCACCGGTGCTACTGCAGGTGGGCACCCAGAAAGACCATAAGAGCGATCCGGCCGACCCGACGACAGTCCAGGATGTGTTCTTCCGCATCGGCGGCGCGGGCCTAGGCAAGTCCACGACGAGCCTCGTGGTGAAAAGTGACAACGTCCTGCTGGACGACATCTGGGCATGGCGGGCTGACCACGGCGACGGAGTGGGCTGGATGGCCAACACCGCCGATACCGGCGTGATCGTCAACGGCGACGACGTCACAGCGTACGGCCTGTTTGTCGAGCACTACCAGAAGACCGAGGTCATCTGGAACGGCGAGAACGGTACTACAATCATGTTCCAGAACGAGATGCCATACGACCCGCCAAATCAGGCCTCCTGGTCGCACGACGGCATCAACGGCTTCGCCTCCTACAAAGTGGCCGAGGACGTCAGGTCCCACCAAGGTTGGGGGTTGGGGGCCTACTGCTTCTTCGAGGTCAACCCGAGCATCGTCAACGCCCACGCCTTCGAGGTCCCCAATACCTCTGGAGTCCAATTCCATGATCTCCTCACTGTCTCCCTGGGCGGAGTCGGCACCATCGAACACGTCATCAATGATACCGGGGGGACGGCCAATGGCTCGAACCAGGTCATTGATCTCATGAGCTACCCGTGACACGCTGCGCCACCCCGAGGCCGAAGCCGGCTCGCACGCATTCCAGGCCCCTCTCCCGCCGAGACCATGATTTGAACGACAAATATTGGCATGACCATCACGAGGGGTACTCGCACGGCCACGAAGCATTTACGGTCTGAGCGCGTAGCGATCACGGCGCCACATAGAACGAAAAAACCGCGCGAACTGCCTTTCAAGCCTTCGGGAATCACTACGAATCTTCTTCCATGACCGTCTACTCGTCCGAGTGGAAAGCGCGTCCTTCTGGGCGAACAGACCTGTGCCACCGATAGACTGACGATAGGGCACAAAAGCACCGATTTTATGCGCGAGCCCGAACCGGTAGAAAGCCACAGTGCGGGAATGGATTCGAGTTATAAGATTTACCGCGGGCCTGTTTCGAGAGACGATCTTCAGGTTAAATGACGAGTGGACGTCATTTTTTGGGTGAATTTGCACGCCACGAAACTTTCGCGTGATTTTGCTTAATGCGGCGTCAACAAAGGAAACTACTCGCTCTTCATTCGCCGATACGTCGATTTTAATCGGATGGGGAAACAGGGCAACAAAGGACAAGTGTCTTCTGATTTCGGTTAATACTGGCGCCAGGTCCGACCGAAGATCGCGCTTTGTCACTTCCCGCGGACCAATCAAGGTTGCTTTCGCCACAGCCCCTCGATCGATTGCCACCCCAGATTCGAGCATGGAGCGCGGAGCCGAAAAACGGCTGAACTGTTCGCTAAGCAGAAGCAACAAAGCGAAGAGTAATAGAAAGATGAAAGCGGGAAAATAAATCGAGCGGTTCACGCTTTGGGGTTTCGACTCCAAAATCGCGAGTGACTCGCCCTGCGGCCGTAGGTATTTTCGCCATTTTGCATTCTCCTAATGAAATCGCAGTTACCCGGCTTCATCGAACCTATGATGGCTAGAGGAGGCTTAAGCCAAATCAAAAAGGCCGTTAAGAGCCACTGACCATTGCCCATCACACCTTTCGCCCCATTCCTCACGTCGTTTATTCGATTACAATAGACTCGGCCATTGCCGAGAACGGCCTTTTTTCCCAATTGCCGTGTTTCCTGTTCGAACGGTCGGTTGTCCGGTCCAACAAAGTAAACGCGTCTTCCTCCGTCCCGGCGAACATGCGGCTCATGCGGGCGGATTCGATCTCCTAAAGCCGGGATTGCTCCTCAATGGCTACGTCTTGATTGAGACGGCTGCGGCCTAAGCGGTCCGGACGCTGGACTCACGCTAGCCTTGTCGTTTCGTTAGCTTTGGGAGTTACCTTCGTAAACAGTGCGTCCAGTAATGCCTTCAGAGCTCCACCTGCTCTGCCTCGCCGCCACATTACCAGAATCTTCCAAGTCACCTCCGCGTCCGCCAGGGGTAGAATGACGACGCCGGGCGGAGAATGATGGCTGGCGAAGGCGGGCAAGATAGAGACAGTATTTTCATTCGCGACCAACTCGAAGGAGTGTGCAAGGCTTTGCGCCGGCCCGTGAAATTTCGGGCGAAACTTCCCGTACTTTTTGCAATACGCCTCGACCTGCCGGTCCAGACCTGGCGCTTGTTGAGAGTCCCAGCTGACAAAGAATTCGCCCTTCAAATCGGACAACCGCACGCGATCCTGGGGCGCAAGCCGGTGCTGCTCCGGAAGGACAATGTAACTACGCATCTCTGCCAACTTTCGCGTGTAAAATTCGCCGGCTAGCAACTCGCCGCTGTCGTTCGTGATGCCGATATCGATCTCTCCCGCGCGAAGAGCGACTATTTGCTCGCCCGGAAATAAGTCCACGAGCTTCAAAACCGTTTTCGGATGACTTCGCCGTACCTCCCTCAACGGTCCGCTCAGGTACTGATGGGCGGCCGAGGGGAGGTAACCAATTCGCACTTGATCGGTCTCCCCGCGTAGAGCTCGCCGCGTATCACTCATGGCCAGATCGTAGGACGCCAGCACAGCGCCCATCTTCTTGGCCAATGCCTGGCCGCCCGCCGTCGGGCTCACACCGGTCGTCATGCGCTCCAATAATCGCCCTCCTAATTCGTGTTCGAGGGCCTGCATCTGACGCGACAATGCTGATTGCGAGATGCGCAGCCGCGCCGCTGCTCGATGGAGACTGCCCTCTTCCAACACGGTTAGAAATGAGCGTATCTGCGCCAGCATGCCAAAGCCTGATGCAGATCGTTCATCACCGCAATCGTTACTCAGCATTACTCGGCCGCAGGCCGGCGTCTTACCGTGGTGGCATCATCTAATCTCTGGTCGTTCCTACAGCCAACTCACCCAATGATTCAAACAATGCACAAATTCTTCACAGGCATGAGACCGGAAGATCCAAAGGATAGAAATCCCCGGAATTTCGACAACAGCTCCAATTTAAATTGGCGAGGTATCTTTCTCTTCGTCGTTTTTACGAGCGTAGTTCTCGGTCTTTTCTTATTTTCCCGAAACGGAAATTACCGAAGCGTTGATGGGCCAGCGCCGAGAATCTTACTCAGTGAGTTGAAGCGCCAGGATGAAACCAGGCGGAGTCTAATTCGAGGAGATGACATTCACCTCAGCAGTGGGCGTAGTCGGAACTAAATGCATGTTGAAGAAAATTCGCGAGGGAATTTTATCGCCGACAGATCCGGGGTGATACCATGGGTCGTTGGTAAGGAACCGCTTTATCTGCGTGTAATCGCCTCCCTCGCTGGGTATGGCCCGAATCACGGTATCTTCGTCGAAATAGTCTCCACGTTGGGCAAGCTCCACTGTAATCGGCGCGTCACCTACATAATTGTCGTTAATTTCGATTCGTGCTCCGGCCGGCTCAGAAATGATCTGAGTTTTCTTCGGCTCATATGGCACTGGCTTAGATGAAACCGGCTGATAGGCACTGAGAGGGTGAGCCGAGTATGGATTAGAACATCCAACAGCGAAATTTAAAGCAGCAGCACAGAGCAGCAGGGGCCCGAGATGGTTCTTCATAGCGAGCGGATGATCCCGAAAAATATCCCCAGTTTTCATCGGTTTTAGACGATCCGCTACCGAATCCACGGGCGAAATCTTATACTGGATATGAGATCCAGGTCCGACGGTCGTCGATGCTTCTTAAGGAAAGCCTGGATAGCCAGCGCTTGTTCTTCCGTAAGCTGCTTTCGCTCGGCAAACCAGTCGGATACAGTTTGCGGAGTGGTTCTCCCTGGCCACTTCGGCACGCCGACCAAATTCCTGATCGCACCAGGCTCTTTCCGATCGTTCGGTCTGACGAATCCACGCGATTCCTTCGCTCGTTTATGCGGTCGATCACAGGCCCATTTTGTGCAAGCCATTGGAGACCGAATCGACTAGAACTCTACTAGCCCTTGGGAGGCTAGAGTGGTGAAAACGAAAAGCAAGCGGCCCTGTCCGGTTTGCGGCACGCTGTTCGTTGGCGAGTGGTGTCCGGTTTGTGCGTTGCGCGGAGCTCTCGGTAATGAGCAGGCTGTGAGCCAATCCGTCGGGCCAACTCTTTCGCCTTCCGAATTGCGCTTCGAACACTACGAGGTCCTAGCCGAACGACGATGGAACGCCGCTTGACAGGCTTCGCTACCGATCGAAAAGCTGGCTAGAACTCCACAACCGGTAATAACTCTGCTCGAGATACTCCTCGAAAAAAACCCTGCTCGAAGGCTCCAGACGCCAACCGAGCTTCTCCAAGTGATACCAAAAGTGACCGGAGCACTAGACTCGGGACGGCGTGTGACCACCGACCAATTGCGATCAGTGGCTGACCGAATCGCGGCCAGACCAAAGCAATCGACACGACGCTTGCGGACCAACTTGCGGGGGCTTGTCGCGAACTGGGCTTCATACCTCTTCTCGATAGCTTGTTGGCCGGAAGCCACACCACCTGCCGACTCCCACTCCCACACCTGAACTGCGTCTGGCGTGAATAGATCCGCAATTGCAACCGCATCACTCCTATTATACGCCT
>Ga0209526_10003266_pt1 | contig 11050 bp, 9 predicted proteins | sample JacPinW_OM2H0_M1_FD_188566 | JGI IMG/M metagenome (GOLD analysis project Ga0209526, IMG submission 188566) | Forest soil microbial communities from Algoma, Ontario, Canada - Jack Pine, Ontario site 1_JW_OM2H0_M1 (SPAdes) (version 2) | ecosystem: Environmental > Terrestrial > Soil > Boreal...
CGTCACCGTCTCGTGGGAAAAATGCAGCACGGCAATTCGGATTGGGCGGCTCATGGCGGATTCCCGCCGGTGCGCCGAACCAAGCGAAAAATAAATTTCCGGTATTCATACGGGATAGAAAAAACTGTCATACTCAACCACCGTGCTTCGTTAGTGATTCGGACCTCCGCGATTCCCTTTGGATCGGGCTGGCAACGTCCTGAGCGAGAATGGCTCGGCATCGCGAAAACGATGCACCTCAGTTTGGCGTATCCGCAGGACCCCGTAAACCATCCGAAGGATCTCGATGCATACGATCGTATTGGCCACCCAAAAGGGCGGCAGCGGCAAAAGCACGCTAGCCATTGGGCTTGCGCTTGCCGCCAAACAGGCCGGACATAACGTCCGCCTGATCGAAACCGACACGCAAGCTACGCTGTCGAACTGGCAGAGCCGCCGCGGCATCGCCGAACCCCTTGTCGACGCCGTATACAACGCCAACGATATCGAACACCGCCTGCAGTCGCTCGAGCGTGGCGGCGTGACGCTGACGATCATCGACACCGCCGGCGGGCTGAGCGCCGCCACCACCGCCGCCATCCGCTATGCCGATCTCTGCCTGATTCCCGCACGTCCAAGCGTCGCCGATATCGAAGCGACCACATCGACGCTTGATGTCGTCAGAGCCTGGAGAAGGCCGTTCGCTTTCGTGCTCAACCAGACCCCGATCCGCGGCCAACGCATCAACAATGCAACGTCGGCACTTTCCGACGAGGCCGCGCGCGATCTTTCCGACGTCCTCGCCCAGCCCTTCATCGTCATGCGCAATGATCACCAGGATGCGCTCGGCGCAGGCCTCGGCGTCGGCGAATATGCCCCGGCAAGCAAATCGGCCGACGAAATACGCGGCCTCTGGCAGTGGGTCGAGACCCGGCTGAACGGCGGCGTCGCCGCCGGCAAACAACGCGCGGGCGAACTCGGCGCGACGCCGTTTCCGATCAGGCTGACGCCCGCGCCTGCGGAGCAAGTCACCGCCCCGACGGCCGCAGCGGACCTGCTCCTTGCTTCGGCGGAAGCCGACGCGTCATGGGATGCGTGCCTGTAACCCAGGCCTTACCTCCGACCGCTTCCGCGAACATTCGCGCGTTCAGGGCAAAACCATCGGCAGAGAGAAAACCCCGGCGGCAGCGCCGGGATTTTTGACGTTTGCGATCGCCTTACTCCGGCACGAGTTGGCCGGAGCCGCCCAATTCGGCCGGGAAGTCTTTCATCTTGGGAAGTCCATCCTTCATGGGCAGGATTGTTTCGGCGTAGTTGACGTGGCCGCCGGGGCTGAACTTGAGCGTGGGGATCGTCGCTGCGAAGACGTCGATCAGCCCGGCGGGTTTGTGGCCGGTCATCAGATGTCCGCCGCAGACGCGGCAATATTTCCGCTGACTGAAGGCCGTCTTTTCGAACGTCGCGATATGTTCGGCTCCCCTCTTGACCTGCACGGCCTCCGCCTTCCACAAACTGAAGGCATTGACCGGCCCGCCTGACCAGGAACGGCAGGAATTGCAGTGACAATAGCCCATGGCTTCCGGCGAACCGGAAACCTCAAGCGTAACAGCACCGCAAAAGCAGCTTCCAACATGGCTCATGATGTTCTCCTTGGATGGACTATCGAACAGAGCCGTTATCGGAGTTCTGCAATCGTGGTCCAGTTCACGAACTATACTGCGTCAGCTCGCGAGCTTGCGTTCCTTTGCGAACGGACTGAGACCGAGCCAGGTCTGCATCGAAGCCGCGAGCTGCCGGTCGCCCGTCAGCACCATGCGCTGGCTTGCGACGGCGGCACGTACGGTATCCAGTCCCAACCAGATCGCCGTCATGCTGCGCAGATCTGTGGAAACATAGAGGTCGACTTCGAATCCGGGATCGATCTTGCAGAGGTCAACGCCGCTCTGGGGATCGACGATGAGCCAAAAGCGCCGCTGCGCGGCCGGCAATTTCGGATAGACGAACTCCACCACGCTGCGGCGCGACGGCATCGGCGTCGTATTCAGGCTTCGCCGCATATCCCACATCAAAAGATCGACATCGAGATGTTGCAGCGACAAATCCGATTCGATCCGACGCTGGCCCCAGATTCCGAATGCCTCCACCAGCGGGCCGAGCTCGCGCCCGGACTCGGTCAAATGATATTCGAACACCGTGGAATCGGAGGCCGACGCCTCGCGGGCAACGATGCCCGCGGTTTCAAGCTCCTTCAGCCGCCGCGACAGCAGCGCGGGCGACATCCGCGGAACGCCGCGGCGCAGCTCGTTGAACCGCGTTGAGCCGGCAAACATCTCGCGCAACACGACGACGGTCCATCGCGTGCAGAGTATCTCCGCGGCCATCGCGACGGGACAAAACTGCTGATAGCTCGCTGTCGTCATGGCTTCCTCCGAGGAAGATATCAGAGCAAAAGCTACGGCCGGTCCTGGGGCTTTTCCAGTTCAGATTCTGTACCGGGCCGGATTCATTTCCAGAACTGGAGGCGCCGGCCGCCAGGCCGTATTTGCCACGATCACGAGCGCAATTCGTGCTCGGTTTCGAACGCGCGGGCGCAATCGCTTCCGCGCCCGCGAATAAATTCTTCAAGTTGTTAGGATATACCTGTGAGCAAGCACGAAAGAAATATTATACTGCTGATCCAGATCGCGTGGTTTGGCGCGATCGCGGTTCTCAGCTTTTGCATCGCGCCCGGATTCGCTGCGACAATATCGCGCAGCTCAGACATCGAGGCCTCACTCGTGGCGATCTGGTCGATGATCGCACCATCAGATGCCGCGAGACATTAGTTCGCGCCGTTCAATATCCGCGCAACGAATGAAATCTTCGCGCCAGTGTGACCGCGCGGGAGGGAAAGCACCGTGACCATCATCCATAACGTTTCCGCGAGCGTGGCAACACGCCCTGCGTTGACCACGCTGTTCTTTGGCGGAATCGGCTTTGTGTCGGGATTCCTGCTGTCGCTCATTGTTGCGGCTTACAGTCTCTACAGCTGCACCGCGATATTGTGAGACTTCACTTCTGGCACTTCGGGCACCAAAAGGTCGAGCGTCCGTTCTGGGTAAAGCGGCGCACGACGCCGCCGCAGGAGGCGCTCTGGCATTTCTCGCCTTCGCGGTCATAGACCTGAAACGAGTGCTGGAAATAGCCGAGCTCGCCTGATGTCTGGCGGTGATCCCGCAACGATGATCCGCCGGCCTTGATCGCCTGATTGAGTACGGCATGGATCGCCGTGACCAGCCGTTTGGCGTGATCGGTCGGCTCGCCCCCGGCAACGCCCTTGCGTTGTCCGGCTTTTGTGGCGATTGTGGCGGCCAGTCTTCGCGGCGACAGATGCGCGCGAAACAGCGCCTCGCAGACATAGATATTGCCGAGGCCCGCGACCACCCGCTGATCGAGCAGCGCTGCCTTCAGGCTGGTCTTCCTGTTGGCGCAGGAACGCGCCAGCATTTTCGCATCGAATTCGTTGCCGAGCGGCTCGGGGCCAAGGCCTTTCAGCAGCGGCTCATCCTCCAGCGCATTGCGCGCGATGATCTTCATGTATCCGAACCGTCTCGGATCATTGAAGATCACGTCGGCGCCCGACGACATCCGAAACAGCACGTGATCATGCATGCGATCCTCGCCCCGCGGATGATGGAATTGGCCTGGCGTTTTGGCGTCGTCATCCCTGACGACACGGAACGAGCCGGACATGCCCAGATGCATCAACAGCACGTCGCCGGAGGCAAGGTCGGCCATCAGATATTTGGCACGGCGGCCGAGCCCGGTCACGGTCTGGCCTTCGAGCCGCGCCACGAAATCTTTCTGAAAGGGAAACCGCAGGTCTTTGCGGCGGGCTTCCGCCTTGACGATTTTCGCGCCCTCCATGGCGGGCTGCAGGCCGCGGCGGACGGTCTCGACTTCGGGTAATTCGGGCATACTTGATCATTCACCTTAAGGGAGTGACGTGATAGCGCCATTGCGGCGACCGCGCTATGGTCCGCAGCTGTGGAGTAGAGTTGAATGGATCGGCCGGGCGAAACCACCCATTTTGGCTTCCGTGACGTCCCTGTGGAGGACAAGCAGACGCTGGTGAACTCGGTGTTTCACAGCGTGGCGTCGCGCTACGACCTGATGAACGATCTGATGTCGATGGGCCTGCACCGGGTCTGGAAAGACATCATGATCAACACCCTCAATCCGCCGAAGGGCGAGACCCCGTTCGCGTTGCTCGATGTGGCCGGCGGCACCGGCGACATCGCGTTCCGCGCCGCGAAAGCCGCCGGCGCAAACTTCCGCGCCACCGTCTGCGACATCAATCCGGACATGCTCGCGGTCGGCCGCGAGCGCGCAGCAGTGCGCCATCTCGACGACCGCGTCTCGTTCGTCGAAGGCAACGCCGAGGCATTGGCTTTCCCGGATCGCGCTTTCGATGGCTATACGATCGCGTTCGGCATCCGCAACGTGCCGCGGATCGATCTTGCCTTGAGCGAAGCGTTTCGGGTGCTGAGACCCGGCAGTAGATTCCTGTGCCTGGAATTTTCCACCGTCGACGTGCCCGGGCTCGATCGGCTCTATGAGCTGTTCTCGTTCAGGGTTATTCCGCCGCTCGGCCGCGCCGTCACGGGTGACGCCGAATCCTATCAATACCTCGTCGAGTCCATCCGCAAATTTCTCCGGCCGAACGCCTTTGCCGAGATGATCCGCGCGGCCGGCTTCGCGCGCGTCAACTGGCAAACCCTCTCCGGCGGCATCGTGGCGCTGCATTCGGGCTGGCGTTTGTGATCTCGGCTACCACCCACATCGCGCGGCTTGCCCGCGCCGGTTTCGTGTTCGCGCGCGAGGGCGTGTTCGGCGCGGTCGATCCGAGCCTGGTGCCGCCGCCCGGGCAACTCGCGCTCAAGATCGCGCGGCTGATCGAGCGGCGCGGCGCCAAATCCGGCCCGCGGCTGTCGCGCGCGCTGACCCGGATGGGTCCGGCCTACCTCAAGCTCGGACAATTCCTCGCCACCCGCCCGGACGTGGTGGGCGTCATCATGGCGCGCGACCTCGAAAGCCTGCAGGACAAGCTGCCGCCCTTTCCGCAAGACGAGGCCGAGGCGGTGATCGCGGCATCGCTGGAACGCCCGCTGGCGCAAGCGTTTGCGAGCTTCGGTCCGGCGGTCGCCGCGGCCTCGATCGCGCAGGTGCACCGTGGCGAGGTCGAGCGCGACGGCGTGCACCGTCCGGTCGCCGTCAAGGTGCTGCGGCCCAACGTCGCCTCGCGTTTCCGCCGCGACCTTTCCGACTTCTTCTTCGTCGCGCACAAGGCGGAGACCTATTCCGGGGAAGCGCGGCGGCTGCGGCTGGTCGAAGTCATCAATACGATGTCGCGCTCGGTCGCGATGGAAATGGATCTGCGACTGGAAGCGGCCGCGCTGTCGGAGATGGCGGAAAATACCCGCAACGACCCGGATTTCCGCATTCCCGCGGTCGATTGGGACCGGACCACCCATAATGTGCTGACGATGGAGTGGATCGACGGCATCGCGCTCTCCGACCATGCACGCCTGGAGCAGGCCGCCGTCGATCTGCCCGATCTTGGGCGCAAGGTGATCCAGAGTTTCCTGCGGCATGCGCTGCGCGACGGCTTCTTTCACGCCGACATGCATCCCGGTAACCTGTTCCTCGACGAGGAGGGGCGGCTGGTCGCCGTCGATTTCGGCATCATGGGACGGCTCGGCCTGAAGGAGCGGCGCTTCCTTGCCGAAATCCTGTTGGGCTTCATCACGCGCGACTATCGCCGCGTCGCCGAAGTGCATTTCGAGGCCGGCTACGTGCCCTCGCATCATTCGGTGGAGAATTTCGCGCAAGCGATCCGCGCCATCGGCGAGCCGATCCATAACCGGACCGCCGAAGAAATCTCGATGGCGAAATTGCTGACCTTGCTGCTCGAGGTCACCGGGCTGTTCGACATGCGCACGCGGCCAGAACTGATCCTGCTGCAAAAGACCATGGTGGTGGTCGAAGGCGTGGCGCGCGGCTTCGATCCGAAACTCGACATCTGGAAGATCGCAGATCCCGTGGTGCGCGAATGGATCGAGCGCAACCTCGGACCGGTCGGACGGATTCAGGGCGCGATGTCCGGCGCTGGCGACCTCGCCCGCGTGCTCGCGGGGCTGCCGGCGATAGCGGAGCGCTCGGTCGCGGTGATTGAGCAATTGGAGGTTATGACACGCGAGGGGCTGACGCTGTCGCCGGAGACGATTGCCGCGATGGGGCGCACCGAGGGACGCAAGAGCCGCTGGCGCACGCTGGCGCTCTGGATCATCGCCGGGACTTTCATCGCGATACTGATCGCCATCCGCCAGTTGTGATTGCAACGCAATCAATCTAATGCTAGCATTGCCGTCACTCAGGTCACGAGAGCCCATGGCCAGTCTGACGATCCGAAAGCTTGACGACGCCATCCGCGACGAATTGCGGCTGCGCGCCGCCCGCAACGGCCGCTCGGTCGAGGACGAGGTGCGGGTGATCCTGCGCGACGCCGCCCAGCATCCGCTCCAGGGGCCCTCCTCGCAAGCTGCTCCCCCGGTCCCGGCGACTTCCGTCCAAACCGCAAGCGACGGCGCGCACGGCCTGCCGCGCGTCACACTGATCATCGGCGGCGGGATCGCCGCCTACAAGGCGCTGGACCTGATCCGGCGGCTCAAGGAGCGCCACATCCATGTGCGCTGCGTGCTGACCAAAGCCGCGCAGCAATTCGTCACGCCGCTCGCGGCCAGCGCGCTGTCGCATGAGCGCGTCTATACCGACCTGTTCGACCCCGAGAGCGAGTTCGATGCCGGGCATATCCGGCTGGCGCACGAGGCCGATCTGATCGTGGTGGCGCCTGCAACCGCGGATCTGATGGCGAAGATGGCGCAAGGCCACGCCGACGATCTCGCCAGCGCGATCCTGCTCGCGGCCAACAAGCCAATCCTGCTGGCGCCGGCGATGAACCCGTTGATGTGGAACAACCCCGCGACCCGCCGCAATGTCATGCAGCTTCGGCGCGATGGCATTGCGACCGTCGGCCCCAACGCCGGCGAGATGGCGGAAGCGGGCGAAGCCGGCGTCGGGCGGATGGCCGAGCCTACCGAAATCGCCGCTGCCGCCGAACATCTGCTGCGCCCGCCACGGCCGCGGCCGCTCAAGGGCAAGCGTGTCCTGATCACCGCGGGTCCGACGCACGAGGCGATCGATCCGGTGCGCTATATCGCCAACCGCTCTTCCGGCAAGCAGGGCTTTGCCATTGCCGCCGCAGCGCAGGCGGCGGGCGCCGATGTGCTGTTGATTTCGGGGCCGGTCGACCTTGCCGACCCCACAGGCGTGTCGGTAACGCATGTGCAATCCGCGCGGCAAATGTTGCAGCGGGTGGAAGCCGCCCTCCCGGTCGATATCGCGATCTTCGCGGCAGCCGTCGCCGACTGGCGCGTCGCCCATGAGGGCGAGCAGAAGCTGAAGAAGACTCCCGGGGGCATGCCGCAGCTTGAGCTCGTCGAAAACCCCGACATTCTCGCCACGATTTCCAAATTGCGGGACAAGCGGCCACCGCTTGTGATCGGATTTGCCGCGGAGACCGAAAACCTGATCGAGAACGCCAAGGCGAAATTCGCCCGCAAGGGCTGCGACTGGATCCTCGCCAATGACGTCTCGCCCGCGCTAGGGGTGATGGGCGGCGATCGTAACATGGTGCATCTCTTGACGCGCAAGGGCGCGGGCATCGCGGTCGATTCCTGGCCGGTGATGACCAAGGAGCAGGTCGCCGTGGAATTGATCGCACACGTTGCGAAAGCGATGGACAAGACGGCGGAGAAGCCCTCGTGAGCGCTACCGTCAAGGTGGAGATCCGGCAATTGCCGCATGCCGAGGGGCTGGCGCTGCCGGCCTATCAGAGCGCCGACGCGGCCGGGCTCGATCTGGTGGCCGCGGTTCCGGAAAATGCGCCGCTGGTTCTGGCGCCCGGCAAGCACGCCATGGTGCCGACCGGCCTTGCGATTGCTTTGCCGCCGGGTTTTGAGGCCCAGGTACGGCCGCGCTCGGGCCTTGCGGCCAAGCATGCCGTCACCGTTCTCAATTCGCCGGGCACGATCGATGCGGATTATCGCGGCGAGATCAGTGTGATCCTGATCAATCACGGCGAGGCGCCGTTTACAATTCGCCGCGGCGAGCGGGTCGCGCAGATGGTGATCGCACCGGTGGTTCAAGCCGAACTCGTCGTCGCCTCAGCGCTGTCCACCACCGACCGCGGCGGTGGCGGCTTTGGTTCGACGGGGCGGTAGAAAAACGGATTCATTTTCGCAAAATTGCGCCGATCGGCGCATTTTCCTGTACCGGAGTCTGCGTTCACGATCTGGACTCTTACCGGTCAACTCGCGATGGGGATATTGTGCTTCGATTCGCGAACGGCGCGGCAAACGTGGTCCGCGCCGGGCGCAAATTCGTGCGGTCTTCTCGGCGGTCTTTGGGGCAACGATGTCGGGCGTAATCGTGTTGATGCGTCGGACGCTGCTGTCGTGCACATCACTGGCGCGCAACGGCCTGATCGGGCTCGCCGCATCGGCGCTGCTGCCGGCTGGACCGGCTGCGGCCGAGGACTTGACCGTCCTCGGCGCGCTGTCGTCGTTCTTCGACTTCAACCGGCAGGAAATCGCGGTCCTGACCACGGCATTGGCGTTGCTCGGTTTTTCCGTGATGGCCGCGATCCTGTTGATGCACACGCGGGTCCGTGCGGCAAAAAACGAGACGCGATTGCGCGCCGATATCGGTCAACTCCAGGTCCAGGCCGACCGTTACCGCGCGCTATTGTTCGCGGAGCCCCAGATCCTGATCGCATGGGCCGCGGGCGACAATCGTCCGCAAATCTCTGGCGATGTGTCGCTCCTGGTGCCGCCGGAACTGCCGCAACGCATTCTCGCCTTCGGGACCTGGCTGCCGCCGGAACCGGCGCTGCAGATGGATCACGCCGTCGACGCGCTGCGCGAGGCCGGCGAGGGCTTTGTGCTGCATGTGACGACGTCGACCGGGCAAGCTATCGAGGCGATGGGCCGCGCCATCGGCGGCGAAGCCATTGTGCGGATTCGCGAACTCTCCGGGCTGCGCCGGGAGCTCGCGGAAACCAATTTGCGCCACAAGGCGCTCCTGGAAGAGACCGAAATGCTGCGCGGCTTCGCCGCCGCCTCGCCTTGGCCGATCTGGGCCAAGGGCGCCAAGGGCAGGCTTGCCTACGCCAATGCCGCCTATGCCCGCGCGACCGAGGCGAGGAGCGCCGCCGATGCGACCGGCCGCAACCTCGAACTGCTCGACAGCGACGACCGCGCCGAGATGGAGCGCGCGTTGGTCGGCTCAGAGACCTTCAGCGCCAGGCTGCCGATCGTGGCCGGCGGCGAGCGGCGGATTTACGACGTGCGCGCGGTCAGGATCGGCGGCGGCAGCGTCGGCGTTGCGATCGACGCCAGCGAGGCCGACGCCCTGAGCTCGGCGCTGGTGCGGATGGCGGAGGCGCATCGCCGCACGCTCGATCAGCTCTCCTCCGGGGTCGCGGTGTTCGACGGCCAGCGGCGGCTCGCGTTCTATAACGATTCCTATCGCCGGCTGTGGGACCTCGATCGCGCCTTTCTCGACAGCAATCCAGACGATTCCAGCGTGCTCGACCGGCTGCGCGCAGCGCGCAAATTACCCGAGCAACCGGATTTCCGCGCCTGGAAGGCAAAGCTGCACGAGGCCTATCGCGCGGTCGAGACCGCCAAGGATACCTGGTATTTGCCTGACGGCCGGGCGCTCGGCGTTGTCACGACGCCCAACCCGGAAGGCGGCGTCACCTATCTGTTCGACGACGTCACCGAAAGCCTCGATCTGGCGCGGCGGTTCGACGGCCTGATCCGGGTACAGCGCGAAACGCTCGACAGTCTCGCCGAAGGCGTCGCGGTGTTCGGCAGCAACGGCCGGGCCCAATTGTTCAATCCGGCGTTCGCGAAGATGTGGAAGCTGTCGCCAGAGGCGCTACGCGAAGAGCCGCATATCGACACCGTGGAAGAGTGGTGCCATCAGCTGTTCGATGACGCCAATATCTGGCGGACAGTCCGCGAGGCCATCACCGCGATCGAAAACCGGGTCGACGTGCCGCTGAAGCTCGATCGCAAGGACGGCAGCGTGCTGGACTGCATGACGCGGCCGCTGCCCGACGGCGCCACCATGCTGACGTTCCAGGACATCACCGACACCGAGAACGTCGAGCGCGCGCTGCGCGAAAGCAACGAGGCGCTGGAGGCCGCCGACCAGATGAAGGTGGATTTCGTCCACCACGTCTCCTATGAACTGCGCGCGCCGCTGACCACCATCATCGGCTTTGCGCATTTCCTGAGCGACCCCTCGACCGGCCCGTTGACCGCGAAGCAGGCCGAATACCTGGAATACGTCACCAAATCGACCAACGCGCTGCTGGCGCTGACCAATAACATCCTCGACCTCGCCACCATCGATGCCGGCGCCATGAAGCTGGAACTCGGGCCGGTGGATATCGGCAAAGCCATCGAGGCCGCCGCCGAAGGCATCCAGGACCGCCTCGCCACCGACCGCATCCGCCTCGAGGTCAACATCGATCCCAACATCGGAAGCTTTGTCGGCGACGAGCGCCGCGTGGTACAGGTGCTGTATAATCTGCTCGCCAATGCGGTCGGCTTCTCGCCGCAGGATTCGATCGTCGGCATCAGCGCGAAACGGAGTGAACACGCCATCGTCTTTACCGTAACCGATTCCGGACCAGGCATCGCGCCCGACGTCAAGGACAAGGTGTTCGACTGGTTCGAGAGCCACTCGCACGGCTCAAGGCACCGCGGCGCCGGCCTCGGCCTGTCGCTGGTGCGCTCCTTTGTCGAACTGCACGGCGGCAAGGTGCGCGTCGATTCGGTCGTCGGCAGAGGCACGACCGTCACATGCGACTTCCCGACCGATCAGGCTGCGCATCGCAACGCCGCGGAATGAGTTCTGAAACGACATACTTGGCGGCGCTCGCGAACGAGACGGCGACCGC
>Ga0209526_10003267_pt1 | contig 11050 bp, 10 predicted proteins | sample JacPinW_OM2H0_M1_FD_188566 | JGI IMG/M metagenome (GOLD analysis project Ga0209526, IMG submission 188566) | Forest soil microbial communities from Algoma, Ontario, Canada - Jack Pine, Ontario site 1_JW_OM2H0_M1 (SPAdes) (version 2) | ecosystem: Environmental > Terrestrial > Soil > Boreal...
CCAAGCTGTAGGTCGCAGTGTCTATTTAAAAATCAATGCAGAGCTTCAACTCCAGGTTCTCGGCAGGAAGATCGAGTTCCTTGCCCCCGACGAGGCTCGCCTGGCGGATGCCTACAACGCAAACTTTCCAAAAGACTGGGATCTGTGGAAGCGAAAGGTGATGGAAAGAACGTGAGGACATCTGAAAACAGTTCGACCGAAGGCGATTCTGGTTCCGACAGGGTTTTCCGAATTCAGGGATTATCTTCCAGGAGGAGGTCTTCGCTTCAAATTTTCGCTTTGCCGAGAAACGCCAGCTAGATCAGGCTGCGGCAGACCGAAGACTCTCGGATCGCCGCCGCGCGGACCGTAATCGTCCTACGCCGCAACTTGAGCACAATTCATCTTCTGCGCCGAAGGTGAATCACTACGGGGGAACAGGGCATGATGAACGTAATTCCAGATCTCGTGGTTGCCAACCGGATCTTGGCCTTCAAGGGGGTATTGGATTCTTTCGGCCACATTTCGGTGAGGCACCCCGACAACCCCGGGCGTTACCTGATGTCTCGAGCGAAGGCACCGTCGCAGGTCTCGAAGGAAGACATTCTTGAGTTTGCTCTCGACAGCACGCCCATCGACCAGCGAGGGCTTCCGATTTACGGGGAGCGTCCAATCCATGGGTGTATCTACCAAGCGCGCCCTGATGTTATGGCGGTGTGCCATAACCACGCGCGCGGGCTCCTTCCATTTGCCGTGACCAAAACCCCCATGCATCCGGTCATCCACGTCGCGGCGGTCATCGGCTACGAGGTGCCCGTCTGGGATATTCGGGACGAGTTTGGAGACACTAGTCTTCTCGTCACGAGCAATGAGATGGGCAACTCTCTCGCCCGCTGCTTGGGGAACGGGCGGGCTGCCTTGATGCGGGGACATGGAAGCGTGGTCGTGGGGGGAACAGTGCGGGAAGTGGTTTTCACCTCGTACTATCTTCAGGTAAATGCGGAGGTCCTGCTCGAGAGCCGGGAACTTGGCGAAGTCCAATATCTTTCGCCCGGGGAAATCGAGCTTGCCGCCGCGCTTCACACCAAGCCCATGAGCCATGAACGCGCATGGGACGAGTGGGTTGCCCAGGTCGGCTTTCTCGATAATTCCTTGAAATGATCCCGGGTGAGAGATCTAGCCCAGCCCGCCGCGGCTCTAATGGCCTCGAGAATCCCAAAACTCAGGTGTAGCGCAGCATCGAATCTTCGTCATCCCTAAAATGCTGGGGAAACTGAGGTTTGTGGCGGGCTAACGCGAAACCTCTGAGGCAATCGCCTGGCCAAGATCTGTGGTTCCTGCTCTTCCACCGATGTCTGGAGTGCGAGGACCTGATCCGCCGAGGACGGATTCGATCGCGCGCTCGATGGCGTCTGCCGCCGCCGTTTCGCCGAGATGACGCAACATCATCGAGCCAGACCAGATTTGGCCGATAGGATTCGCCACGCCTTTGCCGGCAATGTCTGGAGCCGATCCGTGAACTGGCTCGAACATCGAGGGGAACTCTCGTTCCGGATTCAGATTCCCCGAAGGCGCAATGCCGATCGACCCGACAACGGCTGGTCCAAGATCCGAGAGGATGTCGCCGAACAGATTGGATCCGACAACCACGTCAAACCAGTCCGGATGACGCACGAAGTGCGCGGTAAGAATATCAATATGGAACTGATCGGTTCGGATACTGGGATATTCCTTCGAAATTGTCGCGAAACGTTCGTCCCAAAAAGGCATTGTGTGAATAATCCCGTTCGACTTGGTTGCCGAGGTCACATGCTGACGGCGACTGCTTGCCAACTCGAATGCGTACCGCATGATACGGTCGCAACCACGGCGAGTGAAAATAGATTGCTGGACGGCCAACTCATCCTCGGTGTGGGTGTAGAGCCGGCCACCGATTTCCGAGTATTCTCCTTCGTTATTTTCACGCACCACGCAGAAATCGATCATCCCAGGAGCGAAGTTCTTCACCGCTGGTTCAATTCCCGGGAGCAAACGAACGGGCCGAACATTCGCGTATTGACGGAACTCGCGGCGGATAGGAATCAGCAGACCCCAGAGCGAGACGTGATCTGGCACCCGGGGATGGCCCACGGCGCCGAGAAAAATGGCATCGAAGGGACGCAACTGCTCGAGGCCATCTTCGGGCATCATGCGGCCGGTCTCGAGATATGTCTGACAGCTCCAGTCGAAGGTGTGGCAGGAGAGTGAGAAACCGAATCGCCGCCCCGCGGTCTCCAAAACGCGCAACCCTTCCGGAACAACCTCGTGTCCGATACCGTCGCCTGGAATCACCGCGATGTCATATACTTTGTCAACCAGCGTGCTCATCTGACGAACTCCCCTTAGATGGCGAGTTTCGATGTGAGACTGCTTACATCCGATAGGTGTTCGAGAGATTTTACCGACTCAATGATCGCCTCGGTCTTCTCCGAAGGCCACTTCGCAAATTCAGCGCAGCCCCTGAACTTATCCGCCACCTCGTCATATGACATGGGATTTGCCGGGCTGCCCTTTGCGAATTCGGCGCGACCGGAAATGATCTTGCCGTCCTTCATGTGGATCTTGATGATGCTGGTCATCTTATCGAATCCGGCCTTCTCCGCCTCCGGGTCCACGTAGAAGTTCACGCGCGGGATCATCGCCTGGACGTCGGAACGCTGAACGACTGCATCGGTGTATTCGCCTAAACCTGCTTTGCGCATCAACAGGAGGATACTGATTCCATACTCCATGCTGAATTTGCCTTCGAGGCCGGTCTTGGGATGGTGGTCTAGAAGCGCATTGGTCATGCTGTGGTTTGCTCCGACGTCGACCTTATCGACATCGCCAGGCTTGATGTCGTATTGACGGATCAAACGCAGCATTTCACCCATGGCAGGATGCCCGAGCGATCCGCAGGGAAATGGCTTGATCGAAACGCCTGGAGAGACAAAGGTCCACGGTTTGCCCAGGCGAGCGACGATGGAACCAGGGTCAAAGCTGCCTCCCGCCGCGTGGAAGAAGCCCGACGGAGCCTCGAGGATATCGTTGCCGGCAGTCCAGCCGATCGCCGCGAAATCGGCTGCCACCGTACCGTTCTCGGCGGCGTGCCCGGCCTGGAATGGCTTGGTCATCGTTCCGAAATTGTCACGCAGGCCTCCGGCTTCGGCGGCGGCAACTCCGAGGGCGTAGGCCGTTTGCAAGGCGTTGAGACCGCGCAGTCTTGCGCACGCAGCGGCGCTGCCAAATGATCCGCAGGTGCCAGTGGAATGGAAACCATCATTGTAGTGGCGGGGTGAAATCGCTTCGGCGATCTTGCATTCGACCTCGACTCCCACGTGATAGGCAACCATCAAATCTTTCCCGCTTCGTCGCCCCAATTCACCGAGGGCGAAAGCTGGAGGCAGAACCGAAACTGTGGGATGCGTTAGCAGGCCATAGACGCGATCGGAAGATGCTGAAAGTTGCGTGTCGTCGAAGTCATCGGCGTGGATAGACACCCCGTTGGCAAACGCCGCGAAGCGGGGCGAGGACTTCATGTCTGTCCCGATGAGGCTAGCCTTCCCTTCACAGCTGACACTCTGAACATACTTTCGCACCAGGGGCGCAAAGCTCGATGCCGATCCCGCGAGAGCCAATCCAAATCCGTCCAACATCGATTTTTTCCCGAGCGCGACGACCTCATCGGGAATGTCCTCATAAGTGGTATTCAAGATGAATTCGCAGACATACTTGGTCAGTCCCGGCGCTTGGGGAAATTCCTCAGCGGCCTTCGGCGAACGAGACGGCCGAAAATCACTCCCCGCCATTCCAGCTATCGCAAGCGAGGTTGTCTTGCAGAAATCGCGTCGCTTCATCTGAGCTACCTCCCCAATCATTAGACGTTCGAGCGGTCCGCATTGGCGGACCCAGCCTGATCATCGACCTGACCCAGGATTTCAAACAGCGTTGGTCAGAAAGTCTACATCACCGTGAGGTCAACTGGTTCCTATTTCTTGCACTCCAAACTGAACGTTGTCTGAAGGCATCGCCCCTCAGGTCGCCATCACTACCCCAGTGAGGACGAGGATGCACGGATGGGTCATCTCCTCGGTACCATAGCGAAGGCCTTCTGGCCCGGCGCCTGATTCCCGCACGACGCCGTTCGGCATCTACTCGATGCGCCGCGTGACATGTCGGTGTCGACGCTAGCGCCCACCTCGAGCTGTTTAATCGATTGACCTCCACGTCGGGCGGCGGGCGCCGCTTGCCGTGCTGGGCCGCTCGACTAAACTCGTCACCCTGCCTGAGAAGTTCCCCGAACACGCACCCAAACCGTCGCTCAGCCTTCAATTCTCAAACCGAGATCCTCGGGCCAGATCGAATGTTCCTAATTCCGAGGCTCGACATTCATGGGACCTGGAATCGGGCCTCGGGGCCGTCACAAGGAAAGACCACGCAAGCTTTTGAGCGATGCGCTGCCGCTGTTCCCGGGCAGAGAACGTCAACCCACAGTTGCTGAAATCACGAGGAGGCGTGACGGTTCGCGAGTCCACTATAGATCAGTCGGAATTCACACATCAGCACGCCTGGTTGTATATCGCAATCCTCCTTACTTATTTTACCTGCTTGAAAACATCTTTCGCCAGGAGCACCGCCGACATCGCAGTGGGCCATCCCGAGTAGAATGCGAGATGCGTAATCAGCTCGATGATTTCGTCCTTTGTGACGCCATTCTCCAGTGCACGCTCAAGATGAAAGCGCAGCTGCTCGGTGCGATTTAGCGCAACAAGGGTTGCGACGGTGATAAGACTACGGTCGCGTTTGGCCAAGCCGGGCCGTTCCCAAACGTCTCCGAAAAGAACCTGCTCGGTGAGTTCAACGAGCTTTGGCGCGACGTCGCCAATCAACTCCCGTGTGGATGGTTTACTCTGCTGCGATGCCATTACTCCTCCTTGGTGTGCCGCGCTGTGAGTGTGTAGTTTCCGTGCGATTCTGCCGGGATCCGTAACGGATGAAGACCCCATGATGATACATGGTTCTTTGCGCATAGAGGAGATGATGCAGACGGCATCGGCGATCTGTTTTAGGACCTGGAGCGGGGCGAAAATGGGCTGAGGGTAGGTTCAGCAGGGAGCGCTGCCTAATCGAAATCACGGGAGGCGCGCACAAGAGAGCCCCGATGCGCGCTGGCTCCCAATCGGAGGGATTCGCCTGGATGCGGTTTTCTGACTTTGCCGACTTCGCGGTAGGCTTCGCGAAGGCGAACGAACTTAATTCCAACACCGACAGGCACGACTGCCCGAGTGCTCTTGCTCGACTGGCAACCTGCTAACTCACGGTCGATTTGCGACCCGGAAATTGTGCGAGCCAGAAAACAGGTAGGCTACCGTGCTCGCCGACTGCGGAATCCACCAGATGTGACGAATCAAATTGCTCTGGCTGCGCTGCATACGGCGAGCGGCGTAATCGAGAACGAACGGCGCAACCTGGATCGCGGCGTAAATTCCCGCAGAGTGGGCGAACGGCCGCATAAAAGGATCATCTTCGACCGCTCCACGCGAAGTGGCATAAAGGGTGGAGTAAGCATCAAATCCAGCCGCTCCATGCTGCACAGCGCTCAAAATGATCCAATTCCGACGCGAAGGAAGTCGCTCGATGCCGATCCGAGCGGCCATCTTTCCCGCCTTGAAATCAGGTATGCGAACCGTCGAGAAGGACTGGGAATTCTGCGGCGTTCCGGACGATAGAGCACTCGACGCATCCGACCAGGATCCGCCCAGGGCGCTCGCGGTAGCTGTGGTGCCTTCAAAACTCCGCTCCGCAGGCGCTCGGTCCGCGACCATTGCGGCCGAGACGACGTAGTGGGACGCACTCGCCCTCGCAAGGCCGGCCGTGGCGACTGGCACCGTGGCCGCTATCGGGACTGCTTGCACAGACGGTGAAAACTGAAGGAATAGAGCAGCGATCGCGAGAAACATGGAAGGGGTCTCCTTTTTGCCGTACGGGACCTGTAAGGGCAAGGCTAGTACCATAAGCCCAACCAGACTAAAGACAATGTTTGCAATAGGTTGGAATATCCTGGATCGGTGGCAATCGGGCACTCTTCCTCCCATATGCCAGAAAGTGGAACCGCACCTCCACAATGTCCTCCTTTCTGTCTTTTCTGGTCTCCTGGAGGGACTTTTCTTCGCTAGCAAGACAGGTGGGCTATCGGGCCAGCGAAGTAACAACGAGGTAGGCACGCATGCGCGGGTCCAGCCAATCGCGGAGGGCATCACCGAGAAGGTTGAAGGCAAGGACCGCAGCCATTACCGCAAGGGCCGGAAAGATCACCAGATGCGGTGAGTCGAACAGATGGCTGCGCGCATCGTTGAGCATTGCGCCCCAGCTCGGCATCGGAGCGAGCACTCCGAGACCGAGGAAACTCAGCGTCGATTCGGCGAGGATCGCTCCGGCCATGGCGATCGTTGCCTGGACCAGGACGGGCTGCAGAATATTGGGCAGAAGGTGCTTCAGAAGAATGCGCGCATCTGAAGCCCCGAGCGACCGTGCCGCGACCACGTATTCCATTTCCTTGGCTTGCAAGATTTGGGCCCGCGCCAGACGTGCATAGCCAGCCCACCCGGTGATGACCAGCGCGAGAATCACTTTGCCAATGCCAGGGCCGAGGAACGCGGCAAAGGCGATCGCGAGAAGGATACCGGGGAACGAAAGAGCCGCGTTGATCAGAATGATATTCACAAAGCGGTCGATCCATCCCCCGAAATAGCCAGCGAGCGAACCGATCATTACTCCCACGGTCCCCGCGCCCAGCACGACGCTGAGACTGACGACCATGGAAATGCGCGCGCCGTACAAAATGCGCGAGAGAATGTCGCGGCCGAGTTCGTCGGTGCCCATCCAGTGCGCCAGGCTCGGACTGGCAAGGCGGGCAGCCAGATTCTGAACGGTGGGGTCGGCGGGCGCGAGCCACGGTGCGGCTACCGCCAGAAGGGCCAGCAGTAGCGTTAGCGCGAGACCCCAACGGCCGGGACCATTCTGACTCAAGAACTCGCGGAGTCCTTTCATGCCAGGCGGACCCGCGGATCGACCAGCGCATACACAAGGTCCGTCAGAAGGTTTACGACGACATAGGAAACAGCAATCAGGAGAATACAGCCCTGCAGCAATGGATAGTCGCGCGCTTCGATTGCCTGCACCGTGAGGCGCCCAATCCCCGGCCAGGAGAAGATCGTTTCCGTGACGATCGTGCCAGCGAGCAGCGTGCCGAATTGCAACCCTAGAATTGTGACAATCGGGATCAGTGCATTGCGAAACGCGTGGCGAAACAAGACAGCGGACTCAGGAAGCCCTTTGGCTCGAGCGGTGCGAACGTAATCGCTTGAGAGCTCTTCGATCACGGAGGTCCGCACCATCCGCGTGAGGATAGCGGCCAGCGCGGCGCCAAGAGTAACGGCCGGCAAAATCAGGTGGGCAGGGCCGCCGCGCCCCGACACCGGCAGCCATCCGAGAAGAACCGAAAACGCCAAGATGAGCACGGGGCCCAGCGCAAAATTCGGAACCGACAGCCCGAATAACGTGAATATGCCGATGGCGTGGTCTGTTGTGCTGCCACGACGCTGCGCAGCGAGCATCCCGGCGGGAATTCCGATTCCCGCACACACGAGAAGAGCAACAAAAGCTAGCTCGAGCGTCGCGGGATAGTGCGAAAACACAACCTGTGCAACAGGCTGCTGGAAGCGAAACGATTCGCCCAAATTGCCGCGGATGGCCCCTGCCAGATAGCGCCCATACTGCACCGGAACGGGCAGATCGAGCCCAAGCGCATGACGAAGTTGGTGCAAGTCCTCTGCGGTCGCGCCTTCGCCAAGCATTTGCTGGACGGGGTCTCCAGGCACGATATGGGCGAGCAGGAAGACCATCGTAACGATAAGCCACAGAGCCGGCAGGGCGAACAGCAGCCGCAACCAAAGATAACGGGTCATTTTCTCGGGCTCTCTTTCACGTCGCCGATCGAGCGCTGATCGACGCCTGTGGGGCGACTCTGTTCCGAGCGAGCCGCAGCAGCGGGTGGCTGCGGTTCGGCAGGCCGAACCGGCTTGATCTTCACGCGGGAGACGCGCCGGCGGTCCATTTCCATGACGGTGAAGCGCCAGCCATCGAATTCAAAGCTTTCGCCCCCGCGAGGGATGAACCCGAGCCGGTTCAAGACAAATCCGCCGACCGTCTCGTAGAACGAGTCGTCGGGAAGCACGATATTGTACTGGGTTTCGAGTTCCCGAACGTTGATCGCCGCGTCAAAAATCATCCCGCCGTCCGCGAGGACAAGCGGGCCTTCGACCACATCGAACTCGTCGTGGATCTCGCCGACCATCTGCTCGAGGATGTCCTCGAGAGTTGCCAGGCCAAGGATACTACCGAATTCGTCGACGACCATCGCGAGGCCGGTGCGACGCGCCCGAAATTCGATGAGCAATTCGCTGGCCGGCTTGCTCTCGGGAACGATCAGGACTTCGCGCACAAGGCTTTTCAGCTGAAATACGGGCGCCGGCAGAGGCTCTTCGGCGCCGCGCGAGCCTTCGAGCAGAACCCAGATCAGGTCTTTAATGTGAACGAAGCCGAGAATATGATCGAGCGTGTTTTCGTAGACCGGGAGGCGGGAACGTTGGGTGGTCGCGAACATCCTCATCGTCTCCTCGAGACTCGCACTGGCTGGGAGCACGTGCATATCCGGACGAGGCACCATGACCTCGCGGACTTGTACCTGCCGCAGCTCAATCGCGTTCTGGATGAACTTCACTTCGGCTGCGGGGAGCAACCCGCGGTCGCGAGCCTGCTGGATCATCACCTGTAATTCCTCGGTGGAACGTACCAGCGTATGGCTGTGAGGCGCGACAACACCGAGCGCGAGAATGAGTTTTTCCGCTATGCCATCGAGCAGGTCGATTGCCCAGCGAAACGTGTTCAGGAACCAGTGGAACGGGCGCGCAACGAGCAATGCGACCCGCTCGGCTCTGGCCAAGCTAAGTCCCTTCGGCACAAGTTCGCCGAGCACCACTTGCAATACTGTCAGAAGACCGAAAGCTACCAGGAGTGACACCCCGTGAGCGATTAGCGCTGCCCACGGGCGTCGGACCTCCTCGACAAGCGGGCTGAGCATTCCCGCGAGCGTGATCTCGCCCAGGTAGCCGAGTGAAAGGCTTGTGAGCGTGATCCCTACCTGAACGCCAGAAATAACACGGCCGAGATCACCGAGGAGTTGGTCGACGATCTTTGCACGGGGATCCCCTTGTTCGACCAGCTGCCGAACACGGGAAAGCCGAACCGTTACAAAGGAAAATTCCGTGGCGGCGAAAAACGCGTTCAAGCCGATGAGCAAGAATACGCCGAAAAGGTGGAGTGCACTCATCGGGCCGCGGTCCTCACGAGGTGCGGTATCCGTAGGTTAGTTCGCGAAGCGAGATCGGCGCGACGCGGACTCGGGAAACATGAGCACTCGCAGGTCGCCGGGACGTGGCGAGAATGGAAAGCTCTCCGTGCCGACGTCGTTCGTCGCAGAGCGATCGCTTTGCCTGCGTTGCATGGTACACAATACCCGGGGATATCTCGAGAGCCCCTAGCGGCGCGAGGCCGGGGCCACGCAAGCGTTCCAACCGCACAAAGTAACCATCGCATCCTTCACATTTGACATGAGCGGATTGTGCATCCTTACCGTCGAGGGCGCAAGCGGTGAGATCCTCGAGGGACGTAATGGGTAATCTCTGGGCAACCGGAGCTGCAGCGTCCTTTGAACTTGCTCGGCCCCAGGTAGTGCGTCTATATTGGACGAAGCTCTGGAGCAGATTCTTGGGTACGGCGTTAGATCGCCGACCGAGGTGAGATGAATTCCACTCCGAACAAGGCGGCGGCCGAGCCAGCGCGCAAAGGAGACTTTGAGAAATCGCTCGCCCGGCTCGAGGAGGTGGTCAAACAGCTTGAGAGTACAGAATTGTCTCTCGACGAAGCTATGAAACTGTTCGAGGAAGGCGTAAGGCTCTCCCGAGAGTGTCAGAAGCAACTCGAAGCGGCAGAAGGCCGCGTAGAAATTCTGCTCAAGAAAGCCGACGGCAAGGTGGCTGCAGAGCCGTTCGAGCCCGAAGATGAATCCTCCTAATATCTCCGGCGTGCTCTGTTCCCTACTTCGCATCTTAGTTTCGGCCCGGCCGAAGGCATGAAGCCCCCCGAGTTTTTCGAAGCTGACCAACCCGCGATCGAAGCGGCGCTCGATGAACTGCTCCCCCGCGAGGACACCCCGCCGCTCTCCGTTCATCGCGCCATGCGTTATAGCGTCTTCGCAGGCGGGAAGAGAGTGCGTCCGGTTTTGTGCCTGGAGACGGCGCGGATGTTTACAGAGCACTTAGAAGCGGCCATCTACGCCGGGTGCGCCCTTGAATTCATTCACACGTACTCGCTGATCCACGACGATCTTCCGGCACTCGATAATGACGATCTCAGGCGCGGCAAACCGACCTGCCACAGGGTTTTCGGCGAAGCCATGGCCATTCTTGCCGGTGACGCCCTGCTGACGCTCGCGTTCCAGACGCTCGCGAGCGCCGCCCTGGAGCCCTCACGTCGCTTGGGAGTGATCGCCGAAATTGCGGCGGCGGCGGGGACGATAAATGGAATGGTGGGCGGACAGGTAGCCGACGTCGAAGCCGAAGGAAAGCCGGTCACGGAGGCCTCCATCGAATATATCCATCGAGCGAAGACAGCCGCGCTGATTCGCGGCTCGATTGTTGGCGGCGCAATCGCCGGGGGCGCTGCAGAACAGGATGTCGAACGGCTTCGTCGATTCGGCGAGAACATCGGCTGGGCGTTTCAAGTGGTGGACGACATACTCGATGTCGAGGAGTCGTCGGCTGCGCTCGGGAAGACGGCCGGCAAGGACCGGGCGCAGCAGAAGGCAACGTATCCGGCTCTATACGGTTTGGAAAAATCGCGCATTATTGCCGCCGACCTGGGCGCGAAAGCTCTGAAGGAGCTAGATTGCTTCGGCGGACGCAGCAGCCGGTTGCACGAACTTGCCGAATTC